>Ga0193717_1001197_pt1 | contig 16100 bp, 14 predicted proteins | sample U2c2metaG_FD_145900 | JGI IMG/M metagenome (GOLD analysis project Ga0193717, IMG submission 145900) | Soil microbial communities from a riparian zone of the East river system, Colorado, United States - U2c2 | ecosystem: Environmental > Terrestrial > Soil > Riparian zone | place: USA: East River... | reverse complement strand
ATCGTGGTGGCGCCGTCGCGGCCCAGCGCGATCGCCGGGCCGAGATCGCGGGCAGACAGCTTCACCAACCCCGAGTCGGGTGCGCACACCCGGTCCAGGTCGGCGTCGGACAGCCCGACGCGGATCTGCCCGTCCAGCACGGCGATCGTCGCCGGGACGGCACCCGCCGCGCGGACCGCGTCCTCGACCGCCGCCGCCACCTTGCGGTTGCGGCCGGGTGGCAGGCCGTGCGCGAGCAGCGTGCTCTCCAGCGCGACCACGGCTCTGCCGTCGGCCCGCGCCGCCGCCACTTCCTCGGTGATCCGCATGTTCTCCTCGACTCGCCCGGTCACTCTGCCACCGGTCCGACGTCCGGCGCGACCTGTTCCGGCCGCACATCGGCGAGCGGCGGCAACGGGCAGTGCAGCAACGCGCACACGGTACGCAACAGCTCGATCTCCGACACCGTCATCACTCCGTCGTGGCCGATGACCGTCACCATGCCGGTCACCAGGAACTCTTTCTCCGGTCCGTCGAGGCCGTCGAGCACCGGCCACACCTGCTCGAGCATCGCGGGCGGCACCGGGGCGAACGGCAGCGGCGTGGACGGCCGCGGCGCGCTGGGCACGACCTGTGCGAGACCGGCGAGGTACGCGGCCCGCGCGGCCGCCGGGTCGGCGTGTCCGGCCCGCGCGAGCACCGCGATCAGTGTGGCGACGGCCCGGTTCACGGCCTCCTGGGGCTGGCGCCGGCCGGTCCACGGCGAGGTGCGGTGCCTCGACTCGTACAGCTCGCGGTGCAGCAGCCGGGAAAGGCAGTACTCGTGCAGGTCGAGCTGCCCGTCGGCCCCGGCCAGTTCGTGGATGCACGCCATCACCGCGTCCGGGCGCGGGTGGCGCCGCAGCACCGGGAACGCCAGCTCGGCGAGCGGCAGCCGCAGCACCGGGTGCAGTGTGGTCAGCTCGGCGGCCAGCGACCGCGCCGAGGTGGCGACCGAGGGGCCGAACCGGCCGGCGATGATCTGGTGCCGCACCCCGTCCGGCCCGGGAGCCCCGGCCATGAGCAGTCCGAGCACCAGCGGCAACACGGTCTCGGGGTGTCTGGCGCGGTCCAGCAACGGCGCCGGGATGCTCGCGAGGATGGCGCCTGCCCGCTGGTGCGCGACAGCGGACGGCGCCGCCGCGGTGCCGATCGACGCGACGACGTGGGACGGGTGCACCGGCATGACCGCCTGCGGCGGCGGCAGCGGTTGGTAGCCGGCCGGCGCGAGGCCCATCGCCTGGTCCTCCCGCATGCCGGACGGCGGCTGGGTCTGCCACTGTCGAGACAGCGCCTCGAGCTGTCGCGGGTCGAACGTCGGGTCGAGGGTCTTGATCCGCTGCTCGAGCGGCGGGTGCGTCGCGAACCACGACGAGAACTTCCTGCCCTCGCCGAAGAGCATGTGGCTGACGTCCTCGGCCCGCTTGGCCGCGAGTCTCGAGCCGCCGTCGAGACCGCCGATCTTCTTCAGCGCACTGGTGAGGCCCTCGGTCTGGCGGGTGTACTGCACCGCGGACGCGTCGGCGAGATACTCGCGCTGCCGCGACACGGCGGCCTTGATCAGCCTGCCGAAGAAGACGCCGATGTAGCCGACGACCATCAGCACGAGCCCGATCAGCGGCAGCGGGTTCCGGTCGCCGCGGGTCGCCAGCAGGATCCGGCCGATCACCGCGAGGCCGAGGATGCCGAACAGCACGCCCATCAGCCGGATGTTCAGCCGCATGTCGCCGTTGACGACGTGGCTGAACTCGTGCGCGATGACGCCCTGCAGCTCGTCGCGGTTGAGCCGCTCCAGCGCGCCGTGCGTGACCGCGACCGCGGCGTCGGCGGGGGTGAAACCGGCGGCGAACGCGTTGATGCCGTTCTCGTCGGGCAGCACGTACACCTCGGGCACCGGCGTGCCGGACGCGATCGCCATCTCCTCGACGACGTTGCGCAGCCTGCGCAGCCGGGGGTCGGGGGTGTTCTCCGGGACGAGCATGCCGCCGAGCGACCGCGCGACCTTGCCGCCGCCCCCGTTGCGCAGCATCAGCGTGCGGACGAACGACGTCAGCCCGATCGCGATGATCATGAACGCGCTGACGCCGATCAGCAGGTTGAGCGTGAACTCGGCGGGCTGGCCGGCCATGTCCAGCGCGAGGAACGTGACCAGGTCGACGATCACCACGAGCGTGACCACGGCGAGCACGAACAGCACGACCAGCCTGCGGGAGAGCCTGCGGACGTCGTGCTGCCGCTGGAAGAAGTTCATCGGTGGCGGTCAGTCGTCGCGGCCGAGCGAGATCTGCGGCGCGTCCCGTTTCCTCGGTTCGTCCAGCTCGAGGTAGGCGGCCGGGCCGAACGAGAACATGTTCGAGATCAGGTTCGACGGGAACGTGTCGCGTTTGTTGCTGTACAGCATGATCGCGTCGTTGTACGCCTGGCGCGCGAACGCGACCCGGTTCTCCGCCGACGTCAGCTCCTCGGCGAGCTGGCGCATGTTCTGGCTCGACTTCAGCTCCGGGTAGCCCTCGCTGACCATGAACAGCTGCCCGATGCTGCCGGTCAGCGCGTTCTCGGCACCGGCGAGCATCGCCATCCCGCGCGGGTCGCCCGGCACCGCGCCCTGCCGCGCCTGGATGGCGGCCGAGCGGGCGTCGACCACCGCGACGAGCGTGTTCTGCTCGTGGCGCAGGTAGGCTTTCGCGACCTCGACCAGGTTGGGGATGAGGTCGTGGCGCCTGCTCAACTGCACGTCGATCTGCGCGTAGGCGTTGCGGTAATTGTGCCTGGCACGCACCAGCGAGTTGTACATGACGATGATCGACGCGACGACCAGCACGACGACGGCCACCACCGCCACCAGCACCCAGACCACGGTTGGGCTCCTCCCTCTGCGTTCGCCAAGGATACGCAGGCCAGACCCGCCGGCCGGCTCAGTCGAAGATGCCCCTCGGCTTCGCGACCTCGCGGAACCAGCCCTCGATCTGCTGCTCCCAGTTGGTGCGGCCCATCGCGGCGTACTCGACGACGAACGAGCCGATCATGGCCTGACCGCGTGCGCCGAGGCCACCGCCCTTGAGGACGCGCACCCGCTTGTTCACGTCCAGCACCACCTGCACGTCCCTCGGTCGCGCGAGGAACGTCACCGCCACCTCGTTGAACGCCTTCGCGAACGCGGGCGACGGCGCGAAGGTGATCTCCTGGAAGAACGGCAACTGCTGGTCGACGCCGTCGACGCGGTTCTTCACCAGGTTCGCGGCGCGGAACTGGAAGCCGATGCGGCTCATGGCGTCCAGGATGCGGTGCTGCGCGGGCACCGGCTCGATCGGGATCGCGTCGACGTCCTGCGGGTCGACGACCGTGCGGGACAGGTTCAGGTTCGTCTGCAGTCCGACGGCCATGCCGGTCAGGTACTTGCCGAACACCGTGGTGACGGGTGTCTCCCACGGCATCTGCACCTCGAACGGCACCTTGATCTGCGTGCCGGCGCGCACCAGCTCCCGGCCGGCGAGCTGGACGTTCTGGAACGGCAGGTCGGCGGTCTCACCCACGGTGCCTCCCGTGCCCTCCTCCACCCTGGCCAGCAGAGTCACCGACAGCGACTCGACCTCCTGGTCGACCTGGCCGCCGATGAGCAGCACCTCACCGTGCAGCGTGCCGCCAGGACGGACGTTGCGATCGATAATCCGGGCGTCGACGGTGGCACCGCCCTGGCCGAAGCTGGCCATCACCTTCTGGAACATGCGCCGAATCCTGCCAGCAGGTGCGCGGATGTGGCGTCATTTCGGGCATCATTAGCCCCGTGAGTACACAGACACTGCCAGAAGTCGACACCCGCCCGGAGGAGTCGGACACCACCGGTGACGACACCCCGAAGATGTTCCACTACGTCCGCAAGGACAAGATCGCCGAGAGCGCGGTGACCGGCAACCTGGTCGTCGCGCTGTGTGGCGAGGTCTTCCCGGTGACCCGTTCGCCGAAGCCGGGCTCCCCGGTGTGCCCCGACTGCCAGAAGATCTTCAACAACCTGCCCGGCGGCGGCGAGTAGGTCAATACCTAGTACGGCCCCGGCGCCTTCTCCTCCGCCGGGGTCGCACGTCGGGCGACCGCGCCGTTGGGCGTGTGCTCGACGGGCGCCGGCTGTGCCGACTCGCCGGCGACCCGGTTCATCTCCAGCCGCCGCCAGCGCCGCCGCTGCCGACGGGTCATCCGCGCCGGCCACATCTCCTGGATCGCCGCGTTGAAGTACGCGCCGAGGACGATCGCCAGCCCGATGAAGAACGCGAACAGCAGGAACGCGATCGGCGTGGCCAGCGCGCCGTAGGTGTAGCCCGTCGTGGTGATCCACGAGATGTAGAGCCGCAGCCCGATGCTGGACAGCAGGAACACGATCATCGCAAGCGCGGCGCCGGGCAGACCGCGGTGCCACGGCAGCTTGCGCGGCAGCGCCAGCTTGTACAGCGTGGTCAGCGCCACCACGATCACCACGCCGATGACCGGGTAGTACCCGAAGTCGACCCAGTACGTTATCTCCTCGCGCCACGTCGTCGGGAACAGCTTGGGCAGCAGGTCCGGGCCGAGCGCCAGGATCGGCAGCCCGATCACCAGCAGCACGAGCGAGGCCATGTACAGCAGCAGCGCGAAGATCCGCTGCCACACCTCGTTGCGCACGCCGTACTGGTCGTGGGCGACGGTGATCGCGTCCACGAACGACGACATGGCCGACGAGCCGGCCCACAGCGAGATCAGGAACCCGACGGTCAGGATCTCGCCCCGGCCGTGGCGCAGGACGTCGTCCACGGTCGGCTGGATGATGTCGTCGACGACGTTGTTGCTGAACGCGGTCCGCGACCACTCGATGATCGAGTCGTGCACGGACTCGATCACGTCCTGACCGAACCACTCCGCGACGTAGCCGAGGCTGCCGAGCAGCCCCAGCAGCAGCGGCGGCAGCGAGAGGACCTGCCAGAAGGCGGCCTCGGCCGCCTCGGAGAACAGGTTGCCCGACCACGCCTTGTGCCACGTCCGCCGAAACAGGCGCAGCGGCCCACGGCGCGGCAGCGCGCTCGTGGCCTGCTGCGCGTTGCGGGTTGGATGCTGTGGCTGTGGGCTCATGTCGACGTCAAGCATGGTGCATCACATGGCGATTGGCTCGGCACCTGTCGTGATCGTGACGCACGTGTCGCGTGGCACCGCGCCGCGCCGGCGGGCCGGAGGTAGAGTCACAACCGCCCTCAACGACGCCCCCGCTTGAGGGCTTCGTTGTGCCGGGAGTGTGTCCAGGGAGGAGCGGCCGGACGAATGACAGCGGTGCAGGGGACAGAACAGGCGGTCCAGCCGGGGGGCTCTCGACCGCTCCGCGCGTGGCAGCGCAGGGCCATCACCAGTTATCTGACGAAAAAACCGAAGGACTTCCTAGCGGTGGCGACGCCGGGCGCCGGCAAGACGGTGTTCGGGTTGCGCGTCGCGGCGGAGCTGATCGCCGACCGGGTGGTCGACCAGGTCACGATCGTGACGCCGACGGAGCACCTGAAGTACCAGTGGGCCGGCGCCGCCGCGGCGGCCGGCATCGCGATCGACCCCAACTTCCGCAACGGCGCGGGCGCCACGTCGTCGGACTACCGCGGTGTCGCGGTCACCTACGCGCAGGTCGCGGCGCACCCGATGCTGCACAGGGTGCGTACGGAGAACCGCAAGACGCTGGTGATCCTCGACGAGATCCACCACGGCGGCGACGCCAAGTCGTGGGGCGACGCGATCCGGGAGGCGTTCACGCCGGCCGTGCGCAGGCTCTCGCTGACCGGCACGCCGTTCCGTAGCGACGACTCGCAGATCCCGTTCATCAACTACGAGCCGGACCCGGCCGGGTTCCTGCGCAGCAAGGCCGACCACACCTACGGCTACTCCGACGCGCTGGCCGACGGCGTGGTCCGGCCGGTGATCTTCCTCGCCTACTCCGGCGAGGCGAGCTGGCGGACCAGCGCGGGCGAGGAGTTCACCGCCCGGCTCGGCGAGCCGATGACGAACGAGCAGACCGGACGGGCCTGGCGCACCGCGCTCGACCCGCAGGGCGAGTGGATCCCCGCGGTCCTGCACGCCGCGGACCTGCGGCTGGCCCAGCTTCGGCAGAGCGTGCCGGACGCTGGCGGGCTGGTCATCGCGTCCGACCACGAGTCCGCGAAGGCCTACGCGAAGCTCCTGACCGCGACGACCGGCCGCGAGCCGGTGGTGGTGCTGTCCGACGACCCGAAGGCGTCCGGCCGGATCGCCGAGTTCGCCGAGTCCGACGACCGGTGGCTGGTCGCCGTCCGGATGGTCAGCGAGGGCGTCGACGTGCCGCGGCTCGCCGTCGGCGTGTACGCGACCAGCGCGTCGACGCCGCTGTTCTTCGCACAGGCGGTCGGCCGGTTCGTGCGTGCGCGGCGGGCGGGGGAGAACGCGAGTGTGTTCCGGCCGAGTGTGCCGGTGCTGTTGGAGCTCGCGAGCCAGCTCGAGGCGCAGCGCGACCACATCCTCGGCAAGCCGCACCGGGAGAAGGACGGCTGGGACGACGAGCTGCTGCTCGACGCCAACCGGACCAAGGACGAGCCGGGCGAGGAGGAGAAGGCGTTCACGACGCTGTCCGCCTCGGCGGAGCTCGACCAGGTGATCTACGACGGCTCGTCGTTCGGCACCGCCGCGTTCGCCGGGTCCGACGAGGAGCAGGAGTATCTCGGCCTGCCGGGTCTGCTCGAGCCGGACCAGGTGCGGGCGCTGCTGCGTCAGCACCAGACCAAGCAGCTCGACGAACGGTCGAAGCGGGCCGCGGCGCCGGCGGCGGTTCGGGAGCCGAGCGTGGCCGAGCGGCTCAACGGGTTGCGCAAGGAGCTCAACACGCTGGTCGCCATGTACCACCACCGGACCGGCAAGCCGCACGGCATGATCCACAGCGAGTTGCGCCGGGTCTGTGCTGGTCCGCCGACCGCGATGGCGTCCGCGGAGCAGCTCGAACAGCGCATCGCGACGCTCCGTGCCTGGTGAACGGGTGTCCGGAACTCGTACCCAACTGGTGAACTCCTTGCCATAACGCGGTTCCGGGTCGCGGGCGTGCCGGGCGAAGATTACGCTTCGTGGCCGGTGCTCATCCCTGCGCGAAACACAAGGTGGATGACCGGCAGATGGCCGGTTCGTTGCCAAACTGTGTCGTGGATGGGCGGTAAAACGCCCATTCGTGGCTTCCCTCACAGCCCCGCGCAGGCATATGTTGTGCACCGCAACATTTCGCCCTGAGGACTTGAAGGGACCGTTTGAATGCGCAGTACAAGGCTTGCTCTTCTCGCCGCGGGGATGGGTCTGACCCTCGCCGTGTCGGCCTGTGGTGCCAACCAGGAGTCACCGCCGAGTGGCGACCAGAGCTCGGACACCGAGTCCGCGAGCGGCGGCATTCCGGTCGGGGTCATCCTCCCGGAGACCGCGACGTCCGCGCGCTGGGAGGGCTTCGACAAGCCCATGCTCGAGAAGGCTCTGCGGGACAAGGGGCTCGACCCCGACATCCAGAACGCCCAGGGCGACGTGCAGAAGTTCAGCACCCTGGCCGACCAGATGATCAACGACGGCGTCAAGGTCCTGATCATCGCCGCGATCAACTCGGAGCTCGGTGGCACGGTCGCCCAGAAGGCGAACGCCCAGGGCATCCCGACCATCGACTACGACCGCCTCAACCTCGGCGGCAGCTCCGAGTACTACGTCTCGTTCGACAACGTCGGGGTCGGCGAGCTGCAGGGCCAGGGCATGATCGACGCCCTCAAGGACGCTCCGGAAGGCGCGAACGTCATCGAGATCGAGGGCGCGCCGACCGACAACAACGCCACGCTCTTCTACAACGGCCAGCAGAACAAGCTCAAGCCGCTGTACGAGTCGGGCAAGCTCAAGCTGGTGCAGTCACAGCCGATCGACGGCTGGGACAACCAGAAGGGCGGCACCACCTTCGAGCAGATCCTGACCACCAACGGCGGCAAGGTCGACGGCGTCGTCGCCGCCAACGACGGTCTGGCCGGCGCGGTCATCACCGTGCTGAAGAAGAACGGCCTGAACGGCAAGGTCCCGGTCACCGGCCAGGACGCCACCGCGGACGGCCTCAAGGCCATCCTCACCGGCGACCAGTACATGACCGTGTTCAAGCCGATCAAGCAGGAGGCGGAGGCGACCGCCGACCTCGCCGCCGCGCTCGCCAAGGGCGACACGGCCGCGGCCGACAAGATCGCGACCGACACGGAGAACGACCCGACCGGCAAGCGTGAGGTCAAGTCCAAGCTCCTCCAGCCGTTCATGATCAAGAAGGCCGACGTCAAGAAGGTCATCGACGAGGGCTACGTGAAGGCGGAAGAGATCTGCACCGGCGATCTCACGGCTGTCTGCACCGAGCTCGGCATCTCCTGATCCCTGTTTCAGCCCGAGCCGGCCGCGCCCCGAGTGGGTGCGGCCGGCTCGAGCAGGAGGACAACCATGACTGAACCCCTTCTCGAGCTGATCGGGATCAACAAGAGCTTCGGGCCCGTGCACGTGCTGCACGACGTCAACTTCACGGTCCGGCCCGGCGAGGTCACGGCGCTGGTCGGCGACAACGGCGCCGGCAAGTCAACGCTGATCAAGTGCGTCGCCGGCATCCACCCGATGGACTCCGGCCAGGTTCTGTTCAAGGGCAAGCCGGTCACCATCCACAGCCCCAAAGAGGCCGCCGACCTCGGCATCGAGGTCGTCTACCAGGACCTCGCGCTGGCCGACAACCTCGACGTCGTGCAGAACATGTTCCTCGGCAGGGAGCGCGGCTCGAGCTGGCTGATGGACGAGTCGAGCATGGAGCGCGCCGCGCGCGAGACGCTCGCCTCGCTGTCGGTGCGCACGGTCAAGTCGGTGCGCTCCCCGGTCTCGCAGCTTTCCGGCGGGCAGCGCCAGACCGTCGCGATCGCCAAGGCCGTGCTGTGGGACAGCAAGGTCGTGCTGCTCGACGAGCCGACCGCCGCGCTGGGCGTCGCCCAGACCCGCCAGGTCCTCGACCTCGTGCGCCGCCTCGCCGAGCAGGGCCTCGGCGTCGTGCTCATCAGCCACAACATGGCCGACGTGTTCGAGGTCGCCGACCGCATCTCCACGCTGTACCTGGGCCGCCTCGTCGCGGACCTGCCGTCGAAGGAGACCACCCACAGCCAGGTTGTCGAGCTCATCACCGCCGGCCGGTCTGGCGACCTCGGCCTTGCCCGGCCTGAGCAAGTCACCCTCTGATCTCTCACCCGAGGACCTCTTTCATGACCGAAACCCCGGCCAAGTCGGATACCGCGCCCAACGGCGGCGCGATCTCCGACTTCGGCATCGACACCACTTCCCAGTCCACCGGTGAGGCGATCAGGGACTACTTCGCCAGGCTGCGTGGCGGCGAGCTCGGCTCGCTGCCCGCCCTCCTCGGGCTCGCCGCGCTGGTGATCGTGTTCTGGACGCTGTCGGACAACTTCCTGACGCTGAACAACACGGCGAACCTGATCGCGCAGGGCGCCGGCAAGATGATCATCGCGATGGGCCTGGTCTACGTACTGCTGCTCGGCGAGATCGACCTGTCCGCTGGCACCCTGTCCGGTGTCTGCGCCGCGGTGATGGCCATGCACTACGTGCGTGCTGGCAACCTGCTCGGCGGCATGGGCAGCACGGTGTTCTGGGTGTTCGCCATCGGCATGCTGGTGGCCGCCGGGCTCGCGCTACTCATGCGGATCTGGGCCGGCGCCGCACTGAGCCTCATCGCGTTCCTCATGGCCGTGCTCGGCGTGACTCCCAACGCGTGGCTCGAGATGCTTCTCGCGGTCTGCGTCGGCGCCGCGATCGGCTCGATCACCGGCTTCATGGTCTCCAAGATCGGCATGCCGTCGTTCGTGGTGACGCTCGCGCTGTTCATCACCTGGCAGGGCGTGATCCTGCAGTTCATCGGCGACGGCGGCGTGTTCGGCATCCGGTCGTCGCAGGTGCTGTTCAACGTCGCGAACGGCAACCTCTCGGTGTTCGGGAGCTGGGTCCTGTGCCTGATCGCGGGCGGCGGCTACGCGGCGGTCGTGCTCGGCGAGCACTTCGCCAGGCTGCGCAAGGGCCTGGTCACCCAGCCGACACCGATCGTCCTGTTCAAGGTCGGTGTCGTCGCGGTGATCGCCATCGTCTCGACGTGGCTGCTCGCGCTGAACCGCTCGCCCAACCCGAACCTCGTGACCATCCAGGGCGTGCCCTACGTGGTGCCGATCATCCTCGTGTTGCTGGTGGTCGGGACGTTCGTGCTCAACCGCACCCGCTACGGCCGGCACATCTACGCGGTCGGCGGCAACTCGGAGGCGGCCCGCCGCGCGGGCATCAATGTGAGCAAGATCCGTGCGAGTGTTTTCGTGGTGTCCGCGTCCGCGGCCGCGATCGGTGCGATCGTGTACTCGTCCAAGGCGGGCTCGGTCGATCCGCAGGCCGGTGGTCTGAACACGCTGCTGTTCGCCGTCGGCGCCGCGGTCATCGGCGGGACGTCGCTGTTCGGGGGACGGGGCAAGGTCGCCCACGCGGTGATCGGTGGTCTGGTGCTCGCGGTCGTGGAGAACGGGCTCGGACTGCTCAAGCAGCCGGCCGCGGTGGTCAACATCATCACCGGGCTGGTCCTCCTGCTCGCCGCGTCGGTCGACGCGCTGTCTCGCCGGAGGGCCGCGGTCGCGACGCGTTGACCGGTGAGTTCGACATGCGCTGACAGGAGCGAGGGGTTTGACGAGCACACCATCGGGGACGCCCAGCCTGGGTGCCCGGCCCGACGAGGTGCGCCGACACAACCGCACGGTCCTGTTGCGGAGGCTGCACGTCGGCGGCCCGTGTACGAGGGCGTCGCTCGCGGCTGAGCTGGGGCTCAACCGCAGCACGATCAAGGCTCTCGTGGACGGGCTCGCCGAGTCCGGGGTGGTCGAGGAGCGGGTGCCGAGGCAGCGCAGCGGCGCCGGTCGGCCGTCGCTGCTGGTGCTGCCGCAGGCCCACGCCGCGGTGGTGCTCGCGGTGGACGTGCGGGTCGAGCAGGTGGCGATCGCGCTGGTCGGGCTCGGCGGCGAGATCCTCGGGCGGAATAGCTGGAACCTGCGGGTACGCACGCGGGAGCCGCAGGAAGTGATCACGCACGTGGTCGACTCGGCCATCGTGCTCGCGGCCGACCTCGGCGTGCGGATGGTCGCGGCCGGCGTCGCGGTGCCCGGTGTGGTCCGTCGCTCCGACGGGCACGTGCACGAGGCGCCGAACCTGCACTGGACCGACGTGCCGCTCGGCGAACGGCTCGGCGCCGTGTTCGACATGCCGATCATGGTCGGCAACGACGCCGAGCTGGGCGCGCTGGCCGAGCACCTGCGTGGTGCGGCCAGGGGCAGTCAGGACGCGGTGTACGTGACCGCGGACGTCGGCGTCGGCGGCGGTGTCATCTCCGACGGGTCCGCGCTGCGCGGCACCGCGGGGTACGTCGGGGAGCTGGGACACATGGTGGTCCGGCCCGGTGGGCGGCCCTGTTACTGCGGGAGCACCGGCTGCTGGGAGACCGAGGTCGGCGAGCCGGCGCTGTGCCGGGCGCTCGGGTTGCGGGAGGGTGCGCCGCGTGGCGCCGTCGTCGCGGAGCTGCGTGCCCTGGCCGCGTCGCCGACCGAGGTGCGGTCGCGGCTCGCGGAGTTCGCGGAGTGGCTCACGGTCGGGCTGGTGAACGTCGTCAATGTGCTCGGGCCGGAGCTGGTGGTGCTCGGCGACCTGTTCACGGCGCTGCCGGCGTCGCTGATCACGGACGTCGCGCGGAGTGTGCGGACGCGGAGCCTGGTGAGCAGAGCCGTTGGCGGGACCAGGATCGTGGTCTCGACCCTCGGCGCGGACGTGACGCTGCTCGGCGCGGCGGAGCTGGCGTTCGAACCGGTCCTCGACGCGGTATGACAGTGCCGGCGACATCGCCCGGCTGTACACCGACGCCCGGGACTGCGGCGCGTCCGGGTATGAGCGAGGCGGGACCCGAACCCGGGTCCCGCCTCACTTGGTCGCTATTCGATTGTGTCGATGAGGCCCGTCAGGACTGCGGCTGCCCTTGCTGCAGGTTCGCTTCCAGCTCGCGCAGGCGCTCCTCGTGCTTGCGGGCGTGGTGCCCGCAGAAGAGGAGCTCGCCTCCGGAGGGAAGGATGGCACGTACCTGTGCTGCTGCCCCGCAGCGGTCGCAGCGGTCAGCGGCGGTCAGGTCGGGGCGGGTGAGCGTGGTATTCATGGCAGATCTCCCTCCGTCCCGGCACCGGTATCCCGGATGCCGTATGCGGCTGCGATCACTGCTGACGCGGTGGTCGCTGCCTCTACTCTTCCAGACGTTTCGATCCCCGTCAGTGTTCCCGCACGCAATGAGAGATCGCTCAACGGACGATTTAACCCGGTTGCCGTAGCGCGCCTCCCGAATAGCAGGATCGTCTAGTGAGCCCCGTTCGGTCTGTGCTAGGAACGCGCCGCGTGCCGGCGCCGCTACTTTTCGTGATCGGCGGCGTGTCCATGTACGTCGGCGCCGCGGCCGCCGTGTGGCTTTTCGACGAACTGAACCCGGCGGCCGTTGCCTGGCTGCGGCAGTTCGGCGCGGCCGTCGTGCTGCTCGCGTGGCGCCGGCCGGGCCGGAACTCGTGGCGTGGCAAGGTGTTCTGGCTCGCCGCGATTTTCGGGCTCGTCACGGCCGGCATGAACATCGCCTTCTACGAGGCGATCGCGCGCCTTCCGCTCGGCACGTCGGTCGCGTTGGAGTTCGTCGGGCCGGTGCTCGTCGCGGCGATCGGCTCGCGCACGCTCCGTGACGTCGCCGCATTGCTACTTGTTGTGTGCGGTGTGGTGCTCATCGCAGACGTCCGTTGGGCCGGCAGTACGGCCGGTGTCCTGTTCGCTCTCAGCGCAGCGGTGCTGTGGGCCGGATACATCGTTCTCGGCAAGCGTGTCGCGAGCGCGGGGCTCGGTGTGGACGGTCTCGCGGTGGGTTTCGCGGTCGCGACGGTGCTGCTGTCGCCGCTCGCGCTCGGCACCGGGCCGGTGTGGACGTCGCCGCGGCTGCTCGTGCTGGGCATCGGGGTCGGCGTGCTGTCCACGGTGGTGCCCTACGTGCTGGACCAGGTCGTACTGCGGCGCATGGGGCAGGCCGCGTTCGCCCTGCTCCTCGGCCTGCTGCCGGTCACGGCGACGGTGATCGGGCTGGTCGTGCTGCGGCAGGTGCCGTCCGTGCCGGAGGCGCTTGGCATCCTCGCGGTGGTCGGCGGGCTGACGCTGCGGTCCCGCGACCGCGCGCCCCACCCGGAACCAGAGCCGCTCTAGCTGGACTCGACCGAGCCTTGACCCGTCGTGGCGTCATCGGGCATTTCCTTCGGGCGCCACGGCTTCAGCCACGGGGTTGCCGGCCAGTTCTCCGCCGCCGCGAGCAGTTCGTAGCCCGTGGCGCCGTCGATCGACTCTCGGACGATGTCGGCGTGGCCCGCGTGCCTCGCGTGTTCCTCGATGAGGTGCAGGAGCACCCAGCGCACGGACCACGCTGCCAGGTCCTTCGGGAACCACGGCTGGTCCTTCGGCACCGGCACCGGCCGGCCGAGGTCCTCGACCGCCGCGATGGCCGCCTCGGTCGCCGCGCCCGCGCGGTCGAGGCCCGCGATGAGGCTGTCGACCGTGTCGGTGTCGGCCAGGTCGAACTGTTGGTCGTAGCCGGCGAGCACGGTCGGGTCCGGGCCACCGGTGACTCGCGCGATCCAGCCGACCTCGGTGAACGTGACGTGCTTCAGCAGCCCGCCGACGGACAGTGCGCTCGCGCTCGGCGTCGCCCGCAGCTGGTCGGCGGTCAGGCCGTACGCGGCGTGCTTGAGCACTCGGCGCTGCTGCGCGAGGAAGCCGAGCAGCCCCGCGCGTTCGTCGGCGACCGGTGGGACGTTGGCATCCATTGAACCCCCAAACTAAGAACACCCCGTCGACCAACGGTCGACGGGGTGCTCAGCCAAGCAGATCACTCCAGGTAGTCGCGCAGGACCTGCGAACGCGACGGGTGTCGCAGCTTCGACATGGTCTTCGACTCGATCTGGCGGATGCGCTCCCGCGTCACGCCGTAGACCTGACCGATCTCGTCCAGGGTGCGCGGCTGACCGTCGGTGAGGCCGAACCGCAGCCGCACCACACCCGCCTCACGCTCGGACAGCGTCGCCAGCACCGACTGGAGCTGGTCCTGCAGCAACGTGAACGACACCGCGTCGACGGCGACGACCGCCTCGGAGTCCTCGATGAAGTCACCGAGCTGGCTGTCGCCCTCGTCGCCGATGGTCTGGTCGAGCGAGATGGGCTCCCGGGCGTACTGCTGGATCTCCAGCACCTTCTCCGGGGTGATGTCCATTTCCTTGGCAAGCTCTTCCGGCGTTGGCTCGCGACCCAGGTCCTGGAGGAGCTCACGCTGTATACGACCGAGCTTGTTGATGACCTCGACCATGTGCACCGGGATGCGGATGGTGCGGGCCTGGTCGGCCATCGCGCGGGTGATCGCCTGCCGAATCCACCAGGTGGCGTACGTGGAGAACTTGTAGCCCTTGGTGTAGTCGAACTTCTCGACCGCGCGGATCAGCCCGAGGTTGCCCTCCTGGATCAGGTCCAGGAACGCCATGCCGCGGCCGGTGTAGCGCTTGGCCAGCGACACCACGAGTCGCAGGTTCGCCTCGAGCAGGTGGTTCTTGGCGCGCTCGCCGTCACGCACGATCCAGCGCAGGTCGCGCCGCATCTGGGGGACGAGCTTCTCCGAGGACTCCTCCTCGGCCTTGCGCACCCGCTCCGCCGCGTAGAGGCCGGCCTCGATCCGCTTGGCGAGCTCGACCTCCTCCTCGGCGTTCAGGAGGGCGACCTTGCCGATCTGCTTCAGGTAGGCCCGGACGGAGTCGGCGGACGCGGTGAGCTCGGCGTCCTTGCGGGCCTGCCGCAGCGCCTCGGACTCCTCTTCGTCCCAGACGAAGTCGCCTTCCTTGTTCTCCTTCGGGTCCTTCTCCTCGGGCTCTTCGGCCACCGTGGTGTCCACCACGTCGACCTCGACCTCTTCGAGGTCCTCCAGGTCCGGCGACTCCGGATCCGGCTCGTCGCCCTCGCCCGGCTCGCCGCCGGCCGCGTCGCCGGCCTTCTTGGTGGCGTTGGCCTTGGTCTTCGGGCCCGCGGTCTTGGTCGCGGCGGTCTTGCGGGGCGCGCGCGGCTTGGCGGCGCCTGCCGTCTTCTTCGTGGTCGCGGTCTTCAAGCTGTTCGGCTTCTCAGATTCGTCGGAGTTCGGCTGGGTGTTGGCCGACTTGGCCGCGCCCGCCGAAGTGGTGGAGCGTCGGGTTGCGGTTCGTGCGGCTGCCACGTACGCCCTTTCGCTGCTCATCATCGGCAACGCCAGGCATCTGGGATACCTGACCTGCGGAGTTCGGGGAAAGCCCTGCGACGTCAGACGCGGGCACTGTTCCATTGTAACGACGATATGGCCGTCGCGGGTGGCGACCCGGCACCGATCCGGCCGGCTTCTGCCGTTACCCGCTCCGCTCAGCCGTGGTGGCCCACCTTGGCGGCCCGCGCGGCCCCCACGATCCCGGCGTCGTTGCGCAGCTCGGCGGCCACGACCTTGGTGCGCACGTCGAGCAGCGGCAGCCACTTGTCGGCCTTCTTGCTCACCCCGCCACCGGCGATGATGAGGTCCGGCCAGATGAGGTCCTCGAGGCTGCGGATGTACCGCGCGACCCGCATGGCCCAGTCGGCCCACGACAGGTCGTTCTCCTCCTTGACCGACGCGGCCGCGCGTGTCTCCGCGTCGTGCCCGTCGACCTCGAGGTGCCCGAACTCGGTGTTCGGGATGAGCTTGCCGTCGCGGAACAGCGCGCTGCCGATGCCGGTGCCGAACGTCAGGAGCACGACGACGCCCTCGCGGTCCTCCGGCGTGCCGTAGGAGATCTCGGCGATGCCCGCCGCGTCCGCGTCGTTCAGCACCACCACCTCGTCGGTGGTGCGGCCGAGGCGCTCGGCGAACAGCGCGGCCGCGTCCGTGCCGAGCCACGACTTGTCGATGTTGGCGGCGGTGTGCGCGACACCCC
>Ga0193717_1001196_pt1 | contig 16102 bp, 11 predicted proteins | sample U2c2metaG_FD_145900 | JGI IMG/M metagenome (GOLD analysis project Ga0193717, IMG submission 145900) | Soil microbial communities from a riparian zone of the East river system, Colorado, United States - U2c2 | ecosystem: Environmental > Terrestrial > Soil > Riparian zone | place: USA: East River... | reverse complement strand
TCTCCGGCTCACGTGCCATGGCTCACCTCCACCAGCAAGTGAGGCACTAGAAGCGGTGGGACCGCGGTTACGGGCGTTGCTTACTTCTTCCAGATGATCGGGGCGTCCTTGATTTTCTCGGTGTCGGTGTAGGTGGCGGCGCCGACCTCGCTGCCTTCGCGGACGGCCTGCAGTTCGCAGGTCTTGTACTTCGCCCCGGCGGTGATGAAGTCCCTCTGCGCGGACGCGGCCTTGCACTTCGGGATCTCCCCGGCGACGACCACGCCGGTACTGCGGCCATCCGGGCCCTGCGCGCGCAGCCGCACCACGCTGTGGGCGAGATCGGTGCCGCCGACGTTCTCCACGGTCAACCGGATGTACACCGGCCTCAGGCCCTTGGCCTTCTCGCCGACGGACGCCAGATCCGAGCTCGGGCCGAGGTCGATCGAGTCGACGGTGATCGCGATGGTGCCGCTCTTGTTCCCGCCGTACTTGAACGGCACCACCGCGCGGTCGCCGACCTTCAGCTTGGTGCCGGGCTTGGTGAACTCGGCGGAATCGGTCGAACCGGTGGGCGCGGCGCTCGGGGCGGCGGACGAGGACTCGGCGGCGGCCGGCGCGGAGCCCTCGGCCGGTGCAGCGGTGCCCCTTTCCCCACTCCCGCAGGCGGACAGCAGGGCCAGTGCGGCAAAACCGGCGGCGAATACCGCTGTGCGGTCGTACTTCATGAATCTCCTCGGGCTCCCCCGCCGAATCGATTCCGGCGTGCTCGCCATGCACCGTAAACGCCGACGCGGCCACCCAGTGTGGTTCGTTCGCACCACAAAGGATCACAAAACGCTTACGCCGATCAGCCCATCCTCCGATCGCGCGGGCCACCAGCGCCGCCTTGGTCGGCGCCTCCCTGGCTGGGTCGGAGGCGTAACGGTGTACAACTTGATCCGGCCGAGCGTCGGCGCGTTCGCCGTCCGCATGGCGCAGGCGACCTCGACGCGACGGTCGAGTACACCGGGCAGCGCGTCGCTTTTGGCGGCCCGCTGGCGAAACAGCAGACGTGGCACACACCCTCGCCGAGATGGCCATCCGCACCGAGGCTTCGCGGCGGCTTCGGCGTAGACGCGGGCGAGCAGAGTCTTCTGGGGCCGAGCCCCAGGCCTCAGCCGGGGGGGGGAAGCCCCCTGGACCCCCGTTACGCGGTCATACCTCAGTGGCCGCGCAGCGATGGCAAAGCTGTTCGCTGCGCGGTCACTGCGGTCCTGACCCGGGACTCGTGAGTCTTTATGCCGCGGTTCTAACCGTCATAAACACTCACGAGTCATGAGGGGTCAGTGCTCGCCGATCAGGTCGAGGAAGGCCTTGGCCGAGGTGATGGCCTGGTCCACGGTGTCGTCGACATACATCTGCTCGATGAAGAAGTGTTCGAAGCCGAGTTCGTCGGCGACGCGCTTGATGTCGTCGACGACCGTCTGCGGGGCGTCACCCTTGGCGAGGTTGACCCGGACGATCGCGTCGATCGTCTTCGGGTCGCGCCCGGCCTCGACGGCGGCTTTCTCCACGATCGTCCGCTGGCCGCGGAGCCCGTCGAGGTCAGGCCGCCCCGGTATCAGGACCGGCAGCCAGCCGTCGCCGCGACGGCCGACCCGCTGGAGTCCGGCCTCGGAGAACGACCCGAGGTAGATCGGCGGCCGTGGCCGCTGGACCGGCTTGAGGTTCGCGTGGTGGCGAGGCACGGTGACCAGCGTGCCCTGGTACTCGGCCGGGTCGGTGGTCCAGATGGCCTCGAGCGCGTCGAGGGTCTCGTCGAGCCGCTTGCCGCGCTGCCGGAACTCGAGCCCCACAGCTTCGTACTCCTCCGGCGACCAGCCGACGCCGAGGCCGGGCAGGAGCCGCCCGTTGCTGACCACGTCGACCGTGGTCAGCGCCCGCGCGAGCACCACAGGCGGATACCAGGTGGCGACCAGCACGTGCGTGCCGAGCTGAACCCGTTCGGTGGCCCCGGCGGCGACCCCGAGCAGCGTGAACGGGTCGAGAACGGAGTTGAACTCCTCGGGGATGGTGTCCATCATGCCGCCGTAGCCAATCCGCGGGTCCACGGCAGCGAACAGCCGGTCGCCGACCCAGAGACTGTCCGCGCCCGCCGCCTCCAGTTCCCGGGCGAACCGGGCGGTCTGCCCGGCGTCCGAAGCCAACCTGGCATATTGCGGAATGCTGAAACCGATTTTCACGAGTTTTTTTCCTTTTCCGGCGAGCTTGATACGGACGTCGCACTTCGAGGCTATTGTCCCAGCCGCCGGACCGGCCATTCATCCCGGCCAAGCGTGCCCGAACCCCATGTTGGCCGTGCCCGGGATTACCACGGTTTCCGCCGGGGTGCGGGAGACGTCGCTCTGATGGCGGATCGGCTCGCGGGGCTCGGGTATGCGGTGCTGCTGCCCGACCCGTACTACCGGACCCCGTTCGTGCCGTTCGACGTCGCCACGGTGTTCACCGTGCCGGAAGAGCGGCAGCGGCTGAACGTGCTCAGCAGAACCGGATCGGGCTCCGAGAACACCTCGAAACCCCACGAACAGTCAGCAGCGACCTCCCGCGCCCTGTCGAATGTGAACATCACCGCAGGGTCATCCAGCCGATGCGACGGCTTCACGTCCACCACTACGAATGATCTGCTCACGTGGTGCTCAAGTGCACGCGGAAATGCTCAAATCGGCACGGAAACTACAAACGGTGTAGGTTCCATCCACACTTGATCACTTCCTCGCGGTCTTCCTGCTGGTTCCGCGGTACTCGATCACGTCCATGCGGTCCGCCTTCCGTGGTTTCTGATCAGTGGCCTTGGTTCCTTGTGCCGGTGCTGTCGTGAGGTAGCGCTGGACTTGTGGTGTCTCGAGCGCGCGGAGCAGTGCTGTTCCGCGCCTGGTCAGCCGCATGGGTTGTGCGCGGGTGGCGCGGGTGAACAGTGGTGCGCCGATGTCCTGTTCGAGCCGTTGGATCTGCCGGACGAGCGTGGACTGGTCGACGCTGAGGTGGTTCGCGGCGTCGTCGACGGTGGGGAACGTCGTGATGGCAAGGAATCGCCGTAGGCGTTGCCATCCGTGAAGGCCACCTTCGACCGCGCGTCGTATGTCGCGGTGGATCGTGGAGTCGAGCTTGGTGACCATGTGGGGATGGCTGACGACGCCCTGTGGTCGTGAGGGGATGCCGTACTGGCGTGCGTAGCGAGTCACGGTCATCTCGGAGACACCGCATTGTGTTGCTATATCTGGAAAAGAGCGTCGTTTGATGATGTATTGCTCGCGCAGCCACTGTTCGTCGACGACTTTGCGGCGCTGGCCAGGGGTGAGGGTGTAGCCGAGTTCCTTGGCGATCTCGGCGACGACGGGTCGGGTGAAGCCGGTTTCGTCCGCGATCTGCTGCAGGCGCTTACCTTTCTGGATGTACTCGCGTTCGAGGAAGGCCGCCGTCAGGAGTGTTCGTGCGCGTTGCCGGACGTCCCAGGCTTGTGCGGGTTTCGCAATGCCGGTTCGGGTGTCGACGCGGTCGATACCTTCCAGCGCGAGCCGGATATGGTCGATGCTGGTGTCCAGCAGGCGAGCGGCATCGCCGAGAAGCGTGCCGTCGTCGATGACCATGCGCCGCAACAGGTCTGTGTCGATGTCGTCGGGCTCGCGGCCTGGCGGGATCAAGCTGGGTGCCCAGTCGCGTGGAGGCTCCCACGAGACCGGTTCGTCGACTCCGAGATCGTGTAGGTGTTGTGCGGCGTGCTGATGCAGAGCATGGCGCAGCGGTGTGGTGAGCGAGGTGACGAACGCCGAGAACACGTTGCGGTCGTTGGCGCTGCGGAATCGCAGCGGGTGGGCCGGGTCGTTCATGTCGTTGCCCGTGAGGTTCTGGACGAGGTATCGGCGTGTGTCGAGCAGCCGGCGGTCCTGGCCAGGGTGGCTGCGGGTGTCACGGCAGATCGTCCGCCAGGTGTTGTCGTCGAGCAGGTCGGGCGTGATCACGCGGCGGCGCCGCGCGTAGTCGATGAGGCTGCCGTGTAGATCGAGGTTCTCCGCGAGTTCGCAAAGCGCGGTGACCAGGGTGTGGTGGCCCTGGTTGGTGAGTTGCTGCAGGGTGATCGAGACGAAGCCCCTGCCGATGTGTGGGTGCAGGTGTTTCGCGATGAGGTCTACCGGTTTGCGGCCGTCGCCTGGGATGAGCAGGCAGAGTGACAGGACCGCTCGGAACGGGTCTGTGTGGAACCCGTTGGCAGGCATGAGCCGGATCGTCCAGCCGGGCCAGAGCATCTGTGGCAGGTGTGGTGCGCGGGCGGTAACGGTGCTGTCGTCGGCTATGGCCAGGCGTGCGTGCGGCGTGCAGGACCTGAGTCGGAGCCGGTCGATTGGGCCGCGGTCGGGGTCGCTGGCGCGGATGAACAGGGCTCGTGTGCGGTCGGTGAGGCGCTGCCATTGCTGTTCGAGGCCGGGAGGCCGGACGGTGACTCGCCGTGTGCTGCGCAGCAGGAGTTCGCGGACCTGGATGACCGCGGCGTCGAGGTCGTCGGAGTTGATGACGGCGTGGGCTCGGGCGACCAGGGCGCCCATCAGTGCGGCGTCGGTGGGCGGGAACTGGCTCGGGCGCACGCTTTCGCTGGTGTAGCGGGTGTGGGCTTCGTGCCAGGCTTGAGTGGCTTTGCTGCCGAACTCGTCGAAGTCGCCTGCTTCGCCTTGGCGCAGCATCCAGCCGCCGACTGCCCGCAGATCTGTCCAGATGTCTGACTGCGCAGCCTCGAGAGTGTCGGTGCGTCCCGATTCGATCGCGTCGATCACGGGATCGAGTTGGTGTTGGGCTGCCAGAATCGGATCGTCGTGACGGAGCGGCAGCGATTCAACCTTGCTGAGGTCTTCGTTGCAGACGGTGCGCGGTGCAGGGTTGCGGGAGCAGCGAGCGGGTGGTTGTTCGCAGCCGGGCCGCATCGTGTTCTGCCGTGGAACGCGACCGCAGCGCGGGCAATGATCGTGCAGCAGGCTGCGATGACGGGTGCAGGCGAACACCCACGACAGCCGCCAGCGCAGCAGCCATCGTCCGTCTCGTTCGGACAGACACTGCGGGCAGTACCTCGATCCCGCGCCGCGTCCCCACCAGACCGAACGCATCACTGCTCGCCTTGTGTCCTGCAGCACGATCATGCGCCCGGCGAACGGCCGTAATGTCGTTGCTCGCAGCTCGTCGGATGTCAGCCCGGTCAGCGCTGCCACGCGTTTGGCTTCATCGTCGTGCAGGGCGATCGTGTAGTTGAGGGTGTAGCGGGGATCGGGCAGCAGGCCCAGACCGTGCAGGAAGTCGCCGATCGACGCGCCGAGCCGGTGCGCGTAGGCAAGACTCCAGCTGTCGAACGGCTCACCTGGCAACGGCTTCACCTGAAGCGGCAACGACCGCAGTGCCCTGGCGGACTTCAACTCGGAGGTAGTCATGCTGGCTTCCTCCGATCACTGCGTCCGGATCGCCCTGTCACTGCGTGCTGGCTGCTCAGTCGTCCGGCGGCCAGGGCGGCGTCGAGCTCGCGGCGGGCGGTCTCGGCGGCTTCGTCGATCTTGACCCGGTCGAGCAGGTCGGCTGTGAGACGTTCCTCGCCGGTGCGCATTGCCCGGCCGGTGCCCCGGTTGATCAGGTCCATCAGCGAGCCGATGTGGCCGGTGGTGCGTGCGAACAGATAATCCGACAGCTCGTCGGCGAGCATGCCGGGGTGCTTGCGTGCCAGCACGAGTATCCGTTCCAGTCCCAGCAGCACGGTCCGCCATTCCTTGCGTCCTTTGGCGGTGCGGATCTCGAACGGGTCCATGGTCAAACGGGTCCAGCGCCGCCCGGTCTGTGCGAGAGCTGCGTCGGCCGCGGTCATGCCCTCGCAGAACAAGCCTCGTTCCCGCAGACCGACACCGACGAACAGGAACGTCACCGGGAAGTCGTTGGCCAACGACTTGAGGTGATTGGTGACGGTTAATCCGTCCCGGCGGCTCATGTCGAGGAAGTGGACATCGTCGATGATGACCAGGCTGGTGTCGCAGGACAGCACGCAGTCCAGGGCCGCGGACCGCAACTGGTCAGTGGTGCCAGACTTGCGTGGGTGACCGTAGAACTCGAGGAACGCCTCCTGCAGCGATTTCATCGAGGTGTTGGCGGTCAATCCGATCCGGCAGACCGGGATGTGCTCGTGCCCTTCAGCGGTCCGCACTCCGGCCAGCGCAACGCGGTCGCGGTGCAGTTGCCGGCCGAACGCCGTGGCCGCGGTGGTCTTGCCCAGCCCCGGATGTGCGTCGATCACCGGTGCGCCTTTGACCCGATCCCCGTCCTGCCGGTTGGTGTCGACGATCTCCCAGATGTCCTCGTGCACCCGTGCGAGCTGGGGTGTTTTCAAGGTCAGGTTCGCATGCCATTGCTTACGCAGCTCGTCGTACTCGGCCCGAGCCGGCGCTCGAAGAGCCTTGAACTGAGCTGGCGTGTGATGCTCGGGTTGGGTGCGAGGCGCCGCTTCTGCCAGTGCTTTCCAGCCCTCCTTACGTGCAAGGGTGAGCCGATCGCGGCGCACCGCCGCCGCCACCGAGGAGGACGCCTTGGACGAAGCAGGTTTCCTGGTCATAGCAGCGGCTCCACGGCGTCGGCGTAGAAGTCCGTTGTCTCATCCTCGAAGTCAGGATCGTCGTCATCGCCGCCAGGCGGCTCGTCCTCGACATCGGCCTGACTTGTAGCCGCGACCTCGCATTCCGGTCCTGTGTGGACGGTGTAGGCGGGGTGAGCTGGTGCCGGTGCACCGAGATCACCGACGTCCACGACCAGATGCGCCGTGGTCAGCTCGTCCTCGTCGGTGCCGGTGGTGTCGGACTCGCCCAGTGCTGCGCGCACCGACGGCAGCGCCGGCACTAGCACGGCGGGAAGGTCCAAGGCGGCGCGTTCTGCGGCGTGCCGCAACGCCATCCGTCGCTCCGCTGGAGTCGCCGCGAACCCGGCGTTCCAGCGACCCAGCAACTCGTCCAACGCGCCGACCGTGTCCGGGAAACGATCGGTCGCCCGAGCCAGGCGTCGCGCGTAACCGAGGGCCTCGAAGCTGAATGGCTGAGCGAACCGTCCAGCGTGTTCCCAGGTCAGCGGATGCCAGGTGCCTTCCTTCGGGTCGCGGAACCACACCGTGGATGCGTCGTCGGGGTTGTAGCGGATTGGCCACCTTCCGGCGTGCCGGCCCAGATAGGGGCTGCGCCGGTTGCGGTAGTCGGACACGCCGTCGCCGTTGTAGCGCAACGTTCCGACCTCGACGCCGTAGTGCTGAATGCTGGTCCACTTCACCGGCAGGAACTCCAGCGCGAACTCCGGTGAGGACGGGATCTGGATGTAGCCGCTGCGGGCGACGCCATGGGTGAACATCTGCACCGGGCTCAACTTCAACCCAGGCACGTGAGGGTCGATCAACCCGTCGTGCGGACGGCGGTGATAGACCAGCGCAACCCACTCCCGGAGGATGTCCTCCAGCTCGTGCAGGAAGAAGAACGCCTCGTTCTCCACATCCCGGCCACGGTTGAACACATCCGGGCCCTTGTAACCCGGCAGCGCCTGCAACAGGTCCTCACGCAGTGTGCGGAAGAACCGCTCCACCGGCGCCTTGTCCGTCGGCGTGTAAGGACGGGCAGGCTGAATCGAAATCCCCAGCCGCGCGCACGCGCTGCTCAGATGCTCGGAGACATAGATCTTCCCGTGATCGACCACGAGAGTCTCCGGCGCCAGCGCCGCGATCCCCGCGCCGTGCCCGGCGAGCTTGTCCACCGGCACCACCACCGCGGACGGAACACCGTGACACGGCCACGAACCCGCGGCCAGTGCCGACACCGCCGCAGGCTGAAAAGCTTGATACACCACCGAAGCCACATCGATCGACTTCGTTGACACCGGCGTCAACCGCAGCCCGGTCACACACCGGCTGTACAGATCGATGCCCACCGTCAGCTCGACCTGAACCCACCGCAACGTAATCGCGTCCATCGCGAACACGTCCAGCCTGGTGGTATCCAGCAGCACATACTCGCCCGGCCTGACGGCCTCCAGCCGACCATACGTCGCGGTGGGCCGATTCGCGATCGAACGTCGCGCCTTGCTGTTGGACCACATGCTGCGCCCACGTCCGAGCTCGGTCAGAACCTGATATGCCTTGGTCTTCCCCGGACTCGGCACCACACCCGCACCGTGATCACGTGCCACCCGAGCAGCGACCGCACGCAAGATCATCGACTTGGTTCGGGTCGAGCCCTCCACCTGCTCGGCCAGAACCGCCTGGCACGCCTCCAACCAACGCCCGTCGACGCCGCCCAACGGTCCGCTCCGTGCGGCGCCACGTCCATCGACCAGGCCTGCCTCGCCCGAGGACCGATAGGCACGAACCCACCTGCGGACACTGACCTCCGCAACACCCAGCTCCGCAGACTTCGCCGCGTACCGCGCCGTCAGCGTCGTACCGGCGCCGTAGCCATCGCGGGGCTCGCCTGCCACCGCGAGATCGGATGATCCCGACCGGTAGCCGGTCAGTACCTCCCGCACGTGCGCGGCACGCTCGCGGACTACCGCACGCTGCTGTTCGTCCAGCTGTCCCAACACTTCCGCGACCGGATCGTCACCCGTGTCAGCGCGAACCTCCTCGCCGTCGGCGCTCAACAGGCGTACTCCAGCGGACTGTCCGTTCAGGATCGTCACCAGCGGAACACGCCGCACCGTGGCAGGACCCATGCGCAGCAACACATCCCGGTCCAGAACCTCGATCACCTCGGCGTGCTCGCCGTCATAGACCAGACGCGAACCGACACCGAACTGCACGACAGAGCCCGTCATGGCCGCTCCAACAAGTGCATCGAGCTCAACGGGACGGACAAGTCAGTCCGGATCCGGCCCAGCCACAACAGGCGCATCAGCGCACCTCGTGCCACCGCCGCAGTCCACCTCGGTGCCAGAGATCGCTCAGCTTCACCGATGCTCACACCGTGCTGTGCAGCCGATTCCGCGTCATCCAGCAACTCTGCAGCGAACAACCATCCTCGCCGGTAGCCAGCCAGAAAGCGGACGTTGGCCAGCTGAACAGGATCCGGTTCGGACCACACTTCGAAACTCCACCCGCACTGCGCGAGTACGTCTTGGACCCACTCGAACGTCGAGCTCACGACCGGATCTCCCAGACGGTGCAACGGTTTCACGTCGACCACGCGAACGCCGCCTTCGCGCAACAGCAGCAGGAAGTCCGGCACATGCCCTCGTTCCTTCCCGTTGACCTCAGCGACGAGACGGAAGGGCTGCGCAACAATCCATCCAATAGCAGGATCCATATCCGCGAACAACAGCCGCGCCAACTCAAGCCGCGACTCGTAGATCACGTGTCCCGCAGTCGTCGCAGACCAGTACACCCCCGAGTAGTGGCGCTGGCCCCGGCGTGCACGAAACGTCCGCCAGGGAAGCAAACCCTCCAGATCCCGCAACCGCACCGAACACACCTCCACTTCCCGCACGTCCGGACTTCTCAACTGCAACACCGACATCAGGCCCGCCCTTCAGGTCCGATAGATCACCTCCATCTAGTGACGGTTCGAGCTGCGACTTTCCGTAGCGGCTGATCAGGTGGTCATTTAGTGGTCATCTGCACGCGGAATTGGTCAAATGTGCGCGGAAACTACACTCCTTCAGGATTGGTAGGGACGGACGACGGTGTTCTGGAAGTCGCCGTTGGTGCGCACGGGCGAAATCTTCACGACGTCGCCGCTCTGCGGGGACTCCACCATGTAGCTCTGGCCGTCGATCTGCCCGAGGTAGAGCGCGACGTGGTGGGCTGGGGCGCCCCAGAACAGGAGGTCCCCGGGCCGGGCGTCGTTCCATGGCAGGGATGTGGCGACTTTCTGTTGTTCGCGGGCGACGCTGGGCAGGGTGATGCCGCCTTGCGCCCAGGCGTATTCGGTCAGGCCGGAGCAGTCGAACCCGACCTTGAGGTAGTCGCGATGTTTGTCGGCGGCGCCGCCGTTGTCGCTGATTCCTTTGGTGGGGCCGGTGGAGTCGCCGCCGCCCCAGGCGTAGGTGGTGCCCAAGTAGGACAGTGCCGCGGCGGCGGCGCGGGCGGCGGCGTCGGTGGGGAAGGTGAACGTGCCCGTCACCCCGGACTGGGCTGGTGCGGTGACGCGTTGTCCGTTGTAGACCACGGCGATCGGTCCGCTGCCGCCGGCGGATTTACAGCGGATCTCCCGGTCGCCGCGCGGGGTCGAGCTGCCGCCGTTGCCCGGCGAGGTGGTGCCGGAGAACAGGTCTCGGGCGAGCGCCGTCGCCCACGATTCCCACGGCGCGTACTTCGACGCCCCGGCACCGGAGGCCTGCACGGTCTGGATGATGTCGGCGAACGACCCGGCGGCCGCGTCGTTGTAGTTCGGGACGCGCTGCAGGAGCTGGGCGTAGAACCCGCGGGACGAGTCGGCCGGGACGGAACGCTGCACGTCGGCGTAGAGCGCGCCTTGCTGCTGGAACAGTCCCAGGGAACGGCCGTTGCGGGCGTTGGTGTCCAGGGTGCTTTCCTGCATCGCCGTCCCGATCGCGATCGCGACTCCGCGTTCGGTGATGGTCATGGCTTTGCCGGTGGCCACGATGGTCCGCGCGGCCGCCATCTGGTTCGCCGTCAAGGTCGCGGTCTTCTGGCCCGCGTCGACCGGGGCGGTGGGGCCGCACCCGCCGGGCGGGATCGGTTCCTCGGCGGTGCCGCCGGTGATGAGCACGATCATGCTGAGCAGTAACAGGGCCGCGATGCCCGCGCCGGCGGCCGCGATCTTGCCGAACACCGCCGCTCACCCGCCTGCGGAGGCGACGTCGACGCGCCACAGGCCGTCGCCTCCGCGCAGCACGACGCGGGTGTCGGCAACGGTCTCGACATACGACGCCGCCCCGGCCGGGGTGATGACGCGGTCCGCGGACACCGCGACGATCGCCCGGTCCGGCTCGCGCGGCGCTTCCGGCGACACCAGTGAGACCGGTGTGGAGCAGCGGCCGGATTCGGCGGCCGCGACGGTCTTGTCCCACGACGCCCGGGTCTTCGGATGGCTGCGGGGGTCGAACTCGGCCCAGCCGGCCGCGGTCATCGCGGGATGGGCGCGTCCTTCGGCGGCGCCGAAGGCCTCAGCGGAGGTGAAGGTGCACCACCGGGCGAGCCACGCCGTCATCGCGGCTTCTGGACTCGCCAGCTCACCCGGGCCGGGTGGGCCTGGAGGCGGGTCGGCGAGCGGCACCGCCGCCGGATCGCGCGGCCGTGCTGGCGTGGCGGGTGTCTGGGGCGCGACGCCGCCGTCCGGGATCGGGTCCAGCGGGGACAACCCGGGCGCGGCCGACGCCGGCCTGGACGTCACGGGCTGAAGGGCGGTCGTGCTCGGCGTCGTGCTCGTGGTGGCCGCGCCTGCGACGCCGGTCGGTGCCACCGGCGGGGTAGAGCGGTGGCGGAGGTAGAGCGCGACGGCGAACACGATCACGACCACCGCGACCATCCCGGTGATCACCGCTTGGTTGGTGCGGCGGTCGACCGCGCGCCACCTGCGCCGGTCGCTCGTCCAGGTCGCTTGCGGGCCGGCGTCGAACTCGCGACGCAACGCGGCGCGCCGGCGCCGGGTTTCCTCTGCGGCCGCGGCCCGGCGGGCTTTGCGCTCGCGCGCCCGCCGCCCGTACGGCAATCCTGGTCCTGGCGCGAGCAGAGCCGCGCCGGCCAGCGCGGCACCGGTTCGCCGCACTGTGTCCACTAGGGACTCCGCGGGCTCGGCGGCCGCACTGTCGTGCTCCTCCGGTTCCGGTTGCAGCACGGGGTCCGGCTGTGACGAGGCGGGTGCGGCGGTGTCGGCCGGACCGCGGTCGTCCTTCAGCGGGGACGCGGCGGAGCCGAACCAGCGCGGCGGCGGTGCGAGGTCGTCGGAGTTCGTCATCGGCGGCCGCCGGGGGGTTTGCGCGGGGGCAGGGCCGTGGTCATCCGGTACACGCCGCCGTTCCACGTCGTGCGTTGCGGCAGCGGTGACAGCCCGGTGCCGCGTTTGTCGACCCACGCCCGGTTCGTGGGCAGCGTTGTCTTCTGCGCCTGCGCCCCACTGCGGGCCATCCGCTGTTCGGTCTTCGCTGAGTGCTGACTGAGCGGGCGGTGTTTCGGCTCGGGTTTCGGAGGCAGCGCCGCCCTCGCGGTCGAGGGCAGTGCCGTGCGATTGGGATGCTCGTCGCGGGTGACCCACGCCTTGAGCGGCGCCATCCTGTTGCGCGGCGTGGACACCTTGCCGACCCTGAACACCCCGAGCGCGGCGGCACCCGGTTGACGGGTCCACCCCGGACCGCGTCCCCGGGTGTTGAGGAATCCGCCGATCCCGGCCGCGGTCCGCGCGGCCGTCGCCGCCCCGCCGGTCGCCAACCCGGCACCGACGTTGGCGACGGTCTTCGCGACCGACCGCATGATCAGCACTGTCGCCATCCCCATCGCCGCCGACCCGCCGACGGAGGTCAGGTTGTCCAGCCAGTTGCGGGCTTTCACCGCCGCGAAGATCGCCGCCAGGTCGAACACCGCGACGAGGAAATAGCCGTATTTGCTCATCTGGGTCGCGATGATCGCCACGACCACCATGTCCCCGGCGATCACCAGCGTGATGAACAGACCTTGGAGTTCGAGTCCGACGGTGTAGACGACGTAGCGGGTCCCGGTTTGTCGAAACCAGCCGGGGATGGGCCAGAAGAGCAGGAAGATCAACCCGACGAGGAGCATCAGCATCATCCCGACCACAGCGATCAGCCCGGCGATCACCAGGCGCAGCAGCATCAGTCCCATCGGGATGGACAGCAACGCCAGCAGCAGCAGGTACCCGGTGCGGGACACGTCCTGCCCGCGGATCCAGTTGCCCTGCGTGCCGAACTCCGGCACCGCGCCCTGGTCGTCGAGGACCTTCATCCACGCCTGCCACTGGTCGTCGTTGGCCAGGGCGTGGTGGCCGGCTTCCTTGCAGATGTTGAGGTCGCGGAATTCCGCGAGGCACCACGGCGTGACCCCGAAGGTCGACCAGACGCTGTCGACCAACTTGCGCGAAGCGGAATCCTGCGACGATCCGCCGATCGCCGGGGCGGGGAACCCGGCGGGGTTGGCGGTGGTGGCGACGAACTGGGAGGCACCGGAGATGACGCCGGCGGCCATGTCCTGGCGGACGCCGTCGATCTCGTTCATGATCGTCGAGGGGCCTGAGGCGAACCCGACCGCGATCGCGCCGGCCGCGACGACCCAGCCGAGATCGCCGAGGAACCCGCGGCCGTCGGAGCGCCACCGGGCGTAGGCGAGGAACGCGCCGACCGCGACGGTGGCGCCGATCAACGGCCAGAACACCGACGTGGCGATGACCTGGGTGGCGGTGTCGATCTGCGCGGCGGAGTCGCGGTAGATCGTGAGGTTCAGAAACCATTGCAGCAGCGTCAAAGCGCCGTAGAGCAGGCCGAGGCTGGCCCACATGATCAGGTTGTTGACGAACCCCACCATTTCCAGCCCGGCGGTGCCGAGGTCGAAGATTCCCGACTCGGTGTCGTCGGGTTTCACGGTGAGTTTGTAGGCGAGGAAATCGTAGGTTTCGAATAGCGTTTTCGGGCCACCGTGGGCTAAATCGGGGCCGACGATGATGGTGTCGGCCATCGCCGAGCGCGCCGATCCGGCGATGAGCAGCCCGATCATCCAGGCGAGGGTGAGCATCCGTTTCGGGTCGGCGGTCAGCCACCGCAACGGCCGCGGCATCGCCGCGTGGATCCGGGAGGCCCACGCGGCGGCCGCCGCGACGGCCCCCGACAACCCGCCGGGGATCGTTGTGCTGTCCTGTAAGGACATTTAGGAGCCTCCGTATCCGGTGGCCGGGGCAGCGCAGTCGTAGTCGCGGATCGCGGCGCGGTCGTTGAGCGGCAGCACCGTCCGCACCGCCCACCGCGCGCCGTCCAGTTCGAGGCCGACGCTGAGGTAGCGCCCGCCGATGGCGCCGGGAGGGGTGACCTCCGCGGAGAACCCGTGCCGGTTCCCGCAGGTGCGCGACACCAGGACGGTGACCGTCGGTGCCGCGCCGGCGGTGACAACGCCGCCGCACCGGCCGCCGCGCGCCAGACTGGCTCGCAGCGCCTCGGTCGCCAGGTCGCAGGCCGCCGGGTCCCGCAGGGCATAGCGCTGCACGAACGTCGTCGCGACCGAGGACTGCTGGGTCAGATCGAGCTCGCCACCGGGGGCGTCGTCGAAAGCGCCGGAGATCGCGGCAACCCCGGCGCCGAGCAGGGCCAGCGCGACCACGCCACCGGCGATGACCATGGTGCGGCGCCGGCGGGCAGGTGCCGCGGAGTCGTGCTCGAGCGGGAGGCCGGCGGGCGGGGTGGGGATGTCGTGGGATTCTGGCGTGGTCATGGGGTCTCCGTTCCCGCCGCCGCGGCGACGTGGGTGTCTTCCGGGTCCGCCTCAAGATCGGGGCGGGTGGTGACGGAGATCTTGTCGTCTGAGTCCGACAGATGTGCGGTGGACGGGCCGTAGCCACCGGCCGCGTCGACGGAGTCCTCCCCGGCGTCGGTGGCCAGCGACTGCGCGATCCACCCGGTGAGCCGGTCGAATTCCACTAAGGACAGGCGGCCGTAGCGGTCGCGCATCACGCATTGCCCGGTCGACAACGTCGCCTGCGCGTGGCGCAGCCGCGGCCCCGGTTCGGGTCTGCCGAGCAGGATCGCCTGGGCGTCCTGCTCGGCGCGGCCGGTGGCCTGGAACGCGAAGGACATGACGAGCTGTTCCTGCAGCGCGGTCACGTCGGCGAGGTCGGCCGCGGCCTGGGTGTCCAGCAGCTGGAAGACCTGCAGCGCCCGCCCGGTCCGGGCGATCCACTCGACGAACGCTTTGCCCTCCGGGTAGCCGGTGATCAGGTGCAGTTCGGTGAGCGCGACCAGCTTTTTGAGCTGGCGCACGCGGCGGGACTGCTGCAGCGCGTAGCTCAGCGACACCCGGAAGGTGGTGATGGAGCACCGTTCCGCGACGGTCCATTTCTCCGGATCGGGGTTGTGCCGGGGAAGTTCCAGCCCGGCCAGGCTCAGGTACACCAGCCCGCGGCCGGTCAACATCGGTTGTGCGTTCGTCGATAGAGGGCCGAGGACAGCGCGCAGGTGTGCTTGTCTGGCGCGCAGGAGCAGCGTGTTCCCGAGCTCCCGCGCCGCCTCCCACCCCGGGCTGTTCTCCGGCGTCGTCATGAGTTTCCCGATCACGGCCTGGGCAGACCACGCCTCGCGGGGTTCGCGCAGGATCGCGTCGATCGCGGCTTCCAGGTGCACCTCCCCGCTGCGGCGATCGGCCGAGGACAGCGCGCCGAGCATCGCGTCGAGGGTGAGGGTGCGGGCTTCGTCGGCGGTCGGGCAGAACCGCATCGGGTCCATGATCCCGCTGCTGGTGGCCTCGACGACGTCGATGACCTGCACCGGGATTCCGAGCAGCTTCGAGGCGACCTCGACGATCCCGCCGAGGTCGCCTTTCGGGTCGACGACCAGTTCCCACGCGCCTTCGGCGAGCACGCCGAGGCTGACCATCTCCAGCGCGGTCGATTTGCCCGCCCCGGCCCGCCCGGTGAACGACGTGGTGGTGGGCATGGATTTGTGGGCCGCCGAGCGCGACACGATGTGCGCCTGCACCGGGCCGGGGGTGGAGCCCAGGTTCGCCCCGAGGTACGGGCCGGTGTCGTCGCCGACCGCGGACCCGCCGTGGAACCAGGACCCGGCCAGGGTCCGCATGGGTTGGTCCTGCCCGAATTCCGGCACCCGCACCCGATCGCCGGGCAGCAGTTCGCGCCACAGCAGGTCTTGGACGTAGGGGACGACGTGGAGTTCGACGATGCCGGTGTAGCGCTGGCGCACCGCGGCGACATTGTCGGCGAGCTCCTCGGCGCTGGCGGCGGAGACGACCCAGCGGGCGTGGTTGGTGGTCTCGACATCGAGGCGCCGGGCGACTTCCTGGCGGCGTTCGTTGAGCGCGTCGTCGGCGACGAGGACCTCGGTGGGGATCTGCGCGCCGTGTTCCCCGGCTTCGCGGGTCTGGCTGCGGGCGAGTTCACGAGCCTTGTCGCTCAACGCCCGC
>Ga0193717_1001193_pt1 | contig 16117 bp, 18 predicted proteins | sample U2c2metaG_FD_145900 | JGI IMG/M metagenome (GOLD analysis project Ga0193717, IMG submission 145900) | Soil microbial communities from a riparian zone of the East river system, Colorado, United States - U2c2 | ecosystem: Environmental > Terrestrial > Soil > Riparian zone | place: USA: East River... | reverse complement strand
CGGCTATTCGTTGCTTTCGCTGGTAGTGGAGAAAGCCTCGGGCATGAGTTTCCAGTCGTTCCTGAAACAGCGGATTTTCCTTCCGCTAGGGATGACCAACACGCTGGCGTATGTCCAGGGCGGACCGCCCGTGCCAAACCGGGCTTTCGGCTACAGCTTGATCGACGGGCACTGGACGCGCACCGACCAGAGCATGACCAGTGCCGTGCTTGGGGACGGCGGCATCTATTCGTCAATCGACGACCTGGCCAAATGGGACGCTGCGCTCTACGACGACCGACTGCTGAGCGATGAATCCCGCCGGCTGGCCTTCCATCCGTGGACGAAGACGGACGACCCCACCATCGAGTACGGCTTCGGCTGGCGCATTACCGGCGAGACACTCTGGCATTCGGGAGAAACCATTGGTTTCCGCAACGTGATCGTTCGTTATCCGCGGCGGCATTTCACGGTGGTCCTGCTGACCAGCCGCAACGATCCGGAACCTTATCGCACGGCGCTGGATATCGCCGACGTGTTCGTGGGCGCAGGCAAGCATTAGGCATCGATCTGCGACCACGCGGGTTGGCGGCGATGCCCGGTACGGCGGGCACGATGCTCATGGCCTTATGACAGCTCCCCACCACGGAGCTCCACCATGCTTTTCACCGCACTTTCCGCCATGGCCCTGGCGGCCGCGACACCCGTCGGGTTGCCGACCACGTCCCAAACCGCACCCGTGTATGTCGATGCGATCGATTACCCGGGCGATGAAGATGGCTGGAGCACCTTCTACGACCTTGAGCGTCGCCTGGCCAGGGGCTTCAATGACATCTGTGGCGACACCTTCTGCGAAGGCGAGTACAGCAATATCCAGCATTTGCGTTACCGATGCTCGGTGCGCCTCGCCGATGGGGTGATGGGCGAATGCATCTGGACATTTGCTGGCAGCAACCAGGAGGTGGATCCGACTTCAGGCAAGGTGGTGGTCGACGGACGCATCTGGCAGTGCAAGTCACCGATCGTGCCTGGCACCACGATCGGTGAGTTCTACCGGGCGCTGGCCGGCCGCGACGCGATCGACGCGCGGTTGCCGCGCGGCGGCAGGTCGATATACCACGGGCTCACCGACTGCGGGTTCTAAGGGTGGCGCGGGTACGGGATGGGGGTCAGAGTGAATACTCTGACCCCGGATACCGACCCTGCCGGTCGGCACCCTGCCATCGGTACGGGATGGCAAGCGAAGGTCCCTGGTGCATCCTGCCGCCACTTGCCCTGTTGGAATCGCCCGCATGCGTCGCGCTGCCGTCTTCCTGTTGCTGGCCGTCCCCTTTGCCTCGGCCTGGTCGGTAACTAGCCCCGAAGCGGAGGTCAAACGCCTGTCCCAGCAATTTTCCGATGCCTCGGCCAGTGGCGATGCCGCCACCCTCGGCCGACTGCTGGATGATCGCGTCGTCTTCATGAACGAGAACGGCGAGCTGTCCAGCCGCGCGGAGATCCTGGCCGGCACGCAACCGACGCCTGCCGGCCGGCACAACGAACTGGTGCAGAGCGACTGGAATTTCGTCTTGCAAGGCGATACCGCGGTAACCAGCTTTACCGACAACGGCAGCTTCACCATGGGCAGCATCGTCACCCATGCAAGCTTCAAGTCGATCGAGACCTGGCAGCACAAGAAAGACGGCTGGAAGATGATTGCGAGCCAGACGCTTGCCGTGCAGAACGATCCGGCAGCCGTCACCTTGCCCGCGGCCGATCTTGACCAGTACATAGGCACGTACAGCGCCGGTATGGCGGCCACGGTAAAGATCACCCGCACGCCACGGGGATTGGAGAGCTCCACCAACGGTGGGGCGGCGAAAGAGCTCGACGCCGAGGTGCGCGATGTGTTGTTCACCCCAGGCCAGCCACGCATGCGGCGGATCATCCAGCGTGATGCCGCCGGTCATGTGACCGGCTTCATCGCTCGCCGCGAAGGACACGACCTGCTCTATAAGAAGCAGGCGTCCTGACGCTTATTGCTCTACCAACTCCACGCGCCGGTTCTTGGCCTTGCCGGCGTCGGAGTGATTGCTGGCCACCGGTGCATAGGACGCCAGTCCCTTGGCCGACAGGCGGTTTGCGGCGACGCCGTAGGTGGTTGTCAGTGCCTTGACGACGGACTCGGCGCGCTGCTGGCTGAGGGTAAGGTTGTGCGCCAGTGCCCCGGTATCGTCGGTGTGGCCGACGATGTACACCTTGAGGCTCGCTTGCTTGTGTAGCAGGTCGCTCATCTGCTTGAGCGTCGGGCCGGACGCTGCGGTGAGCTTCGCGCTATCGGTGTCGAAGGTGAGGCCGTAGAGGGCGATTTTTCCTTCGGTAGCGAGGCCTTTGGACATGGCGTCGGCGTCGACGGTGACTTGGCCGGTGGTCATAGCGCCTTCTTCCGCTATCTGCACGAGGATGCCTGCGTCGCGATTCCCGTCTTGACTTACCATCACGCCGACGGAAACGTTCTTGCCCGACTTCGATAGTGTGGCAAGCAGGTAACTGACATCGTCAGTAGCGGCATCAAGGGCATACAGCATGTCATTGCGCGACCCGGTGATATGCGTCAGCAACGGATTGGCATACAGCGTAGCGAACGAATAGCCTCCGCAACCCGATTGCCCGTCGCCGCTGTCGCATGTGTACTCAATATGGAACCCTGCCTGGGCAAGCGATGCACGGTAGTTCTCGAGAATCTCCACCGGTTTTTTGTTCTTTGGCGCGGTGTAGACAAGGACAGTCGACGCACCTGACACGGTTCGCGAGTTTGAAATGGCGCCATTTCGCGCTGCGCCGGTCGGCAGCTGCATCCGCGCAAAATCCTCGTGGTTGTAGCCGATGATTTCCGACCCCTGGAAGCGCGATACGAGTGGATGGTCGCTTGCATTGGGAAGGTCTGCCGATGCGGCCATCAAGCTCCACGCCATGGACATACCGGACACGAGAATTAAGGCATACGACTTCATGCGCACGTTCACCTGGATGTTTGGGCTGACGAGCATGCCCGTCGTTCTGGGTTGGCGCCAGCAAAGTGCTGGGCTGCAACATCTCGGCGTCTAAAACAAGGAACTGCGTCACAAAGCAATAGATAGGCCGGTCGTGAAATGATCTTCACAAAGCTGAAAATAAGTTTATGTCTCGTTTAGTTTCGAGCGAAAGTGTATTAGGACATTAGTAATACGTGAATTCACAGTGAGCTGAACACTTAAATAGCAACGCAAATAACGTATTGAATTCACTAGATAACTGAAGAAATGCACTGATATTCAACAAGGTATTTTACCTTTAATCTGAACTTAAGATGAATATGAGTGGTATTGAAAATAAATCTGTAATCGACTGCGACAAATTTTGTCGTAAGGTGACGTAACTCGTCACACTGCGGTCTCCAAGAACATTGGGCGCGCGGTGACGAGTTGCTAACCAGCTGAATGTTAGGCCTTTTTAGGAGGCGAGAGCTGGGAGGGGCAACGCAAGAAGTCCAACACTCAATCTGGCAAAACAAAAAGGGGTTTCCATGAAGATCGTCACTCTCGGCAATGGCATCCGTGTCCGTCAGCGCGGCCAGGGCATGACCGAATACATCATCATCACCGCCCTGGTCGCTATCGCAGCGATCGCGGCCTTTACCTTCTTTGGCGGTGGCGTCCGCGCCCAGGTAGCAGGTATGGCCCAGGAGCTTGGTGGTACCACGGCAACCGCGCAGATCACCAATGCCAAGACCGCCGGCCAACACGCCGCGACCGAAGGCAATACCCAGAAGACGCTCAACAGCTACAACAACAGCACTGCGACGAACTAAGCCATCACCCTATGGGTGCGCGGCGCGCAGCCCCGATGGGCTGTGCGCCGTTCAAATTCTTGCAGGACCGGCAGGTCGTTACGCCGGTTCACACGGGCTGAGGGGGCTCGTCATGACGCCAAGTACCATGCAGCGCACTGGTCGATCCAGTGACCGAAAACTGCGCGCCTTCTCCGGCGCCGGTTGTCGTCGCGCGCGGGGCCAGGCGATGGTCCTGGCCGTGGTATGCATGATCGTGTTCTGTGTCGGTTTATTGGTGTTGTTCAATACCGGCATCGTCGTGAACAAGAAGGTTCAGTTGAACAATGCCGCCGACGCGGCTGCCTATAGCGCGGCGGTCCAGCAGGCGCGTGCCTATAACCTCATTGCTTACCTCAACCGGGCGGAAGTCGCGAACGAGATTGCGATCAGCCAGATGGTAAGCATCCACTCATGGATGAACTACACGATCTCTGCCACGGACCATTTCGCCGACGCCATCAATGGTGTGGGCTATGTCCTGGACATCATCGGGGTGGGTGAGGAGCTGAACCTGCTCGCACAGGAATTGCAGGAAGCCAAACAGTTCATGGAGGAAGGTCGCGACGGCATGCAGAAAGTCTTCGACATCGGCATCTCGCTGATGAGCGAGGCCAACGTCCTCTACGGCGGTGCCCAGCGTGCCATGGCCGATGCCGAGATCGGCGATATCCCTCTGCTTGCGCAGTCGGTGATCACTGCAAACACGCGGCAGGCGGATGACAATACCGATCGGGAGGCGCAGAGCCTGTCGACGTTAGGTGGGGCAGGACTGCTGACGCTTCAGGCCGAACAGGCCAACAAATCGTTCGTTCGTCTCTACCAGATTCCCGCAGCCCGATCGCCAGGAAGCAACCCGGCGCCGACGGCTGATGCAGACCGGCTGAACAACATCGTCATGCAAGAGCGCGACGATTTCACCCGGGAGCGCGTGGGAAGCATTTTTGGAGTCATCAACCGAAAGGGTGGGACCGATCTGGTGCACTACAAGCGGTGGGTGGCGCTGGACGATCTCGACCTGCAGTTTCCGATGCCTTTTCCTTTAAAGGATTTCGACGTGCCATTTGCCTGGGCGGGCGCGGCTGCGGTGACGTCGAACACCGGCGGTGGTTTTGCCAACCTCGTAGACAACAATCCAGGTTGGACATCCCCATACGATGGATGGCGTGATAACCCGTATGACGGGGCTCTTAATGACAATGGCAAGTCAGGAGGCCAGGCCCGCAAGTCTCCCGCCGAGCCCGATGCCAATGACGCCATCCTCGTCAAGTACCAGGGTCTGCAGTCGTACGAAGACGTAGCCAATAAAACCTACGCGGTGAAGTCTTACCAGGATAGCGACGACGATGGCGGTTCGAGTGTCGGGCCGATATTTACCGTGTTCGTGACGCAACGGGATACCGACATCACCACCTCGTCGCAGATCCCCGGCATGGCCGGTCAAGACGAAATGAAAGCACCGGACCAGTACAACAACAATCGCATGAGCGCGCTTAGCTCAGCCCAGGTGTATTTCGATCGCCCACGATCACTCTTTCCGCGCGCCGATGGCAAACGAGAACTGGGCAGCTTGTTCAGTCCGTACTGGCAAGCCCGACTGGTCGATACCCCCAACAAGACGCGGCTGGAAATTGCCGCGGCCGACGCCCTTTAGGAAGGACCATTTGAAGCAGCACATGTTTTCAATCCTGGCCGTGGCGTTGTGGGCCCCGCTCCTGGTTGGTTGCTCGCACGATGCCTCGGCCAGCAGCCCAGGTGACGATACCGGCCATGATGCGGCGTCCGGAGCTTCCGCGAACGCCGGCCGGCCGACGATTCATCTGGATCAAACCTCGGTGCTCACCGTCGATGGTGAGCCCATCGAAGAAAAGTCGTATCGCCAGTTGGTGGCCGATTGCCACAAAGCCGGCGCGCCAACCACCGAAATTCCCGCCAGCGATGTCGACAAGATCGGGCGCTTTCATCTGGAAGAGTGGATCGGCACCGAACGATCAGCACGACACATGGAAAGCTGGTCTCAAAATGCCAGTGGTCCGTGCCGTTTTGTCCTGGACCATAAAGACGACACGGAAGTTGCCGAAGCCAGCGGCAAGGTGACTACCGTAGACAATACCGCCCACACCATCGATGTGCAGGACGTGGGTCCCGACATGGCGGTAGGCGCGGTTCCCGCCAATGAGGGCGACGAAACCGATGCCGACCGGGCAACGGGGTGGCACAAGGAAGCCGATCAGCAGGCCAATGGAGCCACCTGTTCGGCCTGGAAGAGCGATACAGGTGAGGAAACCTGCGTGTGGTCGGGCGGAGGGAAGTGGGGTTACTCATCCAAGGGCGCAAGTGCCCTGGATAGCAACGGGCAATCCAGTGGCTCAGTCATCGCTCTTTGGGCGCGCCCTGGCAAGGGTTCCTCATGGCGGCTGGATACCCACTCGTTCGACCTGGGGCGTCCGCTTCCGGACGCTCCGTTCCAGATACCAACGGGCCTTGCGAAGAAGTCCAATAACTGAGTAGTCAGACAAGCACGGGGGGCGCATGGAAACGGTTGCGGCAGCACAAAGGTCGTATCGCAGGTCTGTCGGTGTAAAACACCAGCGCGGACAGAGCCTGGTGGAGTCGGCGATCGCATGCGTGGTTGTTGTGCCGCTGTTCGTCGGTGTCTATCTGCTTGGGCAGTACATGCACGTCAGGCAGGTTACGCAGCAATCAGCGCGTGCCGCGGCCTGGGATGCGGCTGTTTCCAGCAACGTATACGCAACCTCCGGAAGCTTGCCCGCACAGAATCTGGCCCAGGATCGCATGCGAGCGCTGCAGTTCGGGGCGCTCGACACGAAAGTCGCAGGGGCCGCGGCGCCGTCCCGGTTGACCGACCCGATGCTCACCACGTTTGCCGGGCGCGACCTGGTCCTGACGAACAACGTGCTGCTGCGTACGTACACGAATGCCAAATCGCCAGCGCTGACGGAGAAAGTGCTTGGTGCGATCACCACGGCGACAAAGTCGATCGGGTTGGGTGCGTTTCCCCCGGATCCCGACGGACTGCTGACGGCCGAAGTGCACGTAAAGCCGGAACACGTTACTTCCAGAAACGGCCAGGCCATGTCGTTCATGGCGCCCCTGGACACCCTGGATTTGGACTTCCATGGGCGGACAGTGCTTCTGGCCGACGCCTGGAACGCACAGGGATCCGGTGAGAACGATGACGGAAACCCGGCGAGTGGTGCGTCGCCACGATCCGTGCGGCTGAGCATCCGGCCCTTGGTGATCAGCGAGTACGGCGGAAGTTCGGCGGACAAGCTATTTGACGCTCCCTTTCATCTAATGGGCAGTATTCCATTCGCCAAGGATATCTGGACCAACAACATGGACAAGGTCGAGTTCGGAAAGGCCGGACCCGATGTTGTGCCCACCGACCGGCTGGCGGCTTATGGCAAGTCCAGGTAGTGGCGCCATTGCCGCGCTCTTGCTGTTGACTGCCGCGTCGGTGGCAAACGCCGAGGCATTCCCGGACGTGAAGATACCCTATGGCATGCAAACGGCCATGGTGTCTTCCCGCATGGTCTACAACGGTAATGAGATGCAGGACCAGATCTTCACTGTGAAAACCAGCGTCGCCGATACGTTGGCGTTCTACCGGCAGCTATGGGGGAAGGCTTCAGTGGTCACTTCATTCAACGGTGCACAGATCGTCGCCCACAAGCAGGGGGGCTATTTCATCACCGTCGAGATACGACAGGACGGTAGCGGCAGCAAAGGGACTATCGGCGTGCTGAAACTTCCAACGGGCAACGAAAAGCCCCAGCTTGGCAGCGGCGTTCCAGTTCCCGAAAATTCGGCGGTCTTCAACGATATCCAATACCCCGACGACGCCACGCCTGCCCGCACGATCGCGCTCCGCAACATGCTTAGCCTGCGACAAAACGCCAGCTATTATCGCGAACACCTTATCGGCAGCGGCTGGAAGCCGACACCCATGGACACCTGCACCGACGCATCAGCCTCGTGCGTCATGGACTTTGAGAACGGCGACAAGAAGATCACATTGGCGCTGACCTCGCAGGGAAGCACATCACGCGTGGTGATCAACATGCTTGGGCCCGGGGTGACGCAATGAAGCTTAGTTTATTCGGTCGAAGGCAATCGGGTGCGGCGCACGTCGAGTACATCGTCGTGACGACGCTGCTTGTCCTGGTCCTATTGAGCAACCCGAACGTTATCCAGCAGTTGGTGGAGGCCCTTCGCAAGGCGTACGCCAGCTTTACCTACGCTTTATCGGTTTCGTGGTTCTAGGGGGAAGACACGTGGCTCGCGTCAATAGAAACCTGTTGTTTGTCGTCATCGCCGTGGTGCTTGGCGTGCTTGCAAGCTTCCTGGCGGTAAAATACGTTCGAAACGAAGTGGCCGCCCGGATGCCGGTGGATCACACGCAAACCACGTCGGTCGTGGTGCCCACCCATCCGATGAAGAAGGGTGACATCCTGAAATCGGACGACGTGGCGGAGCGACCGGTACCGGTCGATTTCGTTCCGGCCGATGCGGTCACGCCCAGCAACTATCAGCAGTACGTCGGTCAGCAACTTCGTGCTCCTGTCGCCCAGGGCGCCCCGCTGGCCGCGAGCGCCGTCGACCTGGTGACGGACCACTTCTCCAATATCATCTCCGAAGGCGATGTCGCCTACACGATCCAGGTCGACGAATCGAATTCGACCTCGGGAATGATGGTTCCCGGTGATCACGTTGACATTCTCTTGATGAATTCAGAGAACGACCAGACGCGACTGATCCCCTTGCAAAGCGACGTGCTCGTGATGGCCACCGGGCGGCATGCGCGTGGCGTGCAGGACGACGGAAAGGACGCCCCCAACTATACAAACATAACGCTTGAGCTGTCGCCGCACGATGCGCAACGGGTGGCTGTGGCGGGCAAGGCGGGCGAACTCAGGTTGCTCTTGCGCAGGGCGGGCAGCAACGAGCCGTTCAACCTGCAGATGCTGAGCAAGGCGGATCTGCTGAGGATAGGAAGTCCCGTGCGGAAGTCCGCCGGCGTTGAATTCATCATCGGGAACAAGGGTTGATTCATGCGTGATACGACAGGGGCGTTCTGTTTTTCTCGACGACTGGCGGCGCTGGCACTGATGGCCGTCTGCACAAGCACGGCACTTGGCAACGAGCCGCCGGTTGTTGGCGATCAGTTGAATATGTACGCAGGCCAGGCACTGGTACAGAGCGCGCCGGGTGCGGTGAAACGTATCGCTGTGGGCGATGGGAAGATGATCGAGGTGAAGCCCGTGGGCACCCGCGAACTGGTGTTCATCGCCAGCAAGGCCGGCGACACGTCCATCCAGCTATGGATGAGCAACGGGGACCAGCGCAGCATCAATGTTCACATCACCGAGGGCAATAGCGAGCAGGCCGCCGAGGCCGTCCGCCAGATGATTGGCCAATCGGACGATATCCAGGTCAACGCTGTTGGCAATAGTGTCGTTGTTACCGGCAACAACTTGCCCGCGGGCGACGTGGCCCGGGTCGATGCCATAAAGAAGGTCTATCCGCAGGTCATGAATATGACTTCGGCCAATCCCGTCCAGATGCAACCCACGGTCATGATGCAGGTGCGCATCATGGAGTTCGACAAGAAGGCGATGCACAATATTGGCATCAAATGGGACGAGGCCATCAATGGTCCGTCGGCGGGCCTCGCCCATGAGTGGCAGACCAATCCTTATTTTAGGGTCTTTCCTGGATCACCCTCGGTGGGCTCGAGCCTCCCGACCGTGGCAGGCGTGGCGCAATCGGCCCCGTTGCCAATAAGCGGAACGGCCTCCTACGCGGGCATCCTCACCTCGATTACATCGAGCATCAATCTTGCCATGCAGACGGGCAACGCATGGGAGCTTGCTACGCCGCAGTTATCAGCAAAGAGCGGCGGTTCGGCTGATTTCCTGGTGGGCGGCCAGGTGCCCGTGCCCACCAGTTCCGCGTTGGGCGAAGTCACGGTCGAGTACAAGGACTACGGCATCAAGTTGCACCTTGAGCCAGTGGTCAACGCGGAAGGCGATATCTCCGCCAAGATCGAAACGGAACTGAGCAAGATCGATCCATCGCTGGTGATTCAGGGTTACCCGGCATTCCTCACCCGTCGCGCAAATACGGAAGTGAACGTCCATGAAGGAGACACCATCGTGATCTCCGGGCTCGTGGACTCCAATGCTGCCAACACCATCGACAAGTTGCCCGGGCTGGGTCAGATCCCCGTTCTCGGGGAACTCTTCCGCTCGCGCTCATTCCAGGCAAACAAGACCGATCTCGTGGTCTTCGTAACCCCGTATGTGATCGATGCGCAATCGAAGAAGAACAAGGATCTCATCAAGCATAGCGACGATATGCGTGATGGCTTCAAGACCGAAACCGGTACTGACATCGTCGATTGATAGGACGTAACGATATGTTCGAAGTACAGATCGAGACCGCGAATCGCGACGTACGGCAGGTTCGGTGCATGAACGACCAGTGTGGCGTTGGCAAGGCGGAGACCAATCTGGTCATCCTCCAGGGCTGGAACATTGCCGGCGACCATGCGACGTTCCGCTTACGCCCCGAAGGCGTATTCATCGAGGTGCTCAATGGCCGTGCGCCGGTGACGGTAAACGGCAATCGTGTCGCTGTGCAGGGCGCCCACGGGCCGCTCAGTCGCGATGACGCGGTGATTATCGGTTCCTATCGCCTACGTATCCTGTCCGATGCCGCGCCGTCGGTGTCTGCGGCGAAGGCACCTCAGCGCCAGGAGGCGGCCAATAGCGAGCTGGCGGTGGAGGCCGGCCCGCCGGTCGGAACGAGCCTGGCTGGCCCGATTCGCCGGGACCCGGACATGCTCGAATGGCGGGTGCGCGTCCATGCGGCACTGGTCCACCATATGGACCTTCGGCGCGTGGACGTCCGGGGAATGAATGACGCGGATCTCCGTGAGAAGACGGCGGAGATTATCGACGGCATTATCGAGCGGGAGTTTTCCGACCTTCCACGAACCATCAACAAACGCAGGCTTGCGAAGGAAGTATTGGACGAGGCGATTGGCCTTGGGCCGCTCGAGGACCTCATGGACGACGACACGGTGACTGAAGTGATGGTCAATCGTGCCGATCAGATATTCATCGAGCGCTCCGGTCAGATCGAGGAGTCCCCCGTGGTGTTCTCCTCCGACAAGGCCGTGCTTGCCGTGATCGAGCGGATCGTGGCTCCGCTGGGCAGGCGGATCGACGAGAGTTCGCCGATGGTCGATGCGCGTCTGAAAGATGGTTCGCGCGTCAACGCGGTCATCCCTCCCGTTGCACTTCGCGGGCCGAGCATCAGCATCCGAAAGTTCGCGAAGAAGAAGCTGATGGGCGAGGACCTGCTGACATTTGGCTCGTTGAACGAGCCGATGCTGCAGTTCCTGAAGGTTGCCGTACGGGAGAAGCGCAACATCGTGGTGACCGGCGGTACGGGCTCGGGCAAGACAACCCTGTTGAATATCCTGTCCAACTATATTCCCGATCACGAACGCATCGTGACCATCGAAGACGCGGCGGAACTCAAGCTAAACCAGCCCAACCTGGTTGGCCTCGAATCGCGCCCGGCCAACCTCGAAGGGAAGGGCATGATCACGATCCGTGACCTGGTCAGGAATGCCCTTCGCATGCGACCGGACCGCGTGGTGGTTGGCGAGTGCCGCGGCGGCGAGGCCCTGGACATGCTCCAGGCGATGAACACGGGCCATGAAGGGTCGATGACAACGGCGCACGCCAACTCACCGCGAGATGCGCTATCGCGCCTTGAAGTGATGGTGATGATGTCGAGCATGGACCTGCCGATGGTGGTGGTTCGCGAGCAGATCCAGTCGGCGCTCGATCTCATCATCCATCAGCGGCGGTTCCCTTGCGGCTCGCGAAAAATTACCCACATCAGCGAGATTACCGGTATCGAGAGTGGGACGATCCAGACCCAGGACATCTTCACATTCACGGCAAGGGACCAGAACGGGCCGAACGGGCGCGTGCGTGGCGAGTTTGGGCCTACTGGTGCAGTGCCGGAGTTCTACGAGGAACTGGCGTCGCGGGGTGTCCCGCTTGACCTGAATATCTTTCGCCCAAACGGTGCCGAGCGATGAGCATCTGGCCGTTGGTGTTTGTGGTATTCGCATTCTTCGCCATGGTGACGTGGCTTGCGGTGTCCAACGCGGGAGCGTTTGGTTCCCGGTACCAGGCGACGTTTACGGAGACAGCCCGGTTCAACCTGTCGGACATGTTCATGTTCATGGACCCACAGGCCCTATTTCGATTCAACGTCGGCGCCATCATCCTGCTTCCGCTCATCACCTGGATTGTCACAGGCAACCCGGTATTGGCGGCGTTCGTATTGTTGTTGATCGTGTTCCTGCCGAGGAAAGCCTACCGCTGGCTTCGCGAGCGCCGTTTGAGGAAGATTCAGTCCCAGTTGCCGGATGGGCTGATGATGATTGCAAGTTCAATGCGTGCGGGCCTGGGATTCAGTCCGGCGTTGGAAAGCCTGGCCCAGGATTCTGATCCCCCGCTGGCGCAGGAATTCTCGCTGGTCTTGCGCGAACAACGCATGGGAGTCAAGCCCGACGAGGCCTTGCAGCATTTCAATGATCGCGTGCCGATCCAGGATGTAACGCTGTTCGTTTCCGCGGTGAACATTTCGCGGGAGATTGGCGGCAACCTGGCGGAAAGCATGGCGTCTCTCTCCGATACCTTGCGCCGACGGCTCATTATGGAGGAAAAGGTCCGCGCATTGACCGCGCAGGGGCGCTTGCAGGGCATCGTCATGGCACTGCTTCCTGCTGGCATCGTGGCCTTTCTGACCTTTGCCTACCCCGACACCATGCAGGGCTTCTATCACAGCCCGATGGGTTGGGGTGTCATCGCCGTGGCCGCCGTCATGGAATATCTTGGTTACCGCATGTGCGGGAAAATCATGAGTATCGACGTATGAGCCCGATGCTCCTGATGCTCGTCATTTGCTCTGCAGCGTGCGTAGGGCTTGCGTTCTATGGCATTTATGGATTCATGCGTGAAGTCCCGCAGATTGATCGAGACTTCCAGGATCCGTTGCCCGTCGGCATTCGCGTTATCTGGCCACTGGTCAACCTGTCCACAGTCATTCTTGGGCCCCGGCTCACGCCTCGGCACCTGGAACCGGCCCACCGCCGTCTCCAGGCCGCAGGGCAGGACTTCGTGCTTTCACCTGAGCAGTTGTTTGGCCTGCGCGCCGCAGCCACGGTACTCGTCGCGCTGTTCATGGTGCTGCTAGTTGCGTTGCTCAAGCGCCCGGGCTGGTCGCCCTACTTGATTGCTGCATCCATTGGCGCTGCCATCGGCTACTTCTATCCGGACCTGTGGCTCTCTGAGCGTCGCAAAAAGCGCGAAAAAATGGTGATCAAGGATCTTCCCGTATTCCTTGATTTCATTGTGATGGCCGTGGAAGCAGGCATGAACATTACCGGCGGCATTGAACAGGCCACGGCCAAGGGTCCACAAGGGCCGTTGGCGCAGGAGTTCAGCCGCCTGTTGCGCGATTTACGGTCAGGTCTTCCAAGGGCGGAGGGGCTCAAGCGTATGGCTGAGCGCATGGACATGACGCAGATCTCAAGTTTTACCGGGACGTTGATCCAGGCCGATCGCGTGGGTGCGAGTCTCGGTTTGGCTTTGCGTGCGCAGGCTTCACAGCGTCGCGAGGAGCGTTTTCTTCGCGCCGAGAAAATGGCGCTCGAGGCGCCCGTGAAGATGATGCTGCCACTGGTCATGTTCTTCTTTCCCCTGGTGTTCCTGGTCCTTGGATTCTTCATCTACCTGCGCATGAAGCAGGAGGGCATCCTTTGAGGCGAGGATCCTACTTCCGTGGCGATCGTTGCCTGGTTGAGCAGGTGTGGCACGCCGCCAATCCGTGGACACGGCTTCGTGGGCTGCTCGGCAGGCCGCCCCTGGGCCAGGGTGAAGGTCTTTTGATTGAACCATGCGCCAGCGTGCATACGTTCGGTATGCGCTATTCCATCGACCTCGTATTTCTCGACAAGGACGATCACATCGTGGACATGCATGAGGACGTTGCGCCCTGGCGCACGAGAAAAGCCCGGACACGTGCGCGCAAGACACTGGAGTTGCCAGCCGGAACCCTGGCGTCGCTGTCACCGGTGCTGGGAGAGAGACTTACATGGCAAGCTCGATGACAGCGCGCATCGGGCTCGTACTTGGTATGGCGCTACTGGTGGGATGCGCTAGTACCGGCGCGCCCCCAGCGACGCTGCACGGTTCGCCGGCAAAGCAACTTGACGATGTGCTTGCCCTGTCGAAGAAAGCCAGCGACGCGTACGCCCAAGGTCGCATGGACGAAGCTGCCAAGGACTATCAGTCACTGACGCAGTTGGTTCCGGAGGATCCGAATTACTGGTATCTGCTAGGGAACACACTGGTAAAGCTCCAGGAGCCCGACCAGGCGGTCCAGGCTTACGATCAGGCGATCATCCGCAACCCGCGTCATGCGCGCGCATGGCACAACCTGGGCGTGATTCGCCTTCGCCAATCAGAAGCGGCCTTCGTTTCCAGTGCCGAAACCGCGAACAGCGGCGATCCGCTGCAACAAGCGAGCCGGCGCATCGCCACGGCGCTGATGCATGTCAGTGACGTACCCAAATCATCCGGGTCTGTCGACGCTCAATCGCTGGCCGAAGATGTGCCCGCTGCGGCGGCCTCGACGACCCCGACTCCCATCTCGTCGTCAATCCAATCGATGCATCCATCCAAGCCCGCGCCATCCGGGAGTTCGCCATGATTGCCATCCGCCATCGCCAGCATGGACAGTCCCTCATCGAATTCCTGATCGCGATGTTTGCCTTCGGTTTCCTGCTGCTTGGACTCTTCCAGGCCATTCTGTTCTATCGGGCCAAGGCGACAGTGGATTATGCGGCGATGGAAGCGGCCCGTAGTGGTGCAGTGCACGGGGCAACCATGTCATCGATGCGCGAGGGCATGGCGCGAGGACTGACCCCATTGCTGGCCATCGCCTCGGGCGACCCGGGCAAGGCATCGACCTTACTCGCCTTTGAAAAAGCCAAACTAGTCACGGTGCCGCTGCATGCGGCGATCAAAGTCGTCAGTCCCACCACCAGCGCCTACAGCGACTTCAAGGAAGACCAGGGCGATGGCACGATGGCGTTGCCCAACGACTCGCTCAACTATCGGTCTACGTCGCCGGGCGCGAACGGGATGAGCATCCAGGATGCCAATATCCTGAAGATCCAGGTCACATACCATTACCCGATGATCGTGCCGATCGTCGATCGCGTGGTAGGCGCCATCCTGGGGTCGGGGCCCGACCTGACTTACAGCGCGGAAGACGGGCACACCGTCTACAGCATTCCCATCGTGTCCTCGGCCGAGGTGCGGATGCAGTCGCCCATCAGTGACACGTCAAGCCTGCCGGCGAACTGACGCGTGCATGTCGCCGGGTGTATCACATGCCTAGTCGTTGCCTTTGTCCCGGTCGCGGCGTGCGCGGCGGATGTTCCTGATGTCGTCATCAGCGCTGTCGCAAGTGGCGCTGCCCAGCGCACGGGCTTCGCCGCTCGCGAAGGCCACGTGCTTCCCGAGACCGTGTACCTGAAGGGCGACCTGGCGCGGCTGGAGTTTCGTGACCATGGCGAACTCGATTACGTACTTCGGGACACACGATCGGACAAGGGATGGTTGATCAATGAACGTCAACAGGCGGCGTTGCCACTGAAGGGCGGCACGATGGCCCGTCGCTACGTGTACCCGATCGAACGGCCATGCGGTGACTTCGGGGGCACCTGCGAAAAGGGAGATTCGTCAGCGGTGGCGGGACGTGCCGCCACCGCGTGGAATTTTCGTCACGCCGAGGGGAAAGGCCCCGACGGCGCCGATAGTGGGAAGATGTGGGTCGACGACGAGACGGGATTGCTGCTTGGATACGACGCCCAGGACCTGGGCGGCCGTTCGCTCAAGTGGACGGTCACATCGGTCAAGTTCGGTCCGTTGCCGCCGGACCTCTTCGAGCTGCCTAAACGCCCCGGTCGTTAGACAGTGCGCGCCCGCTGATCGGTGACCGTACGCACCATGTGTGCGCGTGCCCGGCCAGATATCTTGCGAAGCAGGACGCCGCCCACCAGTGCCGCAGTGCAGCCCACTACCACCGCCGGCAACGAATACGCCACCACATAACACCACACGGCGAGCACTGCGCCGGCCCCTATCTTGGCCGCACGTCGCAACTCGCCGT
>Ga0193717_1001191_pt1 | contig 16132 bp, 14 predicted proteins | sample U2c2metaG_FD_145900 | JGI IMG/M metagenome (GOLD analysis project Ga0193717, IMG submission 145900) | Soil microbial communities from a riparian zone of the East river system, Colorado, United States - U2c2 | ecosystem: Environmental > Terrestrial > Soil > Riparian zone | place: USA: East River... | reverse complement strand
GCGTCACTGTTCAGTTACTCCGCGATACCTCCGGAGACACCGGAGAGCATCCGCTGGTTGCGGGAGCGACGGAGGACCTTGCCGGACAGATTCTGGAACGGTGCGTTGGAGTTCGTCATGTCCCCAACTGTGCTGCCTGGACCTCCTTCGGCACATCGGGATCGGTACCGACCCGACCCTGGTCGCACCCCTGGCTCCGGCTTGTCCGGGTCCCTGACGACTTTCGTCAGGTTTTGTCGGTGCAGGGTTCTACCTTCGGGGGATGGATGCTGCGGAGGTGACCAAGGTGCTGCTCGGGTTGCCCGGGGCCGAGGAGCACGAGGGCTGGGCCGGACAGCCCTGTTTCAAGGTGAGGAAGAAGGGCTTCGTCTATCTGTCCACGGACGAGAGCTCGGTGATGCTGAAGGCGCTGCGCGAGGAGCAGGAGGCGCTGGTCGCCGAGGACCCGGAGGTCTACACGCCGTCCTGGGCCTCCGGTCGCTTCGCCTGGCTCCAGGTCGACCTGGCCGCCGCGGACGACGAGGAGCTCCGCGAGCTGCTGATCGAGGCCTGGCGCCTGACCGCCCCCAAGTTCCTGATCGCCCAGTGGGACGGCTAGAGCCCGTCGGCCGGCTGGACCTGGCTTGCACTCGCTTGGGTCGAGTGCTAATACTTGGTTAGCACTCACGGGGCGAGAGTGATAACTACTCGCGCTCACGGAGTGTGACACAGACGGCCTCGATGAGGCATCGGAACGCGGCGGGACGTGACCGCCACGGTACCGGCGCCGTCCGTCGCGGGCATCCGGCCGGCTACCCAGAAGACTCGACGCGGGAGGACTCGCGGAGAATGCCCAAGCTGATTTCTTTCAATGAAGAGGCGCGCCGTGGCCTCGAGCGGGGTATGAACACCCTCGCCGATGCCGTGAAGGTGACGCTCGGCCCCAAGGGCCGCAACGTCGTCCTGGAGAAGAAGTGGGGCGCCCCCACGATCACCAACGACGGTGTCTCCATCGCCAAGGAGATCGAGCTCGAGGACCCGTACGAGAAGATCGGGGCCGAGCTCGTCAAGGAAGTTGCCAAGAAGACGGATGACGTCGCAGGCGACGGCACCACCACGGCAACCGTGCTGGCCCAGGCGCTGGTGCGCGAGGGTCTGCGCAACGTCGCCGCGGGCGCCAACCCGATGGGCCTGAAGAAGGGCATCGAGAAGGCTGTCGAGGCTGTCAGCGAGCAGCTGCTGGCCCAGGCGAAGGATGTCGAGACCCGGGAGCAGATCGCTTCCACCGCCTCGATCTCCGCCGCTGACACCCAGGTCGGCCAGATCATCGCCGAGGCGATGGACAAGGTCGGCAAGGAAGGTGTCATCACCGTCGAGGAGAGCAACACCTTCGGTCTCGAGCTCGAGCTCACCGAGGGCATGCGCTTCGACAAGGGCTACATCTCGCCGTACTTCGTCACCGACACCGAGCGGATGGAAGCGGTTCTCGACGACCCGTACATCCTCGTGGTGAACAGCAAGATCTCCAGCATCAAGGACCTGGTCCCGGTGCTGGAGAAGGTGATGCAGACCGGCAAGCCGCTGGCCATCATCGCCGAGGACATCGAGGGCGAGGCCCTGGCGACCCTGGTCGTGAACAAGATCAAGGGCACCTTCAAGACCGTCGCCGTCAAGGCGCCGGGCTTCGGTGACCGCCGCAAGGCCATGCTCGTCGACATCGCCGTCCTGACCGGTGGTGAGGTCATCTCCGAGGAGGTCGGCCTCAAGCTCGACACCGTGGACCTGGAGCTGCTCGGCCAGGCCCGCAAGATCGTCGTCACCAAGGACGAGACGACCATCGTCGAGGGGTCGGGCGACGCCGACCAGATCTCCGGCCGGGTGAACCAGATCCGCGCCGAGATCGAGAAGTCGGACAGCGACTACGACCGCGAGAAGCTGCAGGAGCGCCTGGCCAAGCTGGCCGGCGGTGTTGCGGTGATCAAGGTCGGCGCTGCCACCGAGGTGGAGCTGAAGGAGCGCAAGCACCGCATCGAGGACGCCGTTCGCAACGCGAAGGCGGCCGTCGAAGAGGGCATCGTCGCCGGTGGCGGCGTGGCGCTGCTGCAGGCGAGCGTGATCGCGTTCGAGAAGCTCGAGCTCGAGGGTGACGAGGCCACCGGTGCCGCGATCGTGCGGTCCGCGGTCGAGGCTCCGCTCAAGCAGATCGCCGTGAACGCCGGCCTCGAGGGTGGCGTCGTGGTGGAGAAGGTCCGCAACCTCGAGCCGGGCTGGGGCCTCAACGCCGCGACCGGTGAGTACGTGGACCTGATCAAGACCGGGATCATCGACCCGGCCAAGGTCACCCGTTCGGCGCTGCAGAACGCCGCGTCGATCGCGGCGCTGTTCCTCACCACCGAGGCAGTCATCGCCGACAAGCCGGAGAAGGCCTCGGCCGCTCCGGGTGGCGCCCCTGACATGGGCGGCATGGACTTCTGATCTCCTGAAGTCAAAGCACCACAAAGGCGGTCCCGGGCACTCCCCGGGACCGCCTTCTTGTTGTCTCCTTGCGTCCGAAGAACCTGAGGTCCTGACCTCAGGTTCTTCGGACGCAACGGTTTTTCAGGGGAGGAGTGGCCCTTGACTGCTTCTGCTCGGTTTTAGTCAGTAACTGTCGCGGCGCGGAGCAAACGGAGCTGGCCGATCTCGGCTGCGTTCTTCATCAGCTCGGCGTTCACCCAGGCGAAGAGGTCCGCCTTGGTCCGCCCGGTCTCCGGTGGCCAGGGGAACGCGACCGGGATGTCGAGCTTGTCCTCGTCGGCGTCGTCGAGCACGTGCCACCACTGGTCTCGCAGGACCCGCATCCACTCGAGGGTGCCGGCGAGGTCGCCGGGCCACCGGACAGCGGTGCGTTCCGGTGGCACGGCACCTCGGGCGTGTGCGATCGCGACGGTCCACCACCAGCCGATGTGCCAGCTGAGCCAGCCGATCGTCGGCACCGGGATCGGATCGAGGTGCTCGTCCGACCAGTCGGCCTGCCAGCCACCGGCGGCGGGGTGGACCGTCCAGCACAGTTCAGCCGGTTCCCAGAGCAGGTCCCCGGGCGTCAATCGCTCTAGGTGGTACTCGAACAAGCTCCAGGTCAGCTCGTACTGCGCCAGCAGTACATCCTTCACGCCCGACAATTCCTCGCCCTTCCGACGGCAGTGCTACCGCCGGATCATCTCAGGCCTGCGTGTTCACCAGGCAGAAGGACGCATAGTGGTCGGCGGTGTAATACAGGGAGGCCGGGTTGGTGAGCGCGCCGCCACCGATCAGCCGCCGGGCGCCACGGTCGGACGAACCCGGGGTCTTCACGGTGTACTCGTGGTAGTAGCCGCTCGACTTCGGCGGCAGCAGGCCTTCCCGGTTCTGGAACACCGAGCCGTCCTGGCTGTAGGGGAACGGGCCGCCCGAGCGGATCAGGTTCCACGTCGTCCTCGCCTGGGACGGCAACGAGCTCAGCGTGCAGGACGGAAGTGCGGCAGTCAGAGCGGGTGCGGCCGACCCGGAACCACCCTGTACGGCGTACTGGGTGGGCGCGGTCTGTCCGGCGTACGAGGATGTGGTCGCGGTGAGGGTGAGGAGGAGGGCGGCTAGCAAGGTCGCGAGGGCGGTGAGAGCCCTAGGGGCGTTCGATGGGGTTCGCATGCTGCAGAGGCTTCCCGGCGAAATCGAACCTGGCACATCCCAGCTGTGAATAATCGGTGGACTATGACCCAGGCCGGGACCTACTGTCTGCCGGGCGAGCAGGACCCCGCAGCGAAAGGAGCGACCGATGAACACCATGATTATTCGTATGTCGGCGCGTCCGGTCCGCTCGCCTCACTCGCACTGAGCGGATCCCGCGCCTCCTTCTGGAGGATTCGTGAACATCCGCACCATCGTCGAGGCCGACCTCGACACCATCCACACCCTGATCGCCGACCAGTCGGTCAACACCGTCACCCGCGAGCGCTTCGAGGACCTCCTCGCGTCCGGGGGATACCGGCACGACTGGACCTGGGTCGCCGAGCAGGACGGCGAGATCATCGCCCTCGCCATCTGGTGGGGGATGCAGCAGTACGACCACCCGTTCAGCATCGACGGCCTGTACTACGCGGGCGCCGGTGATCCCGTGCCGGTGTGGACCGAGCTCATCCGGCACACGCTGGCGACCATGCCTGCGGGAGCCGACGAGCCGGAGTACCACTTCTTCCTGCCGAACGGCTGGCGTGATCAGCCGGAGGTTGTGGCCGGTCTGGAGCCCCGGCTCGCGGCAGCAGCGGCGGCCGGGTTGTCGGGGATCATCGAGCGGTTGCGGTACGAGTGGCTGCCGGAGTATGGGCTGCCGGCGCGGTCGACGCGGCTGCGGTTCGAGCCGGCCGACGACGACGCGTTCCTGGACGTGTTCCGCCGGGTGATCGAGGGCAGCCTCGACGCCGGGACAGCGCGGGCTGTCGCCAAGATCGGTGCCGAGGGATCCGCCAAGGAAGATCTCGAGGTCTATCAGGCGATGCCCGGCGAACGCTCCTGGTGGAGACTCGCGTACGACGAAGCCGGTGAGCTGGTGGGGTTCGCGGTGCCGTCGGCGAACAACGGTGGTCCCGTGGTCGGGTACCTCGGCGTACTGGCCGAGCATCGCGGCAACGGGTACAGCGACGACCTGCTCGCCGAGATCACACACATCCTGGTGGAGACCGGCGCGGAGCAGATTCGGGCCGACACCGACCTGACCAACAAGCCGATGGCGGCGAGCTTCGAGCGCCAGGGTTACCGCAATCACGCGGTCCGGCTGGTCGCCGGCTACCCACTCGGATGAGCTGACGTCTGCCCCTTGGGAAAAGTCCTTCCCGAGGGGCAGACGGCGGGCTTCCGGACCCCTATGCTCCCTGACATGTCAGACTCCTCCGGCGGTCGCCGGAGTGGACCAGGGGCGGGGCGATGCGCGACATCGCACTGATCCTGCACGTCGCGGCCGGAGTGGTCGCGGTGCTCTTCGGGCCGCTCGCGATCGTCTACACGCTGCGGCTACGCCGGCTCAACTGGGCCAGCGAGACCTACCACTGGGCGGTCGCGATCGTCTGCCTGGGAGCGCTCGTGATGGTGCCGTACGACTGGGGCCGGCTGTGGGTGTTCTGGCCGATCTCGGTCGCGTCCTACTTGTTCGTGTACTTCGGCCAGCGCGCCGGCGAAGCTCCCGGAGGCCTCTGGTATCGAGGCGTACTCCGCGGCTACGGCGGCGGCTGGATCGCCATGTGGACAGGGATCGCGGTAGTCAGCGTCCCCGACCACCCCTGGACCTGGGCAGTCCCGATCGTCCTCGGCTCAACGATCATCGAATGGCTCTGCTTCCGCCCCTCAGTCGCCTGGACCCGCTCCTGACGACCTGGCGGAGCTCTAAGTCCAGGTTACTAACTCAACCTGGACTTAGAAGGAGATAAGTCCAGGTTTCAGGCTTGGCCGGCTTGTTCTTCGGGGGTTGCCTTGCGGACGACGAGGCGGGTCCAGGCGCCTACGTAGATGCGGTCGTCCTCGTTGAGTTCGCGGCGTTGGCCCGGGGTGATCGGGTCTTCGGGGAGCGGGTCGGAGGTCTGGCCGACGAAGGTGCCGTTGGAGGACTGGAGGTCTTCCACCCACCAGCGCTGGCCGTCCGTGGTCAGCTGGGCCTGACGGCGGCTGACCCCGGTGTCGTCGCCGCAGTCGATCTCCGGGCTGATGCCGCGGCTCTTCGAGGGCCGGCCGACCAGCACGCTCTTCGCGATCAGCGGTACGACGACCGGCAGGCCGGGGGAGGGACACGGGTCGTCGCTCTGCTGGACCGCGTACCAGTCCGGGTCGACCCAGCGTTCCACGACCCAGTCGGCTACTGCCTGCGGAGCCGGGGGCACCGGTGGCGCAGTGCCGAGGTCTAGTGGGGAGGCAGGGCGCGGCATCGTGCCGGTGGTGAAGTCGTAGCCGCAGTTCTCACAGAACAGCGCGTCCGGCGCGGCCGGCTCGGAACAGTTCGGGCAAGCCTGGGTAGTAGGCGCCGGAGCAGCTACAGCGGGAGCAGGAACCGATGCGGCCGCAGGTGTCGCGGCTGCGCCGATCGGCAGGCCGCAGACGTCGCAGTAGTCGGTAGAGGTGGACGGGTGCCCGCTCGGGCACGTGACTGTGCTCATTTCTTCACCCGGGTGGTCTTGGTGGACGCGGTATCGAGCGCCATCTCGTCGGCCTTCTCGACGCTGCGCTTCAACCGGACGGTGCCGGTGTCCTGGTCGTCGATGTCGACGACCTTGCGCAGCCGCGATGTCGCTTCCTCGTTGCCTGTCTGGGCGGCGAGCTGTACTGCCCGGCCGAGCTTGGTCGTGGCGGTCGCGGTGTCGCCCGCGGCCTTCGCCGCCAGGCCTTCCTGGATCGCGTCGGCGAGCTCGGTCTGTCCGGTGTAGTGCGCGACCTCCGGGCTGATCCGCGTGGTCAGCCCCTCGTCGGACGACCACAGCGCCCGCACCAGGCCCTGTGCGACAACCTGCTCACCGATGGCGAGCTGCACGCGCGCTCCAAGCTGCTCCTGCCCGATTCCCTTGGCAGCAAGCCGTACTGCGACGTGGTAGTCCCGCGACTCGTCGCCCCACGAGCCGGTCGGGTAGGAGCCGGTCAGGGCGTTCACCTCGGTACGACGTGACGTCAGGTCGTCGACGTTCGGTGCGACCTGCCGGACGAACAGCACCTGCGCCCCCTGCGGAGCCCACACCCGCATGTCGGCGGCGGCAACGCCCTTGCTCATCGCCTGCCGGATCAGCTTGGAGAACTCCGCGGCGAGCTGGTCCGGGGCCGGGATGATGTCGACCGTACCGAGCAGCGCGGTGGCGATCCGGCGGACCTCGGCGACCTGCCAGGCGACGCCGACCCCGCGACAGTCGCACTGGAACTGGCCGGTGACGGCCTCGATCGTGGCGGTCAGTACCTCGGGCGTCTCGTGCTGGTTCTCGCCGTCGGTGAGCAGGATCGCGTGCTTCTGGGTCAGCGACGGCACGGTCGCGAACACCCGCGCGGCCAGTCGCAGCCAGGTCCCCATCGCGGTCCCGCCGTCGGCGTAGAACCGGGCCACCGCGTCCTTCGCCGCCTGCCGGGTGAACTGGTCCATCTTCACCATCACCGGCTCGGGCGACGGCGGGAAGGCGAGCTGGGCCCGGTCGTTGCCGGAGATCACCGCGAACCAGACCCCGTCGAGGATCTGGTCGAGCGCGGTCTGCGCGGCGTACGCGGCGGCCCGGACGCCGTCGGCACCCATCGAGCCGGAGGTGTCCACGATGATGATCTCGCCGGCGTCGCCGCTACCGGACTGGCCGGCCGCGCCCGCACCGGTACAGGCCACCGTGACGATCGCGTGGACGTCCGTGCCGCCGTCGGGCAGGAACTCGTTCTGGTACACGGAGGCGGTGAACTCGGCCATCTCAGGCGTCCTTTCGGGTGGTCTGGCGGGTCACAGGCGGGCCAGCGCGACGGTGATGTTGTCCTGGCCGCCCTGGGCGTTCGCCCAGTCGACCAATGCGGACGAGGTGGCCAACGGCTCGCCGCCGTGGGCCGCTGCGGTCTGACGGACCAGGTCGGCCAGTGGTGCCGCTTCGGAGCAGTAGTTCCACAGGCCGTCCGAGCAAACCAGCAGCCAGCCGGGTCCGCTCACGTTCAGGGTTGTCGTACGAGGTGTGTGATCCGGAGCGTCCTTGCCGAGCCACCGGGTGATGGCATGCGCCTGCGGGCCGGTCTCGGCCTCGTGGCGCGGCACCCCGGTAGCGATCAGCTCAGCCGCCCAGGAGTCGTCCACAGTCAGCCCGACAGCCTCTGCGTTATCCGGGAACCAATAGGCCCGGCTGTCACCGACTACACCGGCGACGAGCAGGCCGTCCTCCAGCACAGTGGCGACGAACGTGCAGGACGCCGGGTTCGGGCTGTCCGGGCTGGTGTTCGCCAGTACTGCGTCGTTAGCGGCGTCGGCGGCTGCCGTGAGCCGAGCGACAACCGCTGCATTACGCGAGGACTCAGTGCCCATCCCCTGCGCATGCCCAGCAACCAGTACTTCGCGCGCGGCGCGCGCAGCAGCCAGGCTGGCCACGTCGGAGTCCAGCGACGAGCTGACGCCGTCGCACACCACCAGCAAGGCTCTACTACCCGGCTCCGCGTCGGCAGCGATCGCCACGGCATCCTCGTTGCGGCTGTGCCGGATCCCGCGGTCGCACACTGCGGCGACCCACGGCGCGGGCTGCTCGCTGAAGTGGTCCCGGGGCTTGCTCGCCTTCGTACCGCAGGTCTGGCAATAGCCGTCTGCGCCGACGACACCGCCGCAGGAGCGACAGGGACCTGGCGCGGCCCCCTCGGACAGGTCCGGCACGGCGGCTGGGTTCAGCTCGATCGTGGGCTCGGTGTCGGTGTCGATCGCGGGTTTGCCCAGGGCGGCCGGTGCCAGCTCGGCACCACAGGCCTCGCAGAACAGATCGGCGTCGGAGATCGGTCCGCCACAGCTGGGGCAGACCGTCCGGGTCGTACTCGTCATCGCAACGTCCATCCTCGAACCTCGTTGGCAAGGTCGACCAGGGCGACCCGTTCCTCCCGGCTGTGGGCGTGTCCGGCCAGCTCACGGTAGGCCGCTTCCAGGCCTTCCCGCAGTTCCGGCTCGGTAGCAGCCCGGCCCGAGATGTGCAGCTGCGGCTCCGGACCGGAGCCGAGCACCACGTCCAGGGCCGTCCTGAACACGCTCGCGGACAGGTTCGCCCGGTCGATCGGGTCGATCGTCAGGGCTTCGATACTGCCCATGGCCTCGGCCAGTGCGGCGAGCCCACGCCCCGATCCTGCCAGTAGTCCGGCTCGTTGCCGCCTAGCCCGGACATACGCGCCGCTGGTCGGCGGGACCAGGTCGAGCGCTGCCACCGCTCCGTCGAGGTCGCCACGGTTCGACCGGATGGCAGCCAGCCCGAAGGCTGACGGTGCGATGTAGTTCGCGTCGGTGCGAGCACAGGTCTGGTAGAGGCCCTCGGCAACGTCGTACTCGCCGCTGAGCTCGCAGGACACAGCCAGCGCCAGCTTGGGAGCGAGCTCACCCGGCACTTGGCCGTACACGGCGTTGAACGCCGACTGCGCTGCCGCGGAGTCTCCCCGGGCCAGCGCGACCAGTCCGGACATCCAGACCGCCCGCCACTCCCAGGGATCCTCACCGAGCAGGACCGTCACCGTCTGGTCGACCTGCTCGTACTGCCCGCACTCCAGCGCTGCCTGGGCAGTCGCCAACCGCACCTCGGTCGAGCGCTGAGGAGCGCCGAGGAGGACCCCGAGCCGCTGCGCCGGGTCAGGCACGCTCACGGACTTCAGCCAGTCGGACTGCTTGTCGCTGTCGTCCGGGACCAGGGACGGAAGCCGCTGCCACGGCGGTGCGGTGTCACCCATCCCGAGGGCGCGGTCGCCCGGGCTGCCGAAGAGCAGGGAAGACGTGGAGTGCTGCGCCGCGCCGCCGCCCCGCTTGGTGGCGACCACCTCACGCAGTACGCCGAGCAGCTGGACGCGCAGCTCGTCGGCGGAGACGAAGCGGTCGGCCGGGTCCTTCGCGCAGGCCTTCAGCAGCAGCCGGTAGACCGAGTCGTACTCCTGGAACAGCGGCACGTCCGCCACTGGCGGCAGCGAGGATAGATAGGTCGACTGGTAGCCCCGGAACTCCATCGCCAGCACGGTCAGGGTGCGCCCGAGCGTGTAGATGTCAGAGGCAACCGAGGTGCCGACCTCGGGCACCTCGGGCGCCTGGTAGCCGACCGTGCCGTAGATCGCCGAGTCCATGTCGTCGATCCGCCGGACGCCACCCAGGTCGATCAGCTTCACCGCGTCGCCGACCTGGATGATGTTGTCCGGCTTGAAGTCGCAGTAGACCAGGTCGAGGTCGTGCAGGTAGGAGAAGGCCGGCAGGATCTCCAGGATGTAGGCGATCGCCTGGTCGATCGGCAGCGCGTCGTACCGGCCGCCGTTGGCCTGCATGCGTTGTTTGAGCAGCGTCTTCAGCGAGGTGCCGCCTACGTACTCCATCACGATGTAGCCCGCGCCCTCGTGGGTGACGAAGTTGTAGATCTCGACGATCAGCGGGTGCTCGACCCGGGCCAGGAACTGCTGCTCGGCGATCGCGGCCGCGACGGCGTCCGGGTCTTCGGAGTTCAGCAGGCCCTTCAGTACCACCCAGCGGTTGGAGACGTTCTTGTCCCGGGCCATGTAGATCCAGCCGAAACCGCCGTGCGCCAGGGCGCCGGCCACCTCGTACTGCCCGCCGACCAGGTCGCCCGCCTGCAGCTTCGGCGCGAACGAGAACGGGCTGCGGCACTTCGGGCAGAACCCCTCGGTGCGGCCCGGCTGGTCGCCGCGAGCCCGGCCGACCGGGTTGCCACAGTTCGGGCAGCTCCGGCGGTCCTCCGGGACCATCGGGTTGGACAGGATCGCCTTGCTCGCGTCGATCGCCGGGATCGGCGGCACGTTGGTCAGACCGGCGCCGAGCCGGGCCCCGCGCAGGCGGGTGGACGAAGTACCGAGGCGTCGGGTCAGTTTCGAGCCGGCCGCGGTGGCGCGGGCTGAGCCGAGCGGCGTTGAGGCCAGCCGGTTCGAAGCCCGGGAGACGGTCGAGGGCGAGCTGATCGGCTCAGGTGCTTCCGGTGCGGCTACATCCGGGGCACCGGCGACCGCAGACGGGCTGACCGCGCCGGCGGGGGCTGGAGACCCGCAGACGTCGCAGTAGCCGTCCATGATCGTGCCGGTACAACCGGGCTGGGTGCAGGCGATGGTCGTCATGTCGTCCCTCCTGTGGCGCGACCTGCCGGATGCACCGGCGGGTCGGCGGCAAGACTGGTGTCCAGATAGGTCTGGTAGGCCGCCACGAGCGCGCCCAGCCGGACCAGGTTCACGGGTTCGTCCTTCAGTACCTCGCGACCGCGCCGGTACAGCTCGGCAAGGTCTTCGGTGGTCCCGGCCGTCCGGGCGAGGCTGCCGGCCTTCACCTGGTACGCATCCAGCCGCCCGGCCAGCTCGTCCCTGCGTGCCAGTGCAGCCCCGTACGCCGACTGCGCCTGCCCCAGAGCACGCCGTACTGCGTCCAGCCGGGTCAGGTACTTCTCCAGCTCCGCAGGGGTATTCGGCACCGGCCCAAGCGCAGTGACATCCGGTACGCCGAGCCGCGGGGCCGGCGTGACTCCGGCGACGCAACGGTCGGCCAGGGCGCGTACTGCCTGGCCTTGGGCCTCGAGCTCGTTCCGCACCGATCGGGCTCGGGCGACATCCGCGGCGCGTTCGCGGCGGGTCGCGGAGCCGACGATCAGGTCCCGTTCGTTGCGGGCAGCATCGATCTCGAGTGGTCCGATCAGGCCGCCGACATCCGCGCCGCGCTTGGCCCTCTCGGTCAGATCGGTGACGCGGCGATCGAGGTCGTGGTGTGCGGCAATCGCCGCGTTGCGGGCGTTCGCCGGTTCGCGGGTGACCAGGTCGCCGATCCGCTCGACCTGGGCGCGGAGCTGGCGGAGGCGCGCGGCGAGATCGGCGTCACCTGGTTCCAGCGCGAGGCGGGCGCGCAGGCTGGCGGCCAGGGCGTCCGACAAAGTGCATGCCTCAGGCAACGAGACCGCGAGCGAGCCGGTGGCGCCGGTGTCGAGGCCGCCCCAGATCAGGGTGGAGATCCGCTCGGTCTCGGTCGGGCCGACCCGGCCGGAGTCCCAGGTCACCAGGATCAGTTCGTACCGGTCCGAGACCGCCTTCCAGACCGCCATCGACAGCACCACGTCGGCGCTGAGCGCGTCGGCCTCGGGGGAGTTCAGGGCAGCCTGGTCGAGTTCGTCCAGCTCGGCACTACGCCGGTCGCGCCAGGTACCGAGCACGTCGAGGTACGCCAGCAGGTCCTTCGCAGGAATACTGCTGCCGATCCTCCCCGGAGGCGCCGGCGCAACGGCAGTCGGCGTACGAACCGTCATCACCTGCCGTACACAGGCGCCGGCGGCGCCGACAGCGGGCCGAGGTCAGGGGCAAGCCACTTGTTGTACGACGCCATCCAGCGGCCGTCCGCCTTCATCTCTTCGAGGACGCCGTTCACGAACTGTACGAAGTCCTTCTTGTCCTTGTTGATCCCCAGGCCATAGGGCTCCTGGCTGAAGGGCTTCTCCGGAAGGACCTTCGCGTACGGGTCCTGCGCGGCTTCACCTGCGAGGACCGTGTCGTCGCCAGTGATGCCGTAGGCCTTGCCCTGCTGGAAAAGCACGAGGCAACCGGTGTCGGTGTCCGCTGTGATGGGGATGACCTTGGGATAAAGCCTGCGGAGGGCCTCCAGGCTGGTGGAGGCCGCCGGGGCACAGATCGTCTTGCCGGGCAGATCGTCAAGAGTCTTGGCCGTCGAGTCCCGCTGGACGAGCACCTTCTGGCCGGAGCGGTAGTACTCGGCGGAGAAGGCGATCTGTTCCCAGCGGACACAGTTGATCGTCATGTTCCGGGCGACGATGTCGACGGAGTTGTTCACCAGCACGGGGATCCGCTGCGGGCTGGAGATCACCCGCAGCTCCACCTTGCTCGGATCGCCGAAGATCGCCTGTGCGACGGCCCGGAGCATGTCGATGTCGAAGCCCTCGACCGCGCCGGTGATCGGGTTCCGGGAGCCCAGGTGCAGGCTGTCCGCCGACACACCGGCGATGAGTCGCTTGTTGGCCTTGATCCTCGCCATGGTCGAGCCGGCGGGCAGGGCGTCGGGTGAGGGCAGGGCGCCACTCGGTGCGTACGAGGCGAGCGGGTTGCGGCACGCCGGCGGCGCGGCTGTCGGCGCCGGAGAAGGCGTCGTCGGGGCTGGCTTGACGGGAAGCTCCGTCGCCGCGTAGTCGCCGGAGGCGCAAGCGGTGGTGAGGAGGAGGAGGGCGGCGGCCAGTGAGGCAGCGATCAGGCTCTTCTTCTTCATCGGTATTCCCCCAGTCGCTGGGACAGGCCCCAGGCGGCGAGCAGTGCGGCGACGATGCCGATCGGGATGCCGAGCCAGCCGATCGGTGGCAGTCCGTTGCGGGCGTCGGTCAGCTCGCCGCGGGTTGCGGTGCTGAAGTCGGTCAGCTTCTTGCTGGTTGCCGTGTCGAAGGCAGCGAACGTTGTGTTGGCCGAGGTGCCGGTGGCAGCGATCGCCTTGGGGACTGCTTGGTCCCAGTTGCCGCCGTCGTCCAGCTTCCGGATCTCGGTGTGGTTGGCCTTGTAGGCGGTCCACGGTTGCTGGGCCTGTGGTGCTGTGCCGGCGACGATGGCTAGTTGGTCGTCGACGGTCTTCGCGGAGTCGACCCAGTCCTTCTCGAAGGCGGCGCCTGAACCTCGGGCGATCAGGGTGAGGCTTTCGTTGGACTTCGCGTCGTACGCCGCGATGCGGGCGCGGGACATCGCCAGCGTGTCCGCGTACGAGTGGGATCTGGTGTCCTTGGCGGAACCGCTTGCGCTGGCCAGCGACGTACCACCGACGAGCATGGTCAGTAGCACCAGGACTCCGGCGAAGGCGAGTGGGAGGTTCACGTAGCGGTGGGTTCGCTTGGCCAGCCAGATCATGGTGAAGCCGAGCACGACCAGGGTGAGCAGACCGCCTACGAGGAGCCAGATGTTGCCCCGGCTGACGCCGTCGAACTCGGTGGAGACTCGCTCTTCGTTGGCTTTCACCAGAGCGGACACCAAGGGCAGGGAGTCGTTCTGCAGACTCGCGTTCGCGTCCTTCAGATACTGCGAGCCGATCGGGAGGCCCTGGCGGTTGTTGGCTCGGGCTTGTTCGATCAGGCCCTGATAGGTGAGCAGGGTGGCGTTCAGTTCGCCCAGTGCTTGCTGGTCGGCGGGCTGTGCGGTCGCTGCTTCGGCGACGAGCTTGGAGGCGGTCGTCATCGAGTCGACGAAGTGCTGCCGCTGGGCGGGAGGCTCGAGGCCGCCGACGAGGAAGGCGTTGGTGGCGTCGGCGTTGGCGCTGACCAGGCTGGTGTGGATCGCCTGGACCCGGACCAGTTGGGCTGTGTTCGCCTCGGCTCGCTGCAGTGCGCCGTCGGACTGCTGGAATCCCTGGGCCGCTGCGAGGCCGAAGAGGACGGCCATCACCGCGGTCAGGATCAGCAACGCGCGCATGCGGCCCGGCGTACCGGCGAACCAGGCTTGGATCGTGCTGGTAGCCGCGGGGGTGAAGGTGGCGGTGGAGGCGCTGGGCTGCTGGAGGGCGACCTGCCCGGGCGGCGGCGCTGTCGCCGGGGGCGCGCTGGCTGTCTGGGTCACGCCTGTTCTCCTTGCTCGGGCTCAGCCTCAACGGCGGTCCGCTCCGGGGCCGCATCAACTGCTGGGTCTGCCGCTGGGTCCAGTGCTGCGTCTGGTGCCAGGTCGGTTGCTGGGGTGGTTGGTGGGGGATCGGTTGGTTCGTCGGTGAGGTCTTCGGCCAGGATCTGACGCAGCTGGTCGGTGCTGGGTGCCGTCACGTCGCGCAGTCGCCAGGCGTGCCGCCCGATCGCGGCCTCCAGCATGTTGCGGGCGAACCGCCCGTTGCCGAACGACCGGTCCCGCCGCGTCGACGCCAGGATCACCTTGAACTGGTCCAGCGCGTTCGGCGTCAGCTCGTAGTCGGCCCCCTCGGCCAGCCCGGTGAGGATCTCCGTCAGCTCGTCGTCGCTGTAGTCGTCGAACGCGATCGTGGTCCGGAACCGGCTGGCCAGGCCCGGGTTCGCGGCGATGAACGTCTCCATCGGCTCGGGGTAGCCGGCCACGATCACGACCAGATCGTCGCGCCGGTCCTCCATCTCCTTGACCAGCGTGTCGACCGCCTCACGCCCGTACTGGTCGGCGCCTAGGTCGCCCGCGGTCAGGCTGTAGGCCTCGTCGATGAACAGCACCCCGCCCGCCGCCGACGCGACCACCTCCGCGGTCTTGGTCGCGGTCTGGCCGAGATAGCCGGCGACTAGTTCAGAGCGATCGACCTCAATCAGCTGGCCCTTGGACAGCAGGCCGAGTGCCTTGTAGATGCCGCTGACCAGCCGGGCCACTGTCGTCTTGCCGGTGCCGGGATTGCCCACGAATACCAGGTGCCGGGTGATGGTCGGGCTCTTGAGTCCCGCCTCGGTGCGGAGCTTCTCGACCCGCAGTACTGCGACCTGCCGGTGCACCTCGCGCTTGACGGTCGCCAACCCGGTCAACTCATCCAGCTCCGCCAGCAACTCCTCAACAGACTTCGCCGGCTTCTCTACTTCCTGTACTGCGGGCTGTGCGGCTGTGGCCGCCAGAGCAGGAGTCGCCCCCGCTGCGCCCGGCACAGGCGATCCGCCCAGCCCATGCGTTCCGCCGGGGATCGGTGCTGACCCGGGTGCTCCGGCCTGGATCACGCGGGCGCCCGCTGCTTGGAGTTGCGCGGCTGCTGCGACTGACGCGTTGCCGATGACGCGCATAGTGGGTTCACCCAGGGCGCAAGCTGCTGAGGCGACCTCAGCCAGCGCTTCGGCGTACGGGATCTTCTCGGGTGATCCCTGTGCGACCAGATCAGTCAGTACTGCGGTCGGTGCGCCCCGCCATCGCCTGCCGCGCACGGCCGCGTCGAAGAAGTCTTGTGTGCCTGCCCCGGGTGTCACCTTGGCCCAGTCGGCCGATGCGCCCGGTGCGGACTCGGCAAGTGCCGCGGCGAGCGAGAGTGCTTCTGCCCGGGCAGTCTGCTCCCGCACGCCCGCACGCGCGGCGACAGCCAGCAGGCCCGACAGCGCCTCCTGCAGTGAACTACCCCCCACGCCGCTCATGCCCCTCCCCGCCCAGTAGGTGGTTGCAACGGCCCCTGCCCGCCCGGACTTTGCCCGGCCGGCCCCTGCCCGCCTTCGTCAGGTGTGCCTACGTCGGGCGCCGGGGTCGAGGTGGTCGGGCCGAGGGCCAGGCTTCCTCCGGTCGAGCCGGTGCCGAACTTCTCCTGCAGGAACCTGCCGTGCGCGATCAGCGCTGCGGCGTCGTGGCGGTTCACAGCGTCGGACACCTTGTCCATCGTGGACCCCAACAGGTCCAGTTGGTCGATCAGAATCATCAGCGATGTCTTGCCACGGTCCACCGGCCGACTGTCCGCCCACTGCCTGGGCAGCCGCAGGTACCCGCCGATGGCCTCCGGCAGATAGTCCGTCGCGGTTGCCATCACGTTGTACGCCTGGAT
>Ga0193717_1001190_pt1 | contig 16166 bp, 12 predicted proteins | sample U2c2metaG_FD_145900 | JGI IMG/M metagenome (GOLD analysis project Ga0193717, IMG submission 145900) | Soil microbial communities from a riparian zone of the East river system, Colorado, United States - U2c2 | ecosystem: Environmental > Terrestrial > Soil > Riparian zone | place: USA: East River... | reverse complement strand
CGACCGCCGGCAACGCCTCCGGACCGCTCGATCCCTCGACGACCGTCACCGCCACCTCGACGCCCTCGACGAACTGCTCGGCGAGCACGGTCTCCCCGTACGCGAGGCAGCCGACCATCGCCGCCGGCAGGTCCGCCGCGTCCCGCACCACCTGTGCGCCGAGCGCCGAGCCACCCTGTTCCGGCTTCAACATCATCGGCAGTCCGAGCCGGTCGACCATCGCATCCAGCACCGGCCGCGCGCCGAGCTCGCGGAACGTGCTGTGCGGCAGCACCACCCAGTCCGGTGTCGCCATGCCCGCGTGCGCCAGCTCGGTCTTCGCGGTCGGCTTGTCCCATGCGCGACGGCAGGCATGCGAGTCGGAGCCGACATACGGCACCCCCAGCATCTCGAGCACGGTCTGGACCGCGCCGCCCTCGCCCTCGACACCGTGCAGCGCGACGACCACCGCGTCCGGCCGGTGCTCACTCAACCGGTCGAACAGCGTGGCGTCCGCGTCCCACTCCAGAACCGCGACGCCGGCCGTCCGCAACGCGGCCGACAACCGCCGGCCGGAGCGCAGCGACACCTCCCGCTCGTGCGAAAGACCACCCGAGAGGACCGCTACCCCGAGATCGGACACCCTGACGCTCCTCAACAGATCTGACTGTCCACAGTGGACAGGAGAGAACTTTCTTGCCGAACAGGCGTTACGCGATATCCGGACCGGGCACCTGCGGGCCGGTCCCGGCCGCGCGCTGGTTGATCGGGCCGAACGTCTTCGACAGCTCGATCTCGTCGGCGAGCACGGTCGCGAGCCTGCGCACACCCTCCTGGATGCGTTCCGGCGTGGGGTAGCAGAACGACAACCGTAGCTGCCGGCTGCCGAACCCGTCGGCGTAGAAGCCGGTGCCGGACACGTACGCGACCCGGGCGGTGACCGCACGCGGCAGCATCGCCTTGGTGTCCACGCCCTCCGGCACGGTCATCCACACGAAGAAGCCGCCGGCCGGCACCGTCCACGAGCAGCCGGCGGGCAGGTACTGCTCCAGCGCCGAGATCAGCGCGTCGCGTCTCTCGCGGTAGGCCGACTGGAAGGACTTGATCTGCCCCTTCCAGTCGTGCGTCGCGAGGTAGCGGGACACGATCATCTGGTTGAGCGTCGGCGGGCACAGCGTGGCGGCCTCCGCGGCCAGCATGAGCTTCTCGCGCACGGCGTGCGGCGCCAGCACCCAGCCCACCCGCAGCCCCGCCGCGAACGTCTTGGAGAACGAGCCGAGGTACACGACGTTGTCCTGGTCCATCGACCGCAGCGCCGGGTAGGTCTGTCCGTCGAACCCCAGCAGGCCGTACGGGTTGTCCTCGACGACCAGCACCCGGTGCGCCGCGCAGATCTCGAGGATCTCGGCGCGCCGGGCGACCGCGAGCGTCACGCCGGCGGGGTTGTGGAAGTTCGGGATCGTGTACAGGAACTTGACTCGCCGCCCGGCCGACTCGGCGGCGACCAGCGCCTCCCGCAGCGCGTCGGGCATCAGACCGTCCGCGTCCATGGCCACGTGCACGACGTCGGCCTGGTAGGAGGCGAACGTGCCGAGCGCGCCGACGTAGGACGGCCCCTCCGCGATGACCACGTCACCGGGATCACAGAAGATCCTGGTCACCATGTCGAGCGCCATCTGCGAGCCGACGGTCACCACGACGTCGTCCGGGTGCCCGGAGATGCCCTCGAGGGCCATCACCTCACAGATCTGGTCGCGCAGCTCAGGCAGCCCGTGTGCCGAGCCGTACTGCAGCGCGACCAGGCCGTCCTTGCTGATCAGGCTCGCGACCTCGATCGAAAGCGACTCGAGCGGCAGCGCGGCCAGGTTCGGCATGCCGCCGGCCAGGGAGACGACCTCCGGCCTGCTGGCCACGGCGAAGAGCGCACGCACCTCGGAGGCCGTCATGCTGGCGGCGCGGGCCGCGTACCGGCGCAGGTGCGGATCGAGACTGCGGCCACCGGACTTGTCGGGCGGCTGGCTGGCCAGGGTCATACGCACTCCATCGGAAGGATCGACACGATGCTCGCTCCGCAGGCTCCGCCGACAACGATGCTCGCTCCGCAGGCTCCGCCGACAACGATGCTCGCTCCGCAGGCTCCGCCGACAACGATGCTCACTCCGCAGGCTCCGCTCGGTCGAGTGTAACCAGCCCGAAATTCCCCCTTCCTGGTTTCGACTGGAGCACATCCAGGCATATCCTGGCGAGCGGCACACGTAGGTCGGCTCAGTGATGGGCCAGGGTGGGAGGTCATGTGTCGCGACGCGTCGTTGGCGTCACGCTGGACAACCTCGAGGATCTGCCCAAACACAGCCGGTCGTGTGTGTACTGGGAGCTCGCGCCGCACCTCAAGGAGCAGGCGGAGGAGTTCGGCACCTCGGAGTTGGAGAAGGAAGCCTGGGTCTCCAGCGTGCTGCTGGAGTGGGGCTCGTGCGGCCGACTCGCCTACAGCGACAAGCTGCCGGTCGGGTTCGTGCTGTACGCCCCGCCGACCGCCGTGCCGAGGGCGACGGCGTTCCCCACCTCACCGCCGAGCCCGGACGCCGTGGTGCTCACCGGCTTCTACGTGCTCCCCGAGTTCCGCCGCGGCGGCCTCGGCCGGATGCTCGTCCAGGCGGTCGCCAAGGACCTGACGCGCCGTGGTGTGAAGGCCATCGAGGCGTTCGGCGCCGCGAAGCCCGACGAAGAGGTCTCGTGCGTCGTCCCGTCCGACTTCCTCCTGTCTGTCGGCTTCAAGACCGTCAAACAGCACCCTCGGTGGCCTCGTCTGCGCCTGGAACTGCGTGCGGGGCTGGGGTGGAAGGAAGACGTCGAAGCGGCCCTGGCGCAGCTCCTGGGCACCGTCTCGGTCACCACGGCGACGCCCGTCCTGCAGCGCTGACCCCTCGCACATGAAACAAGCCCCCGACCACCAGGTCAGGGGCTTGTTTCATGTGAAACCTTGCTATTCGGCCTTGGCCAGCTCGTTGGCCAGCACGTCCGCGTACGTGAACGTGCCGGTCGGCTGGTCGCCCTCGCCGAGCAGGTACAGGCGCTTGACCGCGACGACGATGCCCTCGGCCACCACGTCCCGGAAGGCCGGGTCGGCGAGGCGGCGGCGGTCGTCGTGGTTGGTCAGGTAACCGATCTCGATCCGGACCGCCGGGCTACGGGTCAGCCGCAGCGTGTCCCAGGTCTTGCGGTGCACCCGGCAGTCCCGCAGGCCGGTGCGCACGACCAGCTCACGCTGGATGAAGCCGGCCAGCGTCTCCCCGATGGTCGACGTGTTGCCGGTGACCGTGCCGAAGTGGAAGCTCGCCACGCCCTGGGCGAGCGGCGAGCGGTTGGCGTCCGAGTGCAGGGACAGGAACAGGTCGCCGCCGACGTCGTTGGCGAAGTGCGCCCGCTGGGCTTCGTTCGGGCACTGGTCCTTGCCACGGGACAGCAGCGCCTGCATGCCCGTCGCGGCCATCCGTCCCTCGAGCCGGCGCGCCAGGTCCCACACCAGATCGGCCTCGTTGACCCCCGACACCGACACGCCGGTGTCCTGGCCGCCGTGCCCGGGGTCGATCACGATCCGCTTGCCGCGCAGGCGGGGGCCGGCCTTGCGGACCCGCTCCTGCTCACGCAGGAACACCGGGGAGCCGCCCTTGGCGCGCGGGGAAAGCTGGCGCAGCGCGCGCACCGTCTCGGCGCCACAGATGCCGTCCCTGGTCAGGCCGTAGTCCCGCTGGAAGTTCCGCAGCGCCGCCTCGGTCTGCGCCGCGAACACGCCGTTGGCGCGACCCGCGTCGTAGCCGAGCTCCAGGAGCCGCTCCTGCAGCATCATCACGTCGTCGCCGCTGACCGGGGACGACACCATGTAGGCCAGCGGGCGGGCCCCTAACTGGTAGGTGGCGTCCCGCAGCGCCCGATAGGTGTCCGGGCCGACGATGCCGTCGGTGATCAGACCCCGCTGCTGCTGGAAGTTGCTGACCGCGTGCTCGACGACCGCGTCGTACACGGCCTCGTCGGCGACGGGCGCCGCCGGATCTGCTGGCAGGAGACCAAGTCCTGCGAGGGTCGTACGGACCTCGGCAACTGCCGGCCCTGCTTCACCGCGGCGGAGTACCCGCATGCACCCCTCGCTCGAGTCGGGCGCCGATCCGGCCGGCGCAAAAGTGTCATTCCTGTCGCAGCAAGGCTGCTAGTCCACTATTGTGCCTTGCCGACCTCACCCCGGCGCGCAGGGTCACGTGGAGCGTCGGTCCGGTGACTCCGATATGACACACGGCGCACACCTTTCTAGACGGTGTGCGCCGTGTTCTGGTTGCCGATCAGGCCAGGTAGTCGGACAGATCGGAGAGCAGCGCGGCCTTCGGCTTGGCGCCGACGATCTTCGCGACCGGCTCGCCGCCCTTGAAGACCAGCAGCGTCGGGATCGAGAGGATCTCGTAGTCGCGGGCGACCGCCGGGTTGGCGTCGACGTCCAGCTTCGCGACCGTGATCTTGTCCTTGTGCTCCTCTGCGATCTCCTCGAGCACCGGCGCGACCATCCGGCACGGCCCGCACCACGTCGCCCAGAAGTCGACGAGCACCGGCTTGTCGCTCGCGAGGACGTCGTCCTTGAACGAGCTGTCGGTCACTACGACGGTGTTTCCGGCCATGTTCTCTCCTTCAGTTCTGCGTCGGGGCGTAGCCGCCGCCGACGAGTTCGGGGGCCACTCGGGCTTCTGACGACTCCGCGTGCTCGGCGAGCCAGCGTTCGGCGTCGATGGCGGCCGCGCAGCCGGAACCGGCGGCCGTGATCGCCTGACGATAGGTGCGGTCCACCAGGTCGCCAGCGGCGAACACGCCGTCGAGGTTGGTGTACGTGGTCTGCGAGCGAACCTGGACGTAACCGTCCTCGTCCGTGTCGACCTGATCGGCGACCAGCGCGCTGCGCGGGTCGTGGCCGATCGCCATGAACACCCCGGTCACGTCGAGGGTGGACTCCTCGCCGGACCCCGTGTCCCGCAGCCGGACACCGCTGACCTTGCCGTCGCCGAGGACCTCGAGCATCTCGGAGTCGAGCTGCCAGCGGATCTTCTCGTTGGCCTTCGCGCGCTCCAGCATGATCCTCGACGCCCGGAACTCCTGGCGGCGGTGGACGATCGTGACCGAGCGGGCGAACTTCGTCAGGAAGGTGGCTTCCTCCATCGCGGAGTCGCCACCGCCGACCACGGCGATGTCCTGGTCGCGGAAGAAGAACCCGTCACAGGTCGCGCACGCGGACACGCCGTGTCCGAGCAGCTCCTGCTCACCCGGCACGTGCAGGTACCGCGCGGCGGCGCCCATCGCGAGGACCACGGACTTCGCGGCGTACCGGACACCGTTCGCGGTGATGTACTTGACCGGCCCGGCGAGGTCGAGCTCCTCGACGTCCTCGGCACGCAGCTCAGCGCCGAAACGCTCCGCCTGGGTCCGCATCTGTTCCATCAGGTCCGGGCCCATGATCCCGTCCCGGAAGCCCGGGTAGTTCTCGACCTCGGTGGTGGTCATCAGGGCCCCACCGAACTGGGTGCCCTCGAAGACCAACGGCTCGAGCTGAGCACGGGCCGCGTACACGGCCGCCGTGTAGCCGGCCGGGCCGGAGCCGACGACGATCACGTCGCGGACCTGCGCGGTGTTGTCGGTGACGGACATCTGACCTCCGAAGCGGGGCGCGCCTTCTGAATGCGCACTCGTATAACACGATCGTAGGTGCCCGTTGTTCCGCGCGTGCGGCGTGACCGGCCGCACGTCGGTGTCACCACGACAAACAGCCGCGTGCGGACCGGAAGTCCGCACGCGGCGAGAAAGTCCGTGGCCCTCGATCAGCCGAGCGACGTGTCGGTGATCTTCTTGCCGGGGTCGTCCGCCGTGCAGGTCGGCTCGACGATCACCAGTCGGAACCGGTGGCCGTCCTCACCGCCCGCGAGCAGCGCCGCGACCCCCTCGGTGCCGTCCAGCGTCACCTGCCGCGCGCCGATCACCTGCGGGTCTGCGATGTCGTGCGCCGACAGGCAGTCCTTCAGGCCCTGCTCGTCCTCCAGCGGGCCGAAGTCCTTCTGGCCCTGGAGTCCGCTGATCGCCGGACCGAGGTTGTCCCCGGACAGCGCCAGCGGCGCCTGTGCGCCCGGCGCCACCTGCGACGTCTCGTCCTGCTTGTTGTCCCCCGCCACCGGCGAACCACCGGTCTCCTGCCCACCGGGCAGCGCGACGAACGTCACCGCGACGGCGGCTGCGGCCGCCGTCAACACCCCGGCGGCCCACCCCATCCGACGGTTGCGCTTGCGGCGGGCGTCGGCGAGGTCCAGAACCGGCGCCACTCCCTGTCGAGCCGGCGCGGACCGGGTCGCCTCGGTGGCCAGCGCGGCGTCGAGACGAGCGGCGTACTGCGCCGGCATCGGCTCCACCGGCGCGTCCCCGAGCCCGTCCAGGTCGCGCCGCACGCTGTCCAGCGCGGCGAGCACGGCCTGTGCCTCCGGGTCGCGGTTGACCTGCTGCCAGAGCGCCGCGGACTGCTTCGCGTCCAACGCCCCCGCCTGCAGGTCGGCCAGCACGTCGACAGACCACGGCGGCCCATGTGCGGCCCCCGTTCCCCTCGTACTGTCTGTCATCTTCCCTCCCAGCGGCGCCGTGCCGGCACGTCTCGCCCTTCAACTGCGCCATCTGGGACGTTCGCATCTGCATCGGGGTTCCGCAGATGCCCGAGAACTTTGGCCAGCTTGGCGCGCCCACGCGCGCATCGGCTCTTCACGGTGCCTTCCGCGATGCCGAGCATCTTGGCGGTCTCCGCGACCGAGTAACCCTCGACGTCGACGAGCACGATGGGCACCCGCTGGTCCTCCGAGAGGTGGGACAGGGCGTTCTGTACGACGAGCCTGGTCTCCCGCTCGGACATCGAGTCCCGAGGGGCGACCGGCTCGCCAGGGCCGGTCTCCGGCAACGGGACCGTTGGGCGGGCCTGCCGGCGCCGCACCCGGTCGAGGCATGCGTTCACCACGATCCGGTGCAGCCAGGTGGTCACCTGCGACTCCGCCCGGAACGAGCCGGCCGCGCGGAACGCGGAGATGAACGCCTCCTGTAACGCGTCGGAGGCCTCCTCCGGGTCGCGCAGAGTGCGTAGGGCGACCGCCCACATCCGATCACGGTGCCGGCGGACCAACTCACCGAAGGCACGCGGATCCCCTGCGGCGTGTGCCGCGATGAGGTCGGCGTCCGAGCTGGCAGCGGTGGTCACAGGAGGAGGATATCGGGGACAGGGAGCGGAGCGACGGAGCGTCCGCCGTCTGGACTGACGCTCGCGCGCAGGCGCGCCAGCGCCGAGCACGGAGGAGGGAAGACGGCTGCCGAGCGGAGCTTGCGGAGCGAGCCATGAACTCTGCGCGGAGGAGCGCAGCGACCGAGTCACTCAGCGCGTACGAACTGGACCTCGGAGATGGCGGTCTTGTTCCCGTCGCCCAACTTGGTGATCCAGACGAGCACGTACTGGCTCGGTTCCGCGTTCGCCAACTGGATCTCGGTCCGGCCGCCCTGCAGGGTGGCGGTGCCGATCACCTTGGTCTCCTCCAGCTTGGCGTTCTGCGACGGCGCCGTGCGGATCTCCACCACGGTGTTCGCGCTCGGCGACTCGATCGCGACCGTGGCGAACCGCACCGACTCGGCGAACGACGCCATCAGGCCGACACCCGGCTTGAGCGTGGGGAACTGCTGCTTGTAGGTGTCGGTCTTCCACTCGGTGGCCGCGTCGCCGTCGGTCGCGTTGCCGGCGCGGCGCGGGTTGTCCGGCGTGCCGCCGACGTTGAACACCTCGACCGACGCCGGCGCGATCGGCTCGGCCGCCTGCGGCAGCTCCGGCTGGCTCTCGCCGTCCTCGGCCGGCGGCTGGCTGACCACGACCGTGGTGCCGGTGGTGCCGGTGTCGTCGCCGAAGAAGTCGATCAGCAGGGTGCCGAGCCAGGCCAGCACGCCGACCGTGGCGATCGCGAGCGCGGTGACGCCGATCGCGAGCTTGCGCCTGCGCGTCTTGTCCCGCACCGGTGGCCGGGTGGTCCACACCGGACCGCCGTCGTCCTCCTGATCGGCAGGGGCGGCGACCGGGCCGAGGAACTCGGTCTCGTCGGCCGACTCCGCGGCCTGGTCGAGCACGCTCAGCAGCGTGGCGCTGGTGTGGATGCCGCCGATCGCGGTGTCCTCCAGGCTGCGGGTGGCGATCGTGGACAGCTCGAGCGGGATGTACCCGGCCAGCACGTTCGGCGGCACGATCGAGCCGTCCGGCGCGACCGGCGCCGTGGGGATGGCCTCCGGTCCGCCCGGCAGCGGCCAGCGACCGGTGAGCAGCAGGTACAGGATCGCGCCGAGGCCCTTGACGTCGTCGCGCGGCACCGCCTCCGGCAGCGGCCCGGGGAACGCGAGGCGCAGGACGCCTTCCGGGGTGACCCGGATCCGCTGCGGGTGGTCGACGCCGAGCACGAGCCCGGCGTGGTGCGCGCGTTCGACCGCGGCGGCGAGCGGCTCCATCAGCCGGGCCGCGTTGGCGGCCGGCAGCGGGTGCTCCGCGATCAGGTCGACGAGGTCGGTGCCGGCGGACCAGTCCGCGACCACGATGCCGAGTAGGCCCTCACCAGGCGAGACGCCGTTGCCGAGGCTCAGCACGTCGAGTACGCGGGCCATGCCGGGATGGGTGAACCGCGCGGCGTGCGCGGCCCGCTCGAGGGTCCTGCGGGCGGCCTGCGCCCTCGGCCCGTCGCCGGCGTCGCCGACCAGGACGGTCAGCGCGACGTCCCGACGGAGCTGCCCGTCGCGGGCGCGCCAGAGGTGGGCGTCGGCCCGCATGTCGACGCCGAACTGGGCGAGCAGGCGGTAGCGCCCGTCGCCAATAACGGCTCCGGGCAGCAGAAAACCCTCCCCTGCGGGGTCTCCCCCGGGGGTCAACTCGCCGGTCACGGACTCGGTTCGCCTGGTGTCCACTGCTCTCTCCCCGCCCAGCGCCCCAGCCCGCAGGCAAGATCGCGCGACGGACACTCCGTGTTCAGCCGATCAGAATGAGCCTACGTGACTTGCGCAGGTAATTCGCGTCGTTGGGCCCTAGCCGCGACGCACCAGTCGGGTGATTCGTCGGACGGCCGGGGTCAGCTCGGGCACCTTGAACGCGGCGAGCAGGCCGAACGCGACCACGCTCGTCACCACTCCCTGCACGACGAGCTTCACCCACGCGGCCACCGTCGGGCTGACGCCGCCCGGTAGGACCAGGTCGATGAGCAGGGTGAACCCGACGGCGACGAGGATGCCCGCCGCCCCGGCGACGATCGACTGCACGATCACCCGGACCACCCGCATGCTCTGCAGCCTGCCGAGGCGCACCCACAGCCACATCTGCCCGAGCACCGCGCCGACCACGTACGTCAGCGCGTTGACCAGCATCACACCGATGACCACATCCTCGGCACGCAGCCGGTCCGCGCACATGTACAGCAGCGGGATCTTCACGACCGTCATCACGATCATGATCAGCGTCGGTGTCCTGGCGTCCTTCATCGCGTAGAAGATCCGTAGCTGGAGCATGACCAGCGCGAACGGCAGGATCCCGAACGCGGAGAACGCGAGCGCCGTGCCGAGCCGCTCGGCGTTGGCGACGCCCGCGTTGCCGTAGCTGAACAGCGCGACACCGATGGCGGTGCCCGAGATCGTGAGCACCGCGCTGATCGGCACGAGCATCACCGTGGACAGCCTGCTGGCGAACGACAGGTCGCCGATCAGCTTCCTGGTGTCGCCGTCGGCCGCCGCTCGCGAGAGCCTTGGCATGATCGCGGTCAGCAGTGACACGCCGATCACCCCGTACGGGAGCTGGAACAGCAGCCACGCGTTCGCGTAGATCGCCGCGCCACCTGCCGCGGCCGCGGTGAGCACCCGGGTGGTGATGACGATGCCGACCTGGCTGATGCCGACGTAGCCGAGGATCCAGAGCGCGAGCCCGCCGAACTCCTTGAGCCGCGAGTCGAAGCCCCAGTTCCAGCGGAACTTGAACCCGATCCGGCGCAGGGCGGGCAGCAGCACGAGTGCCTGCACGGCGATGCCCGTGGTCACGCCGATGCCCAGCACCAGGACCTTCGCGTCGCCCATGCGGACCGGGTCCAGCGAGATCTCACCCGGCACCACCGCGTACACCCCGAGGGTCGCCATGATGATCAGGTTGTTGACCACCGGCGCCCACGCGGTCGGCCCGAACACGTGCTTGGCCTGCAGGATCGCCGACAGCAACGCGAAGAGGCCGTAGAACACGATCTCCGGCAGCAGCAGGTAGGCGAACGCGGTGGTGAGCTCGGTGTTGGCCTGGCCGGTCGAGTCGTCCATGTACAGGCGGGTGAACACCGGCGCCAGCGCGACCGCGACCACGGTGCCGGCCGCGAGCATGGTCATGCCGACGGTCAACAGCCGGTTCGTGTACGCCTGTCCGCCGTCCTGGTCGTCCTGCGCACGCACCAGCAGCGGCACCACCACGCTCGCCAGCACGCCGCCGATCAGCAGCTCGTAGACGATGTTGGGCAGCGTGTTGGCCACGGTGAACGAGTCGTTGACGATCGTGAGCCCGGCGACCCAGGCGAGCTGGACCTTCCACGCGAACCCGGTGATGCGGCTGACCAGCGTGGCGATCGCCATCGAGCCGCTCGCCCGCGCGAGCGAGGGCGGCGCGGGCCGCTCGGCCCCTTGGTCGCCCTGCGTTCGTCCGTCCACGGATTCTGATTGTGGACCGGAAACGTGTCGAGTTGAACCGCCGCTACGCGTCAACGACTTCCTCACCCGTTTTCGGCCCGCCCGCGCGTGCCGTCCTGACCCTACGGAAGATCCGCACCCCGACCAGCAACACCAGGACGACGCCCGCGGTACCGGTCACGGCGACGCTGATGATGCCGTAGGACGTGGAGTTCAGCTCCAGCCGGACCGTCTCGCCGAGCGGCGTGCCGCCCGGCGTGGACAGCCGGATGTCGACGGTGAACCGGCCCGAGCGGCTGACCTCGACCGGAATGTAGCTGGTCGCCGACGCGAGCGGCGGGATCGGGACGTCCTGGTAGGCGTTCGGGCGCAGGCCGGGGGTCGGACTCAGGTTGATCCGGACCACGACCGCGACCGGGAGGCCGTTGGACACGGTCACGGGGATGGGACTGTCGCCGGACGCGAGCGACAGCGGCCGGCCGGGGTTCTTCACCGCGACCTGGTCACGCAGCCCGGTCAGCACGCTGTCCACGTACGCCACGGCCGACGCCGCGAGGTCGGTGCGGCCCCGCCACGCGGTCGACACCCCGCGCACCAGGCCGTACTGCAGCGGTGCGAGGAGCTGGGCCGGGTTGACGTCGGTGGTGTTGTCGTCGGCCATCGCGGCGAGCATGTCCCGCGTGGTGGCGTTGATCCGCATCACCTCGGCGGTGACCGGTGTCGAGATCTCCGCCGTGCTGTCCTCCGCCGTGTAGGCGATGCCACTGACGGTGCCCCGGTCCGGCACCGCGACCGCCTGGCCGAGCGGCAGCGCGGTGGCGAACCCGTCCTTGAAAAGCTGCCGGGTCAGCGAGAGGAACTGGTCCAGCTCGCTGCTGCTCGCGGTCCAGCGCCTCGGCGGCGCGATCAGCACCTGGCCGCCGCCACGGCCGTCGAACGCGGCGCGGTAGACCAGTGCGGCGAGCCCGCTCTGCACCGACACCGCGCCGGTCGACGTGGTGTCCTGGGGGCCGTCCGCACGCGTCGGCCGGATCGGCTGGTTCGCGAGCGCGTCGGACACCAGCGAGTCGGTCGGCAGGGTGCGGATCGGGTTCGCGGACTGCGTGCCGGTGATCGTGAACGGCGCCTGGCCGTCGGTGTTCTGCAGGTGCCCGTCGTCGGCGAGCACGGTCGGCGGGCCGACGTTCGCAAGGTCGATCAGCGTGCGCGGGTCGAACGCGCCGCCGGCCGGCCAGTAGAGATCCTTCGCGGGCTGCACCCCGAGCAGCCTGGTCACGATCGCCGAGCTGCCGAGCGCGAGCTGGGCGGGGCCGACCGCGCCGGCGCGGGACAGTGCGACCAGGTCCGCGTCCGCGTACGGCACCGCGAGCACGCAGTGGCCCTTGGTCAGGTCCTGGACCGTGGTGAGCCAGCCGGTGGCGGCCTGCGAGCCCTTCCCGGCGACGAGCTGGCCGCCGGACGTCCGCACCAGGTAGCCCTCGCTCATCAGCGCGACGGTCTCCAGCAGGTCCGGGTCGACCGCGAAGCACAGCGAGCGCATCAGGGTGGTGTCCGAGGCGGTCGCCGTGCGCACGGTGTTGGCCAGGTCGAACAGTCGGCCGCCGACGGCGAGTGACTCGGCGAGCCCGTCGTCCGCGAGCAGGGTCTTGCCGTCGGTGGTCGGCAGCCTGCGCGGTCGCTCGTCCAACAGCGGCCACAGGATCGTGATGCCGGGCGGGGCCGCCTTCTTGCTCGCCTGCGGACCGTCCGGCACCGACATGACCGGCAGCGGGATCGACACCGCGGCGAGCCGGGCCTGTTCGCCGAAGTCCGGCCGGCCGTTGACGTTCACCAGGAGCGGGTAGACGCCGGGCTCGTCGATCCTCAGCGTCTTGTCGCCGCCGCGGACCGGGACGGTGATCGACACGTTCGCGCTGTCGCCCGGCTCGAGTGACTTGGCGACGTCCTGGAACGCCGAGACGGCCGAGTCGGTGGCCTGGTCCTGCACGTCGCGCAGCGCCCGCTCGGACTCGAGTGGCTCGCCGCGCTGCAGCCGGACCCGGAGGTCGTCGAGGCGCCGGTCGCCGGTGTTGGTGACCTTGCCCTTGACGGTGACCTGCTGCGTCGCTGACGTCACGAGTCTCGGCGATAACTGGTCTACCTGCAGCTCCATGAGCGCGGGCGACCCCGCCACCGGCGGCACCGGCCGTCCGATCGGCTGCGCGGCCGCCGGCTGTGAGATCGCCAGCGGTGCGGCCAGGGTCAGCAGCGCGGACGCGAGCAGCGCCGCGCCGGTCCGCCACCTCAGCATGAAAGGTCAGCCCCCGTCCGCCTCGACAGGCAGATCCTCCTGGTCGGTCGGCTGGACCGGCGGCGCGGTCCGCGCCGCCAGCAGTTCGAGCGCCGTCCGGACGAGGCGGCGCTCATCGGCGTAGGCAAGCCTCTCCTCCAGCTCGTCCAGAGCGACCCAGTCGACCTCGGTCACCTCGACGTCCTCGTCGGACAGTTCGCCGCCGCGCTCCTCCATGAGGAAGTGGTGCACGGTCTTGTGGATCCTGCGGCGTTCCGCCACGAACCAGTAGTCGATGGTGCCGAGCGGCTGAATTATCTCGCCCAGGATGCCGGTCTCTTCCCCGACCTCCCGAACGGCGGTCTGCTCTGGGGTCTCGCCCTCCTCGATGTGGCCCTTCGGCAGCGACCACAGCAGGCGGCCGCGCCGGTCCAGCCTGCCGATGAGGACGACCTTGTCGCGGGCGAAGTTGATGACCACGCCACCGGCCGACGTCTCGTCGACGGCGGTCATCCGGCGCCCGCGGCGCCTGCCGCGGCGCCCTGACCGGGCGCCGCGCGACCTGCCGGACGACGGGGGCATGTCCGCGATCGTAATGCGGAGATCGCGCGCGGGGTTGTTGTTCACCCGCACCGAGGCGTCGGACGTGCCCGACGAGCCAGTTACGCTCGCTTCCCGTGTCCAATCCCCACACTCTCGATGTCGCCCCTGCCGCTGAGGAGGAACCGGTGCGTTTCCCGGTGGCCGACGAGCTCGCCGCCCGTTTCGTCGAGGCAGGGCACCAGCTCTATCTCGTCGGCGGGACCGTCCGGGACGCGCTGCTCGACCGGCTGGGGAACGACCTCGACTTCGCGACCGACGCTCGACCGGAACGCGTGCGCGAGCTGCTGAACGGGTGGGCGGACGCGATCTGGGACACCGGGATCGCCTTCGGCACCCTTGGCGCGACCAAGCGCGGCGCGACCGTGGAGATCACCACGTTCCGGTCCGACTCGTACGACCGGCAGAGCCGCAACCCCGAGGTCCGCTTCGGCAGCTCGATCGAAGAAGACCTGGTCAGGCGCGACTTCACGGTCAACGCGATGGCGATCGACTTGTCGACGCATCAACTCGTGGACCCGCATGACGGCCAGGACGCGCTGCGCCGCGGGGTGCTGGACACGCCGGCGACCCCGCAGGAGTCGTTCGCCGACGACCCGCTGCGGATGATGCGCGCGGTCCGGTTCGTGAGCCAGCTCGGCTTCACCCCGGAGCCCCGCGTGCTCGCCGCGATCCGCGAGATGAACGGCGAGCTGAACCGGATCACCGTGGAGCGGATCCAGGCGGAGCTGTCCAAGCTGCTGTGCGGCGCGCATCCGCGCGAGGGGCTCGAGCTGATGGTCGACACCGGCCTCGCCGACCACGTGCTGCCCGAGGTGGGAGCCATGCGGCTGGAGATTGACGAGCATCACCAGCACAAGGACGTCTACCAGCACTCGCTCGTCGTGCTCGACCAGGCGATCGACCTCGAGGAGCCGGGTGCTGAGCCGGACCTGGTGCTGCGGCTCGCCGCGCTGCTGCATGACATCGGCAAGCCGGCCACCCGCCGGTTCGTCGAGGGCGGCGGCGTGAGCTTCCACCACCACGAGGTGGTCGGCGCGAAGATGACCCGCAAGCGTTTGCGCACCCTGCGGTACTCGAAGGAGGTCATCGAGGAGGTCGCCCAGCTCGTGTACCTCCACCTGCGCTTCCACGGCTACGGTCGCGGCGAGTGGACCGACTCGGCGGTGCGCAGGTACGTCACGGACGCGGGCCCGCTGCTGTCCCGGCTGCACAAGCTCGTCCGCGCCGACAGCACCACCCGCAACCGCCGCAAGGCGGCCGCATTGCAGCGCACCTACGACGGGCTCGAGGAGCGGATCGCGCGGATCGCCGCCGACGAGGACCTCGCGCGGGTGCGGCCGGACCTCGACGGCAACGAGATCATGAAGCTGCTCGGGCTGCCGCCCGGTCCGCTGGTCGGCAAGGCGTGGCGGCACCTCAAGGAGCTGCGCCTCGACCGCGGCCCGCTGGACCACGACGAGGCGATCGTCGAGCTGCGGAAGTGGGCCGAGTCCGAGGGCGTCACGCTGCCGGACGGGCCGGCTGGCTCCGCCGGCTGACCAGCTCGAACCCGACCATGCCGACGAGGTAGGCGACGGTGGCGGCCACGATCAGCGTCACCGACTCGCCGTTCACCGGGATCACCGCGGCCGCGAGCGCCACCGCGAGCGCCTGGGTGATGTTGAACAGCATGTCGTAGAGCGCGAACACCCGGCCCCGGGTCTCGTCGCCGATGTCGCGCTGCACGGCCGCGTCCACGCACAGCTTCACGACCTGGCCCGTGTAGGCGATGAGGAACGCGGCGACCAGCGTGGTCGGCAGCACCATCGGCAGCCCGAGCCCGAACTGGGTTACCGCGGCAAGACCGAGCGCGATGAACACCGTCCGCTTGCGGCCGAGGCCGGTGACCAGGCGTGCGGTGGTGAGCCCGGCGAGGAAGATGCCGAGCCCGCCCGCGCCGAGCACCACGCCGAGGCCCGGCAGTCCGGCCTTGATGGGTCCCCAGCTCTCGAAGCTGTAGCGCATCAGCGTCACCGTGAGCAGCAGCGAGATGCCGAACGCCGCCCGGTGCGCCAGCAACGCGCAGAACCCGGCCGCCACGGTCGGCGTGCGCAACGCCGTCCGGCCACCGTCGAACAGGCCGTTGGCCACGGCCGCGAGCGCGGTGGCCGGCTCGACCACCAGGTCCGGCCCGAGCGCGCCGCGCGCGAACCGGCCGGCGAGCCAGGCGGCCAGCACGGACCCGACGACCGCGACCGCCGCCGTCAGCCCGGACCCGTCGCCCTCGCCGAACACGGCACGCAGACCCACCGCGCACCCGGCCCCGATCACCGAGATGACCGCGCCGAGCGTCACCGACAGCGCGTTGGCCTCGACCAGGACGGGCACCGGCACCACGTGCGGCAGCGACGCGGACAGCCCGGCGCCGACGAACCGGCTGATGCCGATCACCACGAGCGCGAGCAGCAGCAGCGGGAACCCGCCGACCCCGGCGGCCACGCACACGGCCGCGACGACGATCAGCGAACCACGCAGCAGGTTGGCCACGACCAGAACGCGTCGCCGGTCCCAGCGATCCAGTAGCGCGCCGGCGAACGGCCCG
>Ga0193717_1001189_pt1 | contig 16170 bp, 8 predicted proteins | sample U2c2metaG_FD_145900 | JGI IMG/M metagenome (GOLD analysis project Ga0193717, IMG submission 145900) | Soil microbial communities from a riparian zone of the East river system, Colorado, United States - U2c2 | ecosystem: Environmental > Terrestrial > Soil > Riparian zone | place: USA: East River... | reverse complement strand
ATGTTCCTCACGATCGGCATCGCCGTCGCGCTCGCACGGACCCCACCGCCGCCGCTGGCCTACACACCGGACCAGATCGAGCTGCAGCTCGGCTACCCGCTCGACGGCCCGCCGTCGCTCGTGAACCTGCTGACGAGCTGGCGTTTCGACCTCATCTTCGGGACGTTGGCGCTGGCGCTCGCCGTCCTCTACCTGCTCGGCGTGCGCAAGCTGACGGCCAGGGGCGACGCGTGGCCGGTCGGCCGCACCGTCGCATGGCTCGCGGGCTGCGCGGTGCTGCTCATCGCCACGTCGTCCGGCTTCGGCCGGTACGCGCCCGCGATGTTCAGCGTCCACATGGAGACGCACATGATGCTGTCCATGCTGGCGCCGGTGCTGCTGGTGCTCGGCGGGCCGGTGACGCTCGCGCTGCGGGCCCTTCCGGTGGCCGGCAAGAACGGGACGCCGGGGCCGAGGGAGTGGTTGCTGGCGCTGGTCCGCTCGCCGATCTCCCGGTTCCTCACGAACCCGATCGTGGCGCTCGTGTTGTTCATCGGGTCGTTCTACGTCCTGTACTTCTCCGGCCTGTTCGACTGGGCACTGGACAAGCACTGGGCGCACCTGTTGATGAACGCCCACTTCCTGATGGTCGGGTACCTCTTCTACTGGCCGGTGATCGGCGTCGACCCGGCGCCGAGGCGGCTGCCGCACGTCGCGCGGCTCGGCATGGTGTTCGCGTCGCTGCCGTTCCACGCGTTCTTCGGTGTGATCCTGATGGGCATGCAGGGGGTCGTCGGCGAGCAGTTCTACCAGCGTCTCGGCCTGCCGTGGGCCCCCGACCTGCTGGCCGACCAGCGTCTCGGCGGGGGCATCGCGTGGGCGGCCGGCGAGCTGCCGCTGTTGATCGTGCTGGTCGCGCTGCTGGTCCAGTGGGCGCGGGCGGACGACCGCGAGGCCAAGCGGTCGGACCGCAAGGCCGACACCGAGGGCGACACCGATCTCGACGCCTACAACGCGATGCTGAAGAACCTCTCCGACCGGAAATAGCGACCGGCCCCGACGGGGTTCGTCGGGGCCGGGCAGCGCATCGCTAGACCGACAGCGGGCGCCGGAAGCCGCGGACCGCCGCGACCACGCCGACCACCATCAGCCCCACGCTCGCCGCGAGTGCCGCCACCACGCCGCTGCCGACCGGCATGGCCAGTGCGAGGTTGCGGGACGCGTCGACCGCGTAGGTCAGCGGGTTGACCGTGGCGATCACCCGCAGCCAGGTCGGCAGCCCGTCCACCGGCACGAACGCGCTGGAGGCGAACATCAGCGGGAACATCGCGAGGAAGCCGATCGTCTGCATCGACTCCGCGTTGCGCACCCACGCGCCGACCGCGAGGAAGATCCACGACAGTGCCCAGCTCACGGCCAGCGCCAGCAGGAACGCGGGCACCACGCCGAGCAGCCCGCCCGCGGGGGAGAAGTCGAACAGGACCACGGCGCACGCCAGCAGGATGACGAGCTGGATCGCCGTGCGGATCAGGTCGGACAGGCTGCGGGCGACCAGCACCGAGCTGGAGCTGATCGGCAGTGAGCGCAGCCGCGCGAGCACCCCGTTCTTCATGTCCGACACCAGCCCGATCCCGGACTGGAGTGCGGCGCCGACGCCGGTGGTGACGAGGATCGCCGGCATCAGATAGTTGATGTAGGAGACGCCGGCCGGGAAGTTCGATGTGCCGGCCATGCCGCTGAAGACCTGGCTGAACAGCAGCAGCATGATCAGCGGCTGCAGCACGCTGAAGATCACCAGCTTGGGGTCGCCGACCAGCGCACGCAGGGACCGGCCGGTGAGGATGCCGATCTGCGCCAGGGTGCCGGTGCCGCGCCAGCGCGGGAGGGTGAGTGTTGGTGCGAAGGTGGTCATGGTGGCTCCTCAGGCGGCTTTGTTCTTGGCGAGGGTGAGGTAGACGTCGTCGAGGCTCGGCTCGGTCAGTGCGAGCTCGACCACCTCGACGTGCACCTCGTCGAGCGCGCGGACCACGACCGCGAGGTCGGCCGACGTGGTGACGGGGGTGCGTAGCTCGGCACGCGGCGCGTCGAGCACCGGCTGCAGGCCGGCCCGCTCGAGCGAGCCGATCGCGGCCGGCGCGTCCTGCGGGGTGGCCAGCGTGACGTGCACGGCGCGCTTGCCGACCTGGGCCTTCAGCTCGGTGGCGGTGCCCGACGCGACGACCTTGCCGTCGGAGAGCACGGTGATCGCGTCCGCGAGGCGGTCGGCCTCTTCGAGGTACTGGGTGGTGAGCAGCACCGTGGTGCCGCCGCCGACCAGCTCCTCGACGATCTCCCACATGCCGATCCGGCTGGCCGGGTCGAGGCCCGTGGTCGGCTCGTCGAGGAAGATCACGTCCGGCCGGCCGACCAGGCTCGCGGCCAGGTCGAGCCTGCGCCGCATGCCGCCGGAGTAGGTCTTGGCGAGGCGCTTCGCGGCGTTGGTCAGGTCGAACAGGTCCATCAGCTCGTCCGCGCGGTTCCTGGCCTCCTTGCGGCCCGCGCCGAGCAGCCGGGCGATGAGGATCAGATTGTCGGTGCCGGAGAGCTGCTCGTCGACGGACGCGAACTGACCGGTGAGACCGATCCGGCCGCGGACCTCGTGCGCGTCGCGGACCACGTCGAACCCGGCGACCGTCGCGGTGCCACTGCTCGGGGGCAACATCGTGGTCAGGACGTTGACGAGGGTCGTCTTGCCGGCGCCGTTGTGGCCGAGGAGGCCGAGCACGGAGCCGCGTGGCACGTGGATGCTGACGCCGTCGAGTGCGGTCACGTCGTCGAACTTCTTGGTGACGTCGACGGCTTCGATCATGGTTTCGGTCATGGCTGGGTCCCCTCTTCTGTGCGGATGACGCCGTGCAGGAACAGGTCGACGATCTCGGCCGGTTCTGCGATGGACTGGCCGAAGCCGTGTCCCTGCATGCGGTTGGAGAACACGAGACCGAGGAGCATCTGGGCGGCGCGTTCGATGCCGACCCGCAGCTCGTCGCTCGGTTCGTCGAACAGGCCGGCCATCGCGCGGGAGACGCGGATCATCTCCTTCGGCGGGCCGGGCTCTGCCTTCTCCTCGCCGTTCTCGTGCATGCGTTCGTTGGTGTGTCGCTGCATGTCCTCCCGGGAGATGCCGCCTGCCTGCAGCGCCTGGCCGACGGCCCAGATGCGGTCGAGGTAGCCGCTGATCGCGCTGACGCCCTCGGCGAGCCGCTCCTGCAGTGGGCGGGTGCGGTCGATGCCCTCGATGCGGGCGATCTCCTCGTCGGAGTCCATGCCGGCGGTCATGCAGGCCATGAGCAGGTCCTGCTTGTCCTTGAAGGCGCGGAAGACGGTGCCCTCGGCGATCCCGGCCGCGGCCGCGATCTGGCTGGTGGACACCGTGCCGCCGTGCTCGATGAGCAGGGGGAGCGTGCTGCGCACGATCGCCGCCCTGCGTTCTTCCTGGCTCATCGCCGGCGCCCGGCGGCGCTTCTCTTCCTCGGTCATGAGCACAGCATATGAGTGAGTCCTCACTCACGTCAATGAGTGAGGACTCACTCATTGCGTGACCGTCGCCACTACCACGACCCACCGACACTTTCGCCCGTCGCGACGCCCCCGGTGCGCGAGTTGTCCACAACCGCCCCATCAGTCCACAACCCGCCGGTAACTTCCCCCGGTCGTCGGCGTCCCGGGGCACGGTGGACCCATCGGCGCACCAGCGTCCCCGCTCCCGAGAGGACAGAGCCAATGTTCGAGACTCCGATCACCGTCGTCGGCCGCGTGGTCACCGACGTCACCACCAAGCACACCGCCACGGGCGAGAAGGTCGTCGGCTTCCGGATCGCGTGTCAGGAACGTCGCTTCGACAAGAACCTGTCGACGTGGGTCGACGGCGACCGCATGTATCTGGGAGTGAGCTGTTGGCGCCGTCTCGGCGACAACGTGGCCACCACGCTGTCGAAGGGGGACCAGGTGGTGGTCACCGGTCGCTTCCGGGTCCACGAGCGGACGAACGAGGACGGCGGCGTGCGACCCATGCCGGAGATCGACGCCAGGTCGGTGGGCCCGGACCTGGCCTGGCACACGGTGATCATCAACAGGTCGAGCTGGCAGGCGCGGTCCGATCAGCTCGAGCTCGTGGCGCCGCCGGCCACGGAGGAAGGAGTGGACAAAGCCGCTTGACCCGCCCGGTGGCGCCGCTCAGCGAGCCACGGCCGCCACCGGCCGCGCCGTTCGGCGACCGGCCGCGGGCCGGATCGCCCGCCCCGGACCACGCAACCCCAACGCTGGAAAGGAGTTGGTCGCACAAGCCCATACCCCGGACGCGACGCCGCCTCCCCCTGCCGGAGGATGCCACGTGACTTGACAGGGTCACCGGTGCCGCCAACCCGATGTTCGGCCACACCGCGGTCATGTCCGAGTACGGGCCGCTCTACGATCGCGGCCATGGCGGAGTTCATCTACACCATGAAAAAGGTGCGCAAGGCGCACGGGGACAAAGTCGTCCTTGATGACGTCTACATCCAGTTCTACCCCGGTGCGAAGATCGGGGTGGTTGGCCCCAACGGCGCCGGCAAGTCCAGCGTCCTCAAGATCATGGCGGGGTTGGACCAGCCGAACAACGGCGAGGCGTTCCTTTCCCCCGGGTACTCCGTCGGCATCCTGCAGCAGGAGCCGCAGCTCAACGAGGAGAAGACGGTCCTCGGCAACGTCGAGGAGGGCCTCGGCGAGATCAAGCAGGCGCTCAACCGCTACAACGAGATCGCCGAGCTGATGGCGACGGACTACTCCGACGCGCTCATGGAAGAGATGGGCAAGCTGCAGGAGGTTCTCGACCACGCGGATGGCTGGGACCTGGACTCGCAGCTCGATCAGGCCATGGACGCGCTGCGGTGCCCGCCGCCGGACTCGGACGTGAAGGTGCTCTCCGGTGGGGAGCGGCGCCGCGTGGCGCTGTGCAAGCTGCTGCTGTCCAAGCCGGACCTGCTGCTCCTGGACGAGCCGACCAACCACCTCGACGCGGAAAGCGTGCTGTGGCTGGAGCAGCACCTGCAGCAGTACCAGGGCGCCGTCCTCGCGGTCACACACGACCGGTACTTCCTGGACAACCTGTCGCAGTGGATCCTCGAGCTCGACCGGGGGCGCGCGCACCCGTACGAGGGCAACTACTCCACCTACCTGGAGAAGAAGGCCGAGCGGCTCGCGGTCGCCGGCAAGAAGGACCAGAAGCTGCAGAAGCGGCTGAGGGACGAACTGGCCTGGGTGCGGTCCAACGCGAAGGCGCGGCAGACCAAGTCCCGGGCCCGGCTCGACCGCTACGAGGAGATGGCGACGGAGGCCGAGCGCACCCGCAAGCTCGACTTCGAGGAGATCCAGATCCCGCCGGGTCCCCGGCTGGGCAGCATCGTCGTCCAGGTCGACAAGCTGCGTAAGGGTTTCGGCGACCGGGTGCTGATCGACGGCCTGTCGTTCGACCTGCCGCGCAACGGGATCATCGGCGTGATCGGGCCGAACGGTGTCGGCAAGACGACGTTGTTCAAGACCATCGTCGGGCTCGAGAAGCCGGACGACGGCGACGTCAAGGTCGGCGAGACGGTGAAGCTGTCGTACGTGGACCAGGAGCGAGGCGGGCTCGACCCCAAGAAGAACGTGTGGGAGGTGGTGTCGGAGGGGCTGGACTACATCCACGTCGGGCAGGTCGAGATGCCTTCCCGCGCCTACGTCAGCGCGTTCGGCTTCAAGGGCGGCGACCAGCAGAAGCCGGCGGGCGTGCTGTCCGGCGGCGAGCGCAACCGGCTCAACCTGGCCCTCACGCTCAAGCAGGGCGGCAACCTGATCCTGCTGGACGAGCCGACGAACGACCTGGACGTCGAAACCCTTGGCTCACTGGAGAACGCTCTCGAACAGTTCCCCGGCTGTGCTGTGGTCATCTCCCACGACCGGTGGTTCCTCGACCGCGTCGCGACGCATATCCTCGCTTGGGAGGGCAGCGACGACAGTCCGGCGAAGTGGTTCTGGTTCGAGGGCAACTTCGAGGGCTACGAGAAGAACAAGGTCGAACGTCTCGGCGAGGAAGCCGCCCGCCCGCACCGGGTCACTTATCGCAAGTTGACCCGGGACTAGGTTGGGGGTGCGGTGGCGGCGGCCTGGAACGATCTACCGGCGACCGGTGGGCTGAACGAGTGCGGTGCACTCGTTCGCTCAGCGGAAGCGCTTGACGTCGGCGCGCCGGAGTTGGCCGTTCAGCTCGCCCGCCGGGCACTGCTCGTCGGTGCGACCGACAGTTCGGCCACGGCCGCCAACGCGGGCCAGGCCAGGTCGTTGTCGATGCGTGCGCAGGCGGTACTCGCATCCGGGCTTGTTCGGATCAGCCAACACGCCAACGCCGTCGAACCCGGGTTCGCGGCGCTGGCGCTGGCCGAGTCCGGCGGTGCGCCGGAGGTCGCCGCCCACGTTCGGCTCGACCTCGCAGCCTGCGCGCATGAGATCGGTGAGCCGCTGCTCGGTGGTGTGCTGCTGCGGCCGGTGTTGGAGGCCGCGAACGTGCGGCCGTCGGTGCGGGCCGCCGCGCTCGGGCGGCTCATCGGCTGCATCGCGCATGTCGCGCGTCGCGACGACGTCGACGAGGCGCTCGTGGAGGCCGACCGGCTGCTGGCCGCCGACGACGGGCTGAACCCTGACTCGCGGCGTATGGAGCGAGCCCGGCTCAGCGTGCGGTCGGCCGCGTACCACCGGTGGTACGGCGACACCGAGGACGCGGTGGCCGCCGCGCGCGACGGGCTCGGGCTACTGGGTCGGTTACGGCGGGACCTGCGGTCCGAGAGCGACCGGTTGCGTGCGCGGCTGGTGCTGGAGCTGGTGTGCGCACTGCTGGACGAGGGTGAGCTCGCGGAGGCCGAGGCCGCGGCGTCCCCGACGGTCGACGAGCCCGCGCGGGCCACGTCGGCGGCGTCGGTCGGGCAGCTGATGCTGGCGATGGCCACGCGCGTGCATCTACCGGCGGGGCAGGTCGACCGGGCCAGGAGCCTGCTGGACCAGGCGGCGTGGGTGGCCGAACGGCACGGCCTCGACTCCGTGCTCGCCGACGCGCTGACCGAGGTGTCGCGGCTGGACGAGCAGGCAGGCCGACCGGCCGACGCGCTTGAGGCGTTGCGTGGCGCGCGGGCGGCCGAACAGCGCAGGCTGCGGTCGGTCGCGCGGGCCATGCGGTTGGTGCTGATCGAGGTCGGCGCCGGTCAGGGCGTGAAGGACATCGGCGAGCAGTCGGTCACCGCGCTGCTGCGGCAGGTGGCACACCCGGGTGGTGTGCCGGTCGCGATTGCGCCGCCGCTGCCGTCGCCGCTGCCACCACCGAGGACGCCGGAGCCGTACGTGCCGGTGCCGGACTCCGGTGAGCTCGCCGGGTCCGTCGACACGGACAAGGACACTGTGCTGCTCGACCGCGAGGGCCTGATCCGACGGTTGCGTTCGAGTAGCCCGGGTGAACGGCCGGTGGCGCTGACGCTCGTCCGCTTCGACCCGCGCGAGACCGGCGACGGCCCGGACACGGGCATCATGGCCGGCCTGGCCGACAAGGTGCGCGACATGGCTCCGGACGACGCGGAGCTGGCGCGCTCGGACGGCGGCGAGCTGGCGGTCCTGCTGCCACACACGACGCGCGACGAGGCGGAGGAGTTCGCGGCGACGATCCGGGAGACCGCGATCGAGTCGGACTGGCTCGCCGACGCGAGCGGCAAAGACATGAGCATCAGCACCGGCGTGGTGCAGTCCGGCTCACCGGCCGCGGGCGACGACACCCAGATGGACGCGGCCGGCATGCTCACCGCGGCGCGGGACGCGCTGACCCCGGCCCACGCGGCACCCGGTACGGACTCGCCGACCGACAGTGCGGCCGCGCAGACCTCAGCTCACACGACAACGGGTGCGGAGTGGTCGGCCGACAGTGCGGCTACGCCGACCTCAGCTCGCGCGGCAACGGGCGCGGAGTGGTTGGCCGACGGTGCGGCTGCGGCGACTTCTACTCGCGGGGCATCGGGCGCGGAGTCGCTGGCCGACGGTGCGGTTGCGCCGACTCCGGCGCATGCGGAGGGTGCGGATTCGTTGGCCGGCAGTGCGACTGCGGTGACTTCAGCTCGCGGGGCATCGGGTGCTGAGTCGCTGGCCGACGGTGCGGCTGGGCCGACTCCGGCTCATGCGGCGGTGGGTGCGGAGTGGTTGGCTGACGGTGCGGTTGCGCCGACTCCGGCTCGTGCGGGGGGTGCGGATTTGTTGGCTGGCAGTGCGGCTGAGGTGACTTCAGCTCGTGCGGCGGCGGGCGCGGAGTCGTTGGCAGACAGTGCGTCTGCGCCCACTCCGGCTCATGCGGCGGTGGGTGCGGAGTGGTTGGCCGATGGCGCGACTGCGCCGACTCCGGCTCGCGGGGCAACGGATGCCGAGTCGCTGGCCGACGGTGCGGCTGGGCCGACTGCGGCGCATGCGGGGGGTGCGGAGTCGTTGGCCGGCAGTGCGGCTGCGGTGACTCCGGCTCGTGCGGCGGCGGGCGCGGAGTCGTTGGCAGACAGTGCGTCTGCGTTGTCCTCGGATCATGCGGCGGGTGGGGAGTCGTTGGCCGACACCGCCGCCGCGCTGAACTCGGCCCTTTCGGAGGAAACGCCGACCCGGCCCCGTCCCGCATCGGCCGCCGCGCTGACGGAAGAGACGCCGACAACGCCGTTGAACCTCGCGCAGGCAGGCGAGTCGCTCCCGGTGGGCAGGTCGATCCTGAGCTCGCTGAGCATCCCCAGCGGGAGCGGTGGCCGCAGACGCGCCGGTGGCGAGCCGCCGCCGGGCACGAAGTCCCGCTGGCCCTCCGAACCGGCCGAGGCTCCCCGCTGGGTGAGGGCGGAACGGGACAAGCCGGGCGACACCACCTGGCCCACCGAGCCGCCCCGACAGACCGGTTGGCCGGCCGAACCGGACATCTCCCAGCCGCTGCGCCCCACCGCGCACACGACAGAAACCGAGCTGTCCCCCCAACACGACACCCCGCGCCCAGCACAACTACAAGCCTTCGGCGAGACCCCCCGGCAGGACGACAAACCGAGCCACGGGAGAGAGCCGCAGACTCCCGAACCCACGCCCGGCACGAGCGCGGCCGGGAAGTCGGTGCAGCCGGGTGAGCTGCCGGTTTTCGGTGCCGCGGTGAAGAACTCGAGCGAACCAGCCGGAGCTGTGGAAAGCGCGACCGATGGGGCCGCCGACCCGGCCGATCACCAGGGGCAGGCTGTTGGCGCGGACACGGTTGGCAGCTCCGGCGTGCGGGATGCGGCAAGTACGACCGTGAACGCGGCCCACACGGAGGAGCGCCACGTGCCCCTCCCCGGCTCGAGGTTGGCTCCGGACGAGGCCGTCCGGACGGGTGGTCTGCGTTCCTTCGGCGTGGACTCGGCTTCGCCGGGCGATGCGAGTGGGGGTCGGCGGCGTGCGCCGGAACCCGCGAGCGAGGCGGCCGCCGCCGCGCAGCGGACCTCCTACGAGGAGACCAAGGCCGAGCTGGCACGCATGATGTCCACGCTCACCGGTGGTTCGGCGGGCACGGAACGGCGCAACGGCAGCTCGCCGCGGCAGTCGATTCCCACCCCGCCCGAGCCGGACGACATCCCGGAGCCGCCGCGGCGGCCCGAGATCCCCACCCCGCCCGACCCGGACCCGATTCCGCCGATCCCATCCGAGCCGGGGCCCTTCGGCCCGACCGAGCCATGGCCGGAACCACAAACTGAGCCGCGACCAGAACCGCGACCAGAACCGCGACCAGAGCCGCGACCGCCGTCCATCGCGCCCGACGAGCCTGGCGAGCCAGCGCCATCGGAACCGCCTCGGAACTCGCTCATGTCGGCGTTCGACGTCCTGACCGCGCCGGGACTGGTCGCACCCCTGGACACCGAGACCAGGTTCGAGCCGCGGACCGAGCACGGGTCCGCCGCGGCGCTGCCCTCGCGGAAGCCACGCAGGTCCTGGGACGAGCTCGAGACCAACTCCGTCGTGGAGTCGTCGGCGGACACGTTGTTCGGCGACGAGAAGCCGGCCGCGCGGCCACCCAGGACCCCGTTCAAGTCCTCGCTCGGCGCCGCCTTCGAGTCGTTCGGCCTGCCCGAGAGCGAGCCCGAGCCCGCGAGCGAGCCCAAGAGGGAGCCCGAGAGCGAGCCCGAGAGCCCGAAACCGGAAGCGCGGCAGACCTACGACGTCCCCCTCGGACCGCAGCCGCGGCCGGCCGGCGAACCGACCTCGCGGCGCGACCGGTCCGACTCGACGACCATCGCGGGGCTGCTCGCCGAGGCGTTGGCCGCCTACCAATCCTCCACGGAGGACGACGAGGACGAACCGCCCAGAAAGCCCGAACCGGAACCCTTCGACCGGTTCGACAACTTCCTCGGCCCGCAGCAGTCGGGTGTCACAGGGCGGCACCGATCTACAGAATGACCCGTCGTAACCTTGCGCGGACGGACCCAATGTGCTGTCCGCGTGATCGCCTAACCTGTGTGCTGAATGTGGCACATCGTCGTGCCGCCAATTGTGGAGTCGCGTAGAGATGACCTCGCCCGGAACCCGTACCCGCACGGGCAGAACCGCTGGGAAGGACCGGCAAGACACCCCCGAGGAGAGCCCGGAGCAGACCCGGGACGGCCTCATCGAGCAAGCCGCGGCGGCCGCCGCGGACATGGCTGACTTGATCCGCCTCTACTACCGGTACATCCCGCCGGAGGAGATCCTCGACGAGGATCCCGTCGACCTCGTCGGCACCGTGCGCACCCACCGTGGGCTCGCCGCCCAGCGGGTGCCCGGCCGGCCGGCGGTCCGGGTGTTCAACCCCGACGGCGAGGCCGACGGCTGGCGCACCGCGGGCACCGTGGTCCAGCTGGTCACGGACGACATGCCGTACCTCGTGGAGTCCGTCTCCGCCGAGCTGGTCCGCGGCGGGCTGCAGGTCCACCGCGTGTTCCATCCGATCGTGGTGGTCAGCCGGGACCTGGCCGGCGGGCTGCGGGACGTGCTGACCGACGCGGAGGCCGACGACCCGCCCGCGGACGCGCTCGCCGAGTCGTGGATGTCGGTCGAGGTCGACCTGATCACCGACGCCGACCGCAGCCGCGAGATCGAGAACCGGCTGCTGTCCGTGCTGAACGACGTCCGCGAGGTCGTCGAGGACACCGACCGCATGGCCGGCACCGCCCGCGCCCTGGCCGACCAGCTCGAGGCGAACCCGCCGGTCGACGAGGCCCAGTCCTACGAGGGCGCCGCCCTGCTCCGCTGGCTCGCCGACGGCCACTTCACGTTCCTCGGCTACCGCAACTACGAGCTGTTCCGCGACGGCGGCCGGCGCTCGCTCAAAGCGGTCCTCGCGAGCGGCCTCGGCGTGCTCCGCCAGGACAGCCTCGCCTCCCGCAACCTCACGGACAGCCCGGACGCCGGCGTCGACGCGCTCACGCCCGACCTGCTCGTCCTCACGGAGGCCTCCGCGCCGTCGTCGGTGCACCGCTCGACCTACCCGTACTACGTCGGCGTGAAGACGTTCGGCGAGAACGGCACGGCCACCGGCGAACACCGCTTCCTCGGCGTGTTCACGATCAACGCGCTGCACGAGGACGTGCTGGACATCCCGGTCGTCGGCCGCCGCGTGCTGGAGGTCATCCACCGCGCGGGCTTCCCGCTGGACAGCTATACCGGGCAGAAGATGCTCGAGGTCATCCAGAACTGGCCGCGCTCGGAGCTGTTCTCCACCAACACCGACTCGCTGTACCAGACGACGACCGGTGTTATCGCGCTCGCCGACCGCCGCCGCCTGCGTCTGTTCCTGCGCCGCGACCCGTACGGCCGGTTCTTCTCCTGCCTGGTGTTCCTGCCCCGCGACCGGTACACGACCACGTCCCGCCTCGCGATGCAGGAAGTCCTCATCGACGAGCTGGGCGGCACCAACCTCGAGTTCTCGACGCGCATCGGCGAGACCGCGCTCGCGCAGGTCCACTTCACCGTGCACACCGACCCGGCACACGGCACCGACTTCGACGTCACCCGCATCCAGGAGCGGATGACCGAGGCGGTCCGCACCTGGGAGGACCGCATGATCGAGGCGGTGTTCGCCGAGCAGCGCGAGAAGCTCGACAACGGCGCCCCCCGCTCGCGGGACCAGAACGACATGGTGGCGGTCGGCGCGGAGTCCGCGACCGAGCAGGGCCAGCGGTTCGCGAGCGTGTTCCCCGAGGCGTACAAGGAGGACTTCGGCGCGGTCGAGGCCCTGACCGACCTGCGTCGCCTCGAGGGTCTGCGTGCCGACGGCGACCTCGACATGTCCTTCTACCGGTCGGACGACGCCGCGCCGGGCGAGCGCCGCTTCAAGCTCTACCTCGCCGGCGAGGGCGTCACGCTGTCGCAGATGCTGCCGGTGCTGCAGCAGATGGGTGTCGAGGTCGTCGACGAGCGGCCCTACGAGCTGCGCCGTCCGGACGGCACCCGCTGGTGGATCTACGACTTCGGCCTGCGGGTGGACCCGGCCGTCGTCGAGGACCGCACCCCGGAGCAGCAGCAGCGCCAGCGCACCCTGTTCCAGGACGCGTTCGGCGCGATCTGGCGCGGGGACGCCGAGTCCGACCGGTTCAACTCGCTCGTGCTGCGTGGCGGGCTGAGCTGGCGGCAGGCGACGCTGCTGCGCGCGTACTCCCGCTACCTGCGCCAGGCCGGCGTCTCCTACGACCAGGAGGACGTCGAGAACGCGGTGCTCGGCCACACGGACGTCGCGACCGCGCTGGTGCGGCTGTTCGAGACCCGGTTCGACCTGCAGAAGCCGAACGAGGTCCGCGACCGCGCGCTGGAGTCACAGGTCGGCGACCTCACCACGATGATCGACGAGGTCACGAGCCTCGACGCGGACCGGATCCTGCGCAGCCTCCTCGCGTTGATCAGGGCCACGCTGCGGACCAACTACAACGTTCGCGACGCCAACGGCGATCCGAGGTCCTTCCTCGCGGTCAAGCTGGACCCGGCCGGTGTGCTCGACCTGCCCGACCCCCGGCCGCAGTTCGAGATCTTCGTGTACTCACCCCGGGTCGAGGGCGTGCACCTGCGCTTCGGGCCGGTCGCGCGTGGTGGGCTGCGCTGGTCGGACCGCAGGTCGGACTTCCGCACCGAGATCCTCGGCCTGGTCAAGGCCCAGGCTGTGAAGAACGCGGTGATCGTGCCGGTCGGCGCGAAGGGCGGGTTCGTGGTCAAGCGCCCGCCGGTGGGCGACGACCGCGAGGCGTTCCTCGCCGAGGGCATCGCCTGCTACCGCATGTTCATCTCCGGCCTGCTCGACCTGACCGACAACCTGCAGGCCGGCGAGGTCGTGCCGGCCAGGGACGTGGTCCGCTACGACGGCGACGACACCTACCTGGTGGTCGCCGCCGACAAGGGCACCGCGAAGTTCTCCGACATCGCCAACGAGGTCGCCAAGAGCTACGGCTTCTGGCTCGGCGACGCGTTCGCCTCCGGCGGCTCGGTCGGCTACGACCACAAGGCCATGGGCATCACCGCGCGCGGCGCGTGGGAGAGCGTCAAGCGGCACTTCCGCGAGCTGGGCAAGGACACCCAGACCGAGGACTTCACGGTCGTCGGCGTCGGTGACATGGCCGGTGACGTGTTCGGCAACGGCATGCTGCTCTCCGAACACATCCAGCTCGTCGCGGCGTTCAACCACCTGCACGTGTTCATCGACCCGAACCCGGACGCGGCGGCGTCCTACGCGGAGCGCCGCAGGCTGTTCGACCTGCCCCGTTCGAGCTGGGACGACTACGACCGGTCGCTGATCAGCGAGGGTGGCGGCGTGTGGCCGCGCTCGCTCAAGTCGATCCCCGTCAGCGAGCAGGTCAGGACGGCGCTGGGTCTCGACGACGGCGTCACGAAGCTCTCGCCGCCCGAGCTGATGCGCGCGATCCTCCTCGCGAGGGTCGACCTGCTGTGGAACGGCGGCATCGGTACGTACGTGAAGGCGGCCGCCGAGACCCACGCGGATGTCGGCGACAAGGCCAACGACGCGATCCGCGTCGACGGCGCGGAGCTGAACGTGAAGGTCGTCGGCGAGGGCGGCAACCTCGGCCTGACCCAGCGCGGTCGCATCGAGTTCGCCAAGGCCGGCGGCAAGGTCAACACCGACGCGCTGGACAACTCGGCGGGCGTGGACTGCTCCGACCACGAGGTCAACATCAAGATCCTGCTCGACCAGCTCGTCACGCACGGCGGCCTCGCGAACGAGCAGCGCAACGAGCTGCTCGCGGAGATGACCGACGAGGTTGCGCACCTGGTGCTGGCCGACAACTACGCCCAGAACTCGGTGCTCGGCGCGAGCCGGGCGCACGCGGTGTCGATGCTGACCGTGCTCGCCCGGCTGGTGACCCACCTCGAGGAGCACGCGGGCATGGACCGGCGGCTCGAGGCGCTGCCGACGAAGACGCAGTTCCGCGACATGGACAAGCGCGGCGAGGGCCTCACCTCGCCGGAGCTGGCGACGCTGCTCGCGCACGTCAAGCTGAGCCTCAAGGCGGAGGTGCTCGACAGCGAGCTGCCCGACGCGGACGTGTTCGCGCGGCGGCTGCCCGAGTACTTCCCGACCCGGCTGCGCGAGCGGTTCGGCGAGGCCATCACCAAGCACCCGCTGAGCCGCCAGATCACCACGACGCTGGTGGTCAACGAGGTGGTCGACGGCGGCGGCGTGTCGTATGCGTTCCGGCTGGCGGAGGAGATGAACGCGACCGCCACCGACGCGGTGCGCGCGTTCACCGCGGTCACCAAGATCTATGACCTGCAGGCGTTGTGGCGCGACATCGAGGCGCTCGACAACGTGGTGGCCACCGATGTCGCGGACGGCATGATCCTGGAGACCAGGCGTCTGCTGGACCGTGCGTCCCGCTGGCTGCTGTCGAACCGGCCGCAGCCGCTCGCGGTCGGCGCGGAGATCAACCGGTTCCACAAGGTGATCTCCGACCTCGCGCCGGACGTCGTGGAGTTCCTGCGCGGCCCGGAGCGCGAGACGGTCGCGGCGGACGCCGAGAAGCTGGTGTCCTCTGGGGTGCCGACCGCGCTGGCGCGCCGGGTGGCGTCGCTGCTCGACGGCTACTCGCTGCTGGACGTCACCGAGGTGTCCGAGCTGGCCGACCGGGACGCGCTCGACACCGAACGCAGCCCGAGGGAGACCGCCGAGCTGTACTTCGCGCTCTCCGACCACCTCAACATCGACTCGATGCTCACGTCGATCAGCGCGCTGGAGCGGGGCAACCGCTGGCACGCGCTGGCCCGGCTGGCGCTGCGCGACGACCTGTACGCGTCGTTGCGGGCGATCACGCTCGACGTGCTGCGGCAGAGCGATCCCGGCACGTCGGCGGACCTCAAGATCGCGAACTGGGAGCAGATCAACGTGCGCAGGCTGTCCCGGTCGCGGGAGTCGCTCGACGAGATCCGCCGTGTCGGCAAACTGGACCTGGCGACACTGTCGGTCGCGGCCAGGCAAGTGCGCAGTATGGTCCGTTAGTGGGTGTATTCATCGCCGAGGTTCGGCCGCGCTGGTCGGACATGGACGCTTACGGTCACGTCAACCACGCCAACACGGTGACGCTGTTGGAGGAGGCCAGGGTCGCGCTGCTGTTCAACGAGGCGGCGCGACAGGGCAACGACGGCATGTCGCGCGGCGTGGTGGTCGCGCGGCTGGTCGTCGACTACCACGCGCCGCTCGTGGCCAACGGCAACACCGTGCGGGTCGCCATGACCGTGCGGGAGATGCGGCACGCGTCGTTCACGCTGGACTACGCGGTCCACAGTGGACCGTCGGAGTCGGACCCGGTGGCCGCGACCGCCGAGACGCTCCTCGTGCCCTACGACACGAGCACCGGCCGGCCGCGCCGGCTCTCCGAAGGCGAGCGGGACTTCCTCGCTGCTTACCGCAGTGGAGGGGGTAGGGCATGAGCCAACAGACCGACGCGACCACTTTGCTTCGCGCGAATGCCTTGCACGCCGAGCGGAGAGAGGCAGATCGTCGCTGCATGAGCCAACAGACCGACGCGACCACTTTGCTTCGCGCGAATGCCTTGCACGCCGAACGGAGAGAGGCAGATCGTCGCTGCATGAGCCAGCAAACCGACGCGACCCCGGAGAGAGGCCATGTCACATGCCTGAGCT
>Ga0193717_1001188_pt1 | contig 16203 bp, 15 predicted proteins | sample U2c2metaG_FD_145900 | JGI IMG/M metagenome (GOLD analysis project Ga0193717, IMG submission 145900) | Soil microbial communities from a riparian zone of the East river system, Colorado, United States - U2c2 | ecosystem: Environmental > Terrestrial > Soil > Riparian zone | place: USA: East River... | reverse complement strand
GCCAACGGGGAAGGTGGAACCACATCGCCAAGGCGGAAGGTGGAACCACACTGCCAATGCGGAAGGTGGAACCACATCGCCAATGCGGAAGGTGGAACCACATCGCCAATGCGGAAGGTGGAACCACATCGCCGATGCGGAAGGTGGAACCACATCGCCAATGCGGAAGGTGGAACCACATCGCCAATGCGAAAGGTGGAACCACCCCGCCAATGCACAAGGTGGAACCACCCCGCCGATGCATCCCGGGATCAGGTGATGAGGGTCGGGAGGGTGGTTTCGATGGGGGTGGTGAGGATGGCGGTGGCTTGTTCGTCGTACGGGGTGGGGTCGGCGTTGAGGATGAGGAGGGGGATGCCGGCGGAGAGGGCGATGTCGCAGAGGCCGGCGGCTGGGTAGACCTGGAGGGAGGTGCCGATCGCGATGAAGAGGTCGGCTGCCTGGGTGGCGGAGACTGCCGCGTCCAGGACTGCTTGGTCGAGGGACTGGCCGAAGGAGATCGTCGCGGACTTCAGGATGCCGCCGCAGACCAGGCAGGCGGGATCTTCCTCACCGGCGTCGAGGCGGGGGAGTACCTCTGCCATCGGGATCCGGCGGCCGCAGTTGAGACAGTCGACGTACCAGACGGTGCCGTGGAGCTCGTGCACCAGAGCGGGCGACGATCCTGCCTTCTGGTGAAGGCCGTCCACGTTCTGGGTGATCAGGCCGGTCAGCCGTCCTGAGCGTTCGAGGTCGACCAGGGCGCGATGACCCGCGTTCGGCTCAGCTTCCCAGGCGGGTGCGGCGAGCCGGTGCTTCCAGACCTCGGCCCGTACCGCGGACGACGCCACGTACTCGTCGATGTCGAACAGCGCCTGGGCCGCCGGGTTCATCGTCCACAGTCCTCGTGGTCCGCGGAAGTCCGGAATCCCGGAGGCGGTGGAGATGCCGGCCCCGGTGAGTACGACGATCCGCTCGGCCCTGGCAACGAGTTCGGTCACGCCCCCGAACGTAACGCAGCCGTCCGTCATGGCCCGGAGTTTGTCAGTTCAGGCGGCGGACGACGTACTGGTTTTCGGTGGCGGAAAGTAGTTCCTGGGAGCGCATGCGGCACCAGGCGGGGATGTCGGTGGCGGCGGCCGGGTCGTCGGCCAGGACGGTGATGGTGTCGCCGACGGCTACGGAGGGCAGCGCCTGGGCCAGTTTGATCACGGGGAGTGGGCAGAGAAGGCCGCGGCAGTCCAGGTCGAGGTTCACATCCCCACCTCCGCGCGGATCCGCTGGACAAGACCCGGCAGCACCTTGACGAACCGGTCGACCTCATCGTAGGTAGACGTCCGGCCGAGCGACACCCGGACGTTGCCGTGCGTGAGCACCCCCATCGCGGCCAGGACGTGTGACGGTCGCAGCGTGCTCGCAGTACAGGCTGATCCGCTGGAGACGGAGAACCCCTCGGCATCCAGGGCGGTCACCAGCGCCTCGCCGTCGACGTACAGGCAGGAGAAGGTCAGGATGTGCGGCAGCCTGTCGACCGGATCGCCGACCACCTCGACGTCGGGGATCTCGGCCGCTACCCGCTGGCGCAGTTCGTCGATCCACGCCCGATGCTGCCTGTTCAGCTCGTCGGCCTCGGTCAGCCGCGCCTGCAGGGCTGCCGCCGCGGCGAGCGCGGCCGGGATGTTCGGATGCCCGGGGGAGAGGCCGTCCTCGCGCTCATCCACAGGCCAAGCGGGCGCCAGCCGCGTCCCCTTCCGTACTGCGAGCAGCCCGACCCCGGCCGGTCCGCCCCACTTGTGCGCACTCGCGGTCAACGCGGACCACCCAGCCGGTACTACGTCGTGCCCGATCGACGCGGCTCCATCGACGAACAGCGGGACCCCGGCAGCCTTACAAGCCTCTGCGAGTTCCCCGATCGGTTGCCGCGTCCCCACTTCGTGATTGGCCGACTGCAGCGCCGCTACCGCGACACCAGGCTCCCGTACTGCGCTGGCGAAGGCGTCCACGTCTATCCGTCCGAGGGAGTCGACGCCCACCTCAGTCGCAGTACCGGCTGCTGCCGCGCCGTGGAGGACTGCGGAATGTTCGACGGCCGAGTGCACGATCCCCGCTCCAACCCGGCGTCGGGCGGCCGCCACAGCGCCCAGACCGGAGTGGATCGCGGCTGTACCGGAGGTGGTCAGATACAGCTCGTCCGGGCGTATTCCGAGGGCCTCGGCCAGTACTGCGCGGGCGTTGTCCAGGAGCAACCGGGCGGTCCGTCCTTCGTGGTGCAACCGGGCCGGATCCGACCACCCGGAATCCAATGCCGACAGCAACACTTCCCGGGCTGCCGGGTGCAACGGTTCAGCTGTCGCCGCATCGAGGTACGCATGGTCGCTCACACCGGAAACGCTAAGCCCTACCTATGCGCGGAACCGCGGATGGTGTCCAGTAGTGTTCTGTCGTCAGTCTCACCTGGGAAGGGAAAGGCGCCCCGTGGGTTCGAACGGCAAGCGACGCCTACTGGTCGCGACGGCAGTGGTGGTGGGCACCGTTGTGCTGACCGGCTGCTCGTCGGAGACCAACGCGCAGTGGAAACGACTCGGTCTGCCCGAGGGCGCCTCGGACCGGACCGAGGACGTCAGAAGCCTCTGGATCGGTGCCTGGATCGCGGCTCTGATCATCGGCGTGATGGTCTGGGGCCTGATCCTGTTCGCCGTCGTGCGGTACCGGAAGCGGAACGACAAGGCCCCGCGCCAGACGCGGTACAACCTCCCGCTGGAGGTGCTGTACACGCTGGCGCCGTTCGCCATCATCGGGGTGCTGTTCTTCTACACCATCGAGCACGGCAACCGGGTGACGGCGATGTCCGACGACCCGGCGCACACCATCAACGTGGTGGGCCAGCAGTGGCAGTGGACCTTCAACTACAAGGAGACGGTCGACGGTCAGGAGGGTGTCTGGGAGACCGGCACCCTGGACCAGCCGGCCCAGCTCTGGCTACCGGTGAACGAGTCGGTCCACTTCGACCTGACCTCGCCGGACGTCATCCACTCCTTCTGGGTGCCGTCGTTCTACTTCAAGCTCGACGTCATCCCGGGCCGCACCAACAAGCTCGAGCTGACCCCGACCAAGACCGGCACGTTCGCGGGTAAGTGCGCGGAACTGTGCGGTCTCTACCACAGCCGGATGGTGTTCAGCGTCAAGGTGGTCACCGCCGACGAGTATCAGGCGCACCTTCGGGACCTGGCCGCCAAGGGCCAGACCGGCGCCGCGACCGGTGGCCAGGACGCGACCACCATTCCCGGCACCGGGCAGCAGGAGGGCTAGAAGTGACGGACATCGCCGAGCGCTCAGGCGCGATCAGTGCTGCGGCCGCGCTCCCGCGGCGGCGCACCAAGGGCCAGATCGCGGTCAAGTGGCTGACCACCACCGACCACAAGCTGATCGGGCACCTTTATCTGATCACGTCGTTCGCGTTCTTCCTGATCGGCGGCGTGATGGCGCTGCTGATCCGCGCCGAGCTGGCCAAGCCGGGGCTGCAGATCGTGAACGAGGAGGTCTACAACCAGCTCTTCACGATGCACGGCACGATCATGCTGCTGCTGTTCGCGACCCCGCTGTTCGTCGGCTTCGCGAACGTGATCATGCCGGTCCAGATCGGCGCACCGGACGTCGCGTTCCCGCGGCTGAACATGTTCAGCTTCTGGCTGTTCCTCTTCGGCGGCCTGATCACGATCAGTGGCTTCTTCACCCCGGGTGGCGCGGCCGACTTCGGCTGGTTCGCCTACGCCCCGCTGTCCAACGCGGTCCGCTCGCCGGGCGTCGGCGGTGACCTGTGGATCATGGGTCTGTGGATGGCCGGTCTGGGCACGATCCTGGGTGCGGTCAACTTCGTCACCACGATCATCACGATGCGTGCTCCGGGCATGACGATGTTCCGGATGCCGATCTTCTGCTGGAACATCCTGGTCACGTCGATCCTGGTGCTGATCGCGTTCCCGATCCTGGCCGGCGCGCTGCTGATGCTGGAGGCGGATCGGGCCCTGGGGGCCCACGTCTTCGATGCCGCGAACGGTGGGCCACTGCTGTGGCAACACTTGTTCTGGTTCTTCGGGCATCCCGAGGTCTACATCATCGCTCTGCCCTTCTTCGGCATCATCACCGAGATCCTGCCGGTGTTCAGCCGCAAGCCGGTCTTCGGCTACATCGGGCTGGTCGCCGCGACGCTCGGCATCGCGATCCTGTCGGTGGCGGTGTGGGCGCACCACATGTTTGTCACGGGCGCGGTGAACCTGCCGTTCTTCTCCTTCATGACGTTCCTGATCGCTGTGCCTACCGGGGTCAAGTTCTTCAACTGGATAGGCACGATGTGGGGTGGATCGATCTCGTTCGACACCCCGATGCTGTGGGCTATCGGCTTCCTGACCACCTTCCTCTTCGGCGGTCTGACCGGCGTCATCCTGGCCTCGCCCGCGCTCGACTACCAGCTGTCCGACTCGTACTTCGTGGTCGCGCACTTCCATTACGTGGTCTTCGGCACGGTGGTGTTCGCGATGTTCGCGGGCTTCTACTTCTGGTGGCCCAAGATGACCGGCCGGATGCTGGACGAGAAGCTCGGCAAGCTGCACTTCTGGCTGCTGTTCATCGGCTTCCACACGACGTTCCTGGTGCAGCACTGGCTGGGTGTCGAGGGCATGCCGCGGCGGTACGCGTCGTACGGGGCGAACGAGGGCTTCACCACGCTGAACGAGGTCTCCAGCGTCGGTGCCTTCATCCTCGGCCTCTCGATGCTGCCGTTCTTCTACAACGTCTACAAGTCGCGCAAGTCGCCGCTGGTCGGCGTCGACGACCCGTGGGGCTGGGGCCGGTCGCTGGAATGGGCGACCAGTTCACCGCCGCCGCGGCACAACTTCCTCTCGCTGCCGCGGATCCGGTCCGAGAGCCCCGCGTTCGACCTGCATCACCCGGACATCGCGATGTCGGAGTATCCGGACAGCGGTGCGCCCCGGGACAACCTGCTGGACGCGGGGGAGGACCAGGGCCGGGTCGAGAATCTCGAGCGCAACCTGACAGCCGGTACTGACGTGGACGGGGAGAGCAAGGCATGAAGGTCGAGGCCTGGGTCTTCGGGCTCCTCACGGTGTTCGTGCTGATCGTCGCGCCGATCTACTGGCTGATGTCGGAGGACCCGACCGGCACCACCGCCCTGGTGATGACGTTCTTCCTGTCCCTGCTGGTGACGTTCTACCTGAGCATCACCGCACGGCGGATGGATCCCCGGCCGGAGGACCGCAAGGAAGCGGAGATCGTCGAGGGAGCCGGTGAGCTCGGCTTCTTCCCGCCGTACTCGTGGTGGCCGCTGTGGTGCGCGCTGACACTGTCCGTGATCGTTCTCGGGATCGTGTTCGGCTGGTGGCTGTTCATCCTCGGCAGCGGGATCGGCATCGTCACCCTGTCCGGGTTCGTGTTCGAGTACTACCGCGGAGATCACGCGCACTGACGCCAACTAAATAGACCTGCCGAACGTCATCAGTACTGCGGGCCCCTCATGGCTTCGCCGTACTGGTGACGTTTCAGTGCGTGGATACAACCGTGGGGCGAGCTAGGCTGGCCCGGCGGCGGATCGTCTCTCTGGGGAGCTCAGGTGTTGAGTAGTTTGCGGAAACACGGCCTTGCCGTGGCGGGGATTTGCGCGTTGCTGATGGTCGGCACCGCGTGCAGCGACACGTCGGCAGCCGACTCAGGGACCTCCGGGTCTTCGCCGAGCAACTCCACTCCGGGCGCGTCGACGACCCCCGGTGGCACCCCGTCGCAGGACCCCGCCGCTGCCAACGTCTCGATCGTGCCGGCCAAGGGCGCTTCCGCGGTCCGGCCGGACAAGCCGGTCACCGTCGCGACCAGCGCCGGAACGCTGGAGGCTGTGACGCTGCGTGATGACGATGGCGGCAAGGTCTCCGGTGCGTTCAACACCGAGAAGTCCCAGTGGACCTCCGCGCCCCAGCTCAAGCCGGGCGCGACGTACACGGTGAGCGGCACCGCACAGGGTACCGACGGCAAGAGCGTGCCGATCAGCTCCACCTTCAAGACCCTGGCCGCCTCGACCAGCCTGAAGGCCTCCGTGGCCCCGCTGGACGGCGAGACCGTCGGAGTCGCGATGCCGATCCAGATCTTCTGGAACCACTCGGTCCTGGACCGCGCGGCCGTCGAGCGGCGGCTCTCGGTGACGACCTCGGTCCCGGTCGAGGGCACCTGGCACTGGGTGAGCAGCAAGCAGGTGAACTACCGCCCGAAGACCTACTGGCCGGCCGGTACCAAGGTGACGGTCAACATCGCCACCCAGGGCGTCAACGCCGGCGCCAACACCTGGGGCACCGCGAGCCGCCAGATCGACTTCACCATCGGCAAGTCCGTGATCAGCCGGGTCGACGTCAAGAAGCACCAGATGACGGTCGAGATCAACGGCAAACTGGCGCGGACCGTCCCGATCACCGCGGGCAAGGACGGCTTCACCACCCGCAGCGGCATCAAGGTCATCATGGAGAAGTACCGCACCAAGCGGATGGACGCGGCCACCGTCGGCATCAAGCCGGGCGACCCGGACTACTACAACATCAGCAACGTCCAGTACGCCCAGCGCGTGACGAGCTCCGGCGAGTTCATCCACGGAGCCCCGTGGTCCAGCGGCAGCCAGGGCAGCGCCAACGTGAGCCACGGCTGCGTGGGCATGAGCCTCAAGGACGCGGCCTGGTACTACTCCCAGACCCTCCGAGGCGACCCGGTCATCGTCACCGGCACCGCCCGCAAAATGGAGTCAGGCAACGGCTGGACCGACTGGAACGACTCCTGGACCACCTACAAGGCAGCCTCAGCCCTCTCCTGAACCCCAGCAAGCACCCGCCTGACGGCCCGGGCTCGCCCTGGCTGGCCTGAGCCCGTCAGGGCGGGCGCTGGTCTGCCCTGAGGGGCTTTCTGACGGTGCAGAGCGCTAGCGCCTGAGCAGCCTGCCATCGGTCCACCGTCGTCGAGTTCCATCCGCGGGGACGTCCGAGCCCCCTCGGCTCCCTGGATGACCATCAACGGCACCCACCTCGCCTGGCACCATCACACGGCACCGGCGACGCAAACGTACCGGCGTACCGGGAGGGAGGTGTGGGGGGAGGGCTCGTGCGCAGGCAATGAGAAAGGCCCTGGCTGGGGAGCCAGGGCCTCTCTTGGTGTGCGGTGGGCTAGTGCTTGGTGATCTGGTCCCGGGCCGCGTCGTCGAGTTCCTCGGCGTGGGCGTGGTCCTCGTGGTCGCCGTGGGCGTGGGCTTCTTCGATCTCCTCGCTGGTCGGCTTCTGCACCGAGTCCGCGAAGTAGAACCGGGACAGTGCGGCCCGGATCTTGGTCAGCCCGCGGCGCGGGGCCGCGACGCCGTTCTCGTCGGTCTCCGGACCGATCTCGAGCGGCAGGGTGCGGTCCCGGGCGGTGAGCGCGTAGGCCTCGTACTTCGAGATCGGTGTGTGCTTCTCGATGTACTCACCGTGCGGCAGTCGCACGATGATGCCGGACTCGAGCCCGTGCAGCAGCCGGTCGTTGTCGGCCCGCTGCAGCGAGATCGCGATCCGCCGGGTGATCCAGAAGGCCAGCACCGGACCGATGAACACCGCGAACCGGAGGAACCAGGTCACGTGGTTCAGCGAGATCCCGAAGTGGGTCGCGACCACGTCGTTGCCGCCACCGATCCACAGCAGTCCGTAGAAGGTGATGAACGCGGCACCGATACCGGTCCGGGTCGGCATGTTGCGCGGCCGGTCCAGCAGGTGGTGCTCCCGCTTGTCGCCGGTGATCCAGCCCTCGATGAACGGATACAGCGCCACCACGGTGACGAAGAGGGGAGGAACTATCAGCGCCGGTATGAGCAGGTTCCAACTGAGCGTGACACCCCAGAAATGGGACTCGAAGCCCGGCATTATTCGGACAGAGCCCTCCAGCCAGCCCATGTACCAGTCCGGCTGCGAGCCTGCTGTCACCTCTGCCGGGTTGTACGGCCCGTACAGCCAGACCGGGTTGATCTGCATCAGTGCGCCCATCAGCGCGGTGATGCCGAAGACGACGAAGAAGAAGCCGCCGGCCTTGGCCATATACACCGGCATCAGCGGGTAGCCGACCACGTTCTTACAAGCACACGCAGGACCCGGGTACTGCGTGTGCTTGTGGTACACGACCAGGAACAAGTGGGCCGTCACCAGAGCCAGGATCAACCCGGGTATCAGCAGCACGTGAACGGTGAAGAACCGGGAGACCATGTCGTCGCCGGGGAACTCGCCACCGAAGATGAAGAAGGTCAGGTACGAGCCGATTACCGGACTGGCCTGGATCATGCCCTGGGTGATCCGCAACCCCGTTCCGGACAGCAGGTCGTCGGGCAGACCGTAGCCGATGAAGCCCTCGATGATGCCGAGGAACAACATGGTGAAACCGATCACCCAGTTCAGCTCACGGGGCTTACGGAAGGCGCCGGTGAAGAAGATGCGGAGCAGGTGCACCATCATCGCGGCGATGAACAGCACCGCCGCCCAGTGGTGGATCTGCCGCATCAGCAGACCGCCGCGGACGTCGAAGGAGATGTCCAGCGTGGAGGCGTAGGCCTCCGACATGTGCAGACCCTTGAGCAGGCTGTACGAGCCCTGGTACTCGACATCGGCCATCGACGGCCTGAACCAGAAGGTCAGGAAGATGCCGGTCAGGATCAGGATGATGAAGCTGTAGAGGGCGATCTCGCCGAGCATGAAGGACCAGTGGTCCGGAAAGACCTTGCGCAGGTTCTTCTTGCCGATCTTGCCGATGCCGAGTCGGTCGTCGACCCACTTGACCGGCGGCGGGAATTCCTTGGTAGCCACTGATGTCACCCTCGTTCCCAGAAGCTGGCGCCGACCGGCTCATCGAACCCGTTCTGCGCGATCAGGTAGCCCTCTGCGTCTACCGCCAACGGTAGCTGCGGAAGTGGCCGCGCGGCAGGGCCGAAGATCACCTTCGCGCCGTCGGCCAGGTCGAAGGTCGACTGGTGACACGGGCACAGCACGTGGTGCGTGGTCTGCTCGTACAGCGAGATCGGGCAGCCGACGTGTGTGCAGATCTTGGAGTAGCAGAGGATCCCGTCGACGCCCCAGTTCTCGCGTCCGGCCTTCGGACGGATCTGGTCCGGTGCGATCCGGACCACGATTACCGCGGCCTTGGCCTTGGCGTTCTGGTACTCGACCGGGCTCTCCTCCTCGATCGGGGCGAGGTTGGCCGGTGCGGCGTTGACCAGCTGGCCGACGACCAGGTCCGACGGCTTGATCGGCCGCAGGGTGACGTCGTTGACGACCCGGATGCCCTTCGCCCAGATGGTGTTGTAGAGGCTGCGGCCCGGCAGCGGACCGAGGTCGCGCAGGAACACGATGGCCGGCAGACCGAGCAGCCCCATCGCGCCGATCAGGGACCGGCGGATCATCTTGCGACGGGTGAACCCCGACTCCTCGACGCCCTGCTGGAAGCCCTGGATGATGTCGGCCCTCTGCTCCGGGCTGGAACCGGCGTCGTGCCGCTCCTCGGAGATCTCGTTGTCGACCATCAGTTTCTTGGCCCACTGGATCGCGCCGGCGCCGATCAGGAACAACGCCAGGCCGACGGTCAGGCCCAGGGTCATGTTGTTCGCGTTGCCGGTCAGCGGGCCGAACTCGATGGTCGCGTCACGCGGGATCGCGAAGTACGCGACGCAGGAACCCAGCGCGAGCAGGCCCGCGAGGGTGAACATCGTCGAGACCTGGCGCTCGACCCGGTCGGCCGCCAACGGGTCGATGTCGGTGATCCGGTGTTCGTGCGGCTCGATGCCCGGGTCCGGGATCGGCTCGGCCAGTTGCACCTGACCGTTGGGTTCGTCACCCGCGCTGACCGCGGGCAGGTTGTCCTTCTCGTCGCTCATTCGGCCTTCGCTCCCTTGGCCCTGACGCCCTTGGCGCCGATCCAGACCGCCACCCCGACCAGCAGGCCGATGCCCACCAGCCAGCCCCACAGGCCCTCGGAGACCGGGCCGAGCCGGCCGAGGCCGAAGCCACCTGGGTCCTTCTGCTCCTGCAACGCGGTCACGTACGCGATGATGTCCCGCTTGTCCTCCGGCTGCAGCACCTGGTCGGAGAAGACCGGCATCTGCTGCGGGCCGGTCAGCATGGCCTCGTAGATGTGCTTCGGGTCGACACCCATCAGCGAGGGGGCGTAGCGGCCGTTCGGCAGCGCGCCACCCTTGCCGGCGAAGTTGTGGCAGGCGGTGCAGTTGGTCCGGAACAGCTCGCCACCGCGGGTGATCTGCTCGTCCGTGACCTTGCTGATGTCGTACGACTCCTCGGCCGGAACCGCCGGGCCGGGAGCCAGTGACGCGACGTACGCGGCCAGCGCCTCGATCTCGGCCTGCGAGTAGGCCTTCGGCTTCTGCGGGATCTGGGCGTTGGGCTGCATCGCGGGCATCCGCCCGGTGCCGACCTGGAAGTCGACGGCGGCCGCGCCGACACCGATCAGCGACGGTCCGGCCATCTTGCCCTCGCCGTTGCCACCGCCTTCGGCGTTCAGACCGTGGCAGCTCGCACAGCCGACCGCGAAGAGCTTCCTGCCCTCTTCGATCTGCTGGGACTGGGCCGAGTTGTCGGCCTCCGCGTTGTCAGGGGCGAACGCGGCGTACGCGGAGCCCACCGCCAGGAGGCCGAACAGAAGCACGACGAGGCCGGCTGACCGGTGCCGTCGTCGCGCGGAGAGGAAGCGCGCCGGTGACAAGGAAAGTCTCTTCTCACTCATTTGAGCAGGTAGATGGTCGCGAACAGGGCGATCCAGACCACGTCGACGAAGTGCCAGTAGTACGACACGACGATCGCCGACACGGCCTGTTCGTGGGTGAACTGACGTGCCATGTAGGTCCTGGCGAGGACGTACACGAAAGCGATGAGACCGCCGGTCACGTGCAGGCCGTGGAACCCGGTGGTCAGGTAGAAGACCGATCCGTAGGCCGTCGACGAGATCGTCACGCCCTCGTGGATCAAGGTGGCGTACTCCGTCACCTGGCCGGCGATGAAGACCGCGCCCATCAGGTACGTGAGGATGAACCACTCACGCATGCCCCAGCCGCGGATGTTCGCGACCGAGCCGGACCGGCCGACCTTGCCGTGCTCGGCGGCGAAGACGCCGGCCTGGCAGGTGAAGGACGACGCGACCAGGATGAACGTGTTCACCGCGGCGAACGGAACGTTGAGCATCTCTGTCGAGATCTGCCACAGCGACTCCGTTCCCGGGGCTGCCGCGGCCGTCGTCACCGACCGGATCGTGAAGTACGCCGCGAACAAGGCGGCGAAGAACATCAGTTCGCTCGAGAGCCAGACGATCGTGCCGACACTGACCATACTGGGACGGTCGTTGTGTCCGTGTTCACGGGACGCTGGGAGCGCGGTTGCTGTGGCCACGCGGTCATTATGTCGGTCCGGGGATCAGACAGCACGCCCACCCCCATGCATGTCGGCGACTTATCGTTTCTACTGTTGAACCGTGCTTCCCCTCCACGCCGGACCAGGCGATCAGATCGAGCCGTTCACACCACTGCGGCTGCTGACTGCGTGGACCTTCGAGCCGGTGTTACTGGCAGTGATCATCGCCCTCGGAAGCCTTTATCTGTACGGCGTGCACAAGCTCCGGGCCCGGGGGGATCACTGGTCCCGAGGCCGGACTTTCTCCTTCATCGGCCTGGGTCTCGGCAGCGCTGTGGTCGCCACCCAGTCCGCGATCGGCACCTACGACACGGTGCTGCTGAGCGTGCACATGGCCCAGCACATGATCTTGTCGATGCTCACGCCGCTCGCGATGGCGCTCGGCGCGCCGGTGACTCTTGCCCTCCGCACCCTTCCGGCCACGCCGCGCAGTTGGTTGCTCTCCGTATTGCATTCGCGCTTCGCCAAGGTGATCTGCTTCCCGCTGATCGGCTTCACGCTGTTCGTCCTGAGCCCGTGGGCGCTCTATTTCAGCGGCTGGTACGACGCGACGCTGCACTCGGCGTTGCTCCACGATTTGTTGCACCTGCACTTCATCCTGGTCGGCTCGTTGTTCTTCTGGCCGCTGCTCGGACTCGATCCGGTACCGGGACGCGTCATCTATCCCTTCCGGCTGATGCTGGTCTTCCTGACGCTGCCGTTCCACGCCTTCCTCGGCATCACGATCATGAGTTCGACCAAGTTGATCGCGGAGGACTGGTACACGAGTTTCGGCCGGTCCTGGCCGCCGTCGCCGCTGCGCGACCAGTACATCGCCGGTGGGCTGCTGTGGGGATCCGGGGACCTCGTCGGGCTGCTCTTCTTCGGCGTCCTGTTCGTCCAGTGGGTGAGGCAGTCGCAGCGTGAGGCCAGGCGGGAGGACCGCCGGCTGGACCGGTTGGAGGAACAGGCGCGCAGGGCGGCCCGGCCGCCCCGGTAGCATTCGCGGTGATGGTTGCAAGGTTGGTTTCAGGTCCACTCGTCACAGACACACAGCTTGGGATGAATCGATGAGCTCAGAGCGTCCGCTGAAGGTGCTGGTCTACAGCGACGACCGTACGACGCGGGAGTCGGTCCGGCTGGCGCTGGGCAAGCGCCCCGCGGCTGATCTGCCCGAGATCGAGTACTTCGAGTGCGCCACCGAGCCCGCCGTGATCAAGGCGATGGACAAGGGCGACGTCGACCTGGCGATCCTCGACGGTGAGGCCGTGCCCGCCGGCGGGATGGGGATCGCCCGGCAGTTGAAGGACGAGATCTTCCAGTGCCCACCGATCCTGGTGATCACGGGCCGTCCGCAGGACGCCTGGCTCGCCACCTGGTCCCGCGCGGAGGGGGCCGTATCGCACCCGATCGACCCGGTGCGGCTGGCCGAGGTGACCGCGGAGCTGCTCCGGCAGCGGGTGGCCACGCTGCCCGCGACCACCTGATCTCCCGGTCATGACCACCTGGCCGCAGGTGCTGAACCCGCTGCTCCGGCACGAGGACCTGGACGCTTCGGCGACCGCGTGGGCGATGGAACAGATCCTGTCCGGCGCGGCCTCCCCGGCGCAGCTGGCCGGGTTCGTGATCGCGCTGCGTTCCAAAGGCGAGACCGTCACCGAGGTCGAGGGGCTGGTCGCCACGATGCGCCAGTTCGCCACCAAGATCGAGGTGTCCGGCCGGACGCTCGACGTGGTCGGTACCGGCGGTGACCAGGCGCACACGGTGAACATCTCCACGATGTCGGCGATCGTTGCTGCCGGCGCCGGAGCGAAGATCCTCAAGCACGGGAACCGCGCGGCCTCGTCCGCTTGTGGGGCTGCGGATGTGCTCGAGGAGCTGGGGATTCCGCTCGATCTCACGGCCGAGCAGGTTGCTGCCGTGGGCGAGAAGGCTGGGATCACGTTCTGTTTCGCCCCTGCGTTCCACCCTGCGTTGCGGCATGCCGCAGTACCGCGTCGTGAGCTAGGAGTGCCGACCACGTTCAACTTCCTGGGGCCGTTGGCGAATCCGGGGAATCCGTCGGCGCAGGCCGTCGGGGTGGGTGACAGCCGGATCGCCGGGCTGATGGCCGGCGTACTGGCCCGGCGGGGGATCGACGCGCTGGTGTTCCATGGCGATGACGGGCTGGACGAGCTGACCACGATGACGACGTCGCAGGTGTGGTCGGTCGGGCGTGGGGTCGTCGAGGGACCGGTGACGCTGGATCCTCGGGAACTCGGGATCGAGCCGGTCCCGGCGGAGGCGCTCCGGGGTGCGGACGCGGTCTACAACGCGAAGGTGGTGCGGTCCTTGCTGGACGGCGAGGTCGGCGCGGTACGGGACGTCGTACTGCTGAACGCGGGAGCCGCCCTGGCCGCCCACGACGGCAGCATCGGACCAGTGGTCTCCAGAATCCGCTCCGGCATGGACCGAGCAGCCGAAGCCATCGACTCAGGTGCCGCCAAGAACGCCCTGGACCGCTGGATCACCACCTGCCTAGAAATCCGCAACTAGCCCGTCCTGCCGCCCGCCATTCTTGGCGGGCGGCGCTTCTGCTTTCAGGCTTTTAGTTGCTGAACTGGATTTGGGCGACTCTTGTGCGCCAGACCGGCAACCACTGTGGGGTTGAGCCGGCGATGTCGGCGATCGCGACGTCTGCTGTGCCATCGCCTCGGTCGATCACCGCGACCATGACGGTCGAGTACGTCTCCTTCAGCTTCGGCACCTTCACCTCGACCTTGACGGTGAGCTCGTGGCCGGCGTGGCCGTCCACCGTGATCGCCCGGTGCGTCGCCTTGCCGAGCAGTTTGACGTTCGGGTCGTAGAGCTTGCCGATCGCGAGACTGGCCGCCTTGATGGTGGCGTCCTTCCGGCCGGCCGGGGTGTTCACGAACGGGAACTGCTTGTTCAGCCCGCCGAACGCGACGTAGTTACCCCAGGTCGCCTTCTTGCCGTCGTACCTGTCGTGCACGGTCAGCCAGGTTGCGCCGCCGCCGTACAGGCCGCTGTTCTCGCCGTTGTCCGTCCAGGCCGACGACATCAGCGCCATCGTGTCGTTGTTGGAGGCAATGATCTGCGAACCGACCACCTTGCCCTCCGGCGGCGGGGTGACGGTCGGCTTGACGGACGGACTGACGGTCTCCAGCGGCGTCGAGTTCGGCGCCGGCACCGCGACAGGGCTGATGGCGTCCGCCTTGTTCCACATCCAGGTCACGCTCAGCACAGTCGTGAGCACCGCGACGACGATCAGCGACAAAACTCCCACCAGCCGTTGCGTGTTCCGGCTCATCCCACTCGGTTCATCCCGCCCGGGCACATGCTCACCCCGAGCAGTCCGCCCATAAGCCTGCCCAACCCGAACCGCGTCCGCCCCGTCCTCCTCGCCCGCACCCACCCCACCCTGAGCCCCAGGCCCAGCCGGCGCCTGCCCGTACTGCGCTCCAGCGGGCCCAGGCCCGTACTGCGCGGCCGCCAGTCCTGGCCCATACTGCGTCCGCCCGCTCTGCGGTCCCGCAGGTCCAGGTCCGTACTGCCCGCCCTGCGGCCGAGCCGGCGGCTGCCCGTACTGCGGCGCCTGCTGAGGCGGCCCGTACTGGTTGCCGGCCTGCTGCTGCGGTGGCTCCCCGTGCTGGCGACCGGCCTGCTCTGGCGTGGACTGCGTGTGCCACGGCGCTGCCTGCTCCTGCGACGGCAGCCCGCTCGACGGGGTCGGCCCCTGCGGTGAGGGTCCTGGCTGCTCGCCCAGTGGCGCATGTAGGGGCTGGCCGTACTGAGCGCCGCCAGACGTCTGCGGGAGCGGCCGCCCGTGCTGGGCGCCGCCAGACGAATGCGGGGGTTGCTGACCGGGCTGCCCTTGCGGTGGTCCGTACTGCGGCCCGACGGGTCTGTGCGGCGGTTGTCCGGGCCGGTCCTGCGGCGGCTGCCCGTATTGCCGTCCCGGTTGGTTCTGGGGCGGCTGCCCGTGTTGCTGTCCGGGCTGGTTCTGGGGCGGCTGGCCGCGCCACGGTTGGGCTTGTGGTGACTGGTTCGGCGGTTGGCCGGGTTGGACGGATTGGCTGTACTGCTGAGGCGGCTGCTGCCCCTGCGGGCTCGGACCCTGCGGTGGCTGCACCTGCGGTAGCGGCACCCGGGGTGGCTGCCCCTGCGGTGGCTGGGCCTGGTGTTGTCCAGGCGGTCGCTGCTGACTCTGCGGACCTTGTGGTGGTCCTTGGTTGAGCGGGGGCTGCCGGGGTGGGTCGTTCGGGTGTGGGGCGGGTTGGGTGCCCTGTGCTGGCGGCCAGTTTCCCTGCCGTTGGGTCGGGCCGGGCGGCGACTGCACCTGCCGATTGCCAGGCTCCTGCTGTGGCATCTGCCCGACCGGCGTTTGCGGACCTGGCGACTGCTCGGCTCGCTGTGGCTGGGTTGGGTGCTGTGGCGCCGGGGAGTCCGGCCGAGCTGGTTGCGGATTACTCGGGCCCTGCGGCGGAAGCGGCGTACTGGCCGCACGGGGTCGGGCGGTGGCTGGTCGCGGCAGAGGTGGGGGCGGCGGCGCGGGTGCGCGGGACTGACCAAGCAACGGATCCGCAGACAACGGATCCGCAGACAACGGATCCGCAGACAACGGATCCGCAGGCAACCGATCCGGAGACAGCGGATCTCCAGACAGCGGATGCGCAGGTTGGGCGTCTGCGGGCAGCGCGTCTGTGGGGTGGTTCTCTGTGCGGGCCGGGGGCAAGGAGTTGTCGCGGGGTGGCTGGTTGACGGGGGGCTCCTG
>Ga0193717_1001186_pt1 | contig 16212 bp, 8 predicted proteins | sample U2c2metaG_FD_145900 | JGI IMG/M metagenome (GOLD analysis project Ga0193717, IMG submission 145900) | Soil microbial communities from a riparian zone of the East river system, Colorado, United States - U2c2 | ecosystem: Environmental > Terrestrial > Soil > Riparian zone | place: USA: East River... | reverse complement strand
CATTGATGTATCCGGTGGCTGGCATGATGCTACTGATTACCTGCAATATGTTACTACTTCGGCTAATGCAACGTATCATTTGCTTGCTGCCTACAGGGATTTTCCGGGAGTGTTTACCGATACACGTCAGGGAAACGGGCTCAACGGAAATAATGGGGTTCCTGATATACTGGATGAAGCAAAATGGGGCCTGGACTGGCTATTAAAAATGCACCCCAAAAAAGACTGGATGTTTAATCAACTGGCAGATGACAGGGATCATGCAGGTTTGCGTTTACCCGCAAAAGACTCGGTTGATTATGGAATGGGAAAAGGGAATGGCCGTATCGTATATTTTGCAAATGGAAAGCCCCAGGGCCTGGGGAAATATAAAAACCGGTCGACCGGAGTGGCCTCAACAGCCGGCAAATTTGCAAGCGCGTTTGCTTTAGCTGCTGTTTTATATGAAAAAACGGACCCTGCATTAGCTCGCTTGTTCAAAAACAGGTCGGTTTCTGCTTATGATCTTGGGCTTGCAAAACCGGGGGTATGTCAAACCGCTCCCAACCTCGCACCTTATTTTTATGAAGAAGATAACTGGACCGATGACATGGAACTTGCATCTGCAGCCTTGTTCAGGCTTACAGGTCAAAAGAAATACCTTAAACAATCACTTCAGTATAGTGCAGAAGAAAAAGTAACTCCATGGTTGGGTGCTGATACAGCCCGGCATTATCAGTGGTATCCGTTCCATAATTTTGGACATTACGAGCTGGCTCAACAAACTGATGCGAAAACTAAGGCTGAACTGATAAGTTATTATAAAGAGGGGGTTGAGAAAGTTTGGGCTAAAGCACAGAAGAATGCCTTTTATCGCGGGATTCCTTTTATCTGGTGCTCAAATAATTTAACAACCTCTTTTGCCATTCAATGTGCTTTATACCGGAAACTTAGCGGAGACAATACTTATGCAGCGCTTGAACAGGCTTGCATCGACTGGCTTTTTGGTTGTAACCCCTGGGGCAAATGCATGATATACGGTTTGCCGTCGAACGGGGATACCCCCAAAGATCCACACTCGTCTTTGGCATTTTTGTATCATTATCCTTTAGACGGAGGTTTGGTTGATGGGCCTGTTTATGGGAGCATATTTAAGAATTTACGGGGCTTGCGCCTGAACAAGCCCGATGCGTATACCGAATTTCAGTCAGATCTTGTGGTTTATCATGATGATATGGGCGACTATAGTACCAATGAACCAACAATGGATGGCACTGCATCACTGGTTTATTTACTGGCCGGCAAAGCATACGATGAAAGGATCAGCAAAAAGGTTACAGAATCAAGGGGGGCTATTATTCGGGGAGATACGGCCTTTAAAAAGATCGCTTTGGTTTTTACCGGTGATGAATTTGGTGATGGCGCTCAATTTATTGCCAATACCTTAAAACAACAGCGGATTCATGGTTCATTCTTCTTAACGGGGAATTTTTACAGGAATAAGAACTTTAAAAAACAGATCACCCAGCTTCAGCTTAATGGTAATTATTTAGGTACTCATTCTGATAAGCATTTGCTGTATTGTGATTGGAATAACAGGGATAGTTTGCTGGTAACCCGGCAGCAGTTTGAACAGGATATTAAAAAGGCTTATCAGGAATTAAAGAAGTTTAACATTAATGAAAAGCAGGCACACTATTTTTTACCCCCTTATGAATGGTATAATGATACCATAGCGTCTTGGACGTGTAGCATGAACCTGCAGTTGGTTAATTTTACACCCGGCACAAGATCAAACGCAGATTATACTTTCCCTGAAATGGGAGTTAAATATGTAGACAGTGATGCAACCATGAAATCTGTTTTAAATTACGAACAAAAGGATAAGAACGGACTGAACGGATTTATTTTATTGACCCATATTGGTACAGATCCCAAAAGAAAGGATAAGTTTTATGCTAAACTGCCTGACCTTATAACAGCACTGAAAAACAAGGGCTATCAGTTTGTAAAAATAGATGAATTACTGCGGCAAGATAAACCAGGTATCCCACTTGCATATTTAAAAGACAGCCAATTACGGTAGTAGCGTTGTTCAATCTTTTTATTTTCATTGAACTTGCCTTTGCTATTGGCAATGGGCTAATTGCTAAAATATGGTTAGTGTTGGCTAAATTGTTACCTTAATAATGTTGAATACTGTATTAATTTTGGAAAAAATATTTAACAATGATAATATTTGATTGGAAAGGCGTACTACCCGCGGTAACTACCAAATTTACTGATAATGACGAACTGGATTTTGATGCTTTTGATATCAATTTAAAAGCCCAACTGGAAGCCGGTGTAGATGGGTTTATACTGGGTGGTTCTTTAGGCGAAGCCAGTGTTTTGAGTGATCAGGAAAAGTTTGCCCTGCTTGCCCACACCGTAGCTTATGTTGACGGAAAAGTTCCGGTTATACTTAACATTGCCGAGCAAACAACCAAAGCGGCTGTTACCTGTGCACAAAAAGCCCTGGATAATGGAGCAGATGGCTTAATGTTATTACCACCGATGCGTTATAACAGCGAAGAGCGCGAAACCTTAGCTTATATAGGCGCGGTTGCAAAGAGTACCGCATTGCCTATCATGATTTACAATAACCCGGTTGATTATAAAGTTGAAGTTACATTGAATATGTTTGAGCAGCTTGCTGCTTATGATAACATCGTGGCCGTAAAGGAATCAACCCGTGATGTATCCAATATCACCCGTATGTTCAATCGTTTTGGGGACAGGTATAAGGTGTTTACGGGTGTTGATCCGCTTGCTATGGAAAGTTTGGTAATGGGTGCCGATGGCTGGGTGGCTGGTCTGGTTGATGCCTTCCCAAAAGAAACGGTTGCCATATATCGTTTGGTTAAAGCTAAACGGTATGATGAGGCTTTAGCCATCTATCGCTGGTTTTTACCGGTGCTTGAGCTGGACATCCACCCTAAACTGGTACAATATATTAAACTGGCCGAAGTAGCTACCGGTATAGGTACCGAAAACGTACGTGCCCCGCGTTTGCCGTTAATAGGCGAGGAGCGTACAAGGGTACAAAAGATCATCAGTGACGCACTTTCCACTCGCCCGGTATTACCGGCCGGCAGCTGGGGCAATCTTAGTGAAGTTGTGTTATAATTAGAATATGGCCAGTAAAACTTTTTTCTGTATAGATGCGCATACTTGTGGTAACCCGGTAAGGTTGGTGGCCGGAGGAGGTCCTGCACTAAAAGGGGACAACATGAGTCAAAAGCGCCAGCATTTTTTAAAGGAATATGATTGGATAAGAACAGGTTTAATGTTTGAACCAAGGGGTCATGATATGATGTCGGGCAGTATACTTTATCCACCTCATGACCCCGAAAATGATGTTGCTGTTTTATTCATCGAAACCAGCGGCTGTCTGCCTATGTGCGGGCATGGCACTATCGGTACTATCACCATTGCTATTGAAGAGGGGTTAATACAACCAAAAGTGCCCGGGGTAGTACGTATGGAGGCACCTGCCGGCCTGGTTTTAATTGAATATAAACAAGAAGGTAAAAAGGTTACCTCCGTAAAACTCAGGAACGTGGCCTCTTACCTTGCTGCAACTGATCTTCAGGTAGAATGTCCCGATCTGGGGATGTTGACGATTGATGTATCCTACGGCGGAAATTATTATGCCATAGTTGATCCTCAGCCCAATTTTCCCGGTATTGAAAATTACACTGCCGGACAATTGGTTGCCAGGAGCCAGGTGATCCGCAAGCGGATAAATGAAAAATATACATTTGTTCATCCCCAGGATCCTACTATCAATACCTGTACACATATACTTTGGACGGGCGCTACACTATCAGACGATGCGACCGCAAGAAATGCGGTGTTTTATGGCGATAAAGCTATTGACAGATCTCCCTGCGGTACCGGCACATCTGCCCGTATGGCGCAATGGTATGCAAAAGGAAAGTTAAAAGTAGGTCAGCCTTTTATTCATGAAAGTATCATCGGCAGTAAATTTACCGGCAGGGTAGAGGAAGTTGTGAAGATCAATGATTTTGATGCCATTATTCCAAGTGTTGAAGGCTGGGCAAAAGTTTATGGCTACAATACCATAAAAATTGACGACGATGATCCATATGCTCATGGTTTTCAGGTGATTTAATTGTAATTAAAATCAACGTTGTCGACGAGCGTTGCGTGGGCTGAGTAAGGAGCGAGGAGAAATCTCCTGGTTCGTTCGTATGACATAGAATTATAAATAATACTAACATTCAAGAAATAAGCCTTCAGCTTTGTGCTTTCGGCATTAGTTTTTAAAAAATGGCAAAAGTGCTGATCATTGGAGGTGGAATTGTTGGTTTGAGTTCTGCATATTATTTATATAAAGCCGGGCATCAGGTTACCGTGCTTGATAAAGGGGACATGACCGATAGCTGTTCGTATGGTAATGCCGGCATGATCGTGCCAAGCCACTTTATCCCGTTGGCAACTCCAGGTATGTTAACACAGGGCATCAGGTGGATGTTTAACAGTAAAAGCCCGTTTTATGTAAAGCCGTCATTAAACCCCCAGCTCCTGTCATGGGGGATAAAGTTTTTAAGCAAAGCAAATGCCGGGCATGTTGAAAGATCGGCTGTTCCTTTAACGGAGCTTTCATTACTCAGTAAAAAGCTTTATGAGAATTTAAGTAAAGAGCCCGGTTTTGATTTTGACCTGGTGGAGAAAGGCATACTGATGTTTTATAAAACAGAAAAGGCTGGTGAAGAAGAAGCCCATATGGTTGAAAAAGGTCGCGAATTAGGCCTGGATATGCAAGTGCTTACCGTTAACGATTGCCTTAAATTACAACCCGATCTGGAGCTTGATGTGTTAGGAGCGGTGCATTATCGTTGTGATGCACATCTGTCGCCCAATAAACTGATGACAGGTTTAATAAAGTATCTAAGCGCTGCAGGTGTAAATCTGTTGGCAAATAAGGAGGTAACAAAAATTGAAACTACTGCGGGTAAAGTGAGTCGGGTTTTATCATTCAGTGAAGAATTTACAGCAGATGAATACATCGTTGCAGGCGGGTCCTGGTCACCGTCAATAGGTAAATTATTAGGTTTAAAGATCCTGCTGATGCCGGGTAAAGGCTATTCATTTAATATAAAGGATGAACAGCAAACCATGCAGATCCCGGCCTTGCTTGCCGAAGCCCGTGTAGCCATTACCCCTATGAACGGTGGTTTACGCTATGGTGGTACTATGGAGCTTGATACAATAAACAACCGTATCAATATGAACAGGGTAAGGGGTATAATAGAGTCTGTGCCCAAATACTTTCCAGGTCTTAAACCAACTGTTCCGGCAGAAAAGGACATATGGTTTGGTTTCAGGCCATCATCCGCGGATGGTTTGCCTTATATAGGCCGCAGCAATAAATACAATAACCTCACTATAACTACTGGCCATGGCATGATGGGTTTAAGTTTGGGCGCTGCAACAGGTTTACTCGCGAGCGAAATTATATCCGGCACCACAACAACTATAGCTATAGGGGCGTTTTCTCCTGACCGGTCTTAGATAGTTTCCTGGTTCATTCCCTTTAATTCAAAAGCCTGATAAGCATAGCTGCACGCAGCGAATTTGCTGTAAATTAGCCTATGATACCCAAATTTTATCTTATTTAATCCCGGTTTTTGATATTTGAGTTAAATAATTGTAAATTCAAAGTGGAATAATCCATGTCAAGATGAAGGTTTTACAATTTACCATCCCGCTACCACATGATAAAAGTGTGATAGCAGAGCAGGTTTCTCTTCCGCATCATTATCCCTATCTGCACAGGCATAAAGAAACGCAGATCACCTGGATACAGCGTGGAGAAGGGACGCTGATAGCCGGAAATAATATGCATGATTATGCTGCCGGTGATATATTTTTGTTAGGGGCAAATCTGCCACATGTGTTTAAAAGTAATCCAGAATATTTTGCTCCGGATGCTCAAAAGCAAATTGAAGCGTTAACCATATTCTTTAATCCGGAAGGAACACTTGCACCTTTATTTGAGTTGCCCGAGATGAAACTGAATAAGACTTTTATTCAGCAATACCTGCAGGGGTTTAAAATACCGCACCTCATCACAGACAAGGTATCGGAGATCATGATCGCATTAAAAAACGCTTCAGGTACAGATCAACTCATTCAGTTTTTTAACTTATTAAAAATTTTAAGCAACATCAAAACCAGGTTAGACCCGCTATCATCCTATGGCAATTTACCCGGTATAACTGAAAATGAAGGGATAAGGATAGGTAATATTTACAATTACATCATGCGGCACTACAGTAAGTCTATTACGCTGGATGAGGTAGCCCAAATTGCCCACATGACCCCAGAATCTTTTTGCCGTTATTTTAAAAAGCATACGGGTCACACCTTTATTTCATTTTTAAATGAGATCAGGATCAATGAGGCGTGTAAAAAATTGATCGCTCATAAATTTGAAAGCATAAATACAATAGCTTATCAATGCGGCTTTAACAGTATAACAAATTTTAACAGGGTGTTTAAATATGTTATTGGCAGTTCGCCCAGGGACTACCTTGATACTTATGACAATAATTTGATCAGCCTTAACAGGGCGGCGGGTTAATTTAATATGTAAAACGGTTAGGCTTTGCTTAAATTAAATAGCGGTCGATTCTCTTTTAATCAAAACTGATTTTAAAACTCGGGTTTCGTTTGGTTCAAAGCACTTCTTATCAAATATTTTAAATAAAATACAGGCCGCATCACTTCCTATTTCAAATGCAGGTTGCGTAATGGTGGTGAGCGATGGGTTTAAAAGGGGAGCGCAATCCAGATTCGAAAAACTAATGATCTTTAAATCACGTGGTATGTTTAAATTCAGTTCCCGACACGCGTAATAGCAGGGAAATGCCAGTTCTTCAATGGAAGAAAGTATGCCATCCGGTTTATTATTTGTAAGCAAATTTTTAATTAGGGTATAGTTTTGATCGTTGTTTGTGGTGCTGGCAACAATGAGATCCTGATCATAAGGAATGCCATTGTCGGCTAATGCAGTTAAATAGCCATTTAATCTTTTTTCTCCGGTGGAGAGGTTATTTAGGGCCAGCAAATAAGCTATTTTTTTACACCCTGATTCAATGAGGTGTTGAACTGCCTGGTATGCACTTTCATAATCATCGGTGATGATTTTTACTCCCTCTATATCCTCATAAACCCGGTCAAAAAAGACTACAGGGATACTCTGCGAAGCCTCAATAAGATGCTGTTTATCATTTGTCTCACTCGATGTTGATATCAGGATACCATCAACCCGGCCACTTAATAACCTGAGGGTAAAGGCAATTTCGGATGCACTGTTTTCATGGGTCTGGTAAATTAACACATGGTAATCTCTTTTTCTGGCAATTTCTTCGATGCCATTAATAGCCAATGAAAAAAAGTGGTTAGCTACTTCGGGAACAATTACGGCAATAGTTTTACTTTTTTGATTGCGCAAATTGCTTGCAATAGGATTTGGCTCATAGTTTAAACTTTTAGCCAATTCCAATACCTTCCTTTTTGTTTCACTACTAATCTGGTAGCTATCCCCTAAAGCCCGGGAAACCGTTGCTGTTGATAAGTTGAGCTCCAGGGCAAGTTTTTTAATATTGATGTTACCCATAATGTTATAATAAGCGGGGTTTAATTAGTATAAAAAAATGGCGTTTCTGTTAAATTGTAATCGTTTGCGTAAATAAATAATGAAAATTTTAAAAATTCGCTTCTAAAAATCTACACTTTTAACCGATTTGTAATTACTACCACCTGCAAGTACAAATCATAATTATAAACTAAAAAAAGCCTAACCATTAAAGTTGCTGCCTGGTTAAAACCAGCTGATTAATGAATATCATTTTTAATTATTCAGCAGCAATAAATTTGGCAAAAATTTAAGTGTTAAAAGAACACGTGGCTTATTAGTGTAAAACTAATTAAAATTATAATTGATATGCGAGCAATTTATATATCTGCTTAATTGTCAAAACAACACAAAACCAACAAACATAAAACAATAAACTATTATGATTACAAACAGACCCAAACTATTAATGAGGACGACCCGGCCGGGAATGCTCCTCCTGTTACTGCTCTGTATCTTTACTTATAGTAAGGCACAAACCAATAATGCCATTAAAGGAGTGGTAAAAGATGCCCGGGGAGGCCCTTTACCCGGGGTAACCGTACAGGTAAAAGGCACAGACCGGTCTATCGCTACGTCAGTTAGCGGGGCTTTTACCATTAATGCCGCCAAGGGCAGTGTTTTGCAGTTCCGCTTTATAGGATTTGAACTAAAGGAAATAACTGTAGGAGATGAAACCAACCTAACCGTAACCCTGGCCGAAAATCAAAGGGCCTTAAATGAGGTAGTTGTTGTGGGGTATGGTACTTCTACAAAAAAGGAGTTAACCAGCGCCATTTCAACCGTTAAGGCCGAGCAATTTAATGCCGGGGTGGTAGCAACACCTGCTGACCTGCTGGAAGGTAAAGTAGCCGGTTTGAACATTACCAATGATGGAAACCCTAACGGAACGGCAACAGTTACACTCCGTGGCCCATCATCTCTGCGTGCTACAGGTTCAACCCCATTTTATGTTATTGACGGCGTGCCTGATGCTGATTTTAATTTACTTGCACCATCAGATATCGCCTCAATTGATGTATTGAAGGATGCCTCTGCCGCTGCTATTTATGGTACAAGGGCCACAAACGGGGTTATTCTTGTTACTACAAAGAAAGCAAAAGCCGGGCAGTTAAGGATGACGTATGATGCTTATGGATCGATAGAAAAAGTATCGAACGAGTTTAAGGTAGCCAGTGCCGACCAGCTAAGGGCTTATGTTAAAGCCAACGGGCAAAGTTTTACACCGGCCAATGACAACGGTGGCAATACCGATTGGCAAAAAGCAGTGGAACGAAGCAATGGTTTTTCTCAGAACCATAACCTTTCTTTTGGTGGCGGTACGGATAAAACAGTATATAGCGGAAGTTTAAATTATCTGGATGATCAGGGTATTGTAAAAACCAGTGGTTTAAAACGCGTTATTGGCAGGCTTAATCTATCGCAAAAAGCGCTGAATGATAAATTGAAACTGGATTTTTCTGTAAGTAATGCAGTAACCAATTCAGACCTGCTGGTGAATGATATTCCATTGGCAACTGCAAATGGCCAGAGCCCTGGATTGTTTAAATCAATTGTGCAATACTTACCAACCCGCACCATTTATAATACCGATGGAACACTTTATAATGACCCAACTTTAAAACTGGGCTATAACCCGGTAGGATTGATCACGAATGATACCTATAAACAAAAAATTACGCTTTTACTGGCCAATACAAAGGCCGAGCTGAAATTGCCATTTGGCTTATTATATAATTTGAACTTAGCCTACCAGGAGAGGAACACTGATAATAACACCTATTATAATTCTGTGTCGGAACTTGCGCCAGGTCTTGGTGGGAAAGCGATTCGTTCAACTTCTGAGGATACCAAAAAACTATTTGAAAATTATTTGACCTATGCACATAACTGGAACGATAAGCATGATCTTAAAGTATTGTTTGGCTATTCATATGATGAAACCACAACCGGCAATGGCTTTCAGTCCGTTGCACAAGGTTTTCCATCTGATGCCACCAGTTATTATAACCTGGGCTTAGGTAATCAAACAGGTGTTAATGCCGATCTTGGAAATACCCAGCTTACCACATTACGTTTAATATCGTTTTACTCACGTTTAAATTACAGTTACTTAGGTAAATACATTTTTCAGGCTTCTATACGTCGTGATGGTTCCAATGCCTTTGGTACTAATAACCGTTGGGGATATTTTCCGGCTGCTTCAGCAGCATGGCGGATTATTGACGAATCGTTCATGAAATCACAAACCTTTTTTGATGATTTGAAACTTCGCGGAGGTTATGGTCAAACGGGTAATTCGTTAGGGTTCTCTCCCTATACACCAATAACGTTGTATGGTACAACAGGCAGTTTTTATTATAACGGGGCTTATATAGGGGCTACCGGTGTAACCCAAAACCCTAATCCCAATTTAAAGTGGGAAAGTACCGCTACCTTAAACGGTGGTATTGATTTCTCCATACTTAAAGGGAGATTAGCCGGATCTGTTGATGTTTATAATAAAAAAACAACCAATATGATCTTTGCCATACCTGTTCCGCTGATCAACAATTTTGTGAATACTACAGTGGCCAACGTTGGCAGTATGACCAATAAAGGGGTGGAGATAGCTTTAAACGGGACTCCTGTAAAAACAAAAAACTTTACATGGAGCAGTTATGGAAATATTGCTTTTAATAAAAACATGATCACCTCTTTAGGTAAGGATATATCTAAAATTTATGTAGGTGACCCCGAAGGACCTGGTCAGAGTGGTATCAAGACATCTATTATTGAAGCTGGGTATCCGCTTGGCGAATTTTATACGCTGAAATATCTGGGCCGTACCAATGGCGTATCTACTTTTTTAGGTGCCAACGGTCAGCCTACTACTACACCAACAAGTGCCGATCAAACTTATGCCGGCAACGCGCAACCTACCTATACATTTGGTTGGGGTAACGATTTTACCTATAAAAAATTCAGTTTGAATTTCTTTTTCCGCGGTCAGGGTGGTAACAAAATTATGAATGCCTCGCTGGCAAGCTTTAATCAACCCACGCAAGCTTCGGCACATGGTGTACCTGTGCTAACCTTAAGCGAGCCGGGTAATGATGTAAATGCGAATTTATACTCCACCCGTTACCTTGAAAGCGGCACTTTCATAAGGTTGAGCAATGCTACCTTGTCATACAAAACTAAAATCCCGGGTAATTATATACATGGGCTGCGGTTGTATGTTACCAGTACCAACGTGTTTATCATTACCAAGTATAAAGGTGTTGACCCCGAATTAAACCTGAACCTGAATAACCAGCAAAGCGGTCAGTTTATTGGAGTGGATAGCAATAACTTTTATCCAAGAACACGGAGCTTTCTGGCTGGCGTACAAGTAGATCTATAATACCCTAAAACTTAATTGACATGAATCACATAAAAATATATAGAAAATTTAGCCTCCTGGTGTTACTTGCCGGAGCAGTTTATCTGTCAGGCTGTACAAAATTGGATGTGACCCCGAAGTCTGCACTTACCCCCAGTAATTTCCCAACAACAGCAGCGCAATTTGTGGCAGCAACAGGGCCCATTTATACCTCATTCCGTACCGCGCCCGGCCGGGAGTACTGGCTGTTGCAAAACCTGAGTACTGATGAAAGTGTACTGGTAGCCCGTGGCGGCAACTGGCTGGATGGTGGCACGTATTCTACTGTAAACCTGCATACTGTAACACCAGATAATGGCATGATAGAAACGTGCTGGTCATGGGGATACACCACCATCAGTAACTGTAACAAGGTATTGTCGTTATTTAATTCGGCACCTGAAAGCACAACGAAACAACAAACCATTGCCGAAATAAAAACCATGCGTGCCTTGTCATACTTTTATATGATGGACCTGTTTGGTAACGTACCTATATCTAAAACTTTTGGCGATACCACTAACTTAGGTACACAGCCAAGGGCACAGGTATTTGCTTTTATTGAAAGTGAATTATTGGCGCAAATCCCCAATTTGAGCGCAACGGTAGCTGCCTCAACCTATGGCCGGCCTACAAAATACCTGGCATACGCTATTTTGGCAAAAATGTATTTAAACGCGCAATATTATATCGGGACTTCAAAATACCAGGAGGCAGTTACCATGTGCGATAATATTATACAAGGCGGCCAGTATAGTTTAGATGCCGATTATTTAGGCATGTTTAAAGCGAGTAACGGGCCGGCAATAAAGGATTTTATCTTTACCGTTCCTTTTGACGCCTTACTGGCCCAGGGTATGTATTACGCACGCTGGACGATAAACCCGAATTTAGCAGGTAAATATAAAATGCCATATACACCAGATGGTCCGGTATACACTTACAAACAGTATTACGCTTTGTTTAATGATGCTAATGATATTCGTAAAAAGCAATACCTTACCGGCAAGCAGTATAATAATGACGGAACTCCAATTAATATTACCACAACAAATATAGGTCTTGATGCCAGCTATAGCGGCCCAAATCCTAATGCAACTGTTGTTCATCAGCTGGAGTTTACGCCGGATATTGTTTGGAAGAACCCAGCCACTTTTGATATTGGTAATGATGAACTGGCTAACGAAGCAGGTTACAGGAACAACAAATTTTATCCGGATAGCTTAAGTACCACCCGTAACCAGGGCAATGATGTACCGATGTTCAGGTATGCCGATGTGCTGTTAGAAAAAGCGGAAGCTATATTGAGAGGAGCAACTGCTACCAATGGCGATTCGCCTTTATCATTGGTTAATAAGGTGCGCACACGGGCTAAAGCGGCATCATTGAGCGCTGTAACCCTTACTGATGTACTTGACGAACGTGCGCGGGAACTGGCAATGGAATGCTGGAGAAGGAACGATCTTATCCGTTTTGGTCAGTTTGAAAAGGCCTGGGGTATAAAAACCGATGCTAACCCGAACAAACGCATTTTCCCGATCCCAAGACCCGAAATGCAGTTAAACCCTAAATTGACGCAAAATACAGGATATTAATTTTTTTAGGTTTATTTATCGATCAGAATATGGGCTAATCGCCCATATTCTTTTTTTATATTGATGATAACTGTATTTTAATGCCGCGATTATAATAGGTCTATTTTATGAACGAAAGAAAGTTTTTTAGCTTTTACAACATACTGATCACACTGTTATTTGTTGTGGTTATTGGCCATAAACCTGTATGGGCACAGGTAAACTCTGCTGCATCCTACGCCCTTATTAAGCGTGTTATCCCGCAGAAGGCCACTTATTTCGTGGTACGGGAAATTAAGGCCGAAGCTGGTAATGATGTATTTGAAATAGAAAGTAAAAACAATAAGATGATCTTAAGCGGTAATAATGGAGTGGCTATTGCCTCGGCATTGTATTATTACCTCACCGAATATGCCCATTGCCAGGTAACCTGGAATGGTACAAACCTTAACCTGCCTGCAAAACTCCCGGTATTGGCCTCAAAAATCCATAAAAATACGCCTTATCAATATCGCTATTATCTTAATTACTGTACGTTTAACTACAGCATGAGCTGGTGGGATTGGAAAAGATGGCAAAAGGAAATAGACTGGATGGCCATGCACGGTATCAATATGCCCCTGGCCTTAACCGGGCAGGAGTATACCTGGTACGAGGTTTATAAAGGCATGGGTTTTACCGATAATGATCTGAAGGATTTTTTTAGCGGCCCCGCATATTTTTCATGGTTTTGGATGGGCAACCTGGATGGTTGGGGAGGCCCGCTACCGTTAAGCTGGATGCAAAGCCATCGTGATCTGCAACAAAAGATAGTGCGCCGCGAGCGTGAACTGGGGATGAAAACGGTTTTGCAATCTTTTACCGGGCATGTTCCTCCATCTTTTCAAAAGCATTTCCCGGCATCCAAACTAAAAAAAACAAATTGGAATAATGGCTTTGCCGATACTTATATCCTGGATACAGACGACCCGCTGTTTTCCGAGATCGGCAATAAGTTTATCAGGGCGCAAACCAGGTTGTATGGTACGGATCATTTATACTCGGCAGATACCTTTAACGAAAATGAGCCGCCTACTAATGATACGGCCTATCTTGCCGCATTAAGTAACCGGGTTTATCAGGCTATGAGCAAGGCTGATCCCAAAGCTATTTGGGTAATGCAGGGCTGGCTTTTTTACAGCGACCGCAAGTTCTGGAATGCGCCGCAGGTAAAAGCCCTGCTTGATGCTGTGCCCAATGAACACATGATCATCCTTGATCTGGCTACAGAGATTGAGCCGGTATGGAAACGCACAGATGCCTTTTACGGAAAACCATGGATCTGGAATATGCTGAATAATTTTGGCGGAAATGTAAACCTTTTTGGTCGAATGGAGGGGGTGGCGGATGGACCTGCGCAGGCCTTGCATGCAAGTAACAAAGGCGAACTTAAAGGGATTGGTTTAACCATGGAAGCCATTGAGCAAAATCCCGTATTGTATGAGTTAATGCTGCAAAATACGTGGCAGGACTCTGTTATTCCGCTGGATGCCTGGTTAAGCAAATACCTGCGTAACCGCTATGGCACCCACAGCAAAAATGCCATTGATGCCTGGCAGGTACTAAAGAAAACGGTTTATAACGGCATGGCCATACGTGACGGTGCAGAAAGCATCATCACCGGAAGGCCAACCTTCGACTCGGCGGCAGTATGGACAAGAACAAAGCTTAATTACAATCCTAAAGACCTTTTACCCGCATGGGATGGTTTAATAAAAGCTATTCCTGCCTGCCATAGTAGTGATGGCTTTAATTACGACCTGGTGGATGTAACCCGGCAGGTGCTGGCTAATTATGCGCTGCCGCTGCAAAGGAAATGGGTTAAAGCGTACCAGGAAAAAAACACAGAAGAGTTTGAATTATACAGCGGGCAGTATTTACAGCTGATCAGTGATATGGACAGGCTGCTTGCAAGCCGTAAAGATTTTTTATTAGGGCCGTGGATAGCCGATGCCAGAAGCTGGGGAACCACTGCCGGAGAGAAAGCATTGTATGAGCGCAATGCCCGTGATCTGATCACCCTTTGGGGCGATGCTGGCAGTCCGCTTCATGAATATGCCAACAGGCAATGGAGCGGACTGCTGAATGATTTTTACAAGGTACGGTGGCAAAAATTCTTTGGGGTATTAACCGCTTCGCTGCGATCGGGGAAGGAAGCTGATCTGCCTGTTTTTGAGCAATCGATAAAACAGTGGGAATGGCAATGGGTAAACAGCCGGGAGGATTTCCCTGTACAGGCAACCGGCAACCCGGTTACGGAATCTGAAAGGATCTATCAAAAATATCATAAACAAATAGGAGCGGCGTATTAGGTTGAATTGTTAATTGCAGCCACTGGCGTAACACTTGCTCAATTGGTTGGTGTTTTATATCGAAATAAATTGTTTTTAAAAGTTTAATTAGTTGAAACATAAATTCATGAGATCACTATTCTTGCTTATTATATCAATCCTTATTAACAATGCCGTTTTTGCGCAGCAAAAGGTATATAACATAACTGCTTACGGGGCCAAAGCTGATGCTGAGACCAATAATGCCTCCTCCATTCAAAAAGCTATTGATGATGCTTCTTCAAACGGTGGTGGGATAGTGCTTGTTCCTGCCAGTAAATTTGTGACTGGGGTAATTAATTTAAAATCGAATGTTGAACTTCGCCTGGAAGCTAATGCCTGGTTATTGGGAAGCGCTAAAAGAGCCGACTATGGCCCTAAACATGCCTCTGCGTTAATTGTTGCCAACCAGCAGCACCATATTGCCATAACGGGTAATGGTATCATTGACGGACAGGCAGTTGAGCTTTTAAAAGATGTTTACAAACGTTTAAATGCCGGCACGCTGGAAGATAAGGAGTGGAACGTATATAACCCATGGCACCAAATGCGCCCATCGGAAGCAAACAGGCCAAAGCTGATTGACTTTATAGGCTGCGATGATATCAGCATTAAAAATATAACGCTTAAAAATGGCTTGTGCTGGGTACAGCGTTATCAGGATTGCTCCAACATGGTTATTGATAGTATGAAGGTTGAAAGCACCGCCTATTGGAACAATGATGGTATTGATCTGGTTGATTGTAAAAATGTAAAACTCACCAATAGTTTCATTAATGCTGCTGATGACGGTATTTGCCTCAAGTCGGAAGATCCGAAGGGCAGCTGCGAAAATATTGATGTGGCTAACTGTACCATCCGTTCAAGTGCAAGTGCTTTTAAATTGGGTACAGGCTCCTACGGAGGATTTAAAAAAATAACGGTCAGGGATATTCATGTATATGATACTTTTAGGTCGGCTATTGCCCTGGAGAGTGTGGATGGCGCGGTTCTGGAAGATATCGATATCAGGAATGTGACCGCAAAAAACACAGGTAATGCCATATTTATCCGCCTGGGGCATCGTAATAAAAATGCCGATCCGGGAAAAGTACGCCGTATCTATATCGGCAATGTAAAAGCCGAAATACCATCAGGTAAACCAGATCAGGGCTATCCAACAGAGGGGCCGGCAGTAAG
>Ga0193717_1001185_pt1 | contig 16212 bp, 15 predicted proteins | sample U2c2metaG_FD_145900 | JGI IMG/M metagenome (GOLD analysis project Ga0193717, IMG submission 145900) | Soil microbial communities from a riparian zone of the East river system, Colorado, United States - U2c2 | ecosystem: Environmental > Terrestrial > Soil > Riparian zone | place: USA: East River... | reverse complement strand
GCCGGCGGCAACAAGCCTTTCCTATCGTATCTGGGCACCGACCTGTTGATGCACGACATGGGCTACCTGTCGCAGGTCGGCGTCGTGCCAGCGGGCACGAAGATCCGCGATCCGGCCACCGGTGTTGTGTACACCGAGTACCAGAACTACGTGCAGAAGATCCGCACGCCGGCGCTGAAAGGCATGCGCTTCAACCGCTTTGTCACCGATTCCCAAGCCAACACGAAGAACCCCGGCGACCCCGCGTGCGATTTCCTGATGCACGACGGACGCGCGTGCGACGCCATCGAGGCGGCCTTCATGCACGACGGACCCGCGGTCAAGGAGTTGGGAGTCATCGACGCGCTGAACGCGCTGTCGGCGAGCGACGTGCAGAAGCTGCGCGCGTTCCTCTACTCGCTGTGAAGCGCACCGGAGACCGATGCCGGCCGAGAGCGACAGCCGCTGGTCGCTGAGCGCAGAGGCGCTCTTCGCGTCGCTCAAGGCGAGCCCGACGCCGGTACCGATCGTCACCGACAACTACTTGGACGTGCCCGGCGTCAATGTGCTGTTGGGCGGCGGCACGGTCGACACCAACGTCAACGCCGGCTTGCGCGTCACAGGGACCTATCGGATCGACAACCGCATGGGCATCGAGGTCGGGGGCTTCTACCTCCCGAGCCGCACGACGTCGGCCAGCGTGAGCTCCACGGGCCAGCCCGGCTCGGTCGACCTGCTGCTGCCGTTCTACGATGTCACGATTCACCAGGAAAACGTCACCGAGCTCTCGTTCTGGCCCGACTACCGCGGCAGCGCGCAGGCGACGTTCTCGAATTCGCTCGGCAGCGGCGAGGTCAACGTCACGTGGTCGCTGCCGTCGCAAGATGGGTGGCGCCTCGATCTGCTGGGGGGCTTCCGCTTCCTGCAGTTGCGCGAGTCGTACACCATCACCACCAGCAGTCCGTACAACCCGCCGAATCCGGCGGACGTCTGGAACACCACCGACGCATTCGACACTCGCAACCGCTTCTACGGCCTGCAGGTGGGTGCACGCGCCGCGTTCGAGCGCGGGCCGTGGATAGGGAGCGTCGCCGGCAAGGTCGCGTTCGGCACGATGCAGCAGCGGGTGTCGGTCGACGGTTACCTCGAGACCAACGATTACACGAACTACGGTCCGACGCAGACGTTCGCAGGCGGCTATTTCGCGTTTCCGTCGAACAGCGGCAACCACACGCAGAACGTGTTCGCTTCCGTGCCGGAAGTCACGCTCAACGTGGGCTACCGGTTGACGCCCGAGGCGATCGTGTTCGTCGGCTATTCGTTCCTGTCGGCGAGCAACGTCGCGCGGCCGGGCGAGCAGATCAATCGCAACATCGATCCGACGCAGACCGTGTCCTACGGCAATGACTCGCCGGTGCAGGGGGTGGGGGAGGCGCAGCCGCCGTTCCGCGTCGCCACAACCGATTTTTGGGCGAGAACGCTGAACGTGGGCTTCGCGTACCGGTTCTAACCGGGTCCAGTGAGTGCCAACGCCTGCCGGCGGAAGCATGGCTGTTCCAATTGAGGTGGCAAGTTGAATAGGGGAAATCGATGAAATCCGTTTGTCGCGCCGTGGCGCTGATCCTGGCATTGACAGGCTTTGCATGGGTGTCCCCCTGCACGGCGGTCAACCCGACCACGATCTATCAGTTCAAGGGGGATGACGATGGAACGTGGCCATACGCCGGCCTGCTCCAATACAAGGGCGAATTCTATGGCACGACATGGAAGGGGGGCACCGCCAACCTTGGAACGATTTTCAAGCTGTCGCCGCCGGCTCAGGGCCAGAGCGCCTGGACGAAAACCGTGCTGCATCACTTCCTTGGCAGCAATCCCAGCTGGGACGGTGCCTATCCCATGGGCGGCCTGATCGTCGGCCGCGACGGCGCCTTCTACGGCACGACAAGTGAAGGCGGCCGGTGGGGCTACGGGGAGGTTTTCCGGCTGGAGCCGCCCGTCAATCCCCAGGCCGGGTGGCTGACATATCCGATCTACAGCTTCTGCTCGTCGCCGCGCTGCGGCAACGGCAGCTATCCCGGGGGCAGCCTGCTACTTGGCGCCGACGGCGCGCTTTACGGAACGACCTCGAAGGGCGGCTACGCGGGAGACGGTGGCGGGACGGTTTTCAAACTAACTCACAGCGACACCTATCCGTACTGGACTCACACCGTGATTTATTACTTTTGCTCAGTGGGAGTCTTCTCCTGCGTTGACGGCTACCATCCCATGGCTGAGCTGATTGCCGACAACGAAGGCGTGCTGTATGGCACCACGGAATATGGCGGTGACAACGATTCGGGAACCGCTTTCAAGCTGACGCCGCCGGCGGCGGGCGCGAGCGCTTGGACACAGACCGTGCTCCATAGTTTCTGCTCCAACGAATTCAATAATATTTGCAATGACGGCGCCTACCCCACATCCGGCCTGGTCTTCGATACGCAGCGTAACCTCTACGGCACGACCTCAGCCGGTGGGGCATGCCACGACCCCGTGTACGGCCCCTGCATTGGCACCGTTTTCAAGCTGACCCCGCCCGGGAATGGCACAGCAGACTGGACACAGAGCGTGACCCATAACTTTGAAAGTGGGCTCAGCGGCTCCAGCCCGGTTGCTGCCTTGATCGTCGACTCGCAAAACAACCTTTACGGTACGACCCAATCTGGTGGGGCTGCCGACACCGTCTACGGGTCCGGCCTGGGTACGGTTTTCAAGCTTGGACCGCCGCACTGGGACGGAACTCACAGGCCCCTTACCGTGCTCACAAACTTCATTCCCACCAACGGTGGTCAGATTACGAACATCAAGCCTAACGGCGCCGTGACCCTCTATCAGGGCGCGCTCTATGGAACGACGGCATACGGTGGCATCGGTGGACCTGCCAGCTGTATCAACGTCGAGGTCGCCGAAACAGGCTGCGGGTCAATCTTCAAAGTGCCGTTAGGCAAAGGCGAGCCCCAAATCGACGAGAGGCGGCCGCGCATTGGGTGGATTCCATGACTCGGGTCCCGGCCACCACCGACATGCACTATCGCATCGGCGGTATTGCGGAGACTTTCATGTCCACGCTACTGCTGATGCGGGAGGAGCAGCATTTCCAGCCTTCACGCGCGCACTAACAGCCACTACACCGTGAACACGACGGTGTCATTCGAAGAGCAGCCAGTGTTTGTCGAGGACATGACCCAGCGACTCGACGAAGTTCACAGTGCATCGTTGCCTTGGCTGACCGACGATCCGGTGCAGTTCGCCTGTCAAAGTCCGGATAGCTCCGCCCGCAGCTGGAAGAAACGGACCACTCCCGGCCGGCCCACCATCATTTGGTACCCGTCAACGACATCATCCACGAATGCGGGAATGTCCACTGCCGACAGTCGCGACGTCCAAGCCGAGAACCCCACCGTGCACCACTGCGCGAACTGTTCGCGCGAGCCGAAATCCCACTCAACGTCTACGACCGATTGCCGCGTGACTTTCAGCCCCGTACTGCGCGCGATCGCCGTCAGGTCAGCAGGATCGATGTGCACGAACGGTGGCGCGAAGTCGGCGAATGCAGCGGCCCACCGCGAATCGCGCGTCACGTCCATAGCGACGTGCTCCACGCTCGGGCGGTCGCCATGGCACACGAACTGGACAAGCACTCGCCCGTCAGGTTTGAGGGCCGCCGCGACGTTCCGGTACGCGGTCTCCTGATCGGGCACCCAATGCAAGGCGTTGAACGAAACCACGAGGTCGAAGTCCGGCCCGAACGCCATGGTGGTGACGTCGCCGAGCTGGAACGACACGTTCGTCAGCTGGTCATCGGCAGCCCTAGCAACCTCGATCATGCGCGGTGACGGATCCACGCCGAGAACAGAACCATCCGGCACACGGGACGCGATCAGCCGCGTCACGTACCCCTCGCCGCAGCCCACGTCGAGCACGCGCTCGGTGCCCGCGACCGTGACGGACTCAAGCGCGGCCGTCGCCATCGCCCGCTGTAGCCCACTGATGTGTGCGTAGCCGGCGCCATCCCAGTCGGCCACTTACTGCCCCAGCCGCGTCGGTGGCGCGTCGTTCGGCGCGAGATAGGCACCGATCTTGCGGAACAGCGCGTCTCCACCGTTGGAGTACTGGCCCTCGTTGTTGAAGGCAAGCACCAGAAGGTGCCGTGAGATGGACACCATGAATCCCCCTCGGCTCAGATCTGCGGTGGACGGTCCGGCACAAGCATCGTGGCGATCTCCTTGCCCAACGGGAGCGCGTTGTCGGTGTTCGCGTTGGAGGTCGGCCCGAGTGTCACGTAGGCGATGACAAGTGTCTTCGTCTGCGTGTCGTAGTAAACGACGCCGTGATAGCCGCCATAGGCCGGGTTCATGTAGAGCCAGTCGCCCGCATGCACCACGCCGTAGGCGAAGAACTTGTCCTTGGTCAGCGGCCCGAGCCCGGCCGTCGAGGGCGCCATCATGGCCGTGTGCTGTTCCTCGCTGAGGAGGCGGCCATCGGCGAGGGCGTGAATCCAGGTGGCGACGTCGGCGACTGTCGTGTTCATGTTGCCGCTGTGGCGAAATGCCGTCGGGTTCCAGAAGGACGAATCCTCGAAGACACCGCGCTCATTGGTGTAGCCGTGCAGGAAGGGCTCGTTGATCTGCGGTGTCAGCATGACCTTGCTGTCGCGCATGTTCAGCGGGTCGAGGATGCGCGTCTGCAACAGTTCGCCCAGTGGCTTTCCGGTCGCCTTTTCCATCACCTCGCCCAACACGACGAGGTCGCTGTGCGCGTAGGCGAAGCTCTTCCCGGGCTCGAAAACCGGCGGGCGCTCGTTGGCAAGGGCAAGTAGTTCCGCACCCGTGAATCCCTTGATGGGGTTGGCGTAGAACTGCTTCAAGAAGTTGGGGTTCGTCACGTAGTCCGAGATGCCAGAGGTGCTGTCGGCGAGCATCTTCGGCGTGATCTGGTCCGCGCGTGGGAAGTCAGGCAGCCACTTCGCGATCGGTTCGTCCTGTTTGAGGACGCCCTCGCCATCGAGCTGCAGCAGCACAGTGGAGAGCATCGGCTCCATCGGCTGCCCGATGCGCACCTTCATCTCGGGCGTTGCGGGGACTCCGATCGGCGAGCCGCCTGCCGCGCCCACGGCGATCACCTCGTCACCGCGCCACACGCCGTAGACCGCGCTCGTGAGGTCCTGTTCCTTCATCTTTTGCGCGATGATGTCGGCGACCTTCTGGCCTTCCGGACCGACGACGCGCGCCGCCTTGTCAGCGCCCGGCCCGGTCACGCTGAAAACGGACCCGCATGACGTGAGGCCGAAGGCGAGGACCACAGCAAAGACCGCGGAAGTGCCACGCTGCAACCGGTTCGAGACGCTCATAGCCGTCCTTGCTGAAGAAAACGGTGGGCCTTCGTTGGTGAATCTACCGGGCGTCCCACGGCGATGAACCGGTTGAGCGCTCTCAATTTGCATTGGAAACATACCATTGACATCTGCCGCTATCCAGCCGCGAGTTGCGCGCAGGAGAAATTCTTCGCGTCAGTGCGTTGGCTAGCGTGTCGCAAAGAAGACCGCACTATTGCAGTCAAACAGGCTCTACCCCAATGGCGGTGGCATTTCAGAGGAGTCGCGCGAGGACTACAACATCGGATTTGGTGGCCTTCTTCCGAGCGCGGGCTCATCAAAGTCATTGGCACTTACCCACTCCTTTCAATTCAAAGGTAGTTCCAAATACAGGGCTCTCAAAGTCTCCGATGAGCAGTACAAGGCTAGTGAATCCTATGAAGCGAAGCACAAGCTCGACGTGCACTACCTCTTTTACAACCCATGGACATTGGATACCCGTCCGAGCTTTTGGCGCAGTGCCTCCAACGTAAAGGCTTTCGAGCGTCGCGGCGCTTTGCCGACTTCGCACATATCCTCGATGTGCAGATCGATCAGGTGCTCGAATGTCGTGGGGTCGACCTTCGCTCGCTTGACCGGCGCGTCGCCGAGATCAATCCGCCGTTCGGTCGCGGTCGCCCACTGGCGCGCATCGTCATGGCGAAGGAACGTCTCGCTCGCATACGATTGCTTGCGCCGGATCTGAACTCGCCAGCGACCTGATGGCAATCGTGTGAAAGTCGCCATCTTTCGTGTGCGCTCCGTGTGCACTGGTAGGTCATAGAGGGGCCAAATCGGGCGATTTGGAGTGCACACGCGGGGGCATTCGTGCCTCCTATGGTTTTAATTTTACTAGGTAATCCATTGAATTACAAAGATAAAATTCTTGCTGTGGCACCTATGATGGACTGGACCGACCGGCACTGCCGCTACTTCCATCGTCTGCTGTCCCCGTGCGTGCGCCTGTACACGGAAATGGTGACCGCGCCCGCGGTGCTGCACGGCGATCGCGAGCGCCTGCTCGGGTTCGATCCGACCGAGCATCCGGTCGCGCTGCAGCTCGGCGGCGCCGATCCGCGCGAGTTGGCGCAGGCGGCGCGCGTCGGCGAGTCGGTCGGTTATGACGAGATCAATCTCAATGTCGGCTGCCCTTCGGATCGCGTGCAGTCGGGTCGCTTCGGCGCGTGTCTGATGCGCGAGCCGGACCTGGTCGGCGATTGCGTTGCCGCGATGCGCGCGGCGGTGTCGATTCCGGTGACGGTCAAGTGCCGTCTCGGCGTCGACGAGCAGGACGAGTACGCCGATCTCGAGCGCTTCGTCGAGCGTGTGCGCGCGGCCGGCTGCACGGTGTTCGTCGTGCATGCGCGCAAGGCCTGGCTCGAAGGGCTGTCGCCGAAGGAGAATCGCGAGGTGCCGCCGCTCAACTACGAGCGCGTGTATCGGCTGAAGCGCGAGTTTCCCGGCTTGACGATCGTCGTCAACGGTGGCGTCGGTACGCTGGTCGACGTCAGGGAGCATCTGCGCCATGCCGATGGCGTGATGCTGGGCCGCACCGCGTACCACGAGCCGTATCGCTTGGCCGAAATCGAGCACGAGTTGTTCGGCACGCCGTTGCCGGATCGCGACCATGTGCTGGCGCGGATGCGGCCATATATCGAAGCGCATCTCGCGCGAGGTGATCGGTTGCAGCACATCAGTCGGCATATTCTGGGCTTGTATCAGGGCTTGCCGGGGGCGCGGGCGTATCGGCGGGTGTTGAGTGAGCGGGCGCATCGGGCGGATGCGGGGTGGGAGGTTGTGGAGCAGGCGATGGACGTGCGGCGCGGGGAAGTGCGGTCTCGGGCGGCTTAGTCGTGCTGGACACCATCCCCACCCAACCCTCCCCTTGAAGGGGAAGGCTTAAAGGCAGGCACAATACGCGCTGCCATTCCGGCCTCCGCAGCACATGTCCCTCGTAAACCTCGTCAACGTCGACTATTCGGTCGGCGGCCCCCTGTTGCTCGAACGTGTCGATCTAGCGATCGAACGCAACGAGCGCATCTGCGTGGTCGGCCGCAACGGTGCCGGCAAGTCGACGCTGCTGCGCCTTATCGCCGGCGAGATCCGGCCGGACGACGGCGAGGTGCGCGTGCAGGGCGAGGTGCGCGTGGCGCGGCTGACGCAGGAGGTGCCGCGCGATGTCGATGGATCGGTGTTCGATGTCGTTGCCGGTGCGCTCGGCCATCTCGGCGCCTGGCTTGCGGAGTTCCATCATCTGTCGCACCACCTCGACGTGCCCGGCAACACCGACGCGCTGGCGGCGGTGCAGGCGCGCATCGATGCCGAGCACGGCTGGAATCTCGATCAGCGCGTGACGCAGGTGCTGGCGCGCCTCGATCTGCCAGAAGAGACTGCGTTCTCGTCGCTGTCCGGCGGAATGAAACGCCGCGTGCTGCTCGCCCGCTCGCTGGTGGTCGATCCCGACGTGCTGCTGCTCGACGAACCGACCAACCACCTCGACATCGACGCGATCGCCTGGCTCGAACAATTGCTGCTCGATTTCTCCGGCAGCATCGTGTTCGTGACGCACGATCGGCGCTTCCTGCGCGCGCTGGCGACGCGCATCGTCGAGATCGATCGCGGCCGCGTGACCAGCTGGCCGGGCGACTACGAAAATTACCTGCGCCGTCGCGAGGAGCGCGCGCACGCCGAAGCGCAGGCGAACGCATTGTTCGACCGCAAGCTCGCCGAAGAGGAAGTCTGGATCCGCCAGGGCATCAAGGCACGGCGCACGCGCAACGAGGGTCGCGTCCGCGCGCTCGAGACGATGCGCCGCGAACGCGGGCAAAGGCGCGAGGCGGCCGGCACGGCGCGCCTGCAGCTGGCGAGCGGCGCGGCTTCCGGTCGGCGCGTCATCGATGTCGAAAATCTCGGCTTCGCTTTCGCTGACCGCATCATCGTGCGCGGGCTGACCACGACGATCCAGCGCGGCGATCGCGTCGGACTGATCGGCGCCAATGGTTCAGGCAAGACGACACTGCTGAAACTGCTGCTCGGCGAGCTTGCGCCGCAATCCGGCGAAGTGCGCCTCGGCACGAATCTCAAGATCGCCTATTTCGACCAGCATCGCGCGCATCTTCGCGAAGACCTCAACGCGCTCGACAACGTCGCCGAGGGCGCCGAGTACATCGAGATCGGCGGCGCGCGCAAGCACGCGCTCGGTTACCTGCAGGATTTCCTGTTCTCGCCGGAACGCGCGCGTGCGCCGATCACGGCGCTGTCCGGCGGCGAGCGCAACCGGTTGCTGCTGGCCAAGCTGTTCGCGCAGCCGTCGAACCTGCTGGTCATGGACGAGCCGACCAACGATCTCGATGTCGAGACGCTCGAATTGCTCGAGGAACTGCTGGCCAGTTATCCGGGCACCTTGCTGCTGGTCTCGCACGATCGCGAATTCCTCGACAACGTGGTCACCAGCACGCTGGTCCTCGAAGGCGGCGGGCGCGTCGGCGAATACGTCGGCGGCTACAGCGACTGGCTGCGCCAGGCGCCGGCGCAGCATCCAAAACCGCGCGTCGCACAGGCTGCGAAGGAACGTCCTGCCGCAATCGAGCAGGCAGCGCCGCGCAAACGCAAGCTCAGCTACAAGGAAACCCGCGAGCTCGACGTGCTGCCGCAACGCATCGAACAGCTCGAAGCGCAGGTCGCCGCGCTCGGTGCGCGCCTGCAGGACCCTGCGTTCTATCAGCAAGGTGCCGGGGCGATCGTCGCCGGCAATGCAGAGTTCGCTGCGCTGCAAGCTGAGCTCGATGCGGCGTACCTGCGCTGGCAGGAACTGGAAGCGTCGTCGTCATAGCGTGCACCGGGATGACGAATGGCAGTGTCGCCGGGTTATTTCGTTTTGGCAGGCCGGCGACCGTAGGGCGTCGCAAAATCCCGCTGGACCACCGGAGCGTTTTTGTCGTCGCCCGCTTCGCGCACGGCTGGAAGGATGTAGTTCGGAACGAAATCCTGCTGCATGCGCAAGCCGACGCGATCGGAATAGTTTCCCCCGTACGTCGCGATGACGAGGTCGAGATCGGGCACCACGATGATGCCCTGGCCGCCATTGCCGCCGGCGAAATAGGCGCGCACGCTGCGATCCTTGTACGGATACTCGATGTTCCACCAGAGATAGCCGTACTGGATTCCGTTGAGATCGCGCGCCGGCGCGGATGCGTGCTCGACGAATTCGCGGGCGAGTAGCCGCCGCCCGTTCCAGCTTCCCTCGTTGAGCATCAGCTGGCCGAGCTTCATGAAATCACGCGGCAGGAACTGCACGCCGCCGCCGCCGTATGGATGTCCGACGGGATCGAGCGGCCATGCGTAAGTGCCGATCTGCAGCGGAACTCCGAGCAGGCGATCGTAGGTGTCGAGCACTGATTCGCCGGTCGCGCGATTGAGTACGCCGAGCGCGAGATTCGGATCGATGCTGCAATAGATGGTCTTTTCTCCGGGCGCCGACGCCATCGGCAGCGCCAGCGTGTACTTGTAGTAGTCGGGCTCGTCTTCCTGGTCCTGCATCGTGTTTTCGTTGCCGGGCGCGGCGGGATCGCCGTCGTCGCAGTAGTAGCCGGACGACATCGTCAGCAGGTGTTCCAGCGTCATCGCCTTCTTGCGCGGATCGAGGTCCTGAGGGAGTGTTTCGCCGAACATGGTCGCGTAGACCGGAGTCGACAAGGCGAGCGTTGCGCCGGAATGGATCGCGGCGCCGGTGACGGTCGCGGTCAGGCTCTTCGCCGCCGAGCGCGTCTCGTGCAGCTTGTCGCGATGCTCGTCGTGGAAGTATTCCTCGAGCACGAGCTTGCCGTGGCGCGCGATCAGCACGCCGTCGACCTGCGGCGTGTGCACCGATTCGATCGGCATGTCGACGATCGTCTGGATGAATTTCTCGATGCCGGCGCGATCGATGTTCGCGGCCTCCAGCGTGCCGGTCGGCCAGCCGTCGTCGCGCGCCGGCGGCGGGCGGTAGACGTAGCGTCCCGGATTCTTTCCGCGCGCATAGAACCCGCTCGCGTCGCCGTCGCGTCGGAAGTCGAAGGTTCCGCCACGCTGCGGGAAGGCGATGGACAGGATCTTGTTGTCGGCGTCGTAGGTGCCGCTCAGCAGCACACCTTCCGATTTCGTTCCGAGCCGATGACCGATCAATCGGACCGCAGGTCCGTCGCGTTCGATGCGGTCGACGTCGTAGAACACGCCGATGTTCCGCTCCGGGTTGCGCAGGAATGCGCCGACCGTTCCGTCGGGCCGTTTCTGCGCCAGCAGGTATAGCGTGAAGGTGTCGTCGCGCGGCACCACGATGCCGCGCCAGCGATCGGGTCCTGCGGCCTCGAGCACGACGGGACTTGCGTAGCGCGAGCCGTGCACGCGCGAGTTCGGCGTCGTCCACTGGCCCCGGATGCGCTGTCCGCCGCCCTCGACGTGCCCGCTGAACGAACCCTCGTTGCCGGCCAGCTCGAACGCGAGCTGCGTACCCTCGGCGCGCACCGGAAACGTGCGGCCGAGGAAGTCCGCGCTCCAGCCGTCCTGCGTTTTCTGCACGAGCAACGGACCGCGCGCGTCCGGGCCGAACGTCCGCTTCGCTTTCCACAAGCCTGCGAGCTCGTCCGCCGGGGCGGTCGGCGATGCCACGGCATATGCGCCGTTCGCCAGTGCGAAGACAAGCGCGAATGCGACCAGAATCCGGATCATTGCCCGCCTCCCTGGAAACGCTTTCGTCGCCGATGCGACGTGTCCGTCGATCAGTATCGCGACCGTGGATCGTGCGTGCTTGGACACTTCAGCACGAACGGTGAACTCACGAGACGACGCCCCGGTCCGGCGGTGTGGGTGGTGTTGGCGGCGTCGGCGGAGTGGGTGGCGGCGGCGGCGCCGCAGGCGTTGCCGGCGTCGGTGGAGTGGGCGGTGTCGGTGGCGTCGGCGGAGTCGGCGGCGGCACATGCAGATTGAAGATCGAGTTGAACGCCGGCGCCTTCATGTTCAGCGCCAGCGTCTTCTTCTCGCGCAACACCTTGATCGGAATCTGCTTGCCCGAGGGCTGGTCGCGCAATGCGCGCAACGCATCTTCGGGACGCGCCACCGGTTCGCCGGCGACGCTGGTGATGACGTCGCCGGCGCGGATGCCGGGCAGCGACTCCTCATCGGTCGCGATCACCAGCACGCCCTTGTCGGTGCCGAAATAACGGCCGAGCTCGGCGTTGACCGGCACGAGGTTGAGGCCCCACCACGGCATCCCGCGAAAGCGCTGCATCGATTGCGTGCGTTCGTTGACGCGCTCGGCGATCCGCGCCGACTGCTCCGCCGTCAGCTGCGCGCGCTCGGCGGCGCGTTCGGCCTGGCGCGTCGCCGCCTCGACCTGCCGTTCCATGCGCTCATCGAAATCCGGCGGCATTTTCATCGCCTCGCCCATCTCGCCGCCGAACGCGTCGCTGAAGTTGTAGGGCTCGCGACGCTCGGCTTTCACGGCGATCTCGGATTGCTTGCCGTCGCGCAGCACGAGCAGCTTCACTTCCTGGCCGACCTTGAGATTGCGCAGCGCTTCGTTGAGAAACGTCGCCGAATCACCGGCCGGCCCTTCGAAGTCGCCGCGCACCTTGACGATCACGTCGCCGTTCTTGATGCCGGCCTTGTCCGCGGGACCGCCGGGCGTGAGTGCCGTGATGCGCAGGCCCTTCTCGTCCTTCGCCAGCACGACGCCGATCATGCCGCGGTCCGGATCGCCGAGATAACGGTACGCATAAGCGCGCGGTCCGTAGTCGCCGAGGTCGCCGGACAGCTTGGCCATCTTGCGCGACAGTTCCTGCATCTGTGCGCGCAGCTCGGCAAGCTCCTTGCGCGCGGCTTCGGTTTTTTCGTCGGATATTCGCGCGTTGTTCGCGCGCGCGTCCGGCGCGGCATTCGGCGCCGCCGCCGGCTTCGGCGCGACCTCGGCCGCGGGCGCGACTTGCAAGGTCATGGCGCAGACGGCGGCTAATACAAATCGTTTCATGGAAAGCCTCTCGTTGATGAATCAAAGCGACGCGGGTACGTCGCGTCCGAGCCCGGACACCGATTCGGCGACCGCGAATGCGCTGCCGCGGATCGATGCCAGGTCTTGCAGCAAGGCCACGCGCCGGCGCCACAGCGGCAGCGCGTCGGCTTCGCCGCGTGCGCCGCCCAGTTGCACGTCGACCAGGCCGATCAGGTCTTCGACCTCGACCGCGGCCATCAGGTCGCGACTGTCCTGCGGAGCGCGCGCGGCCACCGCGGCGATCCAGCGTTCGAGCGTCTGCGAGCGCTCGTGCAGCTGCTCGATCTCGTTGCCCGGCGCCGGCGCCGTGACATTGCGCGCGTCCGGCGCTGACGTCGTCGCCGGAACCGATGCGACGCGCGGTGCTTCGCTGTCCCGCGTCGGCGAACGCGGTATCAGCAACGCCAGCGCGACGCCCGCGGCCAGCGCAGCCGGCAGCAGGTAACGCCATGCGCGCGGACGGCGCTTGCGATCGAGCGCCCGCGCGAGCTCGGGCCAAAGATCCGGTTGCGGCGCCGATTGCGGCAACGCGCGCAGCGCGGCTGCCAATGCGGCGTCGGCTTGATTCATCGCTACGCCGTTGCGATCCGACATGGCGCAACCTCCTCAGTGTCGAGCAGGCGGCGCAGGCGGCTGCCGCCGCGCGCTACCTGCGATTTCGAAAAGCTCACCGATTTTCCGGTCATCTCCGCTATTTCCTGGTGCGTGTATTCCTCGACGTGGTACAGCCACAGCACGCTGCGTGTCATCGCCGGCAAGCTGGCGAGCGCGCGTTCGAGTCGAACGCCGTCCGCCAGCATCCACGGTGCCGGTCCATCGCCGGCTGGTTCCTCGCGATCGTCGATGTCCTCGAACGCTGCGCCGCGCTCGCGGCGCAGACGCATCAATGCCTCGTTGACGACGATCTGCCGCAACCAGCCCCAGAACGGCGCATCGCCGCGGAACTGGCCGACGCGTTCGAGCAATCGCAACATCGCGTCGTGCATCACTTCGCGCGCGCTTTCCGCGTCGCCGACGATGCGCAGCGCCAACGTGTACGCCGGCCGCTCGAATGCGCGGTAGATCTCTTCCAAGGCGCGCGGCTCACCGCGGCGCGCGCGCGCCAGGACGAGGTCCGGTACGTCGATCTGGAAGCTGGCTGCACTCACTGAATGGTCAGATGCGAGCCGGGGGGAATGGGTCGCAAGCATGCTCGCATGCGGTGCGGCGCGCAGGCCGCTGCGTACGTGGCCGTGTCCGTCGGCGATGCGGCCGCGCTGTCCGCGGCCTGTCCGCGGCGGGCGGGCGGACACTGTCCGTGGTCCGCGACCATTGCCGGAAAATCGCGAAGAATCATATGCTTATCTCGTGGCACGCCGATTGCTCAAAGAGCAGGTACACGGCCCCCGACGAGGCCGAGCGGAGTTGCACCGCAATGATTCGTGACACCTCGGCCCAGGATCGGCAGCTCTCGCCAAAGATCAACCGCAAGAAGCGCCTGATCTGGATCGGCGTCGGTGCGGTCGGCCTGCTGGCCGTACTCGCCTGCATCCCGACCGTGGCGCATCTGATGTCGGCGGACTCGTCGGCGAGCTCGGCGCGCCTGCGCATCTCCGAGGTCAAGCGCGGCACGCTGACGCGCGACGTGTCGGTGCAGGGCAGGGTCGTCGCCGCTGTCAGCCCGACGCTGTACGCGCGCAGTGCCGGCACCGTGAGCCTCGAGATCCACGCCGGCGACAAGGTCAAGAAGGACGACGTGCTGGCGACGATCGAATCGCCGGAACTCGCCAACAAGCTCAAGCAGGAACAATCCACGCTCGACAGTCTCACGCTCGACGTCGAGCGCGCCGGCATCGATCACCGCAAGCAGCAGCTGACGTCGAAGAAGACATTGGACTCGGCGCGCATCGATCGGCAGACCGCCGAACGCGAAGTGCAGCGCACGAGCAAGGCGTTCACCGCCGGCGCGCTGCCCGAGCTCGACGTGCTGCGCGCGAAGGATTCGATGGCCAAGGCCGACATCACCGTGCTGAACGCCGAGCAGGAAAGCCAGCTCGAACGCGACAGCCTTGCGTTCGAGCTCAAGACCAAGCGCCTCGCGCTGGATCGGCAGAAGCTGCTGGTCGAGGACGTTACGCGTCAGGTCGACGAACTGAAGGTGCGCTCGCCGGTCGACGGCCAGGTCGGCCAGCTGATCGTGCAGCAGCGCGCGAACGTCGCCGCGAACGCGCCGATCCTGACCGTGGTCGACCTGACCGCGCTCGAAGTCGAGGTACAGATTCCGGAAGTCTTCGCGCACGATCTGTCGATCGGCATGCCGGCCGAGATCCGCGACGCCGCCAACAAGTACACCGGCGAAGTCAGCGCGGTTTCGCCCGAGGTCGTCAACGGCCAGGTCACCGGCCGCGTGCGCTTCGGCAACGACAAGCCGGCCGGACTGCGCCAGAACCAGCAGCTGACCACGCGCATCCTGCTCGACGAGCATCCGAACGTGCTGATGGTCGAGCGCGGACCGTTCGTCGACTCCGGCGCGGGCCGCGTCGCCTATATCGTGCGTGGCGACATCGCCGAGCGCACAGCGATCCAGGTCGGCGCGACCAGCCTCAATTCGGTCGAGATTCTGTCCGGCGTCAAGGAAGGCGACCGCATCGTGATTTCGGGCACGGACGAATTCAATGGCGCGCAGCGCGTCGCGCTGAACTGAGTGACGAAGCAGGGAAGAGGGCACAAACCCTCGCCCCAACCCCTACCAAGCAAAGGAAGTAGTCATGCTGAAAATGACCCACCTGCAGAAGGTCTACCGCACCCACCTGATCGAGACGCATGCCCTGCGCGATTTTTCGATCCATGTGCGCGAAGGCGAATTCGTCGCGGTCACCGGACCGTCGGGTTCGGGCAAGACGACCTTCCTCAATATCGCCGGCCTGCTCGAGGAATTCACCGGCGGCGAATTCTGGCTCGATGGCGTCGACGTGCACGGCATGAACGACAACGAGCGCTCGCGGCTGCGCAACCAGAAGATCGGTTTCATCTTCCAGAGCTTCAACCTGATTCCCGATCTGGACCTGTTCGACAACGTCGACGTGCCGCTGCGCTATCGCGGCTTCAACGCGGCCGATCGCAAGCATCGCATCGAGGAGGCGCTGTCGCGCGTCGGTCTCGCCTCGCGGCAGAAGCACTATCCGGCCGAGCTGTCCGGCGGCCAGCAGCAACGCGTCGCGATCGCGCGCGCGCTGGCCGGTTCGCCGCGGCTGCTGATGGCGGATGAGCCGACCGGCAATCTCGATTCGCTGATGGCACGCGGCGTGATGGAGCTGCTCGAGGAGATCAACCGCCAGGGCACGACGATCATCATGGTCACGCACGATCCGGAGCTCGCCGCACGCGCGCACCGCAACGTGCACATCATCGACGGCCAGGTCACCGATTTCGACGACGAGCCGCAGCTGGCGCGACCGGCGCGCGACGGCAATCACGCGACACCGGCGATGGCTTGATGTTTTTTCCCTCTCCCGGCGGGGGAGGGACAAAGAGGAGCGACATGTTTACCTATTATCTGCAACTCGGCCTGCGCAGCTTGCGTCGCAATCCGATCCTGACCGCGCTGATGGTGCTCGGCATCGCGCTCGGCATCGCCACCAGCATGACCACGCTGACGGTCATGCATCTGATGGGCAGCGACCCGATTCCGTGGAAGAGCGACAAGCTGCACTACGTCCAGATGGATAGCTGGGACGTCAACAATTCGTACTACGACGACGGTCGTCCGCCCGACCAGATCAGCTATCGCGACGCGGTCGCGCTGATGGAGGCGGGCAAGGCCGACAAGCAGGCGGCGATG
>Ga0193717_1001184_pt1 | contig 16221 bp, 15 predicted proteins | sample U2c2metaG_FD_145900 | JGI IMG/M metagenome (GOLD analysis project Ga0193717, IMG submission 145900) | Soil microbial communities from a riparian zone of the East river system, Colorado, United States - U2c2 | ecosystem: Environmental > Terrestrial > Soil > Riparian zone | place: USA: East River... | reverse complement strand
ATGAGATAGTAACCGATGTGCCGGTATCTTTCGGAGCCTTTCTCGTCACCGGAATATTTCTTTGACAATTCCAGGGCCCTGTTGGCCACTTCCGTCTCCGGGAGATCGCAGGATTTTGCTATGGACTCTATGACATGTCTGTACCGGTCTCTCGTGGCAAAATTCATCCGTGCATAGATCCCTGTTATGTCCTGTCTCAGAACCTGCTCTACCCTGCTAAGGGCCTCGACAAAGTCCCGCCAGTCGGTTGCGCCGATGGCGCGTAATGTACCGATGCTGTTTCGAACGGAAACCTGGTTAATTGCCTGTTTTTGATTTTCTTGCCGGACAAGGTCATTGCTGCTGGTTCCTGCGGCAGACAGCTGCTGTTCCATCCAGGTCAACGGTAGGGCCAGTGCGGGTCCCTTACCCTGTAGCTTCCGGGTAAAGGCGGCGACAAAAGGACTGTCCAGCACGGGTTTGGACCTTGCCATGTCGGCAATACAAAGGATCAGGTTGCCCGGCTCATCTTTTACTGTCGTTGTCATTTTCTCAGCCCAGTAATCGGCAAGGTTGTCATCGATCATGTCCAGGGCGATCTTTCCGGAGACCCTGCGGAGGTTCTCGATGACGGCTAACCTAAGCATGATAGGGATAGCCCATAACTCCCCGAGTGTAAGGACGGCGTATGTCTGGTAGGAAGCAATAAAGCTGCTCAGGCTTTTTATATCCACCCGGCCATCGCTATGAGAAATGATCTCCAGTACAATATCATAGACCCTGGGCAGACCGGATGAAGGTCCCTGGGCCAAATAGGGTAAACCTTTACTGTAATCTTTCGGCAAGTGTCTTCTGGCAATGACGATTTGCTCTTCGATGATATAGAAATTATCGAGCAGCCATTCAGCGGCGGGAGTGATGGTTTTGCCTGATGCATAGCTTTCGATCAGCAGGTTACGCACTTCCAGCAGGGTAGTCTCGTTATCGTCCAGCCTTTTTAACAACTGATCGCGTGTATTGACCTCCATCAGCTTGTGCGAATGGGCGAGAACACTTCCATGCCGGGTTAGTTGATCTGAACTGTAAAGCTCTGATTGGAAAGGCTCTTCATGACCATTATTTCTGAATATATCATTTCCCAGAAAATAAGTGCGTAGACTGGACAGAATATCGAAAACCGTGCCGGTAGAGATCTTCATAAAATATCAATCAAATTTTTTTAAGGCCCGTATTCTTCGAAGCTTGCGTACCTTGTATTTATAATCAGACGGTGGCGACTTGCCTTGAGGAGGTTGTATGGAGATGCGACATCAAAGATAGACTATGTGCAAAAGAAATAAATAGTTGGTTATTGAAAATATAGACTACCTTTACTTAGTTACAGTGAGTCTGCATTCAGTAATCATTAATTATCCGGTCAGTTTTCTGCACTTTAGTTAGTCTCTGCTTCTTGCCTTCTCAGCTCAATTTATTTACTTTTAATTTTTAGTTATGAACATTTACGTTGCAAACCTTAGCTTCGACCTGCAGGACGAAGACTTGAAAGAGTTTTTTACTCCCTATGGAGAAGTCAGCTCCGCCAAGATCATTATGGATAAAATGACCAGCAGATCACGCGGATTTGGATTTGTAGAAATGACTGACGATGCTGCCGGCAAGACAGCCATCGCCGAGTTGGATGGTAAGTCGGTACAGGGCCGCCCTCTCAAGGTCAATGAAGCCAAGCCTAAAGAAGAAAAATCTTATGGCGGTGGTGGTGGTGGTAGAAGCTCCAATGGCGGAGGTTATAACAATTCAAACAGTTATAATAACAATAGGTATTAATATCTATCCTGGTTTAATAGAAATGAAAGCCGTTCCAATAAAAAGGGACGGCTTTTATTTTTTATCTTAGTTTATAACTTTGTAGTATGCGCCTGACTGCTGACCTTTTGCTGGAAACCAATGCCAGCGACTCCGTCCCTTGTATTCTAATGCTGCATCCGCAAAGTGGTGACGAACAGGTCATTGAAAGGAACGAACTAAAGACCTCCCTGCCTTGCCCGCAAAGGGAGTATATGGATGTATATGGCAACCTTTGTTTGAGGACCATGATCCCAGCAGGCCCTTTCCGGCTCGAAAACAAAATAGTTGCAGTTTGTGCAGATGAGATCGAAGTCGATCCGGCGGCGGCATTTACGCTTATGCAGGATCTGCCGGATAATGTATTACAGTTCACGCTACCGAGCCGTTATTGTGAGTCGGATCTCCTGGGTGAAAAAGCGAGGGAGATCATCGGATTACCGGAAGCTGCCGGATCGGTCCCCACCATCGGGTACGCCACCGGTTACAAACAGGTGGAGAGCATCCGGTCCTGGATCCATGAAAATTTTGAATATGCCTATGGTAGTTCCGACAGTTCCACGTCCGCGAGGGACGTGCTGACATCCCGAAAGGGGGTCTGTCGTGACTATGCTCATGCCGGGATTGCGTTGTGCCGCAGCCTGGACATTCCCGCGAGAATGGTCGTCGGGTATCTCTATGGTCTGAAACCAATGGATATGCATGCATGGTTCCAGGCTTATCTGGGGGGACGCTGGTTTACTTTTGATGCAACGCAGAAAGATCCAAAGGGAAACAGGATTGTCATCGCCTATGGGAAAGATGCAGCCGACGTGGCTATAGCCACTTATTTTACCAATATAGAGCTCACCCGCTTCGAAGTAACTGTGAGTATTGCGGATTAAACCAGCTCACCCGCAGGGACATCGGCACGAATCGAAGTGTCAATCCACATTTCGGCATACTCTGGCTTCCAGGCATGCTTCCACCGTCTGTGACTCCAAAGCCACATATCCGGGTTGCGATAGATAACTTCTTCCAGGTAACGCACATATCGCAGGGTCAGCTCTCCTTCGGGCAGCAGGCTGCTATCCATGGTGGCCAGTTTCATGGTGGCGTGATAATATCCCCGCCGCCGTTTTTCGATGCAGGCAAATACCACAGGCATACCGCAAGCCCGGGCGCCTTTCTCCGGACCGCTGACAAAGGGAGTAGACTTGCCAAAGAAATTAAGCCAATAGGCTGCTTTTACATTACCGGGGTTCTGGTCGGCGACCAGCCCCAGAGCATATTGGGTCTGCAGGTAAGGGCTTATGGCCTCCTTCATATTCGTTGCGGGCAGAAATACGTTCCCGCTTCGGGTGCGTAACTTATAGAATAATCTTTCCAGGACAGCGCTGGTGATCGGCATGTACACCACCATTATCTTATACTTTGTAAGCCTGGCCAATACCAGCTGACCCCATTCCCAATTGAAGGTATGCCCCAGGTGGATTTGGCAACTTTGGCCGGTTTCATACAGATCGTTCAAATCCCTTACATCTACCGTGAACCTTTTTTGAAGGAAAGCATCACTGGCAGACACTAATTTGATCACTTCTATAAAGGAATCGATAAAGTTGTGATAGAACTTTTTTGCGATCTTTTCCCGTTCCGCTTCCGTCTTGTTAGGGAAAGCAATGGCCAAGTTGCTCATGACTACTTTTTTCCGATAGCCCAATATATAATAGATCAGGCCGTAGATAGCATCTGAAATAAAATACAGGATACGCATCGGCAGAAGAGATACGAGGTAAAGAAAGCCATAAAAGAGGTAATACATAGGCGAGATGGTTGTACATGCGTGGGCATGGGGGTTGGGCTAAAGATAGGTTTATCTGCCAATAGACCGTTACATAATTCACAGTAGCTCAAACGTCACTACATCCAAAAAAAGTATAAGCCGGGGGATTCCCTAAATGAATTTTATTTTCCCGTTTTGGAACGGATCTGGTGGCTTGTTTCCGCATAACCGGCTGATATACAGGCAAAAAGATTTAGGCACGTCTATTGGATTTACCTATTCGGTTTTTCATAGGATATTGGATTTAAAAACGGGGTGTATTTCTATACTGCCCTTTTTTTATTTTAGGCCATTGGCGGATCATGGCTCCGAAGATCCAGGTTCGCGCCGATATATAAACTTTTGCTTCGTCTTTTGACGAAATGTTGACGGCGCGCAGGAAAGGAACGGGAATAAGACCAAACTCAAAATGCCTTTGCTGGCAATGGGCGGTGAATACTACGGAGCCGCCAAATGATACGACTTGGTGATGACATAAAAAAAAGGCGGACAATTGCCTTATGCCAGGTCTTCGAATAAAAGAGTAAATCGTGTCCCCAGCCCTAATTCCGAGTCAACTGAAACCTGCACATGGTCGGACATTAGAATTTCGTAGGTGGTAGACAGACCGAGACCTAACCCGCCGGGCTTATTTGTGTAATATGGCTTGAATATAGAGGTCAGATTTTCCTTGCTGATGCCGCACCCGGTATCTTGTATCGAAATGCTATAAACCCCGGCTATGAACTGTGTTTCCAATGTAAGCTCCCTTTTCTCCGAAGTCATGGCATCAATTGCATTGATCACGATATTTGTCAGGGCCATCTTCATTTTCTGGGTATCGATCAACAGTTTGCGGTCCTCGGCGATAAATATTTTTTTGACGGATATACCTCTCAAGGAGATCCTATCTTCCGCCATTTGCAATACTTCGGAAAGCAAACGTCGTGCGGAATATCTTTCCCTTAGTCGATCATCAAGAGGTTGATAATGAAGGAGTTTTGTGATCAGGCCGGAGATCCTTTCGGAATTCCTTATAATGATATCGATATACAATTGCAGTTCGTCCTCCTTTGTGATCGACTGCATCAGTTGGACAGCCAGGTTGATATTGGTCAGGGGATTCCTGACCTCGTGTCCCAGCGTGGAAACAAATCTGTCCCGATGGTCCTTCCAGTACATAGGTGAAAGCCCGGTCGCATTTATTGTACCGTCGGATATGACCAGGGTTGACAAGTCCTGTTCAGGCTGATAAGGGATATTTAGCGAGTTCATATTACTTTATTTAAAAGCGTCTTTCTTGGATCAAGGTAGCCTCAATTTCAATAGGATTTGTTATAGGCTTTCCCGAATAAGTTATACAATTCACACTTAATCATATCTGGTTTTTATCAGAGCAGGGATCATTTTGCAACGGCCATATGATCCCCCACCGGTTCAATGGCGATCATCCGAGTTCGCGTCTTGAAAAATAATCTTTTACAAAGGCGTGTTGCTGATTCTGAGTCATCTTATCAGCCTGCTCGATCTCGAGCTTTATGTTCTCAAAATTATGATCCGCCCTCAAAAGGTTCAACAGTTCCGATTTTGCATTGGTAGGGCCGAAGATGATCACATCCTCATAATTCCTAATAGCATCCCCTAATCTTTGGTAATACGCAGATTGCTTATTCTGCTCCTTATTGTGCATCAGGTTTTCACTCTTGCTTAAGCTATGCTCCTTTTCCTGGTGAGTGAATTTTGATGAAATGATCTCTGTTGTAATGGGATCAGTGGTGAATTCCATTAAATGCGCGCTGGAATGATCCATCCAGATGCCTAAGTTTTTTGTTTTTGTCATTTTTATTTAATTATAAAGAAAACATGCTTTTACTCTTCATTTTAAACCTCCCGGTTATCGGTAGTTATTGCTTATTATTTAAAATGCAGTAGATGCTGTGAAGCTCCGGACTTATAGGCTATAAATCGTTATGAACTCCTGTATATTAGTTGTATAATTCACACGTTGGGCCGCCTCGCGGCAGGATTTGCGGACCGCCTTGTGATTCTCTTAAAAGAATCGTACTATTGAAAGAAGTCTCTCGCAAAGAAGATATTAACAAAATAAATCATGTGTATTGAACCCCATTCTCTCTATTCAAAATATCTCTAAATCCTACGGCGCGGTTCGGGCTCTGCGCGATGTCTCTTTAGATGTACCCGAAGGCTCGGTGTTTGGCATCCTTGGACCAAACGGCAGCGGAAAGACTACCTTATTAGGCGTTGTCCTGGATGTGCTGATAGCCGGGGCGGGAACTTATAGCTGGTTTAACGGCATGTCACCCGACGCGGCGAGACGTCAGATCGGAGCGCTGCTCGAAACACCGAATTTCTATCATTACCTATCGGCTTTCGACAACCTGGAGATAACAGCCGCTATCAGGAAAAAGGGGAAAGATGATCGCATTCCTATCCTGAAACAGATAGGATTATTCGAAAGAAAGGACAGCCGGTTTCAGACTTATTCGCTGGGTATGAAACAACGGCTGGCTATTGGCGCGGCACTATTGGGTAATCCGAAAGTGCTGGTGCTCGACGAGCCGACCAACGGCCTCGATCCCTCAGGGATTGCCGAGATCAGGGAGCTTATCCGCAAATTGAACAAGGAAGGGATCACTATTATTATTGCCAGCCACTTGCTCGATGAGATAGAAAAAGTGTGCACTCATGTCGCCATCCTCAAAAAGGGTGAGTTGTTGCTCAACGGACCTGTGAATGAGGTCCTGCTCAGTGAAGACCAGGTGGAAGTAAGGGCTGCAGACATGACCCTGTTACAGCAGGCATTGCAGAAGATGGCCGGTATCCGGAAAATAAGCGGGTCGGACGATATATTGAATCTTACCTGTGAACCCTCTGTAACCACTGCAGAGGTAAATGAGTTTTGTATTAAACAGGGCATCGTCTTATCTCATCTATTCCTCAGGAAGAAAAGCCTTGAAACGAAATTTATGGAACTTACTAACAAAGGGTAATTTATGAAAGACCTACTTGTCATTGAATGGCTCAAGATACGCCGGTTTCGTACCTTTTGGGTATTGACAAGTCTGTTCGTTGCCCTGCTGCCTCTATGGAACTATGAGATCTCTCAAGGGGTCATAAGGGCCGGTGGCGGGAAAAAGGGTGTGAACTTCCTGAGCACTCAGTACTCCTTTCCCGACGTATGGAATAACCTGGGCTGGTGGGGCAGCATTTTTATCATGTTCATTTCAATCCTGGTGATCATCATTATTACCCAGGAATACAGTTATCGTACAAACAGGCAAAACATAATGGACGGCTGGAAGAAACTAGAGTTTTACCATGCCAAAGTATATCTTGTCATCATCCTTTCTTTTGTTGTCACGGTCTACTTTTTTGTTCTGGGAGTTGTTTTTGGCCGGGTTAATTCGGGCTCGTTCACCGGAGTGTTTGATGAGTTTCAGCATACGGGTTATTTCTTCCTATTGACATTGGACTATTTGGGCTTTGCTCTACTGATCGGTCTATTCATTAAGAAGACTGGGCTGGCTATAGGCCTTTTTATATTATATTCTCTCATTATCGAGAACCTGCTTCGAGGTGTGATCAATCATAATACGGAACTACCATGGGGTAATCTGCTCCCCTTACAGGCCGGTGATGAACTATTCCCCTTTCCCCTGATGCGACAGGCCAGGGTTGCGATGATGGCCCAGGCGCCTTCCTTGTCGATGACAGTCTATGCCTGTGGTACCTCAGCCTGGTGTCTGATCTACTACTTTACCTGCCGGGCAACCTTATTGCGTCATGATTGGTAGTGTTGTATGATTCAAATATAATAGTATATATTAGCAATAGGACCAATACGACAGCAATATGGATTTATCTGTACAGATCACCTGGCTTTTTATTCTGGCGATACCCGTAGCCTGTATTGCCTGGACCGTGACACACGAAAATTTTTTTTTAGAATCCCGGGAGTATTGCAAACGGCAGAGCGAAGTGGGGAAGACTATCTTTTATCGAAAATTCTTTTACCTGTTCACCTGTGAATACTGTTTCAGCTATTATGTGACAGCGGTCTTGTTGCTTATCACGAAATATATGCTGCTGATAATGGACTGGCGGGGGTACCTGATTGCGGGGTTCTCATTGGTCTGGATCGCCAATGTCTATATGAGCCTGTTCCTTTTACTGCGAACGAATATAAAGAAAGAGGGAACGGATGTAAAGGTAAAAGAAGAGGAATTAAAAAAATAGGTATTCCATTACCGATACAATAGATATTTAGTCCGCATTTTTTTATAGTCACTCAGACCTGGCTCCCAGCTTTTTCGGATCTCTTCTTCCGTTTTGCCTTCTATGATCTGTTGTTTGAACAAGCTGTTCCCTACTAACAGGTCAATATTCCCCATCTGCTTGCTCAACTTGCGATCAAAGAATTTCTCTTTGAAGGGATAGGCTTTATACAGGTCCATCATCCATCTGATATTGATCTTACCAGTTTTTTGGAGCCTGGAGACGTCGTAATTTCTTAGGTCAAGCCCATAACATACCTGGTCCTGGTGTAAAGGTGTTTCTGACTTTCCGGGCATGCTTATGGGTGTAAAGGAAAAACTATAGAGCCCTTTTAGCTCAGGGCCTCCCAAAACGGTAAAGGGCATGTTGGTCCCTCTGCCCTGGCTGAGAAAAGTGCCTTCGAACAGACATAAAGATGGATAAAGCAATACGGATTGTTGGGTATTGAGATTTGGTGAAGGACTCACCGGCAGGATATAATCCATATCATGTGAATAGTTTTTGACTGGTATGACCTTTATTTTACACAGTTCTTTGTTCTCCAGCCAACCTTCCCCGTTTATCATTTGCGCAAACTCCCCGATAGTCATTCCATGGGTAATAGGAATGGGGAATTTGCCCACACCCGACTTTAGTTTCATGTCTAATATTGGCCCATCGACATAACCATTTGGATTGGGCCGGTCGAGTATCAGCAATTCCTTCCCGGACTCAGCACAGGCTTCCATTATATCATGTAAAGTGTTAATATAAGTAAAGAAGCGGCAGCCTACATCCTGAAGGTCGAAGATCATTAAATCGATGGAATCCATTTCTTTTTTGGAGGGCTTGCGTTTCTGCCCATATAAGGATACAATAGGTATTGCCGTGTTATTGTAAACTTCATCACCGACTTTTGCACCATTACTTGCATTTGACCGAAATCCATGTTCGGGACCAAAGATCATCCTGATGTCTACACCAACGGAGATCAAGCTGTCTATTATTAATTTATTACCTATAATAGAAGCTTGATTCGCCAGTATCCCGACCTTTTTACCTTTTAGATATGGCAGGTAACGTTCGACCTGGTCCGCACCTGTCAATATAGGCTTCCTGAAAGAAACCGACTCAGGGGTATGCGCGTTTTCAATGCGGCTAAATAATGTCGGATTGAATAATACAAGAAGGAGCAAAAAATGTGACTTCATCGGTTAAAGATAATTTAAACCTCTTATTCGCCCTCTACATATTTCGCCAGCTTTTGCAGGCTAAGCTCGGGCCCTTTTTCATTGTCTTCCGGCTTAATGCATCGGGTATATTCTGGGATGCCGCGCATATGCCAATCATTAACGAATATTTTTCGAATAGGCCTTAAGCGTCTCCTTCTCTTTCATAGTTAAGCTTCCCATTCCTTTCCTGCTAATCTTGTCCAGGATCCGATCGATCTCCTGTTGCTGGTCCGCTCGCTCAGCATTATAGTGATGGTCGATAGAATAAAAGTCTTGATGGGTTTTATAAAAGAGATTATCGACAAGTAATGTGCCAGGGCGGGTAACTATCAAATAAATAAAAACGAGTGTGGGGACTAAAATGATCAGAATCTTACCGTAGTTGTCCATGAAGGCCGATGGATTCATGATCAGTGCCAGGATCATACCTATCAATGCACCACCGAGGTGGGCGTCATGGCCTATATTGTTCTTTTGGGATCTTATGCCGTAGATGCTGAACAACACATATAAGAGGGCATAGATCCAGCCCGGGATAGAGACAGGCAGCAGAAAAAAGCTGATGCCCATGTCCGGAAATATTGCAACAGAGGCAAACATGACTCCGGCGATTGCTCCGGATGCGCCGACGGAACTAAAATCTCCATGATTTTTATGAACGACCAGGGAAAGCAGCTCACCACCCAACAGACTGGTAAAATAGATAATGAGGAATTTAATACTGCCCAGCGTTATTTCAACCAGCCCGCTGAAGACGTAGAGGCTGAACATATTAAAGAAAAGGTGTGTCCAACTGACGTGCAGAAAGCCGGATGTGATCAGGCGTTTGTAGTCTTTGTTTATAAGTATTCGATCTACTTCAAATTTGTAACCATCGAAAAACGCGCTATTTGAAAAGCCCTTGTAGGATACAAGGATGGTTACGGCAATGATGATCAATACGATAATTCCTGCATTGGGCATAGGCATATAATTCAGGGATTCCTGACCGAAATATAAAAATAAAATCTGGGATAGTAACATGAAACTGGGGAATTACAATGCCACATCCCGGGTTCCGGGAAATTTTAACTTCATCTGTTTTTGCCATCCTTATCTTCTGTAGGTCAACGGAATCAGAGAAACTTATGGCTGAAAAGCATTGCAGATCTGCAGCATAAATATTCGTGGCACGGTAATGGGCTTTAATGATTTAATCCTTACAAATATCCTTTGATTTGGCAAAAGCCAATAATCATCATTTATAAAAATACTACAATGACTACATCAAATTTTCGAACGACGACCCCGGATAATAAGCCCACCGGTAAGAATTCAAAAAAAGCTATTATAGTCGTATTAGGTATTGCTTGTTTAGCTTCCTGGGGGTATTTGTTGATCAATAATAACAAAACAGGGAATGTAATTGAACAAAATCAGACGCAGATAGCTAAAATAAGCGATGAAAAAAGTGATGTTCAGAAGAGGTTTGACGAATCATTGATCCGGTTGGATTCGATGTCAAGTCTCTCGAACGGCTTAAAAGGCAAATTAACTGCTGCTAATAGCGATGTTGCCAAGAGAAAGGCAGAGATTCGTGTCATTCTTAATAAGAAGAATGCGACAAGCGCAGAATTGGCAAGAGCAAAAGAATTAATTAGCCAGTTGAATGATAAGATCAGCAATATGGAAGAAGACGTGGCGCGACTGTCAACGGACAACCAATCTTTAAACCAGGATAAAATAGTATTGACACAGGAGAAAGGAAAACTAACGGACGATCTTTCGACTTCTATGGTGGCTAAGCAGGATCTTGAAAAGAAAGTAGATATCGCTTCTACCTTGAATGCGTCAAATATTGTTATTACGCCGTTTAATGTCAAAAGTAGCGGGAAAGAAAAAGTTACCTCTACAGCAAAACGTGTCAATAAACTGGTTATTTCATTTGATGTGAATAATCGTATTGCACAGCCCGGAACGACGGATGTATATGTCTGTATCCTGGGACCTGATGGGAAAAATATAGTTACACGCGACTCTGTTTCCGGTACTTTTACTACCCGTGATGAAGGGGATAAATCATATGCGGCTAAACTCCAGGTCGATCTTGAAACTGGCAAGAAGAAGAACGTTGAATTTTCGTTTGCGCCGGGCGCTGATTTCCAGCAAGGGAAATATCTAATTCAAATTTATCAAAATGGGTTTAAAATTGGTGAAGGAATACGCGAATTAAGAAAAGGTGGATTATTCAGCTAGTTAAATTAAATATAGATACTGTAAGTTGGAAATAAGCGGCGGCCTGGTTACATTAACCAGGCCGCCGCTTTAAGGTGAGATTATACTTCAACTACTCCGTCTTCAGGATTTCCGTTGTACGGACACGCGACAAATACATAACCCGCGAAGCAATGATCGTACCGCTCAGTAATAGGATCCCCCCAAAACTGATTACCATGGAATCCATCCGGACTCCTGAATTGATCCGGAAGATCATATTCATCAGTTGGCGAGCCAGGAGGTAACCTAGCATACATCCTATTAGAGAAGAGATGATAAAAATAGGCCAGTAACCCATACCCACCAGCCGAAAAATGTGCCGGCCCCGGGCGCCTACCACTTTCCTGATAGCAATTTCCCGTAGCCGCTTCAGCACTGTCAGCGAAACCAGGGCAAACATGCCTGTTGCGGCCATAAAGATGGAGATCAGGGCAAAACCAGAGAAGATCCGGGTAATGATGGCATTGACCCGCATGGTGAGAACTGACACTTCATCCTGGAAATAGCTGTTGAGCGGGGTGGCCGGATACAACCGGCTCCAGATGGCCCTGACCTGATCATAAACTTCTCCCAGGTGGCCGGGTCGTGCCCGTATTACCCATTGCGAAGCCTGTTCCGGATCGATCAGGCACATGGCCAAAGGTTGTATGGGATCACTGAACGAGTTCTGTGTAAAATCTTTTAATACTCCGATCACGACGCAGGTGGTCTTTTCGTCTTTCCGGATAATCCGGCCGATGGCCTCCGATGGTTTCCAGCCCATGGCAAACGCAAGCTTCTCATTGATCAGCATATATTGGCCGCCGCCCGCATTGCCCCAAGGCAAGGTTGCAGACAGGCTTCCCGCCACCAGGTGAAGACCCATCAGGTCGGTGTAGCCCGGCCCTACTTCCAGATAGGTACATTCTTTCTTTTTACCTTCCGCCTCCAGTGGCCAGGTATGGTAGGAGAAGCCGATCTGGTCACTAACGCCTGCCAACTGCTGTATGTCCGGCAAACGGCTTAATTCATCGCGCAGGGCCTTTCCCTCAGTCCCCTGCGGCAGCCAGATCCCCATAATATTGTCCCGCTGATAGCCATAGTCATAATCCCGCTGGAATGCGGCATTACGGGCAAAAGCAATGGAAGTGATGAGAGTGATAAAGGTGATCACGATCTGTAGTCCCAGCAGGAGACGGGAAAAAAGATTGCGGCCGCCAAAACGCACAGCACCCCGGAAGATGCTGGTGGCATTGAAACGGCTGATATAAAAAGCCGGATAGGCTCCCGCAAGAAGCAGGACAATAAAAAATATGACCACCAGTATCATCTGTAATGTATGGTCCTGAAGCCATGAAGCCTGGACATCGGTATGGATCAGCATGCCATTATAGACGGGCAACCAGACCCAGTCCAGTAGCATAGCCAGTCCGATGGCGGGAAGGACGATCAGGGCACATTCCAGTAATTGTTGCCCCATGATCTGGCGGACCGAGCTGCCCATTACTTTCCGTACGCCTATTTCTTTCAGCCGGCGGCGGCTTTGCGCCACCGTGGTATTGGCAAAGTTGAGACATGCGGACAGCAGGATAAGGATTGCCAGGATCAGCGGGGCATAGACGCCGGCATCCCCTGGTCTTTCCAAAAGGTCGTTCTTATCGATGACGCCAGATCCCGCTGCGGTCTGCGACAAAGACTGTAAAGCAAAAGAAGTGACTTTCAGGTCCTGCCGGGCTGCCTGCTCGAGGGGGATATAACGGCTGAAGGCTTTTCCCAACCGGGCTGCCTGCCGGGGATCAGCCAGCTTCAGGAATAGGGCGTTCGAGATCCTGCCCCAATCGTCTTTGCGGACCAGGGACCCATCGTAAGACAGGAAATTGTGCGTGGATGTCAGCGTCTCGAATTGAAATGAAGAATTGACGGGTGGGTCTTTCAGGATGCCGGTCACTCTCAGTGTTTTTTTATAAGGCTGGTCCGAATACAGCACCATATTCTTCCCCAGGGGATCGGTGGCTCCAAAGAATTTTTTAGCGGCTGACTCTGTGATCAGCACAGTGGAAGGGTCCGACAGCTGTGCCTGGCCGCGGACCAGCGGGAAGGTAAACATGTCAAAAAAGGCAGGGTCGGTAAAATGAGCCTGCGCGGCAAAAGGCTCTTTGCCGGCTACCCGGATGGCCAGCGGGCGTCCCTCCCAGCGAACGGCTTCCTGTACCACGGAATAGTCCCGGACAGCTGCCTCGCCTAACGGCGCGGGACAAGGGCCTTTGAGGCCATCTCCTCCGGCTACCGTGATCAGCACCCGAAAGATATATTCCCGGTTTCGATGAAAATGATCATAACTGGTATTGAACCGATAGACCTGGATCCCCCAGATCATAGCTGCAATGCCAATCCCCAGGCTTAGGATATTGATAAAAGCATAAAGCCGGTTTTTATAGAGGTTGCGGAAAAGGATCCTGCAGTAGTTGGTGAACATGACGTGCTGTTTCCGCTGAGATGCGGAAATGGAGAGGTTCCATATTACCTGTCCGGTTTCGACACCCTCACCATGTGACCTTTTCATCAGTTCTGCCGCCAGTTGTCGATAGTCCTTGGCGCCGTTTGAGCTACGGTCGTAGGTAAAGATATCCTTACCGGCCTCCTGTGCTTTAGCCAATTGAATATTTGTACGGATTACCGTCTGGAATACCTTGTCGTTGAACTTTTCCTCCAACTGTTTTCTTACGCCAACATTCATTTGCTTACGTTCGTCGTATTTGGTCATGACCATGCCCATCAACGCGAGCCGGGGATTGAGTTTCTTTCGAATGAGATCGAATTGCCGCATGAATCCGTATACCCCCTTCAGCGGCAGGAACTCGCCCGGCAAAGGAAGCAGCCTTATTGCTGCAATTTAGTTCCCCACCATTGTGGATTATTCCACGCAGTTGGGCCTCGAAATGCGCCCTTATTCAGATTGTATTCCCGTTAGCAACGATCGCGGTAATCTGGCGCGCTGAACAAGCTCCTGGAAGAAGGAGATCGTATAGAAGGCATCGATTGGTCCGTGGTTGAACAGATCGTGAATGAGAGAAAGAAGTAAGCACGCCTCACTACCGGGAAAAAAAGAACCCTCAACTTTGCTGAGGGTCACTTGTTGCCCGACCTGGATTCGAACCAAGACAAACAGAACCAAAATCTGTCGTACTACCATTATACTATCGGGCAATCGTCCCTTCGGTTAAAAGGAGTGCAAAAATAAGGTCTCACCCAAGATGTTCCAAAAGAATTTACAAAATACGCCAGGAACGTCAGGCGCCGCAGCGCCCGGCGCCAACTCAAATAAACTTAAACAATAGGGCCACGATCGCATAAATCAGCGTCGCCGCAAAGATCCCTTTGGCCGTACTATCCTTATGGGAGTTGATATAATAGGTGAAAAGGGCAATGTTCAATACCAGGCAGGGTACCGAAACTGCCGTGATCTGTGACTTATTCGTCCTCAGAAAATCGAAAAAATCCTTAATCGTATAGAGGGGATAAAATTTGACGAAATAGTAGACGACAAGGCTTATAATGGGGGCCACCAGGCCTAGCACCATGCCCAGCCGGAGGTTGTCTTTTTTGAATATCACGATTTCCACGTTTTTTCGAGTTTGCTTTTTAGAACGTAATTCGTCATGTCAAATTGTACTGGCACTACACTAACATAATTGTGCTCCAACGCCCAGACATCCGTATCCCTGCCCTTATCAAAATTCACAAATTTGCCGGTTAACCAGTAATATTTTTTCGAATTAGGGTCATTTCGCTCGATAAAATCTTCCTCATACTTCGCATATGCCTGCCGGCTGATCTTTATCCCTTTGATCAGACTTTCGGGTACTGCGGGGAAATTAACATTGAGAATCAGGTGTTTATCCAAGGGATGGGCGAGGACCTGCTCCACAATGATCCGCACATATTTGCGGGCCGCGGTGAAATCTGCCTCAACACTATAGTCCAGTAGTGAAAACCCAATCGACGGGATGCTTTCTATCGCCGCCTCTACCGCCGCTGACATCGTCCCCGAATAGATCACATTGATGGAATGATTCGCTCCATGATTGATCCCACTGAGGCAAAGGTCGGGTTTACGCCGCAGCACCTTATCCACGGCCAGTTTGACACAATCCACAGGTGTACCACTGCATTGCCAGGCTTCTACGCCATCGAAAAGGTGATGCATCGGGTTCAGTCGCAACGGGTTACCAATCGTAATCGCATGGCCCATGCCCGATTGTGGCTTGTCAGGGGCTACTACCACCACCTTTCCAAGTCCTTTCACGGCTTCCACCAGGTTCCGGATGCCCGGAGCGCTGATGCCGTCGTCATTAGTAATCAGGATGGTCGGTAGCCGTCTTTTCCCACCTTTTGACGCAGCTAGCGGCTTTGAGGTTACGGAAGCCGGAACACCGTTCCCCTCTCCAATCTTTCCCGTTTCCCGGATGATCCCCACGGCCCCCGTTTTCCCGGTCCGCACCGATCTCTCAGCAGTATCGGTCGTTTTTATAATGCCGGTTGCTCCGGTCTTGCCTGGCTTGCGAGTGGCCGCCGTCTTACCGGAATTTTTTTTCGCTATAGTCTTTTTGCCAGCAGCAGACTGACTGGTTTTGCGTTCGTTAGACAGGTTCTTTTTTTCCATAGTTATGGTGCAAAAATCTGCTTTTATTTTGGAATTGCCACGATAGGATGGGAATAAGGCGGGGATGGGGAAGGATTATGGGAAAAAAGGGTGGGGCTGCAGAGGAAGTGCCGCGGAAAAATCCCTGCCATGGAGACGGTGGGCACGGATTTTTCCTTACTTTTGCACCCATTTTAAACCCGACTAAAGTCTAT
>Ga0193717_1001183_pt1 | contig 16222 bp, 11 predicted proteins | sample U2c2metaG_FD_145900 | JGI IMG/M metagenome (GOLD analysis project Ga0193717, IMG submission 145900) | Soil microbial communities from a riparian zone of the East river system, Colorado, United States - U2c2 | ecosystem: Environmental > Terrestrial > Soil > Riparian zone | place: USA: East River... | reverse complement strand
GGGATGGCGAGTGAAAAACACAGGGACGTGAGGGGGTTTTCGCGAGGAACGGCAAGCCCAAGAAAAGGTGCTGGATCCCGGCCTTCGCCGGGATGACGAAATGGGGAGGCGTTCGCCGGAATAACGAAGTAGTGAAGCGAGAGCGAGAGCGAGAGCGAGAGCGCAAACTCAGCCGCCGCGCGCAAGCCGCTCAACCACCCCGCGATACCGCACAACAATCCGCTCCTCGTCACGATGACGAAAATCGCGCACGACCACCTCCCCCGCGACGACGACATCACGAACCAGATTCGCATTGCCGGCGAAGATCCAGGTATCGAGCGCATGCGCTGCATCGCGTCCGGCCAGCAGCGGCGAGGCATCGTCGAGCACGAGCATATCCGCGCGCGCTGCGGCGGCGCCGTCGGTCAAAGCACCGACCTTGACTCCCGACGCGGCCGCGCCGCCAAGCAAAGTGCGCCGGAACAGGTTCTCTCCGGTGCTCGGCGATTCGCGCGACGCACCGATGTTCCTGCGCCGCGACAGCAGACGCTGCCCGTATTCGAGCCAGCGCAATTCTTCGACCGGCGACACCGAGATGTGGCTGTCCGAGCCGATTCCGATCACGCCGCCCGCATCGAGATACGGTTTCAGCGGAAACAGGCCGTCGCCGAGATTCGCCTCGGTGGTCGGGCAGAGTCCTGCGATGGCTTTGCTCGCGGCAAGCCCGCGTATCTCCGCGTCGGTCAGGTGCGTCGCGTGCACGAGGCACCAGCGTGCGTCGACCGGGGCGTGATCCAGCAGCCATTCGACCGGTCGCGCATTGCGGATCGCAAGACAATCCTGCACTTCTCCGATCTGCTCGGCGATGTGGATATGGATCGGGCAATCGCGCGTGAGATCCGATGCGAGCACGGTGCGCATCGCGCCTTCCGGTACTGCGCGCAGCGAATGCAGCGCGACGCCGACGCGCAGCACCGGCGACTCCAGCGAGCGCAATCGCTCGAGCAGGCGCAGATAGGCATCGACGTCGTGGCCGAACCGGCGCTGGCGTTCGGACAGCGGGCGGCCGTCGAAGCCGCCGGCCATGTACAGCGTCGGCAGCAGGGTGAGTCCGATGCCCGCCTCGCGCGCCGCCTCGATCAACGCCAGCGACATCGCGGCCGGGTCCGCGTAGGGCTTGCCGTCCGGCTGGTGATGCAGATAGTGGAATTCGCAGACCTGCGTGTAGCCCGCCTTGAGCATTTCGACATAGAGTTGCGCCGCGATCGCGCGCAGTTCGTCCGGGCCGATGCAGCTGGCGAACGCGTACATCACTTCGCGCCAGGTCCAGAAACTGTCCAGGGTTTCCTCGCGCGCACCGGGGTGCGCGCGAGCGCCCGAGTGGCGCTCGGTAAGCCCGGCCATCGCGCGCTGGAACGCGTGCGAATGGAGATTGGGCATGCCGGGTAGCACGTAACGGCCGATGCGCTCGGCACCAGCGCGGACGGCATCCGCCTGCGCGGAGCCGAGCACACCGCCCTTCGCTTCCAATCGTACGTTCGCGGCCCAGCCGTGCGGCAACCAGGCATAGTCGGCAAAATACACGGGCATCGAAATTCCCAACGTTGCAAGAGCGCGCAGCCTAGCTGTCTGCGCTTCGCCTTGCCAGATGGAGCGCAATATGGATCCGACGGAATCGAAACGATGGGACGGCCTGCTGATCGACTGCCGGCTCGCCACGCTCGCCGGCAGCGACGCGCCGTATGGTGCGATCGAGCGCGCGGCGCTCGGCTGGAAGGATGGCCTGATCACCTACGCCGGCGCGATGAGCGCGCTGCCGGGTCAAGCCGATGCCCTCGCCGCGCAGGTCGAAGCGATGGACAACGCGTGGATCACGCCGGGCCTGATCGATTGCCATACGCACCTCGTTTTCGGCGGCGACCGCGCGCACGAATTCGAGCAGCGCCTCGGCGGCGCGACCTACGAAGACATCGCGCGCGCCGGCGGCGGCATCATGTCGACCGTGCGTGCGACGCGTGAGGCCGACGAGGAATCGTTGCTCGTGCAGTCGCTGCCGCGTGCACGCGCGCTGCTCGCCGATGGCGTCACCACGATCGAGATCAAGTCCGGCTACGGTCTCGATCTCGACAACGAGCGCAAGATGCTGCGCGTCGCGCGCCACATCGGCGAGACGCTCGGCATCGGCATCAGCACGACGCTGCTTGCCGCGCACGCGCTGCCGCCGGAATTCGCCGGTCGCGCCGACGAGTACATCGACGATGTCTGTGCGCATGTGCTGCCGGCGATCGCGCGCGAAGGACTCGCCGACGCCGTCGATGCGTTCTGCGAGCGCATCGCGTTCACGCCCGCGCAGACGCGCCGCGTGTTCGCCAAGGCGCGCGAGCTCGGCGTGCCGGTGAAACTGCATGCGGATCAGCTGTCCGATCTCGGCGGTGCCGCACTCGCCGCCGAATTCGGTGCGCGCTCGGCCGAACATCTCGAGCACGCCAGCGACGCCGGCGTCCGCGCGATGGCAGTGGCAGGCACGGTGGCCGTGCTGCTGCCCGGCGCGTACTACGCGCTGCGCGAAACGAAGCTGCCGCCGATCGATGCGTTCCGCGCCGCCGGCGTGCCGATCGCGATCGCCTCGGATCTGAATCCGGGCACCTCGCCGCTGCTGTCGTTGCGACTGGCGATGAGCATGGCGTGCACGCTGTTCCGCATGACGCCGGAGGAAGCCTTGCGCGGCACCACGGTCAACGCGGCGCAGGCGCTCGGCCTTGCTGATCGCGGCACACTCGAACACGGCAAACGTGCCGACTTCGTGGTCTGGAATATCGAACGCCCCGCCGACCTTTGCTACTGGATCGGCGGAGCTCTGGCTCGGCGCGTCTGCGTGGGCGGAACGCCGGCATGAACGTCATGTCACGGATCGTTGTGCGAAATTCTGCCGCGCGCGCGGTGTGAATCAGACACCGCGCGCGCGGCAAGCTTGACGTGCGGCGTTACGGTGCCAACCGTCGCGATGCTATGCCACGCGCCCCATCCGGTCCGTTGCCGCGCGTCGCCGGAAACGGCGTGATGCCCGGAACGCCACCGATCGGAGTTCTGCGGTCGCAATCGCTGCTCGGATCGAAGTAGCCGGTGCTTGGTCCGGCATCTCCCGGCCACCCGCCCTGCCCGACCGCACCCGGATCGCCGCCGCGTCCACCCGCGCCGCCGGACACGTCCATGAACGGCGTGACGCCGTCGTTGATGAAGTCGCGCGCGATCAGCGTGATGATGCCGCCGTTGCCACCGGGTCCGCCCGGTCCGCCGACACCGGCGGTTCCGCCCGGTCCGCCGTCGCCGCCCATGCCGCCGTACTCGCAGTCCTCACCGGCGCCGCCGGAGCCGCCCTTGCCGCCGTCCTGTCCGGCGCCGCCACGGCCGCCATCACCGCCCTTGCCGCCTTTCGCCGACAGCGCGAGCAGGATGTCGAACGTGTTCGCTTCGATCTGGATCACGCCGGCGTGACCACCCGGTCCGCCGGGACCGCCCTCCGTTCCGGGCGCACCGTTCAATCCGACGCCACCGCGCTGCGCGCAGTCGTCGTCGAAGAATCCGCAATTGGCATCTTCGCCGTGATAGCCGGTTCCCGCCGGCCCCGGAAAATTCGGCGCCGCCGGCGCCGCATCCGCGTTGCGTCCATCCGCAATGATGTTGATGATCATGTCGTATCTCCTTGTGAACGACTCAAGCGACGCCCGCGAGCCAGGGCGATTGCACACTGGTGACCTTGGTATCCAGCTGGCTGGCAAGATCGAGGAAGGTGGTGACCGAATTCGCCCAGATCTTCATGTAGCTGCCGCGTTGGACCAGGCGGCCGCTGCGGTGGATCATGATGTCGTGGGCGAGCAGCGAATCGGTGCCCGCGTCGACGCTCAGCGTCGCGTTGCGATGGATCTTGATGTCCTGGAAAAGCGCGACGATGACGACCGCAGCCTTGGAATCCAGCTTCGACACCCAGTTCCTGGCGGCGCCCGCAATCGGGTCATCCCATGCGATCGAGGCGCCATAGTGGTCTGACAACACACGTGCAAGTGTAGGGTTGTGCTTCTTGCGCACCGCGTTGTAGCTCGCGCGCAACCCGCTCGCGAACGAGCGTGTGCCGGTGGCTTCGCCGTTGCAATCGCAGTGGGATGGCGCGGACGTCGAGGCCGACGCGATGCGGTAGACCTCGTCGTCGTCCGCCTTCAGCGCGCCGCGGATCCTGTCTTCCGCGAGCTTGCGCGGAACGAAGCCCAGCAGTTGCAGGTCTTCGTAGTTGCGCAGGCGAACCTTGGCGAAGCATTCGGCCAGCTCCGGATGCGCCGGCGACAGGCTCAGCTCCGAATTCTCCGCTACTTCGATGTTTCTCGGGTTTCTTGTCAGCGCTTCCCTGGCCGGGATGGATTTCATTCCCGTGTATGCGGCAATCCTTGCCTGTATTCCAAGTCCATTGGTTTCCATGTCCTACGCTCCGTGTGAGTAACTTCCGTTGTTCGGAGCCGCGTTCCGTTCGCTGCTCCTCGTGCGACGGTTCACCGCCCGACAGGCGACCGGCTGGAGACCGGTCGCCTGTCGCGTGATCGTCGTTGTAGTGTTGCTGGATTGCTTCCCGATCCCTCAGCCGTCGAAGCCGCCGCGGAAGATGATCTCCGTGACATCGCGCCGATAGCCGAGCTGGAACGTGCCCTCGTAGCTATTGTCGAAGCTGCCTACCCGCACGGTGAACGTCGCCGAGTACGGTGCGGTCCAGACGATGTTCGACTGGTAGTCGCAGGTGTCGTCGTCGAACGCGAGTTGCGAGCCGAAATACTCGATCGCCAGCGTGGTGTCGAAATCGGCCCAACCGCCGGTGTCCGGACACATGCTGAGGTAGTACGTCGTGCCTTCCTCGCCGTAGAACGAGAACGTCCAGTCGCCGGCCGGGCCGAGATAGCCGAACTCGCTCGACTGCCAGTACGTCTGCGGCGTCAGCATCGTCGGATTGTTGTCGATGTGCACCGTCCTGCCTTCGTCGGCCCATGCGCCGTTGTTGCCCATGTTGCCGTCGGCGCCGGGAAGGTAGGCCGACAGGTAGTAATCGCCGGTCGGAGTCGCCGCCGGAATCGGCAGGTACGGCATCCAGTAGGTGTAGGTCGCGAAGACCGGCACCGATATGTAGCTGCCGCTGCCGAGGAAGTAGTAACCGGCATCCCAGGTCAGCCGCCCCTTGCTCAGATAGAACTCGACGGTCGGTGTGACGATGTCATCGGTGCCGAGATTCTCGATCTTGAACTGGTTGCCGATCCAGGCCGAAAGATCCTCGCCGTGGCGCAGTGACAGCAGGAATTCCTGCGTCGGCGTATAGATCGCGCTGTCGGCGCCGTCTGCGGTATCGAGCGAAGTCGTATAGAGGCTCAGCAGCGCGTCGTGCATGCCGGGGCCGCCGAACGCGTCGCGCACGGCGTTCGCGTCGTCGGCGAACAGCTGCGGAAAGCGGTCGTTCTTCGGCGAGTAGTTCATCACCGAATCCCACCACACGTCCTGGAATTCCCACGGATGCTTGAGGCCCCACGAATGCCCGAGCTCGTGCAGCATCGTCTGGCGGAAACCCCAGCAGGTGTCGTCGGGATTCAGGCCCCGGCGCTCGTCGAGCGTCCAGCAATACGCCGGGTTCAGCGCCGTATCCGCTTCGACGATCGGTCCGTCGCCGAACCAGCGCGAGAACGTCACGCCGAGCGTAGTCGCACCCCAACCCTCGCCGAACTGCTCGATCATGGTGTCGTTGGTCGGCCAGCCGGCGAGATCGAAGCGATCGTTTTCCCAGGCCCAGTCGCCGGTCGGCGTGGCGAACACCTGGAACACCAGGCCGCCGTACTGATTCCACTTCGACATCTGGTATTCCTCTTCCGGATGCCAGGACCAGTCGTGCGGAAAACCGTTGATGACGGCGGGCGGCGTGATGCGATGCAGGTATTGGTAGTCGATGCCCGGACCGGAATAGAGCGTCTGCGCCGCGTCAGCGACCGTGTTCGCGGTCGTGCCGGCCTGAGAGGAGTCCGCCTGCGGGCGCGCACCCGCATCAGCCTGCATGACAGGCGTTGAGCGCAGCACGGAGTCCGCCGGTGGCGTCATCGCCAGCGGCAGATAGCGCTTCGACGGATAACTGTCTGCGGGCATGCCACCGCTGTCCGGAATGCGCGGCGGTGCTGCACCGCGGATGCCGGCAAGTTCCCGCACTTCGTCCAGCAACACGTCTTCGCCGATCTTGCGGCGATCGCCGCCGAGCGACATCGCCTTGTGGTCCGACGAGAGCACGTAAACACCCTGCGCGCCACCGACGAACGGCGAGAACACCTCGCCCCGGCCCGGACGCACGAACAGCAGATAGCGTCCGCCGACATCGAGCGCCGCCGTATCGCTGAGCTCATGCGTCTCGCCGGCCAGCGTGCCGCCGCCCTGCGTCAGCACGAATTCGCTGGCAGGGGTCGCACCCTGCAGTGTCTGCGCGACGCGAAAGCGGTAATCGGTCACGATCAGGTTGCCGCGCGCATTGCGCCTTGCCTGTGCGCCGACGAGATCCGCCACCGCGATCCATTCCGATTCCGCTACCAGGTCCGGCAATGCCTTGACCGGCATCAGTTCCTGCGCGGACGCAGTGCCTGTGCAGAGCAACGCCGCGACGCAAAGCCACGACGACAACCTTCCCGCGATGCAACGCTTCCGGGACGCTCCGCGTCCCGCTTCCGATAACACTTTCATGAATCCTCCTCCCGTGCTCCATTCCCGAACGTTCTCCATCGACGCCGCGAACTGCGCAGCGCCGTCTCGACCCCTTTCCGCGTCGTGCGTTTCAGGGGGTCATTGATTCATACGAGAAGTGCGCAGGCGAAACGACACCGGAGGCGACGCGCGGACGCCACCGGGGGCCTCGTCTATACTCGGGATGGGCGAAGTCGGCGGGGCATGATGGTGACGGACGACGTCACGATATTGATCGAAGCAGCCGGCAGCGGGGACCCCGCGGCCCTCAAGGCATTGTTCGAACGCGTCTACGACGAGCTGAAGCTGCTGGCGCGCAAGCAGCTCGCGGCCTCGTCCGGGCATACCTTGAACACGACCGGGCTGGTGCACGAGGCCTACCTCAAGCTGGCGCTGCCCGAAGGCCACGAACTGCAGGGCCGCGTGCATTTCTTCGCGCTGGCGGCCAAGGCGATGCGCCAGATCGTCATCGACCGCGCACGCGCGCGCATCGCCGAGAAACGCGGCGGCGAGAACCTGCAGATCGTCGACCTCGAGGAAGCGATCGGCGTCGCCGATTCCGAGCTGGGACCGGAAGAGCTGCTGCGGCTCGACCGCGCGCTCAGCCAGCTCGAGACCGACGAGCCGCGTCTGGCCAACCTCGTCGAACTGCGCTTCTTCGCCGGCCTACCGGTCAGCGATATCGCCACTCTGCACGCGGTGAGCGAGCGCACGTTGAACCGCGACTGGCGGCGCGCCAAGGCGCACCTGCACGCCGCGCTGTATCCGGATGCGTAAGGCGGCGCCGTGGACCGCCAGCGTATCGCAGAACTGTTCGAGCACGCCGTAGATCTTCCGGTCGCGGAGCGCGCCGCCTGGCTGGCCGCACAATGCGGCAACGACGACGCGCTGCGCGCCGAAGTCGAGCGCCTGTTGCGTGCCGACGAGCGCGCGGCGAACTTCATGGAGCGCCCGCCCGCGCTGATCGCAGCCGCTGCCGCGGACCACGACGCCGCGCAGCCGAGCCGGTTCGGATCCTATCGCGTGCTGCGCCGCCTGGGTGTCGGCGGCATGGGCGAGGTGTGGCTCGCCGAGCGCAGCGACGGCGAATTCGAGCAGCGCGTGGCGATCAAGCAGGTCGCTTATCCGACACCGGGCCTGCTGCATCGCTTCCGCCAGGAACGCCAGATCCTCGCGCGCCTCGAACATCCGAACATCGCGCGCCTGATCGACGGCGGCGTCGCCGCGGATGGCACGCCCTACCTGGTCATGGAATACATCGAGGGCGTGCCGATCACCGCCTATGCGCTCGACAAGGCGCTCGACATTCCCGCGCGCCTGCGCTTGTTCCTGCGCGTCTGCGAGGCGGTGCAATACGCCCACCAGAACCTGATCGTGCATCGCGACCTGAAGCCTTCGAACATCTTCGTGACCGCGGAAGGCACGCCGAAGCTGCTCGACTTCGGCATCGCCAAGGTGCTCACCACCACCGACGTGGACGCGCCGACGCAGACCATCGCCCGCCTGCTGACGCCCGATTACGCGGCGCCCGAACAATTCACCGGCGCGCCGGTGACCACGGCGACCGACGTGTACGCGCTCGGTGTCGTGCTGTACGAGCTGCTCGCCGGCTGCCGGCCGCGCTCGACCGCGCGCGATTCCGCGCCGGCGCAATCGCCGCGCACTGCGGACACGCTGCCGCCGAGCATGGCGATCGACCGCACCACCGGCAACGCGGCCTCGCGCCGCCGCGCGCTGCGCGGCGATCTCGATCGCATCGCGATGATTGCGCTCGAGAAAGAACCGCAGCGCCGCTATCCGACGGCCGAAGCACTCGCCGCGGACATCCGCCACTATCTGGACGGACGGCCGATCGCTGCGCGACGCGACAGTTCCTGGTACCTGCTGCGCAAGTTCGCGACGCGCAACCGGTATGCGCTGGCCGCCGCGTCGGCGGTGGTTGCCGTGAGCATTGCCGCGGCCGTAGTCAGCATGCACCAGGCTTATCTCGCGCGCGAGCAGGCCGCGCGCGCCGAAGCGGCGCGCAATTTCCTGGCGCGCGTGTTCGAGCAGGCCAACCCGGACGAAAACAAGGGACAGGCGTTCACCGCGCATCAGCTGCTGGAAAAAGGCGAAGCGCAGTTGTCGAGCGAGGACGCGCATCCGGCGATCCGCGCGGATATGACCGGGCTGATCGGCAGCTTGTACTGGAGCATCGGCGACTACGCGCGCGCGGAGCCGCTGTTGAAAAGCGCGGTGGCATTGGGCGCGAGCGCACAAGTGCCTGCCGATGTGCGCGCGCGCAACCTCGTGCGTCTCGCCTGGAGCGAAGTCGAGCGCAGTCTCGTCGATGCAGCCATGCAGCACACCGACGAGGCGATTGGGATCATCACTGGCGCCGGTTCGACAGCCTCGCGCGAGCTGGCGGGTGCGCGCCGTTTGAAGGCGCAAATCCACACCGCGTCGGGCGACGCCGACAAGGCCGAACCGCTGCTGCGCGAGCTGCTCGCCAGCGACCGCGCCGTGCACGGCGCCGACAGCCGCGAAATGGGCGAGGACTGGGCGCTGCTCGCGCATACGCTCGACGAGCTGTCCCGTTACGATGAATCGATCGCGGCCGGGCGCGAAGCCTTGCGCATCGACCGTGCGCTGCACGGCGCGCGCAGCACCGCGGCGGCGACCGACCTCAATGATCTGGGGCTGACGCTTTCGCACAAGGGCGACTACGCCGCTGCCGAGAAGGTGTTGCAGGAAGCGCTCGACATCAAGCTGCAGCTCTACGGCACGGACCATCGCGAAACGCTGACCGCGCGTGCGAACCTGTTCATGGCGCAGGAAAAGCAGGGCCGTTACGCCGAAGGCTTGCGCGGACGCCTGCTGCTGCTCGAGGACCAGAAGCGGCTGCTCGGCCCGGATCATGCCGATCACGTGGCCAAGGCGCTCAACATGATCGGGCTCGACTACATCATGCTCGGCCGCTTCGACGAAGCCGAAACCGCGTTTCGCGAATCGCTGGCGACGTGGAAAAACATGCAGGGCTCGAGCGAAGAGGAGCGCATCGGTCCGCTCGGCAATCTCGCCATCGCGCTGCAGATGAAGGGCGACTACGCGGAAGCGGAAAAGATGCTGCACGAGACGCTGGAGCTCGATCGGCGCAACTATCCGGCGAATTCGGAGTGGCTGAACCAGGATCGCGGCTATCTCGGCAACCTGCTGCGCCTGCAGCACCGGTATCCGGAGGCCTTGAACGAGCTAGGCGCGGCGATTACCGCCGTCGAGAGCGCGGTCTCCGGCGCCGATCCGGTCACCGTGCTGCTGAATTCGCAGCTCGCTGAAGCACAGCTCGACGCGGGCAGCGCGGCGAAAGCGCATGCGACCGCGACGAAGGCACTCTCCGCCGCGCGCACGGCGCTGCCACCGCACAATATCGGGCTGTCGAATCCGCTGTTCGCACTAGCGCGCGCGAACCTGGCGCTGGAACACGCAGCCGACGCCGAACCCTTGCTGCGCGAGGCGCTGTCCGTGCGCAGCCCACCGCTCGCGCCGAACGATCCGCGCGTGCTGGAGATCAAGGTGGCGTTGGTGAATGCGCTGAACGCGCTGGACAGAAACGACGAAGCCCACGCGCTGCGGCTGGAGATCGAGCCGCCGTTGCGGGCGTGGGCTTCACCTTATGCGGCCGATCTGCGCGACCGGCTCGCCGAAAGGTAACTCCCGGCGTCAGGCCGGGCGCTTCGTTGCGGCTTTCTTGACCGGCGCGGCTTTCTTCACCGCGGCTTTCGCCGGAGCTTTCGCGCCCGTCGAGGTCTTGGCCGCGCCTGCGGTCTTGGTCGCGTGCGGACGCGCGTTGCCGTAGCTGCGGATCGAGATCTTGCCTTTGCGCGTCTTGCGGTCGCCTCTGCCCATGGTGAATTCCTCAATAAGAGTAGTGAATAGTAGCAAGGTGTCGAGATGGTGCGATCCAGGGATGGATCGCTCGCGGGTAGATCGCGTCAGCGATCGGTCCGCGGAGCAGGTGGCGCGGCTCTGCCGCAACCGTGCGAGTAGAGAAAGGGCAGGAAACCCTTTCGCTACATCTGCTCGGGGCGCGCAGGATAGCAGCCTGCGGGCGCGGCGCAAGGATTACCCGGCCGTGGGCCTGTCGCAGCCCGGCTCATCGCAATGGGCTGATTCGAGTTGCACCGTCGCATGTTCGACGCTGAAACGCTCGCGCAGGACCGTCTGGATCGAGAGAATCACCTGGTCCGGCGCGAAGCCTTCCAGCGCGCGCGCATGCAGTGTCGCGACGTGACGCCCGCCGGCCAGCTGCCAGACGTGAACGTGATGCACATCGCGCACGCCGGCCGCTTCGCGCTCGATCGCACCGCCGACGATGTCCGCATCCATGCCTTCGGGCGTGCCTTCGAGCAGGATGTGCGCGCAGCGGCGCAGCAGGCGCCAGGCGTTGCCGAGGATCAGCAGGGACACCAGCACGGAAACCAGCGGATCGGCCCACAGCCAGTCGAAATAGCGTATGAGCAACGCCGCGGCGATCGCACCCACCGAGCCGAACAGGTCGCCGAGCACATGCAGGCGTGCCGCGGCGGTGTTGACGTCGCCGTGATCGTGCGACAACGCGCCGAGCACGACGGCATTGACGATGAGTCCCGCCACGGCGACCGCGAGCATCGTTCCGGACAGGATCGGCTGCGGCTCGGCGAAGCGCATCGCGGCTTCGGCGATGATCCAGGCCACCAGAAGAAACTGAACCAGCGCGTTGCTGTAGCCGACCAGCACCTCGAGTCGCGCATAACCGAAACTGCGCAGCGAGTCCGCCGGACGCCGCGCGAAATGCGCTCCGAGCCAGGCGAACATCAGCGCACCGGCGTCGACGAGCATATGTCCGGCATCGGCCAGCAAGGCCAGCGAACCGGAAATCCAGCCGCCAACCGCTTCGGCGACCAGCATCAGCAGTGTCAGCGCGAACGCGAACAGCAGGCGGCTCTCGCGGCGCTCCGGCGCCGCGTGAGAGTGCGCATGCGGGTGCGCATGGTCGTGGGAGTGGCTCATGGAATGTCTGCTGCTCGCGCGACTGCGAACGCATGGTAGGCAGCGCGCGGAGCGTTACACAATCACTTGAGGGCTGAGAATCGGGAATCTCGATCAAAGATTGAACCACGAAGGACACGAAGAACACGAAGAAAGCAAAAGCTCTAATTCCTATTGTCTTTCTTCGTGTTCTTCGTGTCCTTCGTGGTTCAATTTTTTGATCCCACTCCCTATCCCCCGCTCTCAGTGGCCACACGCCGCGTCGTGAACGTGCCCATGCGCAAGCCGCAGGTTCGTCAGATGCGAGATCGCGACAAGCGTGCCGCCGAGACTGACCAGGATCGCGTGCAGCGTAGAGTTGTGCTCGAAGTCGACGATGATGCCGGCGGTCAGCAGCGTGATGCCCGGTACGAGAAACCAGAATGCGCGGAATTGCCGATGTCGGCGGAAGCCGACCACCAGCGTGGTCAACGCGAGCACGCTGGCAAATGCGATGAAGCCGCGCTCGAAGCGATGGTTGGCGAGAAAGCCGAGCCCGATCGCGGGCAGCGCGGCGATGACCAGGGGCAACAGCGCGCAATGGACGGCGCACAGGAACGACGCGGTCGCGCCAAAGCGATCGGCAAGCCGGGCGAACAGCGAAGGACGGGGTATTGGTGTCTCGATCATGGATTTGACCTAAGGCTATAACATAACCTTTCAATGGCTCCGGCGACTCGGCGTCGGGCAAAACAGCGGTTTCCGGCCAGCAAGGCATGACTTTCGGGGGATAGCCGTGGCTGACCTTGGTTATAATATAACGTTTCCTTAAAACAAACCAAGTGCCCACCTGATGAGAAAAACCGTGCTCGCGCTGTGCATAGGCGCAACCCTGCTGCCCGCCCCGTTCGCCCTGGCCGCCGCCTCCGCGGATTCCGACGCGGCAACGCCGGCGTCGCCCGACGCTGCCGACGCCGGCTCGCAATCGCGCAACGCGAAGACGAAACAGACCTCCGCGCAGAACGCCGATGAGACGCTCGGCACGGTCAGTGTCGTCGGCAAGCTCGACGAGGCGCGCAATCAGTTGTCGCCGGACGTCGGCGCCAGCGAGTACATCTTCGATCAGAAGGCGATCGCGCAGCTTCCGCTCGGCGATGCGACGCCGCTCAACCAGGTGCTGCTGCAGGCACCCGGCGTCGTCAATGATTCGTACGGACAGCTGCACGTGCGCGGCGACCATGCCGACCTGCAATACCGCATCAACGGCGTGATCGTTCCGGAGAGCATCAGCGGCTTCGGCCAGGCGCTCGATACGCGCATCATCGACAGCCTTTCGTTCCTGACCGGCGCCCTGCCCGCGCAGTACGGCTATCGCACGGCCGGCGTGGTCGACATCACCACGAAGTCCGGCGCGAGCGGCAAGGATGCGGACAGCAACGGCGGCACCGTCGGCCTGACCGCGGGCTCGTTCGGCACCTGGAACCCGAGCGCGGAGGTCCACGGCAACGACGGGCCATGGAGCTACTTCCTGACCGCGGATTATCTCGAGAACGACATCGGTATCGAAAATCCGACGTCGTCGCGCGATGCGATCCACGACCATACGAACCAGTTCAAGACGTTCGGCTATCTCTCGTACGTGCTGAACGATTCGGCGCGCCTGTCGTTCATGTTCGGCGCCACCAACAACCGTTTCGAGATCCCGAACAACCCGGGCCAGGATCCGGTTTACCAGCTCGACGGCATCAACGATTTCGATTCGCGCAATCTCGACGAGCGCCAGAAGGAGCAGACGCGGTTCGGTGTGTTCTCGCTGCAGGGAATCCTCGGCGACACCAACTATCAGCTGTCGCTGGGCCAACGCTACACCAGCGTCAACTACCAGCCCGATCCGATCGGCGATCTGGTTTTCAACGGAGTGGCCGGCACCATCGACCGCAGCAATCGCGCCGACACGCTGCAGGCCGATTTCGCCACGCCGGTCGGCAGCGCACACACGATCCGCTATGGGCTGTACGCCAGCGACGAACATCCGGTCGCCAACAACACCTCGCTGGTGTTCCCCGCCGATGCGGAAGGCAACCAGACCAGCACCACGCCGATCACGATCGTCGACAACGCAGCGCACATCAACGCACGCACCTACGGATTGTATGTGCAGGACGAATGGCAGATCGGCGACAAGCTCACCATCAACTACGGCGCGCGCGCGGACAAGGTCGATGCCTACGTCAAGGAAGGCCAGATCAGTCCTCGTCTTGGCGCGGTATACCAGTTCAGCGACACGACGACGGTGCACGCGGGATACGCACGCTACTTCACGCCGCCACCCACGGAATTGATCGCGCCGACCGACATCGCGCTGTTCCAGGGCACGACCAACGCACTGCCGACCAACGTGAATGCCGAAACGCTGTCCGAACGTTCGCATTATTTCGATGCCGGCGTGTCGCAGAAGATCGGCAGCGATCTGACACTGGGCCTCGACGGGTATTACAGGAAAGTCACCAACCTGCTCGACGAAGGCCAGTTCGGCTCGGCGCTGATTTTCTCGCCGTTCAATTACGCGCACGGCAAGGTCCGCGGCGTCGAATTCACTGCGAATTACCAGCACGACAATCTGTCGGCCTACGCGAATGTCTCGTCGAGCCGCGCCGAAGGCAAGGACGTCGTCACCGGCCAGTACAACTTCGAGCAGGACGAGCTCGACTACATCGCCACGCACTGGGTGCATCTCGATCACGACCAGCGGCTTGCCTCGTCCGGCGGCGTCAGCTACGACTGGAACGGCACGCGCTTCGGCGCCGATTATCTTTATGGATCCGGACTGCGCGCGGATTTCGCCAACAGCGCGCACCTGCCGCAGTACTACTCGATCAATCTGTCGGTCGATCACAAGTTCAGCCTGGCCGCACACGACGATTTCGACGTCAGCCTCGCCGCGATCAACGTGACCGATCGCTCGTACGAGCTGCGCGACGGCTCCGGCATTGGCGTCGGTGCGCCACAGTTCGGACCGCGGCGCGGCCTCTACGTGGGCATTCGCGAAACCTTCTGACTACCCGCTCGCCTTACGATTCCGGAGCCCGACCATGAAAAGAACGCTGCTTGCCGTATGCATCGCCGCGGTATGTCCGATCTCCGCATTCGCGGACGACGATGTCGCGTTCGCATCGGCGTCGACCGGCGGCGAGGACGCCGATGCCTCGGACGACGCAGACATCGACCCGCGCAACCCGAAGGACGCCGAACCGGCCGCGCGTCTCAAGGAAGTCGTCGTAACCGCGGTTCCGATCCAGCAGACCGCCGACCAGATCGTCACACCGGTCAGCGTGCTCGCCGGCAGCGAGCTCGATGACGCGCGCACCGGCACGATCGGCCAGACCGTGTCCGGCGTGCCGGGCGTGCAGACCACGTTCTTCGGCGCCGGCGCTGCCCGGCCGGTCATCCGCGGCATGGACGGGCCGCGCGTGTCGGTGCTCAGCGATGGTCTCGGCTCCGAGGACGTGTCCGCCGTAAGCCAGGACCACGCGGTCACCGTCGAACCGTTCCTCGCCGAGCAGATCGAAATCCTCAAGGGCCCTGCGACGCTGTTATATGGTTCGGGTGCGATCGGTGGTGTCGTCAACGTCGTCGACGGGCGCATTCCGCAAGCAGTGCCCGCGAATGGATTCTCCGGCCGGACCCAGATCAACTACGACAGCGTCTCCGAAGGCGGCACCGCGATGTTCCGCGTCGACGGCGGCGGCGACGGTTTCGCGCTGCATGCCGACGGTCTCGATCGCCACGACAACGACTACGAGATTCCGGGCCGTACGCTGGACAACAGCTGGGTGCACACGAAGGCCGGCGCGCTCGGCGGATCGTTCCTCGGCGATTGGGGCTATCTCGGTCTCGCAGTCTCGCGCTATCTCAACAACTACGGCAGTCCGGCCGAGCCCGGCGATCCTGCCGCAGGCGAGCCCGGCGTGCATATCGGCATGGAACAGACGCGCTATGACCTCAAGGGCGCTCTCAACAATCCGCTGCCCGGCATCGACAAGGCGGAGCTCAGCTTCGGCCACACCGACTATCAGCACATCGAATTCGAAGGCGATGAGCCCGGCACCACGTTCGTCAACGATGCCAACGAAGGCCGTCTGCTGTTCACGCACACGCCGCTCGACGGCTGGCTCGGTGCGTTCGGCGTGCAGGCATTCCATCGCGACTTCGCCGCGATCGGCGAGGAAAGCTTCGTGCCGCCGACGTCGACCAAGGGACTCGGCCTGTTCGTCACCGAGCAGAAGGAATGGGGTCAGCTCAAACTCGATCTCGGCGCACGCGGCGACCAGCAGGCCAGCGAGCCGCGAAACGGCAGCGAACGCGATTTCCATCCGCTCAGCCTCTCCGGCGGTCTCGCCTGGCGTTTCGATGATGCCTGGCATCTCACGCTCAATCTCGACCGCGCGCAGCGCGCGCCGGCCGAGGAAGAACTCTTCGCCAATGGTCCGCACCTGGCTTCGCAAAC
>Ga0193717_1001182_pt1 | contig 16230 bp, 15 predicted proteins | sample U2c2metaG_FD_145900 | JGI IMG/M metagenome (GOLD analysis project Ga0193717, IMG submission 145900) | Soil microbial communities from a riparian zone of the East river system, Colorado, United States - U2c2 | ecosystem: Environmental > Terrestrial > Soil > Riparian zone | place: USA: East River... | reverse complement strand
CGGCGGTGAGCCCGAACGGAGCCGCTCCGCAGGCGTTCAAGGCACAGGCGCTGGTGCAGCCGAAGTCCTTCCCGCAGATCAAGGCGAACCACCAATCTCTCGCCGCGAACTCGGCCAGGTGAGGGAAGGCTCTATGCTCGCGGCGTGATGGCAAAAGGTGAGCGGGCGAGGCGCATCGGATGGCGTGCAGCCCTCGGTGTCGCCTCGCTCATCACCCTTCTCTGCATCACCTTGCTGTTCGCCGCGATCCGCAACGACAACGCGATCGAAGGCCGGATGGGCACGGCCAACGCCCAGGTGGACTCGGTTTCGTTCGACCGCACGATCATCAACTTCCAGACCCCCGACGGCATCGTGCACAGCCCGTCCAACGGCGTGCTCTACCCGGACGGCCTCGCCGCCGGTCAGCTCGTGCGGATCGAGTACGACATGAGCGACCCCGACCTCGCCAGGGTCGCCGGCCGCTCCGCCGCGCTGACGGTGCTGCCGCTGGGCACCACGATCCTGTTCACCTGGCTGGTCGTCGGCCCGCTGCTGTGGTGGATCCGGCGCCAGAACAAGCGTCTCGCCCCACCCGCCGCGGTCCCAGAACCCGCCGATGCCCAGTGACTCTTAGCGCCTGAGTGATCGCCATCTGTCGACAGATGGCGACGTTAGGGAACTACGGCGGTTTCTTGCCACCAGGAGAGGACTTCGTCGGCGACGCTGGGAGCGGCGACGAGCAGGCCGTCGGCGGGCAGAGCGGTGCCTTCGCCCCGCCGGTCCAGGACCACGGCGCCGACCTCGATGGCCATCGCCACCGAACCGGCCACGTCCCACTCGTGATAGCTGTGCAGCACCGCGGCCGACGCGTGGCCGAGCGCGACCTGCGCGATCGACAGCGCGGCCGAGCCCAGCACCCGCACCCCGGCATGGGCCGCGGCGGCGCGTTCGATGAAGCCGCCCATGCCCGGCCACGGGCCGGTGCGGGTCAGCTCGGTGCAGACGATGGCGCCCGCGGTGCAGTCGCGGTCGATCAGCTTGATCTGCTTGCCGTTGGCGCGGGCGCCGCGGCCACGGGCGGCAGCGTAGATCTGCGCGCGATACGGGTCGGCGACCACGCCCACGACTGGGCCCGACGCGTCGATCAGCGCGAGGCTGTACGCGCACCACGGCACCCCGGCGACGTAGTTGGCCGTGCCGTCGACGGGGTCGACCACCCAGCGGTACTCGGCGACGTCGGCACCGTGGTCGGCGCCGAACTCCTCCCCGACCACGGGGATGCCGGGGAACTCGGCGGCCAGCACGCGTCGGGTGTGCCGCTCGAGGATCCGGTCGGTGTCGGTGACCCAGTCGAACGGTGAGTCCTTGGTGTCGGGGTGGGCGCCGCGGCCGGTGGTCGCCATGATGACGTCGGTGGCGTCGTTGGCCAGTCGTCCGGCGACTTCGAGCGCTCTGGACACCAGCCCAGGTTCAACGGGCTGGGGGAGGCGCGAAGACAAGAGGGTCACGCCGACCTAGTGTGGCCACGCCGGGTGTCCGCAACGCGACACTGAGATGACATGTCGCCGTCGGCTGCGCACGGACGAAGTGTTCCGGCATCGTTGGCCCGGTCGTTACGCGAGCTTCGCCGGTTCCTCGGGCCCTGGTGAGAGGCTTGTGACGTGCGAGTCGCCATTGTCACCGAAAGTTTCCTGCCCCAGGTGAACGGCGTGACCAACTCCGTTCTGCGCGTGGTGGAGCACCTGCGCGACCGTGCGCACGAGGTGCTGATCATCGCGCCCGGTCCCGGGCCGTCCGAGTACCGCGGCGCGCCTGTGGTGCGGATCCCCGCGCTCGACTTCCCCGGCGTCAACTCCCTGCCGATCGGCGTGCCGACCAGGACCGTGCTCACCGCGATGGCCAAGTTCGGCCCGGACGTCGTGCATCTCGCGTCGCCGTTCGTCGTCGGTGCCCGCGGGCTGGCCGCCGCGCGACGGCTAAGAGTCCCGTCGATCGCGGTCTACCAGACCGACATCGCCGGTTTCGCCGCCGCGTACGGCTTCGGCCTCGCGTCCCGCGCGGCCTGGCGCTGGGTGCGGCGGCTGCATTCGCGGGCCGATCGCACACTCGCGCCGTCGTCCGACGCCGTCGACCAGCTGCGCCTGCACGGCGTGCCCCGGGTGCACCGGTGGGCGCGGGGCGTCGACATCGAGCGGTTCTCGCCCACCCACGCCGACCCGGAGCTACGCGCTGAGCTGGCGCCGAACGGCGAGCTGCTGGTCGGTTTCGTCGGCAGGCTCGCCCCCGAAAAGGAAGTCGACCGGCTGACGGCGCTGGCGGGTGTGCCCGGGATCCGTGTGGTCGTCGTCGGCGACGGGCCGGAACTGGCCGGACTCCGCGAGCGCATCCCCGACGCGGCCTTCCTCGGCGCCCGCTATGGCGACGAGCTCTCCGCGGCCTACGCGAGCCTCGACGTCTTCGTGCACACCGGCCCGCACGAGACCTTCTGCCAGGCGGTCCAGGAGGCGATGGCCTCCGGGCTGCCGGTGCTGGCGCCGAACGCGGGCGGTCCCAAGGACCTGGTGTTGCCCGGCCGCACCGGGTACCTGCTGTCCGTCGATCGGGCCGCGTTCGCGACCGAGCTGGTCGACAAGGTCAACGACCTGCGGGACGCCGCCTTACGCGCGCGGCTGGGGGAGAAGGCTCGCAAGGTCGTGCTCGGGCGGACCTGGCCGGCGGTCTGTGACGAGCTGATGGGCCATTACGAAGCCGTGACCGGGCGAGTCGCGAAAGCCGCCTGATGCACATCGTCCAGCTGGCGAACTTCTACGGACCTCGCTCAGGTGGACTGCGAACGGCCTTGCATCATCTCGGTGCCGGGTATGTCGCAAGTGGACACCAGGTGACGCTCGTGGTGCCAGGAAGGCGTTATGCCGACGAACTCTTACCCAACGGTGTCCGCCGGTTTTCCCTTCCCGCGCCCCAGATTCCGGGCACCGGTGGCTATCGCGCGGTCGACCCGCATCGCGTGCGCGCGGTGTTGCGCAAGCTCGAACCGGACCGGCTGGAGGTCTCGGATCGGTTGACCCTCAGGGGAATGGGCACCTGGGCGCGACGCAACGGCGTGCCGAGCGTGGTGATTTCCCATGAGCGCCTGGACAGACTGCTCGAGCAGTTCCTGTTCCCCGGCCCGGTCGCGCGCCGCTTCGCCGACGTCGCCAACCGCCGGATGGCAGGCAGCTACGACACCGTGGTCTGCACGACTTCCTTCGCCAGAGCCGAATTCGACCGCATCGCGGCGCCGAACATCCAGCGCGTCCCACTCGGTGTCGACCTGGCCACCTTCGCCCCGCGCAACCGCGACGACGGCTGGCGGCACACCCTCGCCGGGAACGCCGACGCGCTGATCGTCCACTGTGGACGTCTCTCCACGGAGAAACACGTGGAGCGCAGCGTCGACACGGTCGCCGAGCTGACCGAGTCCGGCGCCAGGGTGCGGCTCGTCGTCGCGGGTGACGGCCCGCGCAGGCGGGCGCTCGAACGCCGGGCGCGCGGGCTGCCGGTGACCTTCCTCGGCTTCCTCTCCAGCCGTGACGACGTCGCCCGCCTGCTCGCGACAGCGGACGTCTCGCTGGCGCCCGGCCCGCACGAGACGTTCGGCCTGGCCGCGTTGGAGGCGCTCGCGTCGGGGACGCCGGTGGTCGTCTCGGCGTCGTCCGCGCTGCGGGAGATCGTCGGCCCAGGTTGCGGCGAGGCCGTCGACGATCACGCGCCCGCGTTCGCCACGGCTGTCACGGGCCTGCTGGAACGCCCCGAAGACACTCGCCGAGCGGCCGCCAGAGCCCGCGCGGAGGAGTTCGCATGGCCCGCCAGCGTCCGCGGCATGCTCGCCGCACTGGGCTGATCAGCCCCACCCCCACCGGTCCGTTTAGTGTCATGTCATGTCCCGAGCGAGCCTCGACAAGGATCCACACGAAGTCGCCGCCATGTTCGACGGCGTCGCGTCCGGCTACGACCGGGCGAACTCGTTCATGACGTTCGGGTTCGACCGGCGCTGGCGCAACACCACCGCGCGCGTGCTGGACGCCAAGCCCGGCGAAAAGGTCCTCGACCTCGCCGCGGGCACCGGTGTGTCCACCACCGAGTACACCCGCACGGGGGCTTGGGCCATCGCGGCCGACTTCTCCCTTGGCATGCTCAAGGCGGGCCTACACCGCAAGGTGCCGATGGTCGCCGCCGACGCGCTGCACCTGCCGTTCGCCGACGAGAGCTTCGACGTCGCGACGGTCACCCTCGGCATCCGCAACTTCGTGGACACCAAGATCGCGCTGGCCGAGATCGCCCGGGTGGTCCGCCCCGGCGGCCGGCTCGTGATCTGTGAGGTCTCGACGCCGACGTTCGCGCCGATCCGGTTCGTCTACCGCAAGTTCATCCTGCGCGCGATGACGTGGATCGGCCGTCGCTCGTCGACCAACCCGGACGCCTACGCCTACCTCGCCGAATCGATGCTCACCTGGCCGGATCAGCGTGCCTTCGGCGAGATCATCTCCAGCGCCGGCTGGACGGACGTCGAATGGATGAACCTCACCTTCGGCGTCGTCGCCATCCACCGCGCCACCAAACCCGAAGCGGGATGAGCGGACTGTCACTTGCGTCTCGCACGGCCGACGGCCCGGTAACCGCCCGTCTAGACTCGCCAGCATGACAACGTCGAGCCGCCGCGGTACTGACCACGACGCCGAAGTGATCGTCGTCGGCGCCGGGCCCGCGGGCTCGACGGTCGCCACTTACCTGGCGCGCGCCGGCATCGATGTGCTGCTGCTGGAGAAGACCGAGTTCCCGCGCGAGAAGGTCTGCGGCGACGGCTTGACCCCGCGCGGTGTGAAGCAGTTGATCGACCTCGGCATCGACACGAGCGAAGAAGCCGGGTGGGTGCGCAGCCGGGGGCTGCGGATCCTGACGAGCGAGCTCACCCTCGAATTCGACTGGCCGGACCTCACCAGCTACCCGCCGTACGGCGTTTCCCGTACCCGCCACGACTTCGACGACCTGCTGGCGAAGCTGGCCGTCAAGGCGGGCGCCCGGTTGCAGGAGCGCACCACGGTCACCGGCGCCATCACCGACGAGCGCACGGGCCGCGTCATCGGCGTCGAAGCGAAGACAGGTCCCGAGAAGACGCCGGTCAGCTACCGCGCGCCGCTCGTGCTGGCCTGCGACGGCGTGTCCGCGCGGCTCGCGCTGAGCGTCGGCATCGAAAAGACCGACAAGCGCCCGATGGGTGTCGCGGTGCGCCGGTACTACAAGAGCCCGCGCCACGACGACCCGTTCATCGAGGGCCACCTCGAGCTGTGGGACAAGACCGACCCGCGTAACCCCAAGCTGCTCCCCGGCTACGGCTGGGCGTTCCCGCTCGGCGACGGCACGGTCAACGTCGGCCTCGGCATGCTGTCGACGTCGAAGGCCTTCCGCAGCACCGACTACCGCGCCCTGCTGCGCCAGTGGCTCGACGGGACCCCGGAGGAGTGGGGCTACCGCGAGGAGAACGCGATCGGCAAGGTCGGCGGCGCCGGGCTGCCGATGGGGTTCAACCGCACCCCGCACTACCGCAACGGTTTGCTCCTGCTCGGCGACGCCGGTGGCATGGTCAGCCCGTTCAACGGCGAGGGCATCTCGGCCGCGATGGAGTCGGCGCAGGTCGCGGCCGAAGCCGTCATCCAAGCGCTCGCGCGGCCGGAAGGTCCGTCACGTGAACGTGCGCTGGAGGGTTACCCCCTGGCCGTCGCCGAACTCATGGGCGGCTACTACCGGCTCGGCAACGTGTTCGCGAAGATCATCGGCAAGCCGAAGATCATGCGCGCCGCCACGAAGTACGGCCTGCGCGTGAACAGCCTGCTTCCGTTGGTCTACAAGGGTCTTTCCGGCTGCTACGACGCCAAGGGCGGGGACGGCGTCGACCGTCTCATCGCCGCGCTGGCCCGCGCCACGCCGTCTCCGAAATAGCTTCTCGCACGTGTGATAGGTCACAGCGCCGCCCGGTTTGTCCGGGCGGCGCTGTCGATCTTCGCCGCCTTCGTGCAGGTCTCCGGCCTGTGACGCCGTACGACTGTCCGGTTGCGCCCCAGAAAGTTAGGCAACCCTTATACCACGGGGTGTAGGGACAACAAAGTGAGTCGCGTCCTACACTCACCCCATGCTTTGTGAATCGCTTCACAACTTCGGGCGGTCGCTTGTGAACTTTTTCACAAGCAGGCGTCCGCTGGCTGAGTACTGCCCGTAAGGGTGCCCTAACACTCGGCGGTGTGACCTAGCTCCCTTAAGGTGCCGCCGAGGCAGAAATTCAAGCCCAACTCGAACCGCAGCGGCGCGGAAAGGATGGCGAAAACCGTGCTGATGTTGCCGGTGTCGATGCAAGAGCGCATCGAACAGGTGGCGCAGGCTTCCGAGCCTGGTCTCCAGATGTACCTCCCACTGGTGCTGTTATTCGTGCTGGCCCTGGGATTCGCGGTGCTTTCGGTGCTGCTCGGGCCGCTCGTCGGGCCGAGCCGGTACAACAAGGCGAAGCTTTCGGCCTACGAATGCGGGATCGAACCTTCACCGCAACCGGTCGTCGGCGGTGGCCGGATGCCGGTCGCCTACTACATCACCGCGATGCTGTTCATCCTGTTCGACATCGAGATGGTCTTCCTCTACCCGTTCGCGGTGTCGGCGGACGTGCTCGGCATGTTCGGCCTGGTGGAGATCGTCCTGTTCATCGCGACGGTCGGCTTCGCGTACGCCTATGTCTGGCGTCGCGGCGGGCTGGACTGGAACTAGGGGTTAAAGATGGGTCTCGAAGAGAAGCTGCCGAACGGCATCCTGCTGGCCAGCCTGGAAGGGCTGGTCAACTGGGCGCGGAAGAACTCACTCTGGCCTGCCACGTTCGGCCTCGCCTGCTGCGCCATCGAGATGATGACCACCGGTGGTTCGCGCTACGACATCGCCCGCTTCGGCATGGAGCGCTTCAGCGCCACCCCGCGCCAGGCGGACCTGATGATCGTCGCCGGCCGGGTCACGCAGAAGATGGCGCCGGTCCTCCGCCAGATCTACGACCAGATGGCCGAGCCGCGCTGGGTGCTCGCGATGGGTGTCTGCGCCTCCTCGGGCGGGATGTTCAACAACTACGCCGTGGTGCAGGGCGTCGACCACATCGTCCCGGTCGACATGTACCTCCCCGGCTGCCCGCCGCGCCCCGAAATGCTGCTCGACGCGATCCTCAAGCTGCACGCCAAGATCCAGGACGAGCCGATCAACGCCCGCCGGGCCGCGATCCGCGAGGCCAGTGGCGCCCGGACCGAGCTGATCGCGTCCTCCATCAAGTACGCGAAGAAGTGATGGGCGATGCCTGAGACCCCCGAAACTCCAGAAACTCCCGAGCCCGGCGGCGAGCAGTCCAGCGCCGAGCGCGCCGAAGCGGGTCTTGAGCCAACTGGCGCCCGTCCGGCCGAGCCCGTTGTCACCGGCTCGAAGCGCCAGGGCATGTTCGGTGTCCATGGCACCGGCGACACCTCCGGCTACGGCGGCGTGCGCCTTCCGGCGTTCGCCCCGGCCCCGGCCGAGCGGCCCTACGGCGGCTGGTTCGACGAGTTCGCCGACGAGTTCTACGCGGCGCTGTCGGACAACGGCATCCCGACGGAGTCCATCCTCCAGACCACGGTCGACCGCGGCGAGATCACCTTCTATGTCGTCCGTGAGCAGATCCTGAACATCTGCCGCGTTCTTCGTGACGACGCCGGTCTGCGCTTCGAGCTCCTCAGCTCGGTCTCCGGCGTGGACTACGGCGTCGACGTCCCGCAGCGGCTGCACTCGGTGTACCACCTGACGTCGATGACCTACCGGCGCCGGATCCGCCTCGAGGTCACCCTCGACATCGAGGACGCGCATCTGCCGTCCGTGGTGGAGGTGTACCCGACCGCTGACTGGCAGGAACGGGAAGCCTGGGACATGTTCGGCATCATCTACGACGGTCACCCCGCGCTCACCCGCATCCTCATGCCGGACGACTGGGACGGCCACCCCCAGCGCAAGGACTACCCGCTCGGCGGGATCCCGGTCGAATACAAGGGCGCGGAGATCCCGCCGCCGGACCAGCGGAGGTCGTACTCGTGACTACCGAAAACATCGCGGACGTCAGTACCGGCACGGACACCACTGCCGAAGGCCCTGATAGCACAGCCAGCACCCAAGACAACGAGGCCGTCAGCTACGCCGATTCGCGGGAAACCACCGAAGGCCGGGTCTACTCGGTCTCCGGCGGTGACTGGGACGACGTCGTCGCCGACGCGGCGCACGACGAGCGCATGGTCATCAACATGGGCCCGCAGCACCCGTCGACGCACGGCGTGCTCCGGCTCGTGCTGGAGATGGAGGGCGAAACCGTCACCCAGCTCCGCTCGGTCATCGGCTATCTCCACACCGGTATCGAGAAGAACATGGAGTACCGCACCTGGACCCAGGGCGTCACCTTCGTCACGCGCATGGACTACCTCGCGCCGCTGTTCAACGAGATGACGTACTGCCTCGGCGTGGAGAAGCTGCTCGGCATCCAGGTGCCGCGCCGGGCCGAGCTGCTCCGGGTCATGCTCATGGAGATCAACCGGATCGGTTCGCACCTGGTCTACATCGCCACCGGCGGGATGGAGCTCGGCGCCACCACCGCGATGACGATCGGCTTCCGTGAGCGCGAGGAGGTTCTCCACCTGCTGGAGCACCTCACCGGCCTGCGCATGAACCACGCGTTCATCCGGCCCGGCGGGCTCGCGCAGGACATGCCGGACGACTTCGAGGAGAAGGTTTCCTCGTTCGTCAAGGTGATGGACCAGCGCCTTCCGTTGTACGACAAGCTCTTCACCGGTCAGCCGATCTGGCGCAACCGGCTCAAGGGCGTCGGCTACCTGCCCGTGGACGCCTGCCTCGCGCTCGGGATCACCGGCCCGGTGCTGCGCTCGGCCGGTCTGCCGTGGGACCTCCGCAAGACCGAGCCGTACACGCGCTACGACGAGTTCGACATCCCGACATCGAACGACGCCGACTGCTGGGGCCGGTACCTGATCCGGGTCGAGGAGATGCACCAGTCGCTGCGGATCATCCGCCAGGCGCTGAAGATGCTCGAGCCCGGCCCGGTCATGGTCGAGGACAAGAAGGTCGCCTGGCCCGCACAGCTTTCCGTGGGCGCCGACGGCACGGGCAACTCGCTCGAGCATGTCCGCAAGATCATGGGCCAGTCGATGGAATCGCTGATCCACCACTTCAAGCTGGTCACCGAGGGCTTCAAGGTCCCGGCTGGTCAGGTCTACACGCCGATCGAGTCGCCGCGCGGCGAGCTCGGCGTGCACCTGGTGTCCGACGGCGGCACGCGGCCGCTGCGCGCACACATGCGGGAACCGAGTTTCGTGAACCTGCAGGCGATGCCGGCGATGGCCGAAGGCGGCCTGGTCGCCGACGTGATCGCCGCGATCGCCTCGATCGACCCGGTGATGGGGGGAGTGGACCGATGAGTTCTACCGAACAGTCCTCTTTGGACGAAATCTTCGACGCCGACATCGTCGCCAAGGCCGAGAACCTCATGGAGCGCTACCCGCAGTCGCGCTCCGCGCTGCTGCCGATGCTGCACCTGGTGCAGTCGGTGCAGGGGTACGTCAGCCAGGAGGGGATCTCCTTCTGCGGCAGGCAGCTCGGCCTGTCCGACGCCGAGGTCACCGCGGTCGCGACCTTCTACACGATGTACAAGCGGCGTCCGTGCGGTGAGCACCTGGTGAGCATCTGCACCAACACGCTCTGCGCCGCGCTCGGTGGCGACGCGATCTACAAAGCCGTGCAGGAACACCTCGGCGAAGACGGCAAGCCGTTGGGGCACAACGAGACTGTCGGCGAGCCGGGCTCGAAGGGCTCGATCACCCTGGAGCACGCCGAGTGCCTCGCGGCCTGCGACCTCGGTCCGGTGCTGCAGGTCAACTACGAGTACTTCGACAACCAGACGCCCGAGAAGACGATCGCGCTCGTCGACGCGCTGCGCGCCGGCAAGAAGCCCGCGCCAACGCGCGGTGCGCCGCTGACCGACTTCAAGGGTGCCGAACTGCAGCTCGCCGGGTTCTTCCCGGAGGACCCGATCCAGTACCGCGCGGACGTGGACGGCCCGTCACAGGCCGTCGAAACCCTGCGAGGCGCGCAAATCGCTCAGGACCGCGGCTGGACCGCGCCGGTGATCGAGGATGTTCCGCTGCCGGAGGTGCAGAAGAAATGACTGCTGACCCGATTACCCCGGTTCTCACCAAGCGTTGGCTGTCGCCCAACTCGTGGCAGCTCAAGACTTACGAGCGGCTCGAGGGCTACACGGCGCTGCGCAAGGCGCTCAAGGGCACCCCGGAGCAGCTCGTCCAGCTCATCAAGGACGCCGGCCTGCGCGGCCGTGGTGGCGCCGGTTTCCCCGCCGGTATCAAGTGGTCCTTCATGCCGCAGAACGAGGACAAGCCGCATTACCTTGTTATCAACGCCGACGAGGGCGAGCCCGGTACCTGCAAGGACATCCCGCTGATGATGGCGGACCCGCACTCGCTCATCGAAGGCTGCATCATCGCCTCGTACGCGATGCGGTCGCACCACTGCTTCATCTACGTGCGCGGTGAGGCCCTGCACTGCATCCGCCGCCTCAACGCGGCCGTGCGCGAGGCCTACGACGCCGGTTACCTCGGTGTCGACATCCTCGGTTCCGGGTTCGCGCTGGACATTACCGTCCACGCCGGCGCGGGGGCGTACATCTGCGGTGAGGAAACCGCGCTGCTGGACTCGCTCGAAGGCCGTCGCGGCCAGCCGCGGCTCAAGCCGCCGTTCCCCGCCGCCGCCGGGCTCTACGCCGCGCCGACGACGGTGAACAACGTCGAGACCATCGCGAGCGCGCCCTTCATCGTCAACGGTGGCGCCGACTGGTTCCGCAAGATGGGCCGCGAGAAGTCGCCCGGCCCCAAGATCTTCTCGATCTCGGGCCACGTCGAGCTGCCCGGCCAGTACGAGTGCCCGCTCGGCACCACGCTGCGCGAGCTGCTCGACATGGCCGGTGGCATGAAGGACGGAATCCCGCTGAAGTTCTGGACGCCGGGTGGTTCGTCGACGCCGATGTTCACCTCCGCGCACCTCGACACCCCGCTGGACTTCGAAGGCGCCGCCGAGGCCGGTTCGATGCTCGGCACGACGGCCGTGCAGGTCTTCAACGAGACCGTTTCGGTGCCGTGGGCCGTGATGAAGTGGACCCAGTTCTACGAGCACGAGTCCTGTGGCAAGTGCACGCCGTGCCGTGAGGGCACCTACTGGCTGGCCCAGATCCTGGAGCGCATGGTCGCCGGGAACGGCACCGAGGAAGACATCGACACCCTGCTCGACGTCTGCGACAACATCTTCGGCCGCTCGTTCTGCGCGCTGGGCGATGGCGCGGTCTCGCCGATCGTCAGCGGGATCAAGTACTTCCGGGACGAGTTCCTGGCTCTGTGTAACACGAACAAGGCTTCCAAGCCGGAATTGGTTGGAGCGCGGGCATGACGATGGCGCCGGAAGAAACCAAAACGGAGACGCCCGTCCCCGAGGGTCACGTGAAGTTGGTGATCGACGGTGAAGAGGTCATCGCGCCCAAGGGCGAGCTGCTGATCCGCACCGCCGAGCGCCTCGGCACGGTCATCCCGCGGTTCTGCGACCACCCGCTCCTCGACCCGGCCGGCGCCTGCCGCCAGTGCCTGGTCGAGGTCGAGATGGGCGGCAGGCCGATGCCGAAGCCGCAGGCGTCCTGCACGATGACAGTCGCCGACGGCATGGTCGTCAAGACGCAGCTCACCTCTGCGGTCGCCGACAAGGCGCAGTCCGGGGTCATGGAGCTGCTCCTGATCAACCACCCGCTCGACTGCCCGATCTGCGACAAGGGCGGCGAGTGCCCGCTGCAGAACCAGGCGCTGGAGCACGGCCGCACGGAGTCGCGGTTCGTCGACACCAAGCGGACCTTCGCGAAGCCGCTCCCGATCTCCACGCAGGTGCTGCTGGACCGCGAGCGGTGTGTGCTGTGCCAGCGTTGCACGCGGTTCTCCGCGCAGATCGCCGGTGACCCGTTCATCGAGCTGATCGAGCGCGGTGCGCACCAGCAGATCGGCACCGCCGAGACCGCGGACGTCTTGGACATGGCCTCACGGACGACGTCCGGCCAGCCCTTCCAGTCGTACTTCTCCGGCAACGTCATCCAGATCTGCCCGGTCGGCGCGCTGACCAGCGCCGCCTACCGGTTCCGGTCACGGCCGTTCGACCTGGTCTCGTCGCCGAGCGTCTGCGAGCACTGCTCGTCGGGCTGCGCGGAGCGGACGGACTTCCGGCGCGGCAAGGTCACCCGCAAGCTCGCCGGTGACGATCCCGAGGTCAACGAAGAGTGGATCTGCGACAAGGGCCGCTTCGCGTTCCGGTACGCCCAGGCCGCGGACCGGATCCGGCGTCCGCTGATCCGCAACGCGCAGGGGGAGCTCGAAGAGACCTCCTGGACCGACGCGCTGCAGATCGCCGCGGCGGGCCTCGCCAAGGCCCGTGACGGCAAGGGTGTCGGCGTCCTCGCCGGCGGCAGGCTGACCACCGAGGACGCCTACGCGTACTCGAAGTTCGCCCGGATCGCCTTGCGCACCAACGACATCGACTTCCGCGCCCGGGCCCACTCGGCCGAGGAGCTGGAGTTCCTGTCCTCGCGGATCATCGGCACCTCGCCGGAAAACGGCGGCGTCACCTTCGCCGGTATCGAAGCCGCGTCCACGGTCCTGTGTGTCGCGTTCGAGCCGGAAGAAGAGGCGCCGATCGTCTTCCTGCGGCTGCGCAAGGCCGCCAGGACCAAGCGGACCAAGGTTGTCCACTTGGGACAGTGGACGACCCCCTCGGTCACCAAGACGTTCGGCGAGCTGCTCGCCTGCGTCCCCGGTACCGAAGCCGCCGCGATCGACGGCATCGCCCAGCACGCGCAGGACCTCGACGAGCGGCTCAGCGCCGAGGGCGCGGTGATCCTCGTCGGCGAGCGTGCCGCCGAGGTGCCGGGCCTGTTCTCCGCGCTGCACCGGCTTTCGCTGCGCACCGGTGCCCGGCTGGCGTGGATCCCGCGTCGGGCGGGCGAGCGGGGCGCACTCGAAGCGGGTGTCGCGCCGACGCTGCTTCCCGGTGGCCGTGACGTCACCGACGCCTCGGCTCGCGCCGAGGTCGAAAAGGCTTGGGGCGTCACGCTTCCTGCCGAGGCGGGCCGGGACACCAACGGTATCGTCGCGGCCGCCGCGGCCGGTGGCCTCGACGGGCTCCTCGTCGGCGGCCTCGACCCCAACGACCTGCCCGATCCGGCACTGGCGCTCGAAGCCCTTGCCAAGGCCGGATTCGTCGTCAGCCTCGAGATGCGGCCCAGCCTGGTCACCGACCACGCGGACGTCGTCCTCCCGATCGCTCCCTCGGTCGAGAAGACCGGCAGCTACCTCAACTGGGAGGGCCGCCACCGCGAGTTCAAGGTCACCCTCGAAGGCACCGGCGCCCTGTCGGACTGCCGGGTGCTCGACACCCTGGCCGTCGAGATGGACGCCGACATCTTCACCCAGACCCCGGCCGCCGCGGCCGCCGACCTGGCCCGCCTGCAGGGCGGGGCCAAGACCGAGGCACTGGCTCCGGACACCGCGCTCGCACCGCGGCCAGCCCTCACCAACGGGCAGGTCGTGCTCGCCACCTGGCGTCAGCTGCTGGACAAGGGCTCGCTCCAGGTCGACGAACCGCATCTCGCCGGCACGGCACGGCCCGTGGTGGCCCGCCTTTCCGCGGCGACGGCCAACGGCTACCAAGCGGTGACGGTCTCCACCGAGCGCGGTTCCATCACGCTCCCGGTCGAGGTCACGGACCTGCCCGACGGGGTCGTCTGGCTCCCGGCCAACTCCGATGGCTCCACTGTCCGCGCCGCTCTCGGTGCCGGGCACGGCGCGGTCGTCTCCATCTCCGGAGGTGAACAATGACCGGTTTCATCGCCCAGTTCCCCGATCACGCGACCCGGGCGGCGCTGCTGGCGGACGACCCGCTCTGGCTGATCCTGCTCAAGGCGATCGTCATCCTGCTGATCGGCCCGATCATGACGATCGGGCTGATCGTCTGGGAGCGCAAGGCCGTCGGCCGGATGCAGAACCGCCCCGGCCCCAACCGGGTCGGCCCGAACGGTTACTTCCAGGCCTTCGCGGACGCGATCAAGCTGCCGTTCAAAGAGCAGATCATCCCGGACACCGCCGACCGCAAGGTGTACTTCCTCGCGCCGGTGATCTCCGCGGTGCCCGCACTGGTCGCGCTCGCCGCGATCCCGTTCGGTCCCGAGGTGTCGATCTTCGGTGAGCGGACCACGCTGCAGCTCATCGACCTCCCGGTCGGCGTGCTGGTGATCCTGGCCTGCTCGGCGATCGGCGTCTACGGCATCGTGCTCGCGGGCTGGTCTTCCGGCTCGCCGTACCCGCTGCTCGGTGGTCTTCGCTCGGCCGCGCAGGTGATCTCGTACGAGATCGCGATGGGCCTGTCGATCGTCGGTGTCGTGCTGTACGCGGGTTCGCTCGGGACCAGCGACATCGTCGCCGCGCAGGAACACGGCTGGTACTTCTGGATGCTGCCGGTCAGCTTCGTGATCTACCTGATCTCGATGGTCGGCGAGACCAACCGCGCGCCCTTCGACCTCCCCGAGGCCGAATCCGAGCTGGTCGGTGGTTTCCACACCGAGTACAGCTCGATGAAGTTCGCGATGTTCTTCCTCGCCGAGTACGTCAACATGGTGATCGTTTCGGCGCTGGCGACGACGTTGTTCCTCGGTGGCTGGCTGTTCCCGTTCGTCGGGGCGGACAGCGCGCTGAACCAGGGCTGGCTGCCGGTCATCTGGTTCTTCGCGAAGCTCTTCATCCTGCTGTTCGGGTTCATCTGGCTGCGCGGCACGCTGCCGCGGCTGCGGTACGACCAGTTCATGCAGCTCGGCTGGAAGGTCCTCGTCCCGGTCAACCTGGTGTGGATCGTGGTCATCGTGTTCTTCCGCGCGGTGAACAACAACGGCGGCTGGACCCTCGGCCAGGGCTTGATCGGCTTCGCCGTGGCGGTGGTGGTGCTCGTGCTGATCGCGCTCGCGCTGCCGGACAAACCGATCGTCGACGAGGACTACGTTCCGATCACCGGTGGCGGATTCCCGTTGCCACCGCTGGATCTGAAGGTCCCCGAGTCCACTCCGCGCCAGAAGGCGCTCGCCAAGGCCCAGCTGAAAGCCGCTAAGCGCAAGCCGGTCGCGGTCGCGGCGGGCCCGAGTGGCACGTCAGAGCGCACGTCAGAGAGCTCACAGAAGGGGGCACAAGATGGGGATGTTTGATCCCATCAAGGGCTTCGGAGTCACCTTCTCGACCATGTTCAAGAAGGTGGCCACCGAGGAGTACCCGGAGGCCGGTGCGCCGGCCGCGCCGCGGTACCACGGCCGGCACCAGCTCAACCGCCACCCGGACGGGCTCGAGAAGTGCGTCGGCTGCGAACTTTGCGCGTGGGCCTGTCCCGCCGACGCGATCTTCGTCGAGGGCGGCGACAACACCGAAGAGGCTCGTTACTCGCCCGGTGAGCGGTACGGCGCGGACTACCAGATCAACTACCTGCGCTGTATCGGCTGCGGGCTGTGTGTCGAGGCCTGCCCGACCCGGTCACTGACGATGATCAACTTCTACGAGCTGGCCGACGACGACCGTCAGCGCCTGATCTTCACGAAGGAAGACCTGCTCGCTCCGCTGCTTTCCGGCATGGAGCAGCCGCCGCACCCGATGCGGCTCGGTGAGAACGAGCAGGACTACTACGTGAACGGTCCCCAGCTCGCGCTCAAGCAGCAGCAGCAGGAGGCAGGACAGTGATTTCCGCTTTCCTGGCTCAGGCCCCGGCCGCGGTCTCCGTCTCCACCGGTGAGGCGATCGCGTTCTGGATCCTCGGCCCGCTCTCGCTGCTCGGCGCGCTCGGCATGATCTTCTCGCGCAACGCCGTGCACTCGGCGTTGTGGCTGGTGCTCACCATGCTTACGCTCGGTGCGCTCTACATGGTCCAGCAGGCGCCGTTCCTCGGCTTCACGCAGATCATCGTCTACACCGGCGCGATCATGATGCTGTTCCTGTTCGTGCTGATGCTCGTCGGCCGTGAGAGTTCCGACTCGGTGGTCGAAGTCCTTCGCGGGCAACGGCTTTGGGCGACACTGCTCGGCAT
>Ga0193717_1001181_pt1 | contig 16231 bp, 15 predicted proteins | sample U2c2metaG_FD_145900 | JGI IMG/M metagenome (GOLD analysis project Ga0193717, IMG submission 145900) | Soil microbial communities from a riparian zone of the East river system, Colorado, United States - U2c2 | ecosystem: Environmental > Terrestrial > Soil > Riparian zone | place: USA: East River... | reverse complement strand
AGACATTTGGCTTCAGAATATCATGAACAGATACGCCCCTGGCCTAGTTGCCTCCAAGTGGCATGCTCAGTCTGGCCCCTTCATTTTACTGGGCCGTGTCTAAGCGGCGTCGTTTATGTCAAATTGACGAGGACTCACCTCAAAATGACCGCTGGTGTGACCGTACCCGCAGCCGAAGATGCCAATAACCGCCAAAAGCGATAGATACGGGACTAATCTCGGGCCAGTTAAGAGCAATCGCTCGGGAATACAATTTGCTCTGAGTTCTGCCGGATAGTTGGGGCAATCCGCCCCGTTGGAAAGACAGTCCCCGGAAAACACCAGACACATGAGCCGACAATCCATCAGGAATTGGTACATGAAGTCTATCGCGATAGTTGGCGCGGTAGTCACGCTCTTGTGCGTCTACCGGCTGCCCATTCACCAACTCGATCTCAGATATCCCTTTCTGGTACTGGTGACGATTGTCATCGGATCGCGTATCACGGTCCAGATCCCCCGCGCCAAAGGGCACATCTCCGTTTCTGACACATTCATTTTCCTCACTATGCTGATGTTTGGCGGTGAGGCGGCAATATTACTTGCTGCGATCGAAGCGTTCACTTCCACCATCCGTTTCAGCAAGAAGCCTCTGGTGGGTTTTTTCAACGCCGGGGTGATGGCTTGCTCGACAGCGTTGACCGCAACAACTGTGAGTGTCGCGTTCGGATCTCTTCGCGATTTGCCGGAAGGCCCCTTAAGTAACCTGGTGATGGCGCTGTCTGTGATGGCCCTGGTACAGTATGGCTTAAACTCGGGCTTGGTCGCCGTGAGCGCTGCCCTGAAACTCAACCAGCCAGTGTGGTTCACCTGGCGTACAAATTTCCTCTGGACCTCGATTACTTACTTTGCCGGAGCCTCAGCAGCAGGGTTCGTCGCCCGCGTGATTGACCAGACGGGCTTCTACGCTCTGGTGGCCACCGCACCAATCATCGCCATTATTTATCTAACCTACCGCACCTATCTGCAAAATATTGAAACGTCCGCGGTCCAGGCCGAGCAGGCGAAACTCCACGTCGAAGAACTCAATCGCTTTATCGCCGAACAGGAACGAATCAGCAAGGCGTTGCAGGAGAGTGAGGAACACTTTCGGACGGCCTTCGATTATGCGGCGATCGGAATGGCTCTGGTTTCCCCCGCCGGCGCGTGGTTGAGAGTCAATCGATCTCTGTGTGAGATCCTGGGCTTCCGCGAAGAAGAATTTCTCAAATGTGACTTTCAGGCACTGACGCACCGAGACGACCTGGGCGCTGACTTGGCTCACATCTACCGGATGCTGGCTGGGGAGATCCTCACTTGTCAGCTTGAGAAGAGATACGTTCACAGACATGGTCACGAAGTGTGGGCCTTGACGAGCGCGTCACTGGTGCGCGACGCCCAGGGCGAACCGCTGCACTTCATTTTTCAGATAGAAGACATCACGGAAAGAAAACGCGCCGAGGCAGCCATTCAAGCTCTTTCCGTCGTAGATGAGTTGACCGGACTCTACAATCGCCGCGGCTTCTTGGCCTTCTCTGAACAGCATCTCACTTCAATCCAGCGAACGAACAAGAGTCTGATGGTGGTTTATGCGGATCTCGATGGCTTGAAACAGATCAACGACTCGTTCGGTCACATGGAAGGCGATCGCGCGCTGAGAAAGACCGCGCAACTTTTGGCCGAAACGTTCCGCTCGTCCGATGTGCTTGGTCGTTTGGGCGGCGACGAGTTTACCGTTTTCGCGGCGGTGGAACCCGACGGTGGAGTCGACAGCGCCATGGACCGGTTGAACCGAAAGTTTGCTTTCTTCAATGCGCGCAATAAAGCTCCGTACAAATTATCGGTCAGTGTTGGCCTGGCAATCATGAATCCTGACGAGGCCGAGACAGTTGAACAACTGATGGCCCGTGCCGACAAGGCCATGTACGAGAACAAGCGGAAGCGAAAGACTTCCCAGCCATTGCCGAGCATCGATCATTTAGAAGAAGCTGTAGCTTAAGGCTGGTCGGTTCGCTCACGCTTTAAGAATTTGCAGGCAAGGAAGGGTGGTTTACCCTCGCTCGGCTGTTCCCGAAAGGCAGGCCGGGGGGAAACCATCCTTTCTTACCTTTGAGATTGCCTATCCTGAGTGATCCATCTCACTTGCAAGGCTGATTTGGATTGTCTTAACTCCAACTCCAACTTTCTCCGAAACGTACCCGGCCTCCTTATGTAGTATCCTCTGCGTTTATTATGAGCGCCCCGGCCGATGCGACTGCTTTAGTCGACGCTGTCCCACCGCAACGATGGCGGATCCTCGCCTTGGTTTCAATCGCGGAATTGCTGGCAATGTCGCTTTGGTTCAGCGGTTCGGCGGTTGTGCCGGCGTTGCGCTGGGAATGGAATCTCACTGATTCCAGTGCCAACTGGTTGACGATCGCCGTCCAACTCGGCTTTGTCTGCGGCACGCTGCTAAGCGCATTTCTAAACCTGCCTGACATCATCAGTGCGCGTTATCTGGTTGCTGTGTGCGCCTTAGCGGGAGCGACCGCAAACGCTACCTTCGGTTACTACGCACAGGGCGCCGGGCTGGGTATCACCATGCGCTTTTTGACGGGACTCTTCCTCGCTGGGGTCTATCCTCCGGGCATGAAGATTATGGCTTCGTGGTTTCGCAGTTCTCGCGGGACAGCGTTGGGAGTCCTCGTCGGAGCGCTTACGCTTGGTAAGGCTTCACCTTACCTGATTAATGGGTTGGGCAGCCAAAACTGGCGGCACAATATTCTCCTCAGCTCTCTCCTCGCCGGAGTGGGTGCTCTTATCGTGCTGTTGTTCGTGGGGGAAGGGCCTTTCACACTGCCCGCCGCCCGCTTCGATTGGAAACAGATCGCCAAAGTCTTCAGCAATCGAGGTGTGCGCCTGGCAAACTTCGGTTACTTCGGGCACATGTGGGAACTCTACGCAATGTGGGCCTGGTTGCCGGTAATGATTCGTGCGAGTCTGGATGTGCAGGGAAGCCCGCGACATCTCGCAGAAGTCACTTCGTTTCTAGTGATCGGTTGCGGGGCAATTGGGTGCGTGGTGGCAGGTTTGATTGCCGATCGGATCGGCCGCACCCTGGTAACTTCATGGGCCATGGCCATCAGCGGAAGCTGTTGTTTGTTGATCGGATTTCTGTTTCAGGCGAACCCAATACTGCTCTTACTGGTGGCGGCGATATGGGGAGCGACTGTCGTGGCCGACTCCGCACAGTTTTCAACCTGCGTGACTGAGCTGGGAAATCCGCAATACATTGGCACGGCGTTGACGATTCAAACATGCATTGGGTTCCTTTTGACTAGCATCTCAATAGAGCTCGTTCCTCACATGGTAAGACTGGTCGGCTGGCGCTATGCGTTTGTCATCCTGGCGCCCGGACCGCTGCTGGGTGTCATTGCCATGCTGCGACTGCGCAGTCTGCCCGAGGCAGTGAAAATTGCGCAGGGCAGACGGTAACAGGCTCAAGCATCGCTAGTTTGCAAGTCACTCATGTCAGAACCGCGAGCGGTAGCGACCGGGTCCTGGCACTCAATCAAACATTGTATGGTCAACTTCTAGCTTGAATCTTGGACCCGGTCGCTACCGCTCGCGGTTCTGACATGAGTGACATGTGAATTACCGTGCCCATCCCAAGCTGGTCTTGCAAAATCGAAAGGGTTTCGCTAATCTGGCGGCCTAGGTGATCTCGATGCGAATCATTCATTAAGTACTGAGTAAGCGTAAACGTCCCGCACCCACCGTTGCTGTCAGACCGACAAACGGTGATGCGTCAATGTTCGCAGCCCTTGCGGACCGGACTTGTTGCCCTACTCAGGCCTACCTTTCCTTTTCCCCTTTCCAATCAACTTGGTTTTGCCGTGGCTTCGTTTTTGGCGATCCACTTTTTTTGAGGTGACTCATGGAATTCCCAGCCATCCAGGTTCGCAATTTGAAGAAAAGCTTTAGCAAGCGCGATGGCTTCTTCAAAAAATCTCGGCTATGGGCTCTGGATGACGTGACGTTCGAGGTCCACAAAGGCGAGACCTACGGGTTGCTCGGACCTAACGGTTCGGGCAAATCGAGCTTGATCCGAATTCTCTCGACTCTGCTTACGGCGGATGGAGGAGAGGTGCGTCTGATGGGTCACTCGCTTCCAGAAGAGCAGGAGATGGTGCGCTGGATCATTGGGCGCGTAAGCGTTGACGCTGCCTTCTATAAAAAACTCTCGGCGCGGGAGAACCTGCTTTACACCGCCCTGCTGTATGGCCAGAAGCCAGGCGATGCGGAGCGCCGGGCGATGGCGATCCTGGAACAGTTGGGAATGGAGAAGACGAAGTTCTCAACACCGCTGGAGGAGATGAGTCGAGGTATGCAGCAGAAGATCAGCATTGCCCGAGCTTTGGTGATAGATCCTCCTCTGTTGCTTTTGGACGAGCCCACGACCGGACTCGATCCGAAGAGTCGTCGTGACGTGCAGTCGTTTCTTGAGGCGCTGCGGCAACGGAGCGGAACGACCATCCTGCTCACGACACACGATATGGCCGAAGCTGAACGACTTTGCGCCCGCATCGGGTTTTTGGCGCACGGAAAGCTAGTGGCCGAGGGCACCGCAAAAGACGAAGAGCCGATCGAGGAGATGGCGGTTTTAGAGGGGGTGTGATGGATACGACAATTCGCCAGACATGGGCTTTCATGTTCCGAGGCTATCATTTGACCCGACGGTACATTTCCTGGGTCATCGTGTTCAACTTCTACGCGCTGGTAACGTCCGCGACAGTCGCACTCATCGGCGTAGCGGCTCATGACTATCAACTGACGCTCACGCTCGTCGTGGGGGCATTGATGTGGAATTTCATGTCGTCGCTTTACAACGAAATAGCCATGTCAATAGCCTACGAACGCTGGGAGGGCACTCTAGAGTACACATTCATGGCGCCGGTCTCTCGTCTGATCCACCTGACTGGCATTAGTCTGTTTTCGTTGCTCAATAGTATCGTTCAAACTCTAATCGTGCTGATTGGCTTGTTGCTGTTTACCGATCTGAACCTCCGCGGAGCAAACCTGCCGGGCGTGCTGGTTGTGCTTGCCGTGAGCACTGTTGCCTTCGTGGGACTTGGTTTGATGGCGGCCGCGTTGCCGGTAATGAGTCCGGAGCGAGGCGCAGAGGCCACGCACATTTTCCAGGGATCACTGTTGCTCGTTTCCGGAGTCTATTATCCCGTAGAGATCTTACCCAGGTGGTTGCAGCCGCTATCCGCGTTGTCGCCTGCAACATATACTCTTTCGGCCTGTCGTAAGCTGGTGGGCATCGGAAATCCTGGGTCGATGCCAGGCAACCTGATGGGCGCGCCGCTTTCAGCAGTGATGAGGGAAGTGATCATCCTGGCCCTGATGGGCGCTCTGCTGATGCCTCTCGGTCTTTGGGTCTTCGGTAGGATTGAGACCTGGGCCAAGCGGACGGGCAAGCTGAAAAGAACGGGATGATGAGATACTAAGCTACTCGCGACGATGGGACGCTGCTTCGGGGGATGGGAGTATATTGTAGGGGCGTCCCTCCGTGGGCGCCCCAAGCTGCGCTACCACATTTCCTCCTATGACTACGAAACTCACCAGCAAGAGCAAGAACGAGAAGATCTCTAAGATCGACCTCGAAGGTCTAAAGACCCGAACGAAGAAAATCATTCAACTGCTCAAACGTGCTTATCCAGATGCGAAATGCAGTCTGAATCACTCGAATGCATTTGAATTGCTGATTGCCACTATCCTTTCCGCACAGTGCACAGATGAACGCGTAAACATCGTAACCGCGGATCTTTTTCGAAAATACCGTAAGCCGGAAGACTACTTGAAGGTCCCTGCGAGCGAGTTGCAAAGCGACATCCGCACCACCGGTTTCTTCCGCAACAAGACTAAGTCGATTCAGGGCACGGCGAAGGTTCTAACCGAGCAATACGGCGGTCGGGTCCCTGGCACAATCGAAGAACTGCTCGAGTTGCCTGGCGTTGCTCGCAAGACGGCGAACGTCGTCCTGGGCAATGCCTTCGGAGTGTCATCGGGGGTCGTGGTTGATACTCACGTGACTCGACTATCGAGACGACTTGGCCTGACTCAGCAAAAGGATCCAGTGAAAATCGAAAACGATCTAATCGCGATTGTGCCAAAAAAGGATTGGGTGATTTTTTCGCATCTGCTCATCGCCCATGGTCGGAAAATCTGCAAGGCCAGGAATCCGCTCTGCGCCGAGTGTGTTGTCGAGAAGTTCTGTCCTTCGTCCTACCTTAAGACTGGCGTAATTCCGGGAAGTTAACATCTCATATCTAGGTACGTCTGAAGAAAACCTCCGTTTGACGACAAATTGGTGCCCTGCTAGCGCATAGCACCGAACGCCGCTACAATGGCCTCGCTCCGTTATCCTGATTTCGATTCGCCGTTTCACCGCATAGAATGCCGGTTATTGAATATTTCTGCCTTTCGCACAGCATTATGTCATCAGGCCCAGCGCCCGCTCCTGGTTCACCCAACGCGGAGAGGGAGGCTGGCACAGATTGAAGTACAAGTTTAAGTGGGACCTTCTGACTGATGAGCGCTTGCTCGACATGCGGATTTCCGATCTGCCGATCAAGATAAAAGACTCGTTTCTCGAGCCACACATCATTCGTCTCTACCGTGAGCTTAACGAACGCGGCATCCGCTTCAAGCCACACGTCTGGCTCTCCGAGGAGTGGTTCTCGCCAGACGGCGTGCCCGGCATTGCTATTCCTTTTTACCTTGCCCATCCGCGCCTGATGAAGTTGGAGCGCAGGCAGATGCTCGAAGTCGAGGGCGGCACCGACACGGAGTGCATGCGCATCCTGCGTCACGAAGCTGGTCATGCGCTCGATACTGCGTTCCGGCTTCACTTCAAACGGCAATGGCGGGAACTCTTCGGTTCCTTCGCGCAACGCTATCCCGATTTCTACAAGCCCAAACCAAAGAGCCGCAACTACGTGCTGCACCTGCGAGCATGGTACGCGCAAGCGCATCCAGCCGAAGATTTTGCCGAAACGTTTGCGGTGTGGCTCACACCGCGCTCTCGTTGGCGACGCCGGTACAAAGGATGGCCGGCATTGCGCAAGCTGGAGTATATCGACGATGTGATGCAGGAACTGGCCGGCACTAAACCGCGAAACCGGGTGAGAACTAAGATGGAGCCGCTTTCGAGCTTGAAAATTACGCTGCGTGAACACTACCGTCGCAAGCGGGAGAAGTATGATTTTGATTGGCCGGCTGTTTACGATAGGGATCTAAAGCGGATTTTTTCAGACGATCCGGAAGATCGGTTGCGACCAAGTGCTGCCAGTTTCCTTCGCAGCGTTCGTCGCGAAGTTCGCGAGATCGTTGCCGACGGGACGGGAGTTCACCAGTACACGATCGATCATGTCTTGCAAAACATGATCGATCGGTGCAAAGAATTGAAGCTGCGCCTCGTGACCCCGCCACGCGAAGCTCGCCGGCGGATGATGATTGTGTTGACGGTCCAGGTAATGAACGTGCTTCATTCCGGTTACCATCGGATAGCCGTATGACCTTCGAACCCAAAAAAAAGCTGCGCATAATTGTCCTGGTGCATCAGGACCTGGTGCCACCCGATTCGCTCGATGGTCTGAGCGACAAAGAAAAAGCCGAGGTTAAGACTGAGTATGACGTGATCTCGACTTTGAAAAAGATGGGCCACGAAGTCTATCCGATTGGGCTCTACAACCAGTTGAATGTAATTGGTAACGCCCTGATGGAGCACAAGCCCCACATTGCCTTCAATCTACTGGAAGAGTTTCATGGCTACCCTCTCTACGACCAGCACGTCGTCAGCTATCTCGAGCTGATGAAGCAAGCGTACACCGGATGTAATCCGCGCGGTTTGACCCTGGCCCATGACAAAGCCTTGACCAAAATGATTTTGGCTTATCATCGTCTCCAGGTGCCAAACTTTGCGGTGTTTCCAATCAATCGAAAGGTGCGACGGCCTAAGCGTCTCAAATTCCCCCTGCTGGTAAAGTCCATCAGCGAGGAAGGCTCGGTCGGTATCGCCCAGGCTTCACTTGTTCACGATGATGAAAAACTCACTCAGCGGGTGGAGTTCATTCACCGGCAGAACAAGACCGCTGCAATAGCAGAGCAATACATCAAGGGTCGCGAGATTTACGTGGGTGTGATCGGCAACCAGAATATTCAGACGTATACGGCCTGGGAGTTAGTCATGGAGAAGCTGCCTGAGGGCTCAGAGAATATCGCCACGCTCAAGGTGAAGTGGGACCCGGCCTACCAGGAGAGAGTGGGATTGGCGACCCGTGCGGCAGAGCTTACTCCTGAGCAGCACAAGACGCTGGAACGTCTCTCAAAGCGAATCTACCGCTATCTTTTCCTCAGCGGTTATGCGCGCCTGGATTATCGGATGACGGAAGAAGGGCAGTTTTACCTGCTCGAAGCTAATCCCAACCCTCAAATTGCTCAAGATGAGGATTTTGCAGATTCGGCTGCACATTCGGGGGTTCCTTACGATCAATTGCTTCAAAAAATAATCACCGTAGGCTTGAACTATCAGGGCTCTGGTCAGGTTACGTAGGTTCCGAAATATCTTCAGGTTGATTTTGAGGCCCGAAGTTCAGAGTTCAAGCTTTAGCTTGTGTCTGTCGCGAGCAGCAACCTAAAGGTTGAACTCTAAACTTCTGGTTCTAAACTTCCGGCTTTTCAATTTGGGAATACGCAGCGAATTGATCATTTCCTGTTCTTGAATCCCCGGAACCAGTAAATCAGCTAGCGAGGCTTGTCCCAAATGATGCTCGCACTCACATTGCTCTTCGCGATCAATCTCTATCGGCACGTTAAACGTGAAGATATTTGATTGGGAGATGGCCTGCTTCAATTGTTTGCGGCATGCCTTTCGCACGCTTCTGAGCCCATCACATTGACCGTTGTGTCCCGCGACGGGACGTTTGCCTCGTCGCCCTCCGGCGACAAGTACCTCGCAAAAATTTTAGTGACCTCTTTTGGTCCGGAACGGCAAGCCCAAATGTGAGTCGTCACAAAACAGTCACATTGCCTCTTGTCGCATCCGCATCCAGCAGCTATTCTTCGCTTGGCTTTCAGCGGTTCTCCCTCATTAGAAGAAATAAAGAAAAATATTCGGAGAAGGTAGTTCCCCTTCTATGCATTTACAAAAGCTATTCCCCTGTGCGCTGACCCTGTGTCTTGCCGTTTTCTGCTCTATTTCGACGCTGGCTCAGGAGATCGAAACTCGCGACCGACAGGTCGCACGTAACTCTTCGAGTGCTCTAACTCCTATCTCGGTGGATGATCCCATTATCATTTCGGAGGCCTCCCCTGAGGAAATCAAGGCAGCCGCAACGATTACGACCGCGAATTCCGGTTACAAATTCCAGCAATTGATCTCTTCAGCGATTGATCAGAGGCTTGGGTCCCCCTACTCGTGGGGCGCTACCGGACCTTTCAGATTCGATTGCTCCGGATTCGTATGGAGTACCTTCCAGTCGGCAGGAATCGACTTTGAGCGTAGCAGCGCACGTGCGTTGTGGGCACGCTTTGGCCCGGCAGCTCCCGAAGACAAGTTTAAGTTTGGCACGCTGGTCTTCTTCAGTGGGCTCAAGCACATTGGCATTGTCGCTGACGAACACGGCTTTTATCATGCCTCGCGTCATCACGGCGTGGTTTATTCACCGTTCAATGACTATTGGCTGTCTCGCATCGATGGTTTTCGTCGTGTGCCTCTACCAGAGCGGGTTGAGCCAACGGTCGATTGACGATTGCAATTTGTCGTTTAAGTAAAAGCGCCGGCGCATCGATTGATGTGCCGGCGTTGTTACTTTCTGCTAAAGGTGAGTGTTACGGTTGGCCTAACGGCTACGACACAAATCCCGCTCGGTGTTCTTCGTCAGGCGCGTCCCAGACAACCACGATCTTTTCTATCGCCACAAAGCAGATCTTGTCTTCAGAATCCCTTAGGTGAACCGTGCCGCCTTCCACCTTAATAACCTCGCCCCGAAGACTGGTAGAACCCTCACAGCGGAGGTCGACTTTCTTGCCGAGAAGTTTTGAAAGAAGATCATGCATTACAAATTCCTCCGGGGACTGCGCTTCGATCTTGCATCCCTTAGCGCCCGTTTCCGTTCCTGAATGTAATTTGAATCAAAGGCAGAACGTCCGGATCGTCCTGCTGCGTGCGTTCAAATTCCAGTAGGTCAAAGTGAGCGCACCGTTCGGTGGTGGGAAATTCCCGGCACACAGCCGGCCGGGCGTTGTATATCTTGCACTGGCGGGTTACCGGATTCAAAAAAGTGCAGGACTGTCCCAGCACCGGGTCTGCCTTGCGCCGAAGGACCCGTTCGGTAGTGTTGTAGGTGCGGGTAAACCGCACCAGCGCGGTTTCGTAATCCACGCCGAAATGCCTTGCCAGGCGGTTGATATCCCGTTTCGTAACCTGGACGCGTTCATAAATTGAGCAGCAATAAGCCGGGCATTTGCTGCAATCATAGTTCAATGGGTAACCGTTGGCAGTCGCAGTCATAAACGCCGAACCTCTAAGAACAAACTGGAATACTAACGCCGCTTAGATTTCTTGTATTCGGAAACCAGCAGGGCCATGAATTCATCGCGACGTTCGTAGAGTCGCTTGGGTTTGCGTGGCGCGTGCTGCGCCAAAGCATAAGCCGTAATGATCGGCAGCGCTACTGTGGAATCAACATAACAGACAACTGCATCCGGTAAACGATCAGGATCAACCTTGCCCCAGGAGACGGCTTCGCCGGGTGTTGCTCCGGAGAGTCCACCGGTATCAGGGCGTGCGTCGGTTACCTGCAAGAAGTAGTCGTGACCGCGCTCGTCGATTCCCAGCACTTCCTGAATCTGGGGTTCGGTTTGGAGTAAGAAGTTCTTTGGGGAGCCGCCACCTAGAATAAAGCACGCCGACTGACCAGGCTTGCGCTTGCCCTGAGCAGCTGTTTTCTTGCCGGTATTACGTTTGGCTGCGAGCACAATCGCAGCGGTCTCGTTTACATCAAGTGATGGATCGAATGCCAGCTTGTTACCCTGAAGCGCCTTTGCCGCCACGTTCATCCCAATGGACGAATCACCAGGCGATGAGGTGTAAATAGGCACGGAATATTCGTAAGCGACGGCCAGGAGCGACTTGTCCTTCAGTCCCAGTTTTCGCTCGCGTTCATACACGTAACGGCCACAGAGGTAATGAAACTCGGCCGTGGACATGGTTTTTTGAAATTCTTTGGCTTCGATGATCTTTCGAAAGAAAGCATCGGTATCGAGCAGAACTGAATAATCGAAGAAGATGTCGTAGATACGCACCACTTCTTCCTCTCGGAGCACGATGTCAGAAGTCTGAGCATTGCCCTGGTGCATGGAGAGTCCGATTCCGAAGTGGGTATCGTGATACAGATTCGCGCCGGTGGAAATAATCCAGTCAATGAAGCCGGCCTTGATCAACGGAATCAGGGCTGAGATACCCAGTCCCGCGGGAGTTAAGGCGCCCGTCAGCGAGAGGCCTATTGTAACTTCCGGCTCAAGCATCTTCCGCGTGAAAAGATGGCAGGCTTCCCGCAAACGTGCTGCGTTGTATGCCAGAAATGCTTCATCAACCAGATTAGCCAGGGTGGTTTTTGAGGTTATTGGAGCGGGATCGATTTTCCGTCCCTTCAGGAATTTGCTTTTAGTCGCCATGTTCAGGTCTCAATCGGAACTCAGTGTTCAAGATTTGATCTGCTCAGAGTTCGAAGCAATTGCCCGTAGACACTCGCCGCAAAGACAGCTGCGATAACTTTTCTTAAGCTCGGCTCGTTGAGCATCAGTCAGTTTTATTTCCCAGCACCAGCAGCCCCCAAGTGTGGCCCCGCAGGTAAACTGGCTCCCACACGCTTCACAGGTGGAGGGCTCGCGCCATCGCGGGGAAATAACTGCTGCGAATCTCTTGAGCCGATTGGTCATTGGTGAGTTTTATCTTCGCTCCCGTTATCCTGGGACGCGCGCTTCAATCGCAAGCGTCCGATACGACGCTCGTCGGCTTCCAGGACTTCCACCTCGAGGCCGCGAAAAGTTAGATGCTCGCCTGACCGCGGCACTTTTCCAGATTTGTTGATGACCAGACCGGCGATCGTCGTGAAGTCGTCATCTTCTATCTCCACTCCAAACAATCTCTCGATTTTCCCGATCTCGGTTGATCCTAGTACGTCGTAGGTTCCGTCCGGACTCTCGACAATCTCTTCTTCGTCCCCGCCGATATCCTCATCTTCAATCTCGCCGACAATCTCTTCGAGTATGTCCTCAACCGTGACCAGTCCCGCGACGCCCCCGTATTCATCAATCACAATGGAGAGTTGGACGTGGGCCTTTTGCATTTCTTCGAGCAACTCCGCAACCGGTTTGGTCTCGGGCACGAAATAGACTGGGCGCAGCAGCCGTTCAATCGGTTCATCTTCTTTGCCTTCCGCCCAGCGCTGGAGGAGATCGCGAACGTAAATCAGGCCCTCTACATTGTCGATCTGATCGCGATAGACCGGCAGCCGGGAATACTTGGACTCAATCATGACGTCGCGGGCCTCGCGAACGGTCGCGCTCTCCGGTATCGCCACTATGTCTGGTCGTGGAGTCATTACTTCGTTGACGCGAGTGTCACCAAATTCAATGATCGAATGAATCAACTCGCCTTCTTCTTCCTCCAGAATGCCTTCAGCTTCGCCGACATCGATTAACGCCTGAATGTCGTCGCCGATGTCTTCCTCGTCGTCGTCTTCGCCGTTCTCAGGCGCTAGTTCTTTGCGACGCGTGCGATCGAAGAGTTTGTGGAAGGGATCCGCAGCAAAAGCCATTAAGGGCAGCAGGGGACGGATTACGGGTAACAGGAATAATAGAGTTGCTTCGGGATCGCGGGTCGAAATAAAAAGCGGAATAAGTTGGCGAAACATTCCCGCCAGCAACAGACCAGCGAGCAGGCCCACTAAAACAAAACGTCGTTCCGAAAACAGTGTGAGTGAGATGGACGTGATCAGCACTGCCACGACCACGAGCAGAATCTGAATAGTTGCGGAGATGGCGAAACTGAACCGCGGGCGGTTTTCCAGCACCTGCTTTAAGAAGCCCGCCGACCGCCCTTTCGATCCTTCTTCCGCCTCACTGATTAGGCGTCGCAGTCCAACATCGCTCAACTGACCAAAGGCCATGTCGACGGTGGCAAGTAAGGACAGAACCACGAGCAGTAGAAAAGTCAGTAAGAATTCAATTTGCATGCGCTACAGGATGGTAAATCGTAAATCGCAAATGGTAAATGGAAGAAGGTCGTTACTCAGTTGTCAGTTGTCCATTGTCAGTTGTCCATTGTTAGCAGTTTAGTCATGCGTCGTCAGGGGATATCCCGCATTATCCTTTGAGTCGGACCTACGAAACCACTGACAACTGACCTCTGACAACTGACAATTGACAACTGACCCCGACCACTAACCTATCTCATACACCCATTTTGCGCCGCAAGCGCAGTTCCAGTCGATTCATTTCACCTTGATCGGTTTCATGGTCATAGCCGCAAAGGTGCAGCAGACCATGAAGAATGAGTTGCGCAATTTCCTTTTCAAACGTGAGACTGTTTTCCTCTGCCTGGCTCTCCGCACGCTCAACCGAAATTGCAATGTCGCCCAGGCTCGGCTGAGATGTTTCTGCAAACGCGTCGAAACCTGCCGGAAATGACAAGACATCAGTTGGTTTGCTTAGGCCTCGGAACTGTTTGTTCAGACTCTTAATCTGCCGGTCGGAGACGAAAGCAATGGTGGCGTCGTGCCCCGCTTTTCCGATCGCTTTTAATGCTCTTTCACCGAACACCTGCCAGCGCTCGCACTCCATCTTTCGTCGACGTTGCCTGCTCACCACCTCAATCATAGTCAACGGTAGATTCATTGTCGGGGCGGCCCTTTGTGGCCGCGCCATGGTTGCCAAATTCACATCTTTCGAGGTCACTTGTGCCTTTGCCACGTTGGGGCGCCCACGGAGGGACACCCCTACAAGTGAGACGCACGTTGAATGTTTCAGATATTGGCCTTCTTGGTGTGATCTTCGTAAGCCCTGATGATCAGTTGGACCAGCTTGTGACGCACCACGTCCTTGTCCGTAAAGTAGACGAACTCGATGCCTTCCAGATTATTCAGCACGCGCTCAGCTTCGATCAGACCACTGCGTTTGCCTGCCGGGAGGTCTACCTGGGTAACGTCGCCGGTGATCACGGCCTTGGATCCAAAACCAATGCGCGTCAGAAACATCTTCATTTGTTCGCTGGTCGTGTTTTGAGCCTCATCCAGAATGATGAATGCATCTGCCAGCGTACGACCACGCATGAAAGCGAGGGGCGCCACTTCGATCACTCGCTTTTCCAGCAACCTGGTAACGCGTTCGTAGTCGATCAAATCGAAGAGCGCATCGTAGAGCGGCCGCAGATAGGGATCGACCTTGTCTTGCAAGTCGCCGGGGAGGAAACCAAGTTTCTCGCCCGCTTCCACCGCGGGTCGCGCCAGCACGATGCGGTTAACCTGCTTCTGCATCAGGGCCTGCACGGCCATTGCTACAGCCAGATAAGTCTTGCCAGTGCCGGCTACACCGATGCCGAAGACTACGTCTCTTTCCTGTATGGCCTGAATGTATTTGCGTTGGTTAGCGGATTTAGGAGCTACTTGCTTCTTGCCGGCCGGATTGAAGCGCGATTTGGTGAAGTAATCGCGAAGGCTGAAGGCTCGGTCCTCAGCGATCTGCGCAAACGCCTCACGCAGTTCCTTATCGGTAAACTGCCGGCCTTCTTTGAAGAGTTCGGAGAAGTCCTCGAGAATCCGCTCCGCAGTCTCGACATCTTTGGGATCTCCGTCTATGGAAACGTCTTGCCCGCGGGCGTTGATGCGCACTTCCAGAAGCGACTCCAGGTACTTAATGTTCTGGTCGTGAACACCGAACAGCGTTTCCAGTCCCCTTGGCGGAAGCTCAATCTTATTCAAGAACACTCACTTTCATTTCTTGGTGAACTATGAGGAGGGCTACAGTGTGAAGGTGCGGAAAGAATGTTGACATATGATATCGCTTCGACGCTACTACAGGGCTCACTTAGGTGTCAAATATTGCCTGATTTTATGGTCGATCCGGCGAGTTCGTCGCCCGGTCCGTAGCTTGACACTCGCGATTGAGGCCCCTATACTCCGTCACTTGCGCATGACGCAGAGAAGTCATGTCGGGAGTCGTAAACACCATCACCAAAACAACAGGGCGGGGGAACGCAATTATCGGGAGAGTTTGATGCCAAATCATAAGTCAGCAGAGAAGCGGATGCGCCAGAATGAAAAGCGCAAGCAGATCAATCGGAGCAATCGTACCCGGGTTAGAGGCGCTATTAAGAAGCTTCGGGGTGCACTTGAGACCGGCGATGCGAAAGAGTTACAGACGCTCTTACCGGCGACCGTTTCGACGATCGACAAGGCAGTGCAAAAAGGTGTGCTCCACAAGAACACGGCGGCGCGCTACAAATCGCGGTTGACGGCGAATGCGAATCAGGTAGCGGCGAAGTAGAGTCGTAACAAATACTAGATATGGCGAGGCGGACCAGGAGTTTGGTCCGCCTCGCTTTTTGTTGGGCGCTAACCCTCATTGTAGGGGCGTCCCTCCGTGGGCGCCCCAGGTTCCGCGAACTGGGACCTTCCTTCCTACCCAACCTGGGGCGCCCACGGAGGGACGCCCCAGGTTCCGCAATCTGGGACCTTCCTTCTTACCCAACCTGGGGCGCCCACGGAGGGACGCCCCTACAATGTGGGCTTGGTCGAATGCCGATGAGAGGAGGAACTGAAGAATGACAACCTATTACAAAGACGTGCGGGAAATTGAAGCGGTGGTAAACGGGTTCGAGGCGTGTACAACCGCCAAGGAAGACTTCTCTCATCGAAGTCATCTCACAGTGGCGTCTTATTACCTCCACACTTCTAACGAGCCGGATGCCACACAAAGAATGCGGGCGGGCTTGCTTCGGTTTCTCGATCACCACGGCGTCGGCCGGACAAAATTCCACGAGACCCTAACAATCTTTTGGATTAGAACTGTCTCTGTTTTTCTGGAACGCTTGGATGATGAGCTCACCTTGCTTGAGGCGACCAACGCGGTGGTAGAATCGTTGGGCGACTCGCGTTTGGTCCTT
>Ga0193717_1001180_pt1 | contig 16245 bp, 15 predicted proteins | sample U2c2metaG_FD_145900 | JGI IMG/M metagenome (GOLD analysis project Ga0193717, IMG submission 145900) | Soil microbial communities from a riparian zone of the East river system, Colorado, United States - U2c2 | ecosystem: Environmental > Terrestrial > Soil > Riparian zone | place: USA: East River... | reverse complement strand
CAGGCGAATGCCCCGGGCCGATTTTGAAAGGTACATCAAGTTCCTGATCAACTCGGGCGATAATATTAAGATAAGTACACAGGTAGGTCAGCAGTTTATATCAAACGGCAAAACCTACTACTACATCACCCGCGACAATTTTACCGCTAACCCTGAAAAATAAGATACTACGGTTATGAATATTGCCAATATCAGTGAATCAGTAAAATTAGCTATCAGGGTTGCTCAATCCCTGGCTAAAGAATACCACAATCCGGAGTTTACAGCGGCCCACCTTTTAAAAGGGCTCATGCATAAGGACGCCGGAATGAGGGGCTTTTTGGCCTCTATAGGCAAAGATGATGAATACATTGCCGAGTGGGCCGAAGTACGGATTGATGAGCTCGAAAAAAACACGGTTACTCAGGATGAGGTAAAAGCAAGCCCGGAGATAGCCAGGATTTTTGAAGAGGCCGACCATGTCAGGATCAAGCTTGGGCTTGGTCTGATTACTCCGGTATGCGTGCTTACCGCCCTTTGCAAACCAATGGTTGGCTTTAATGCTAATCAGTTAAAATCGTTCCCGATCAAAGAGCGGGAACTGCTTGACCTTTACATCAGCGATGAAGAGATCAAACAGGTGGTTTCATCAGGCAATAATGCGACCGGTTCAAAAAATGCAACCGTAACAACCGCGCTTTACAAATACTGTGTAGACAGGATAGCCCTGGCCCGCGACGGCAAAACTGACCCCATTATTGGTCGCGACAAAGAAGGCCGCATGATCATGGAGATCCTTTGCCGCAGAACCAAGCCCAATGTGATCATCACCGGTGATGCCGGGGTTGGTAAAACAGCGCTGGTTGATGGCTTTGCACTGGATATTATAGCGGGTAACGTGCCCGAATTGCTCAAAAACACACAACTGTTTGAGCTTGATTTAGGTGCGCTGATAGCGGGAGCCTCATATAAAGGGGAGATTGAGGATCGCCTGAAGAATATTTTAAAAGAGATTAAACAATTTGATAAGGCCGTACTGTTTATTGATGAAATTCATGCGCTTCTTGACAGTAAGGGTCCCATTGGCGGTGGTGTGGGTAACCTGCTTAAGCCAGAGCTGGCCCGCGGTGAGATAACTGTTATTGGGGCTACTACCATTGATGAGTACCGCAAACTGATAGAGCCGGAGCAGGCCTTTAGCCGCAGGTTTGAAGTGTTACAGGTAAATGAGCCCAATGAAGCCTTTGCTGTAAAAATGCTCGAAAGGCTGGTTATTCCATATGAAGAGCACCATCACCTGAAAATTCAGTCCGATGCCATTCCGGAATGTGTGCGCCTGGCCAGGCGGTATATGAAAGACCGCCGCCTGCCCGATTCGGCCTTTGACCTGCTTGACCGCACGCTGGCTGCCATTAAGCTCATGAACGATACTTCAGAACGGGTACTGCATGAACTAAGCATTGCTTTTAACAAATTGCAGCAACCCGAAACACAATTGGATGATTATAAATGGTTGTATAGCCAGCTGCAGGATAAGGTGAGCCCGGTACTATTAGGGCAGTTACAGGACGAAACGCAGGTAAGTGCATTTGAAACTGTTGAAGAATATCAGCAATACCTGTCAAAAACGCTGGATGCCCTGCACACCCTCGCCTCGCAAAAAACGGATGCGGTAAGCAGGCAGGATATCGCTGCCATTGTTTCTTACAAAACAGGTATCCCGTTAGGTAAGATCCAGGCACAGGAAAAGGAAAAGCTGCTGAATATGGAGCAGTTCCTGAAGAAAAGGGTAGTAGGCCAGGATCACGCTTTAAAGGCGGTATCTGATGCCATATTGGAATCAAGGAGCGGGCTCAATAAAAAAGGGCAGCCCATGGGATCGTTCTTTTTACTTGGGCCAACCGGAACCGGAAAAACAGAGCTGGCCAAATCCATCGCCGAGTTTTTATTCAACGACGGAGTTTAAGGAAGAGCATTCCGCCGCATTGCTATACGGTGCGCCTCCGGGGTATGTTGGTTACCAGGAAGGGGGCCTGCTGGTAAACAAGATCAGGCAGCAACCTTACTCGGTGCTGTTGTTTGATGAGATAGAGAAAGCGCACCCGTCGGTATTCGATACTTTTTTGCAGATACTTGACGAAGGCCACATGCATGACAGGCTGGGCAAAGAAGGCGATTTCTCAAACTCGCTGATACTGTTTACCTCCAACATCGGCAGCGAACAGATTGCAGCCCAGGTTAGCAAAGGCGAAATCCCAACCTCACAACAGCTGATGGAAATTATGTCGGGCCATTTCAGGCCCGAGTTTTTGGCCCGCCTGTCGGAGATAGTCCCCTTTGCGCCAATAACCGAGCAAAATGTGACCCGGATATTTGAAATCCAGCTCCAAAGCCTTACTGAAGCGCTTGCAAAACAAGGTATAGGCTTTACCATAAATGAGGAAGCAACACGCATGCTGGCCCAGAGCGGCTTTAACCCCAAATATGGTGCAAGGCAGCTATCGGGCGTTATCAGGAATCAATTGCGCAGGCCCATCTCCAAATTCATTATCTCGGGCGAGTTAAAAAAAGGCCAGGTGATCGAGATCAAAAAACATGAGCTTGAGCAGCAACTGGAATGGAATATCATTTAAAATAAATATATAAACAACTAAATATCAATACTATGTTTAACTACGAAATAGGCGGCAACGAAAGAAAAATTGATACCTCAGAAGCTTTCGCGGACATTGCCCACAACAAAACCCTCTTTGTTCAGAAGCTAACTGATAACGAGCCTGTTAAGCCCGAGAAGGTAGAAGGTTTAAAAACGGTTCAGGAAGTTTTTAACCATTACAAACCCAAAGTTAATGTGGAGTTTGAAAAATACGACGGCTCCTTATTAACCGAAACACTGCGGTTTGGTAACCTGGGCGATTTTTCGGTAAAAAGCATCATAGGGCAAAGTCAGCATCTTAACAATGTGAGCATTGAAAAGGATATGTCTTTAAGCGTAATCAAGCAGCTCAAATCAAATAAAACCTTAAAAACCACCCTTGATAACGAGGAAACAAAAAGCGCCTTTATCAGCGCGCTGAAAAGCTTTGTAAGCGAATTGGAAGAAAATAAATAACAGGTACACACCTGCTTAATGATTTTAAGAATATAGATATGGCAACTCCCGAAGAACAAAAAATAGAAGAACAAACATCCGCTTCGTCAGGTTTTAAACCAGCTGAAAAGGAAACACGCGAAAAACTTCCCCTTGCAGATAGTTTAAATAAACTGGCCAGGGTAGGCGGCATTGACCTGCTGGAATCAACAATAGATGGCCTGCAGAACCTGAACCCTGAAAGAAAAGCCCGCAAGCAGATATTTCTGACCGGCGACGAAAAACGTAAAGAACGCGAAGAACTGAAAAAGAAAATTCAGCTATGGATAGATATCCTTGAAAATTCCGATTCGGTAGCCGCCATGGTTGAGCGCAGTTCCGAAAAGCTCAAAGCATCCGAAGAAAACATTAACAGAAATATAGCCGCTGCCCTAAAAACAACCAGGGAACTGGAACAGGCTTACCGCTCGGTTAATTTATTTTATCAGAACACCGAAGCCGATAAGCTGAAGAACGTAGTACTGCTCAATGCATCGCCCGACCAGATCAAGGATCTGGATAACCCGCGCTTTATTGATTATGTAAGCAGTGAGCTGAGCCAGAAATACGACAGACTCGACCTGCGCGAAAATTACTCCTTACTGGTTATCCCAGGTTATATGGGCTCCAATAAAGTGGTTGAAAAATGGGCCGCGATAGCTTACCGGAATAAGGCTATGCTGGTCACCGATTTTGCCGATCTGGATCAGCCCGATGATGTGATTGATCTTTTTACCGAAGCTAATTTAACCGGTGGGGATGCTTACCGTTCAAACGTGATCATGACCTGTAACTGGTTGGTAGGCCGCGGCAAGGTACAGGAAGTAAACGAGGAAGATGATCTTACCGTTCCGGGATCGGCAGCGCTGGCTGGTAAAATGTACCACACTTTAATGTCGCAGGTTACGGCCGGTAAAAAACACGGCTCCATGAATGATGTTGACGGCGTTAAGTTTGATCTGAAAAAAAGTGAGATCTCCCATCTGGAGCGTATTGGGCTGGTGCCTATGGTGAACGAATACGGCAAGGTGATGGCCTTCTCCGCAAAAACATTGTTCAATGGCGATAACATAGGTTTGCAAACCTATTCGGTAGTGCGTGTTTTTGATTACATCACCAAGGTGCTGTTTGATTTTTTAAACAGGCGCGCTTTTGAAAACTGGACCTCCAAAACCGAGAAAGACCTCCGTGGACAGATTGTAAAGTTCCTTGATAAAATTCAGGGTCCCGACCGCTTAATTGAACATTTCAAGATCATGCGCTTTGAACGCGACGAAACGCAGAAGGACATGATTCACCTGGATATCCACATTACTCCGTATTTCCCGGCAAAAAGCTTTGTAGTTAAACTGGATGGCCAAAAAGGCGAAGATGAAGAAACCACCTGGAGCTCAGAGTATGCTCAGCAATAGTGATAAACAATAACCGGCAGCCTGCTGCCAAAGCATATTTAAAAAATTAGTAAATGCGCAGCAGTGCCAACATTTATTAATATGTGTAATCAATAATTATTTAATAACCTCTTAAACAAGAATTTATGGCTTTTAAAGCAACGTTAACCTTTTCAGGTAAACAGTATGATGTACTACAGTGCTCTTATTCTATGTATCGTGATGTAGATCCTAAAGGAAGACCAACTTCCGGAGTATACGGCGGTAAAATAGATGTGGAAGTAGAATCAAATCAGGATACTTCTGTCATAGAAGCAATGGTAAATAATCAGTTTAAAGCTGTTACGGGCAGCTTAACCATTAAAAAGCAGGACGAGGATGCCAAAATGAAGGAGATAACCTTCACTGACGCCTACATCGTTAATTTTTCGGAAGGCATGAACGCGTATAGCGATAGTCCGATGACGCTTAGTTTCCAGATATCAGCCCGGCAGATCAAAATGGGTAATGCCGATCATGAAAACGACTGGCCTAAGTAAAATTAACTAAGGTGTTATAGCACAGGACCTGCAAGGCAATTCATTTTGCAGGTCCTTTTTTAAAAGTTTTTAATAACCGAAAAATGTCAGATATACTGTATAACAAACCGTTCAAACTGAAAAATATCCTGTTAAACAAAGAGTTGGAAACAACAGATCTGGGCGGGTCTATTTCTCAGAATATTGAGTTGATCATTTTTACCCGGTACGGCGAGCACAGGCACAATACTAATTTCGGCTGTGAAATATGGGACCTTGATTTTGAACTGGTGGTGAGTGAACGCATCTGGGAAGAAAAATTCAGACAATCATTGCTCCGGTCGGTTACCGAATATGAAAACCGCTTATATCAGGTTGAAGTAGACATAAAAATGAGTGAAGTGGAGAAGCTTTTTTTTGGCAAAGATGTAACTGAAATCAAAAAGAAGGTAGAAATTTCTGTTAGCGGAAGGATAAATGTTACCGGTGAAAAATACTTTTTTAACACCTCACTTTTTTTAAGCCCGCTGTGCAGTTAAGTAACACCTGCTGTTCAGGTTTGGCTTTATAATCCTTTAATCATCAGCAATCATATATGAACGATATATTTTATTCGTCAAAAGACGAGATCAGGAATAGGGTATTAAAAAATGCGCGGGATTACTGGGGCATAAAAGATATGACCGATTTTGATCCGATGGTAAAACTATTGGTAGAAGTACTAAGCACAGAACTTTTTAACATATCCAGCCAGGTAAATAACCTGAAGAACCGGATGGTTGATAAAATATCGGGCATACTGGCATCTGATACCCTGATCTGCGCTATTCCGGCCCATGCTATTGTGCATGCAAGCCCTGTTGAAGATACAGAGATCATTGATGAAAGAACACAGTTTTTTTACGGGAAAAAACTGGCTGATAAAGATGAGAACAATAAAGAAACCGCGATAGATATTTTCTTTAGTCCGCTAAAACCTATAAAAATATTCAAAGCAGCTGTAACTTATATGGCTACAGGCAGCAACGTGTTTCAGATTGATAGTCAGCAAAACAAAACACTGCTTGCCCAGTGCATACCAGGACGGCATCTTGAAAAAAGTATCATTTATATAGGCGTTGACATTCAGCCGGGATTAAATTCTTTAGATGGACTTAGCTTTTATTTCGACTGGCGCAATTACAAGGTTGAAAGACAAACTTATGATCTGCTCGCGTTTTCTCAATGGTTTGTGAATGATATCCCCGTACAGGTATCACATGATAAATTTTATCAGGAGCCTGGGCAGCAATTCCGGTCGCCATTTGATGATCATAATATCATTAACTTAATTACCCGTGATGTACATGCCTTTTACCGGAACAGATTTTTAACCATAAATGATAACGGCATACTGCCGCCCCCAATACTGGAATTATACCCTAAACAATTTGAGCAGGTTTTTCAGGCAAATAGCCTGTCGGGCTTTAATAAACCCATGCTTTGGATCAAGATTGTAGTGCCGGTTACTGTTAACCAAACTATATTAAATGAACTATCGGTTTCTATAAACGCGTTTCCGGTAGTAAATAAAAAAAGGCATGATCTTAAACATCGTTTAAAAATGATGAATGATATCATCCCGTTAAAACTTTCGGCCCATGACCAGTTTTTGAATGTTGATTCACTGAGAGATAATTTAGGCAGCCACTATACCGAAATTCCGCAGGGTTATGACCAGGAACGGAGCTCAGGGCTTTTTTCTGTTCGCTACGGTGGTTCTGAGCGTTTTGATAACAGGAATGCGAAAGAGATACTCGACTGTCTTTTTGAGCTTTTAAGAGATGAAAAGGCCGCTTTTGCCGCATATAGTTCAGATTTTTTAGAATCATCATTAAAGGAGCTGGAGCAAAATATTTCCATGATATCGCAAAAAACAATGGGGCAGTTGGGCAGTATTAAAGAGTTGTTTAACTACATTATTCTTAAACCGCTTAACAATGCCGATATCATGTTCCTGGAGTTTTGGACAACTAATGCCGAGCTGGCCAACAACATCAGAACGGGCAGCCGTTTGCAGGCTTTTGAAAGTACAAAAATAATTGCCGAGAGCTTATTTATGCTGAGCAGTACGCAGGGTGGTAAATCAAGATTAAGTACCACTAATCGGGTGCGGGCCTACAAATACGGGCTTACTACCGGTGACAGAGTAGTTACCCAGGCTGATATTGTTAATTTTTGCTTTTGGGAATTAGGCAGCAATATAGCTGAAGTAAATATTCGCAAAGGGTTAATGAACTCATCCAACCCAAAAGAAGGATTCATTAAAACAATAGATATTATAATTACCCCGGCACAGCAAAGCGAATTAAAGCCGGAGGAATGGAAACCCATACTGGAACTGACCTGCGCCAAACTCGAAACCCGCAGCACCATGAATTTGAATTACCGGTTTTTTCTGGCTGAAAATTAATAGCAATAAACTATCTGTTTTACAATCCTAACTAAATGCAAGACATATGAAGAAGGCATTGGATTTATTGAATGATCTTGATACTGATTTTAAAGCAACAGTAAAAGTTGCCGAATTATTTGAGAACGGTGATTTTGAGAGAGATCAGATTGTGATTTTGCCTGTAGGGGCTAAGCAAAGCGCCTATGCGAAGGACATCAAGGGGTTTTCGTCCTATTTTTCCGAAAGCATGCTGAAGGATTGCTTCATTGTGGAGGTTAACCGGGAGGGCTTATATGATATGCTGCCCGAAGGGCTTTTTCATGTTACCCCAATGCGAAGCTCGGGTTTGTCTGATCTGGAAATGATGGCGGATGTGCAGCTCAGACGGAATGAGGAAAGGGACGCCAGGAAATTTTTTATGCCTTTTGAAGCCGAGCTCAATTATATGCGCACGCTGTTGGAATGGTATGAGAACCGGTTAGATAAGAAAACAAGCTATAACGATCTGTCGATGATATTTGGCACAGAATGGAATGAGTTTGAACACCTGGATAACGACCAACGCATTATATGGATGCACCTTTTACCCGTTATACAGCAAAAACGGAACGACACGCGTTTTTTAAGCGAATTGCTTTCGGTGCTATTTAATATCCCGGTTCATATTGTTTTAAACCCTTCGGCAATTACCACAATTCCAATTGATGAAAGTATGCAATTTAAAATGGGGCGCGGTACGCTGGGTACTGATACGGTTATTGGGGCCAACTTTTTATCAGACCGCGAAGAAGTTTATATCCACATCGGGCCGGCTGAGGGTGACAGGCTGATAAGCTTTTTACCCGGAACACCGGGCGCTCATCTGATTGATATCGTAGTATCCTACCTGATGCCGGTAGAAACCGCGATAAAGGTAGAACTGGTGAGCAAACAGGAAAATAGAGTAGGCTCATTAGGTGCAGACAGTTCCAATTCTTTCCTTGGTTTTACGGTTTATCTCTAGGGTTAAAGAACTTTATTATTTCAGGCAATTAATACATCATCATATATACTTTAATGGACGTTCAACAATTCTTTCTCAGATACCTGCTGCTTCCGCTCATTGCGGTGGCAGCCGCAACAGTGATGGCTGTTGCGAATAAAAAAAATAAGTTCATCAACAATAAAAAATTGATCATTAGTGTGCTGCTTTTGAGTATTGCGCTGGCTATACCCGGTCCTTTAGGCTTTTTGGGCCTGAGTTATATGCCCTGGGGGTATATCATCAGTCAGATATATCATATTACCCTGGGAAGTGTTTTTGTGTACTTAATGACCAAATATTACCCCGATGAATTATTGAGCCGCAAGTTATTTATCATTATAGCCTTACTGATAGCCTGCTTACTTGGGTTTTATCTGTATCAAACCATCTTTAATGCTTTAAGTGACATTAAAACAGGTATATGGGCGGCTACAAGTACTTTTAATTTTGTTATCCCGCTGCTATTTTGGTGGAGCTATGTGGCCTTGTTAAGTATCCCTGCCGAAATTTATAAAATATGGAAATACCCGGCCGCGCCCATTAATCTGGATATGGAGCATCTTGATTTTAACCGTATGCTGGTGCTTGAGCTGGAAGTATATAAACATACCAATGATCCGGAGCCAATCAAGGTAAAAGTAAAGGCACCTGAAAATATGATGTTTGGTAACTGGTTTTACAAATTTATTGAAGACTACAATATCAAATTCCCTAAAAGCCCTGTGAAGTATAATGCCGACGATAACGAGGTGTATAAGTGGATATTTTTTATCAAAACATCCATTTTTAAAAGGAACATTTTTATTGATCCTGATCGGAACATCCGGGAAAACGGTATTTCGGAAAAGGTTACTATATACGCCAAAAGAGTTTCTGAAAATATCGATAAACCAATAGTAACAGGCGACGATTCCATTTTTGTTTAACATACTAACACATTACCTATATGATTTCGCCACTAAAATATAAACCGGTAAACTGGGTAGATGGCATGAAGCTGTCAAGCGCCCATTTTATTGCTACTGATCAGTATAACCAGGATTTTGTAAGAGATGCCAGATCCCTGGCCTTAACTAACTACAACTATGGTCTGCTGCCGCCTTTTTCGGGGCAACGCTCCTCATCAGACATTGATGTAACAGAAAAAGCAACCAACCATGTAGAGATCAAAGTACGGCTTTTTAACGCCATAACCGCCGAAGGTTGCAGGATTGATATTGACAGCGCTGCCAGTTATGATAACCAGCTTACCTACAGCCATTACTTTGCCGAAAATACCGAAACAAGAAGCATAACGTACAATATCCTTTTATCAGTTAACCCGTTTGAAAGGGTACCATCTGGTAATCTTGACCCGCAGGATAACCCACCCCGGTATCCGGATATTTCAAGAGGGCACAACATTTATCTGCTGCCGGTATCTGAAATGCCCACTAAGGCAGCAGATAATTATTGCCTAACCATTGGGCAGTTGATTTTGGCCAATGGCAAAGTTGCCATCAATAATAATTTTATACCACCAAGCAGTAGTGTGGTTAGTCATCCCGGTTTAATTAGGTATTACGAGTTGTTTAGCACACTGATGAATGACATCCAGCTGTCGGCCTTTACCATTATTGATAAAACAATGGGTAAGGAATCTGTCACGGTATTGGGTAAAAACATCCGTTTGATTTCCGAAAAGATGCTTGATTACCTGGCGCAGATCTTTTTCAATTACAGGAATTTTGGCTACCAGGAATCGCCTGTTCATTTGGCTGGTTACTTTTCAAAGCTGGCTCATGTGTTTTTCACCGGCATTAAACTTATAGAGGCTAAAGAGCGCGAAGAGATGCTTAAATATTTTTATGAATGGCGCGATGTTACTCCCGGCAATTTTGAGGAGCTGTTAGCCCGTACTATCGAACTGATATATGACCATCAGGATATTTACGCATCCATGTCACTAATAGAAGAGTTTTTAAAAGTGGTCGCAGCCCTTTGGAAAAAACTAAGCACGCTGGAATACATTGGTCAGCGTAAAGAAAATATTGTGGTGGCCGAGCAACAAATTGTTCAGCAGGTACAAGCTAAAAGAACCTGGACTTTATTGGATTAAACACGTAACGGCTGCATGCGATATAGCTTGTTTTAGTTACGGAAACACACACATAATTTTAAGAATCATGAAAATAGGCCCACAAACAGTTTTTAAAACTGCAGTAGTTAAAAAAGAAGTAGAAAAAGAAAAATATGATGAAAAACTATTAAGTAAACTCACTCCCTTAATAGGACCGAAAGAGCGCAGCTTGATAAATAGCAAACAGCTTAAAAAAGTGCGTCATAGTGATAAAATGGTTTTTTTCGAAGCCGATATGATTCATCAGGAAGCTTATAAGGATTACCCGGATGCAATTTATTGGTACAGAACCATGACTAAAGAGCACTTTGAATATTTAAGGACCACTAAGAAAGTGAATATTGAGGGGGAAAAGGATTATGGTGGTATTGCGCCCTTTTTTGACTATTGCGCCAAAAAGGAATATTTCGGTAATAAAAAGAAAGGAACTCATATTGTTGAGTTTGAACTTGGTAGTAATGGTAAAGAACTCTGCGAGCAAATACAGGAAAGGGAGATTAAAAGCAGAGGTATAAAGAACTTTGTAAAGAAGGATCCCAAACCTGAAAATGGCGCGATCAGTATTGGTCTTGGTCCGGCCGGATATTATGCAGGTACTGCAGGTGAGGTTTTTAATGAAAAGCTTTTAAGTGGAGACATCACCTGGAGGTTAGTTAAATTCAGGATTGCCAATCCCATCCCTAATGATCCGCTGTACTACAAAGATGGCAGAGACGATGATTGATAAACTGATTGGCTTGAGCATGGCCACTGAGTTTAATTTTTAGAAAGTAACAGAATAACAGAATAGGCATACATAAATAACTATGGAGATCCATTTAGTTAAAGACATTAACATAGGCGGCAAAAACATTGCTTATATCATTTCATTTGAATTGCAGCAAAGTTTTAATGCGCATCATTATTTTGAACTGCGGTTTAACCATGATCTGTTAGGCGCGCCGGGCTTAATTAACCTTGACGACAGCCGCGATTTTGTGGGCAAAACACTTTCGGCTTCATTTGGCTATACCACCGGTAAGCAGCAAAAGTTTGCCGGGGTTGTAACCAAGATAGAGCTTACCCAAAGTCATGGCTATCATGGCGTTATTATAGCGAGTGGTTATAGCCCTACCATATTGATTGACAGAGGCCCCGATTTAGGCTCCTATTATAATAAAACACTGGCCGCTATTGCTACGCTCGCCACTCATGACACGCCTGCCAATGACCTCAGGATCGTATCAAACCCCGACCGTGAAAAGCCGGTTGATTATGTGATGCAATACCAGGAAAGTGATTTTAATTTTTTAAACCGCTTAAGTGCCGAATATTATGAATGGTTTTTTTACGATGGTGAGAAGCTTAATTTCGGGAAACCCAGCAGCTCGGCAGAAGTGCCTTTAGTATATGGCAGGGATATACAAAGCCTGCAATACGGGATAGAGGTGGCGCCCATAAAAAATAACCGTTTTGCCTACAACCCCCAGCAGGACGAAATAATACAGGGCAAAGGTCCGGGAAGTGCTGCAGGGCGACCCGATCTTACCCATGCCACCAACGCTTCGGGTAATCTGTACAGTAAAGTATTTAACCAGCCGTCCCTGATCCGTGTAGAAAACAACGGTGATATTAAGGACCTGGCCGATAACGAAGAGAAAGCCAGCGTTAGCCAGCTGTTAAAAATAAGCGGCAGGGGCGACAACCCGGAAGTGGGCATTGGGAAAATTGTAGATATTTCTATGAGCCTGAAACAAGGCAGTGGTTTTGAAACAAAAAGCCTCGGTAAATTTTTGATCACATCAGTGGTACATACCGTAGATGACGATGGCCGTTATTTTAATATGTTTGAAGGCATTGTATCTACCACAGAGCGTGTCCCTTTCAAAAATTATGAGCGGCCTGATCCTGATATGCTGCTGGCCGAGGTTTTTGATAACGCCGATCCGCTGGGGCAGGGTCGTGTAAGGGTAAAGTTTAAATGGCTATGCGAAACCAACGACCCCACCGAATGGCTCCGCGTAATTACCCCCGATGCGGGCAGCAGCAGCAAAGTAACCAAAAACAGGGGCTTTGTTTTTATCCCCGAAAAAGGCGACCAGGTCGTGATCGGATTCGAGGATGGCAATGTAGCCCGCCCCATTGTGATGGGAAGTGTATTTCACGGCAAAAATGGTATCGGCGGCAGCAGTAATAATGATAAAAAGAGCTTAACCTCCAAAAGCGGCCATACCATTAGCATGGATGATAGCGGAGGGATACTGGTGAAAGATAAAACCGACCTCAACTTTATAGCCATTGATGGAAAAAATGCCATAACCATAAACACTGATAATAACATTACGTTGCAAACAGGCAAAGTAATGATCATTATGGATAAGGAGAATGATAAGATCATTATCCAGGCGCGCAATATCGAGATACGCGCGGCAGATGATTTTAAACTTACAGGTGATGGCGCTCCAAGCAAAAACGGAAGCATAGAATTTGGCGACAAGTTGCAGATCTCGTCGCAAAAGGAACTATCAATGGTTGGCCAGTCTGAGGCTAAATTAAATGGGAAAGAAGTGATCATAGTAGGCGGTAAAACCATTATTGATGGTACACCGGTTCAAATAAACTCGTAAATGATGGATGAGCAAACAGAAAAAAGTTACCAGCTAATTGTTAAGGGAAATGTGAAAATGCTAACCATGATGGATAGTTTTGTTACAACAGGCACCTATGGGCTATTAAGTAAGGGCCCAAATGCAATCAGGCCCGAATTGCAGGAATATGTGCTGGAAGAAAAAGAAGTAAAACTTACCGAATACTTTGACCCCAATACCTATCAGCTGATTGAATATGTGAACAGGCTGGCCAAAATTTACAGCAGGCAGCACGTTTGCATTAACAGTACCGGTTCCATTAAAGGCCTGCTGAACATGCCCGAGATAAAAGGCAAATGGGATTTGCTCAAAAAAGAGCTGATGCACATAAATCCAATAGCAGCTTTTGAAGTTATCAGGCACAAAGACCGTGAACTTAACAACCCGGCCGAAGTGATCGACAACCTGGCCAACACCCATTTTATGCACCTGTTTTTATATGCTTTTGCGATTAAACCCGCCGAAGCAGAAAATAAACGGCAGCAGCTTGTCCGCGACCGGATGGGAATAGGGTTTATGCTACCTGTTGTTCAAACATTCACAACTGATAAAACAGAACACGGGCATATTGTTAATACCGAAGCAGTATTGGATACAAGCGGCAGGATAGATGAAAATCTGATCACTAGAGTTACTGGGCAAAAGGAACTTGATATTAAGCATTATACCCGGGGTAGCTTTAAGCATGACCAAAACGGGGGGCTGTTATCGGCAGAAATGACGGTTTTTGAGCAGCTCAACAATGATTATAAATCGGACCTGTACCTGCAGCTGGAAAGTATTTAAGTTATGGCAGAGCAACAATGGTTAACAGAAAAACATTACCTGGTATGCCCTAAGGGAGTAATGTTTAAGCAAATGAAGGTAATGAGCCAGCGGCATGTGATGTTTAGTGGCAACCTTGCAGCCACTACGGCCGATACCATGATAGGTAACGCGTTTATGTGCATGGGCAATCTGGCTGTCGCGGCTGCGCCGGTTTCGGCCCTGCAATCAAAGGCAGTGGCATTTATGGTGGCACCGGGTATTGGCCTGCCTCGCATAGGCATACCACCGCAGCTATTGTTATTTGCAAGCGGAGCGGGTATGGTGAAATGTAACCTGAGCGCCCTTACAAGGGTATGGATCGACTCGTCGCCCAATTTAGTTATCAATCATCATGAGGGGCTGGTAGTAGGGCAGAGTAAACTGCTTTGCCCGTCTGAGGCTGCTATGATAGAAGCCAAGGAAACCTTTTGGGAGGCCATGATAAGCACCAGCCATAACAACGTTGGGCATATTGCCAGCTTTGCCTTTGGCTTTTTGGCCGGGCGCGGCCTGGGTAATATAACCGGCGGACAAGCCGGGGCACCAGCCATGTATGATCCGGCCTCATTATTTGGAGGCATGAATCTCATGAGTCGCAGCGCAAATGGTTCGACCATGTTTTCGGGCGGGGCCGGGGAGGTATGGAACAGTAATGAAAATCAAAATGGCGACAAACTGCAGGCCAGCGGAGCGGAGCTAACCCTTGCTATTTTTGCCGCGAAAGGATCGTCGCTTACCTGTTTCCCGGCAGGCACTATCGTACATACCAACAACGGTTTGCTGCCAATTGAAGAAGTAAGAACAGATGAGCTTTTGTGGACAGCTAATGAGCTCAGCGGGGAGCGTGAACTTAAACCTATCAAAGAGATTCATCGCCGTACAACCCTTACCATGATGGTTGTTGAACTGGCAAACGGAACCATATTTGAAGTTACCCCCGATCACCGTGTACTGACCAAAGGCGAATGGCGCGAGATACAAGAGCTTAACCCCGGCGATGAGTTGGAAAACATTGTGGGCGAACCGGTAGCCATAAAACATACAGGCTCAATAATCAGGAGCGCTGTTGTTTACAATTTTTCTGTTCGGGATAACGAAAACTATTTTGTTACCGAAGAAGGTATCCTGGTTCATAACGCATCCTATACCCAGCCTGCTATTTTTTAATAATATCATAACAAAAACATCATGAAACCTATTAATGCTAAAGAATTAAACAGATCATACGTATTATTCTCCGTTAATTTTATCGCGCTTGCCACGTTTTCTATATTTTGCCTGTATCTGTTTTTTGCTGCGCAGAGCTATGAATATAACCTTCTTCGAGATGAGGCAAACCAGGCCGAACAACTGCTTTCCAAAAGAAAGGATGTGAATAATCAGTTTGACCTTATCCTGTCAAGATTTAATGAGCTTTCTAAATTTTCATCCATTAACGCCGAGGAAATGGATAATCAGGCTTCCATGCTGGAAGACATTCAAAATGCCAATTTCAAAATCAAAGATATCTTAAAGCAACAGCAATCCGACATGAGCAGTTTCAAACTGTATAAAAAAATGACTGATGATGTTACACAAATGGCGGGTATACAGGATTCGTTGTTTAATACCAGGTTTCAGTTAGAGAGCATCAAAACACAGCTGGGGTCCTGCTTAAAGGTCAATCATTCGGCCGAAAACAAATTAAGCTTCGGGGCATTCAGGAGGTAATAATAATGCCCAACAGGATAAAACAAGCTTAGGTTCAGTATATTTGTTTTAGAGAATGATCATTGCTTATGATCGGCTTCTGCAGTTATAAACCAATATTACCTGTTTCTCTAATCTGTGAATCATATGGACAAAGCCTCGTACAACCAAATCTTTAAAGCTAAAAAAATCAGCTTGATCAAATTACTTGCTTTGAGCTTTTTATGCATACCGTTAGTTTTTGCGGCAACAGGATGCGCCGCGCAGTCAACACCTCCGCGTTCCCTGCTTGCGCTTTCAAAAAGCGATCATATTCTGGCGATCATTGACCCGGTTACGCTGACGGTTCTCGCACGTGTTCCGGTGGGCTCCGATCCCCATGAGGTTATCGCATCGGCTGACGGAAAGACAGCCTATGTTTCGATCTACGGTGGTGGGAGCTTGCACGAGCTTAGTGTGATCGACCTTGTGGCACAAAAGCCCTTACCCACTATTGATACCAGGCCACTGATGGGACCGCATGGGCT
>Ga0193717_1001179_pt1 | contig 16253 bp, 15 predicted proteins | sample U2c2metaG_FD_145900 | JGI IMG/M metagenome (GOLD analysis project Ga0193717, IMG submission 145900) | Soil microbial communities from a riparian zone of the East river system, Colorado, United States - U2c2 | ecosystem: Environmental > Terrestrial > Soil > Riparian zone | place: USA: East River... | reverse complement strand
AGTCCCGTTCGTTCCCGGCGCCGAGCGGGTCGTGGGCTTCCAGCAGTGCTTGGACGGTCGCGTGTGTCGCGGGCTGGCCGGGCTCAGTTGTCGGCGTGTCGGCCGGCGGGTCCTCGAGGGCGTGTCGGCCGGCTGGTGGCGCCTCGGGAGCGCTGGGCGGCGCGGGCGAGTACGGACCGGCGGGGCCCGGTGTGTAGGGGGCACCGGGCGCGGGCGGGTAGGCGGCCGCTGGTTGGTAGGCGGGGGGCGGGTAGCCCGGCGGGACGGGGAGCGGCGCCGAAGGGGGCAGTGGGATCGGGGCGGCGTCGGCGGCTGCCTTGGCTGCTTTGGCGGCGGCGCGTTCTTCCTCGGCGGCGCGGATCTCGGCGAGGCGGGCGGTGCCGTCGATCATGGCGAAGTCGGGGTGGTCGGCGGGTTCGAACCGGAGGCCCGCCGCATAGTCCAGCTCGGCCGGGGGTGGCGGGAGCTGGCGTGCCGGGCGGTAGGACGCGACCGGGAGATGCCCGATCGGGAACATGTGGATCCAGAACAGGGCCAACACCTGGTCCCGCTCGCCGCGGGACGGGGGCGGTGCGCCGGGCGGGCCGGCCATGGGCTTGCGCGGCGCCGACTCCGGCGCGGGGACGACCGCCTGACGGTTCGCGGCCGGTTGCTGTCCCGCTGTAGCGGCGGGGGCCGGTGCGCCCGCGAGCGGGGCGCCTACCGGTGCGCCCACCGGGGCGCCGCCGGGAACGCCACCCGGTGCGCCGAAGCTGGGTGCTCCTGGTACGCCGCCGAAGCCCGGCGTGCCACCGAAAGCGGGTGCGCCGCCGTAGTTCGGGGCCGCCGGGGCCTGGGGCGCCAACGGCGGTGCGACGGCGGCCGGCGGAAGGTTCGCCGGCGCGGCCGACGGCTCCAGACCGCCCGCGAAACCGGCCTGCACGGTCTGGCCGGTGGGCGGGGTGGGGGTGTCGTCGGAGAAGTGGTCGCCGGGCACGGGGCCGGTGATGTCGGGGTCACGCGGTACCGGGTCGAGGTTGCCGGGGCGGTCGCCGGGGAGCAGGTCCCCGGGCCGCCCTTCGGTGACGTCATGCACGATGTCGCCGCCGTGGTTGACGGTGTCGCCGACGGCGTTGGCGGTGCCACCGACGGCGCTGGTCACGTCCTGACCGGTGTTCCCGACCAGGTCGGCGCCGTGGTGGGCGGTGTCGCCGACGAGGTTGGTCGCGCCATGAGCGGTGTTGCCCACGAGATCGGTGGTGCCGCGAACGGTCTCACCGAGACCGCCGGGGTCACCGACCAGGTTCGTGGCGCCTTGGGCGGTGTTGCCGACCAGGTCGGTCGCGCCGTGGGCGGTGCTGCCAACCAGGTTCGTGGCGCCTTGCGCGGTGTTGCCGACGAGGTTCGTCGCGCCCTGGGTGGTGTCTGCCACCGCACCCGTGAGATCCGTTGCCGTGGCGGTGATGCCGGCCAGGAGGGACGGGCTGTGCGTGCCCGGGTTGGGGTTGACCGGGTTCTGCACCGACGCCATGTCGACCGCCGACGTGGGTTGCACGGCGCTGACGAGCTGCGACTCGATGTGCGCCACGTTCGCGGCGGTGCCGCGCACGGCCGTGTCCAGCCCGGCGAGTGCCGTCGGGTGGCCGGCGGAGGCGGCGGCGTGCGCGGCGTCGGCGTTCTGCGCCAGTCCGACGAGGTTGCGGACGATCTCGACCTTCGCGGCGCCGACCTGCGTTGCCGCGTGTTCCAGGCGGTCGGCGGCCTCCGTACAACCCCGCACGGTCGCCGTCAGGTGCCCCGAATCGGGCTCCACGAACGACTTCCACGCCGTCGACGCCTTGTCCCCCGCGCCGCTGGACACCGTCGACAGGGCCGCGCGGGCTGTGGTGTCGGCGTCCGTCGTGAGGGTCGACATGCTGGTCGCCGCGTCTCGCCACGCCTGTGCCGAGCGGGCCATCTTGTCCTCGTCGGCCTCTGGCCATACGACGCCGGCCTGCGCGGCCACAGCCGCGAGCTCTGGCGGCAGTTCGATGCCCATTACTGCTCCGCGGCGTTCACATGCGACACAGCGGCGTCGTCGCCGCCTTGGTAGGTGACGGCGGTGTCACCCAGGCGAGTACCGACCGAACCGATCTGTGACGGCAACCCGGCGAGTCGGCCGACGGTATCGTCCGCGCCGGAGGCATGGACCGACGAGAAGCTCTGCCCGACGGCATCGCTGCCCCAGCACTGTCCTTCGGCTTCCAGTGCGTCCGCGAGGGTGCGGTGGACGGCGCTCAACCTGGACACCAGTCCGTCGAACTGACCCGCGTGCCCGGCGAGCCGTGCCGCGTCGACCTCGAAGCCGTCGGTGTTCATGGGCGCGTACCCCCGGTTTGCATCCAGGTCTTGTCCTCGAAAGTCTCGTCCCGTTCAACGGCATCCGCACGTGTCGGCTTGAGTTCTTCCGCCGACAGATCCGCGGTGCCGCGCAACAACGCCTCGGGGTCGGAGTCCGGGGGCAGGACCGGCGCGAGCACCTCCGAGGCGGCGCGGGTCACCCGTGCGGTCGCGGCCGCGGTGGTGTGCACGATGGTCTCCGCGAGATCGGCGGGGCGCAGCTCCCGGTACGCGGAGTCGGCGATGACGAGGCCGGCGAGCGTGCCCTGCGCGGACACGGTGACCGCGACGAGACCGTCCTCGCTGGTCACGGTCTCGCGGACGCTCGCGAGCTGTCGCTGCACGTCGCCCAACTGCTCACGGCTGCGTCGGTAGCCGGCGAGCAGATCCTCGACCTGCGCTCTGTGGTCAGCCATCGCGGCCACCTCCGCCGGGCATTGGTCGTCGGTCTCGCGTTGGACGCAGGGGTTCGTCCAGCGGTTCCCGTGAGTTTCACAGGCCCGCGCGCACCGCGCCATGCACAGCTCTTGCCAACGCGCCGCCGATCGTCGAACGCGGGCCGCCGAACGGCTCGGCCGGCCCGTCGGGCGGGCACAGCACGGCGATCGCGTCGGTCGGGGTGCCGGTGCCTGGCACGCCGGCCTCGAACAAGGCCTGCGCCTTCGCCTCCGCGACCGTGGCGACCGCGTTGACCAGCGCCGCCGGCGACAGTCGGACCGGCAGCCAGCAGACGGCGTTGATCGTGCCGGTGGGTTCGTGCGCTTCGACCGGGCCGGCGGCCCAGGTTGGGTGCGTGCCGATGCCGGTGGTGACCGTGACGGCGACTCCGTTGTCTTCGCGGTGTACCGCCTCGCGTACGTCCACCGCGGTCAGAAACCCTGTGCCCGCACCGGGTTCGAGGCCTAGCGCGGTGGCGAGCTCGGCGAGGTGCACGTCCGGGTCGAGCCGGTCGTAACCGTTCGGCACGGTCGCGTTCACGACCCACGACCGTTCGCCGAAGCCGCCACCGAGCGGACCGGACGAGATGGCGAGCCAAGGCGTAGGGCACCGCCAAACGAGGACGGGCGCGCCGGCTATCTCGACGAGTTCGGCAATGCCCCGAAGGTGACCTTCAGGGCATCGGGTCGGGTCGACGGCCAAGTCCACCGTCAGCCGCGCAGTGCGCGGACCACTCGGGACGGGCTCGGCCGCCCCAGCTTCGTGGCCATCCACGCGCTCGTGTCGGCCAGCTTGTCCAGGTCGACGCCGGTGTCGACGCCGAGGCCGTCGAGCAGCCACACCAGGTCCTCGGTGGCGAGGTTGCCGGTGGCCGACTCCGCGTACGGGCAGCCGCCGAGGCCGCCCGCCGACGAGTCGACCGTGGTCACGCCGTGCCGCAACGCCTCGAGGGTGTTCGTGAGCGCCTGACCGTAGGTGTCGTGGAAGTGCACGGCCAACGCGGAAACCGGCGTGCCGGCGGCGACGAACGCGTCCAGCAGCGCGGCGGTCTGGCCCGCGGTGGCGACACCGATCGTGTCACCGAGGGAGAGCTGCGAGCAGCCCATGTCGAGCAGCCGCCGGCCGACCGACACGACCGCCGCCGGATCGACGGGGCCCTCCCACGGGTCGCCGAAACACATCGACACGTAGCCGCGGACGTCGAGGCCCTCGGCGACCGCCCGCGTCACGACCGGCTCGAACATCGTGAACTGCTCGTCGAGCGTGCGGTTGAGGTTGCGGTTGGCGAAGGTCTCGGTGGCGCTGCCGAAGATCGCGATGTGCCGGACACCGGCGTCGAGCGCGCGGGCGAGCCCGCGCTCGTTGGGCACGAGCACGGGATAACGGACGCCGTCGCGCTGCTTCAGCTCCGCCAACAACTCCGCCGCGTCGGCAAGCTGCGGCACCCACTTGGGGTGCACGAAGCTGGTGGCCTCCAACGTGGTCAGGCCGGCGTCGGCCAGCCGGTCGAGGAACTCCAGCTTCACCCCGACCGGGACGATCGCGTCCTCGTTCTGCAGGCCGTCGCGCGCGCCGACCTCCCAGATCGTGACGCGGTCCGGCAGGCCGGGCGCGGGCACCCGGGCCGGCAGCCCGAGATCCCGGGCGGTCACCGGCGGCGCTGGTCGCCCTGCGGCGGGTACGGCTGCGTCTGCGGCGGACCCTGCTGGAAGCCGCCGCCCTGCTGGACGAAGTCGTCGTGCGGGTTGTCGTTGATCTCGCGGTAGAGCAGCGTGTGCACCTGCTCCACCTGCGGGATGTCGTCGAACTCCAGCGGCTCCTGCGAGGCCGACTCGATGATCAGCGTGCCGCAGCCGAAGATCCGGTCGACCAGGCCGTGCTCGAACCGGACGCTGTTGATGCTGGCCAGCGGGATCGTGATGCCGGTCGTCTTGATGACGCCCTCCTTGGCCATGACCCGGTCGGTCGTGACGATGAAGTGCGTGGTGCGCCACCGGACGAACGGGATGAAGAACAGCCACACGAGCACGATCAGCGCGACCGCGCCGATCGCGATGAGGCCGATCAGACTCCAGGACTCGTCCTTGACGAGGATTCCCAGCCAGATCGCGACGCCGAGCGTCACGATGAGGACGAGATAGGGGACGAGCAGCATCTTCCAGTGCGAGTGCTTGTGCAGGATGACGCTTTCGCCGTCACTGAGCAGATCTTCCGGGTAAGCCACGGCATCCTCCCGATAAAGCGCGCCACGCCGATGGTGTCGCGGTAACCGTACCGGCGTGGCGTATCGCGGCGTGTGCTGACCCGCAAAGATGTCCGTTAGTCAGTCTTTAGGTGCACCACGTCCGCCGCGGAGATGGACTTCGTGGTGCCGTCGTCGAGCTTGATCATCAGCTGGCCGCCGGCGTCGATGTCCACCGCCACCCCCGTGATCGAGCTGCCGTCGGGCAGCTCGGCGCGCACTCGCTGGCCGATGGTGCCGCACGCCTCGCGGTAGCCGGTGAGCACACCGGAGCGCTCGACGTCGCCGTCGTTGAGCCGCCAGGCTGCCTCCATCTCGACGAACGCGCGCAGGAAGCTCGCGGCGATCGCCGTGCGGTCGGTGGTCTTCGCGCCGACGTCGGCGAACGAGCCGGCGGGCAGTCCGCCCGCGCCCGGCTCGATGCCGTCGGGCAGCGGGGTGACGTTGAGGCCGATGCCGACCACGACCGCCTGGCCGCCGCCGCTGTCCGACGCGACCTCGGACAGCACGCCGGCCGCCTTCGTGCGGTCGTCCCCGATGAGGAGGTCGTTGGGCCACTTGAGAACCGCGTCGACCCCGGCGGTCTGCACCGCGGCGTGCATCAGCGCGAGGCCGGCGACCATGCCGAGGGTGCCGAGGCGCGCGGGTGGCACGTTCGCGGGACGGACCAGGACGCTCAGGTAGACGCCGGTGCCGGCGGGCGACACCCACTGGCGGGACCTTCTGCCCCGGCCCGCGGTCTGCTCCTCCGCCAGCAGCACGGTGCGGTCCGCGGCGCCGTCGTCGGCGGCGGAGAGCAGGTCGGCGTTCGTGGAGCCGGTGCTCGTCACCACGTCGAGGGCCGCGTAGGGACCGTTCGGCGCCACGAGCTGCTCGCGAAGGACCAGCACGTCCAACTTGTTCTCGGTCACATCGGTAAACCTACCGGGGTCCGCGCGGGCGGACATGACCACTCGGCGGGCCCCGACCGTGACAGAAGCAACGCGTCGATTGTCGGTGGCAGTCGTTAGGCTCCCGGCCAGGAGGCTTGATTGATGAGCAGCGCGACCGAGCCGCTCGGCCAGGTGCCGGCCGGTGCGACCGACATCCACACGACCGAGGGCAAGCTCGCCGATCTGTACCGGCGCAGCGACGAGGCGATCCACGCCGGGTCCGAGCGGGCGGTGGAGAAGCAGCACGCCAAGGGCAAGAAGACGGCCCGCGAGCGGATCGACATGCTGTTGGACCCTGGCTCGTTCGTTGAGCTGGACGAGCTGGCGCGGCACCGGTCGACGAACTTCGGGCTGGAGCGCAACCGGCCGTACGGCGACGGGGTGGTCGCCGGGCACGGCACGATCGACGGCCGGCCGGTGTGCGTGTTCAGCCAGGACGTCACGGTGTTCGGTGGCGCGCTCGGCGAGGTGTACGGCGAGAAGATCGTCAAGGTGATGGACCTGGCGATGAAGACAGGGCGGCCAATCGTCGGCATCAACGAGGGCGGCGGCGCGCGCATCCAGGAAGGGGTCGTCTCGCTCGGCCTGTACGGCGAGATCTTCATCCGCAACACGCGGGCGTCGGGGGTCGTGCCGCAGATCTCGCTGATCATGGGCGCGAACGCGGGCGGGCACGTGTACTCGCCGGCGCTCACGGACTTCGTGGTGATGGTCGACAAGACGTCGCACATGTTCATCACGGGCCCGGACGTGATCAAGACGGTGACGGGCGAGGACGTCGGCTTCGAGGAGCTCGGCGGCGCGCGGACGCACAACACCAAGTCCGGCAACGCGCACTACCTTGGCGCCGACGAGGACGACGCGATCTCGTACGTGAAGGAACTGCTGTCGTTCCTGCCGTCGAACAACATGTCGGACCCGCCGGTGTTCCCGGGCTTCGTCGAGGAAGGCTCGGTGACGTCGAACGTCTCCGACGTCGACCGCGAGCTGGACACGCTCATCCCGGACTCGCCGAACCAGCCGTACGACATGCACGAGGTCATCACCCGGGTGCTCGACGACGGCGAGTTCCTCGAGGTGCAGTCACTTTTCGCCCCCAACATCCTGGTCGGCTTCGGGCGGGTCGAAGGCCACGCGGTCGGGATCGTCGCGAACCAGCCGACGCAGTTCGCGGGGTGCCTTGACATCAACGCGTCGGAGAAGGCCGCCCGTTTCGTGCGGACGTGCGACGCGTTCAACGTGCCGGTCCTGACGTTCGTCGACGTCCCGGGTTTTCTGCCGGGCACCGACCAGGAGTGGAACGGCATCATCCGGCGCGGGGCCAAGCTGATCTACGCGTACGCGGAGGCGACGGTGCCGAAGGTCACGGTGATCACGCGGAAGGCGTATGGCGGCGCGTACGACGTCATGGGGTCCAAGCACCTCGGGGCGGACATGAACCTGGCGTGGCCGACGGCGCAGATCGCGGTGATGGGCGCCCAGGGCGCGGCGAACATCGTGCACCGCAAGACGCTGGCCGCCGCAGCGGAGGCCGGCGAGGACGTGGACGCGCTGCGTTCGCGGCTGCAGATGGAGTACGAGGACGCGCTGTGCAACCCGTACATGGCGGCCGAGCGCGGGTACGTCGACGGGGTCATCCCGCCGTCGCACACCCGAGGGCACGTCGCGCGGGCGTTGCGGTTGCTGCGCGACAAGCGGGAGACGCTGCCGCCCAAGAAGCACGGGAACATCCCGCTGTGAACGAGCTGCGGGTAGTCCGCGGGACGCCTTCCGACGAGGAGCTGGCGGCGTTGGTGGTCGTACTGTCTGCCGCTGCGCCGGCCGCGACTGCTCCGGAGCGGCGGTCGGCTTGGGCGGACCGGCGGGTGCTGGTGCGGGTGCCCTTGGCTCAAGGGCCGGGGGCGTGGCGAGCGTCGGGCTTCGCCCGCTGACGGGCGCGTGTTCAACACTCGTGACCGGTGAGTTCGACATTCACGCTTGCCGATCGGCAAGCGTGAGTGTTGAACACGGGGTGCGTGAGTGTTGGACACGCGGGGTTACTCGCGGTCTCGGCGGTTTGCTATCACGATGCCCGGCACGATCAGCGCCACGTAGAGCCCGACGCCGTACGCGACCTCGCGGACTCGCTGCTCCCCCTCGGGACCGGTCAGCAGCACGCCCGCGCAGATCAGGGCCACCACCACCACCGTGCCGGCGACGACCTTCGCGAAGAACTTGTACGAGCACCACTGCGTGCAACCACCGGCGATGCGGTGTCGGCACAGGCGGTTACCGCTCGCGCTCTTGGGCAGCTGTACTGCCCGGTCAGAGTGTCGCACCGCAGAAAGTGCACCTGTTCGGGTTGCTCACCTCGGGGCAGTGCCTCCCGTCTGGTGAGTAGGGGCACTCCGCGTACCCCCTGGTCGCCTGCATGTGCACATCCTCACCGAGTCGGCGCCGCCAGGACAAGCACCCGATGCGGTGGCTGACACACTGCACCCCATGCGTAGCCCGTGGACCGCCATGTGGGCGCTCTGCGCGTGCTTCTTCATGATCATGCTCGACTCGACCATCGTCACGGTGGCTATTCCGGCGATGTTGGGCGGGTTGCACGCGAATCTGAACGAAGTGGTCTGGGTCAACAGCGTCTATCTGCTGGCGAACACCGTGCCACTGCTGATCACGGGCCGGCTGGGTGATCGGTTCGGGCCCAAGCGGGTGCTGGTCGCCGGCCTCGTCGTCTTCACGGTCGCGTCCGCCTGGAGCGGGCTCTCCGACTCGGCCGGCATGTTGATCGCAGCGCGGGCGGTCCAGGGGCTCGGCGCCGCCCTCATGACACCTCAGACGCTCTCGTTCATCACCCGGCTGTTCCCGCCAGAGAAGCGTGGCGTGCCCATCAGCGTGTGGGGTGCGGTGGCCGGTGTCGCGACCCTCGCCGGGCCGGTGATGGGTGGCCTGCTCGTCGAGCATGTCGGCTGGCAGTGGATCTTTTTGATCAACATTCCGATCGGGGTCATCAGTCTGGTGATCGCGGTGGTCGCCCTTCCGGACTGGCAGCCGCGCCGGGCGCTGCGGTTCGATCCGGTCGGCACGTTGCTCTGCGCGGGTGGGCTGCTCGCCGTCGTGTTCGGGGTGCAGAACGGCCAGCACTACCACTGGAGCACCGTGTTCGGGCCGGTCACGATCGTCCACATCCTGGTGGTCGGCGTCCTCCTGCTCGCGGTGTTCGGGTGGCGGCAGGCCACACTGCGCCGCCCCGGCGTCGAGCCGCTCGTGCCCAACGCGCTGTTCCGCAACCCGACCTTCACCTACGCCAACCTCACCCACGCGGCCATGGGGTTCGCCATGACCGGGATGTTCCTCCCGCTGGTGCTCTACCTGCAGACGGTGCTCGGCCTGTCGGCACTCGCGGCCAGCGTGCTCGCCATGCCGATGGCGCTCGCCGCCGCCGTCGCCGCCGGGGTGTCCGGGGCGCTGTGGACCCGCATCGGCGCCCGGAATCTCATCATGGCCGGGTTCGCGATGCTCGCGGTCGCCGTCGGGTTCCTCGCCTGGCTGGCCGAACCGGACACCGAGCCGGCGACGCTGATCCCCGGGCTGGTGGTCGCGGGCATCGGGATCGGGTGCGTGTTCTCACCCTTGACCACCGCCGCCACCACCGGGATGCCCGCCGACCTGGTCGGCGCCGCTTCCGGGGTCTTCAACACGTCTCGGCAGGTCGGCGGGGTGCTCGGCAGCGCAGCCACCGGGCTCGTGCTGCAACTCGGGGTGGCGTTCGCGGTGCCGGACACGGCTCGGCAGTACGCCGAACGGCTGCCGCCGCGGTACCGCGAGGAGTTCATCGACCGGGTGACCGACGCCGCCAACACCGCCAGCCAGTTCGACACCAACTCGCCGCCGGTGCCGTCGAACCTCGAACCCGGCGTGGCCAACGCCGTGGTCCGGATCGTCACCGACGTCTTCCACGTCGGGTTCACGGCCGCGTCCAAGGCGAGCCTCATGCTGCCGATCGCGGTGCTGCTGCTCGGCATGGTGGCCGCCGCCGGGATCCGGCTGCCGCGGCGGGTCGCCGAGTACTCCGGACACTAGAGTCCCCGCGTGCAGTTCGTTCTCGCCTCACAGTCGCCCGCCCGTCTCGGCATCCTTCGGGCGGCCGGGATCGAACCCGTCGTCCAGGTGTCCGGAGTGGACGAGGACGCCGTCGCCGCGGCGCTCGGGCCCGACGCCGAACCGGAACACGTCGTCGTCACGCTCGCGGAGGCCAAGGCCCGCGCGGTCGCGGCCGCGCACGTCGACGCGGTGGTCGTGGGCTGTGACTCGATGCTCGCCCACAACGGTGAGCTGGTCGGCAAGCCCGGCACCGTCGAGCGCGCCCGCGAACGGTGGGCGCGGATGGCCGGCAGCCAGGGGGTGCTGCTCACCGGGCACGCCGTGCTGCGGGTCCGGGACGGCAACATCGACGCGGGCGACGCGCTCGCGACCGGCACAGTCGCCACCACCATCCGGTTCGGCCGACCGAGCGAGCACGAGCTCGAGGCGTACCTCGCGACCGGTGAGCCGCTCGACGTCGCTGGCGCGTTCACGCTCGACGGCTACGGCGGCTGGTTCGTCGACGGCATCGACGGCGACTCGTCGAGCGTCGTCGGCATCAGCCTGCCGCTCACCCGGCGGCTGCTCGGCGAGGTCGGCGTGTCCGTCGTCGACCTCTGGCGGCGTTAGCGACCCGAGTCGCTAGCAGGGATCCAGCGCCGCGTCCGCGAGGTCGACGTTCGGGTACCCGGGCATCGAGTCGAGCCGCGTGTAGGTTCTCGTGCAGCCGAGCTTCGCGCCGACCAGCGAGTAGACCTCGGCGAACACCTTGGTGGCCGAACAGTCCGCTGTCGTCGCCCGGTCGCAGCGGTGCTGCACGGCCACGATCTCGGGACCGACGTCCGGCATGAGGTCCGCGAGCGCGAGGTAGCCGGCGTCGGACACGTACGGCGTCCCCCGGTCGCTCCACTTCCCGGTCCGGCCGACCACCACCTGAGCCTCGGTGTTGCCGCCGGTGACCTGACCGCGGACCACGCACGCGGCCAGCGTCCCGGACACGCACTGCAGCGACTCGGGGGTCAACGTCGCGCCGTGGTCGGTGATCGTCACCTCGATCACGTCGCTGGAGCCCGCGCCGCCGATCCGCAGCCGGCCCGACCGCGCGCCCGCGTCGGCCACCAGCTCGACCACCGTGCCGCCGATCGGCACGGTCGCGAGCACCTGGCACGGCTTGACCAGACAGCCGTCGAGACCGACACCGGACGTGGTCGGCGCTGGCGAGCTCGTCGGGGTCGCCGCGGTCTCACCACGGTCCCGCACCACCGCCGCCGCGACCAGCGCACCACCCGCGACCAGCGCGGACACTACCGCGGCGACCACCACCGCCCAGGGTCTCCCCGACCGTGCCACCACTCACTCCACCCTGTCGACCGGCGTGACCTTGCTCTCGGCCCCACGCAGGCGGGCGATCCGTAGACTCCCCCACCAGTAACCAGTGTGCAGCCTCCGGTCACCGGCTGGAAACGGACGAGGAGTACGGGCGTGCCCCAGCTCAGCAAGATCCTGGTCGCCAACCGAGGTGAGATCGCCGTGCGGGTCATCCGCGCGTGCAAGGACGCGGGGCTGCCGAGCGTTGCCGTGTACGCCGACCCGGACCGGGACGCCATGTTCACCCGGCTCGCCGACGAGGCGTTCTCGCTCGGCGGCTCGACCGCGGCGGAGAGCTACCTGAACGTCGACAAGCTGCTGGACGTCGCGGCCCGCTCCGGCGCGGACGCCGTCCACCCCGGCTACGGCTTCCTGTCCGAGAACGCCGAGTTCGCGCAGGCCGTCCAGGACGCGGGCCTGACCTGGATCGGGCCGAGCCCGCAGGCCATCCGCGACCTCGGCGACAAGGTCACCGCCCGCCACATCGCCACGCGCGCCGGCGCGCCGCTGGTGCCCGGCACCAAGGAGCCGGTCGACGGGCCGGACGAGATCATCGCGTTCGCCAAGGAGCACGGGCTGCCGGTGGCGATCAAGGCCGCGTTCGGCGGTGGCGGGCGCGGCCTCAAGGTCGCCCGCACGATCGAGGAGATCCCCGAGCTGTTCGAATCGGCCGTGCGGGAGGCGGTGGCCGCGTTCGGCCGGGGCGAGTGCTTCGTCGAGCGCTACCTCGACCAGCCCCGGCACGTCGAGGCGCAGGTGCTCGCCGACCAGCACGGCAACGTGATCGTGGTCGGCACCCGGGACTGCTCGTTGCAGCGGCGGCACCAGAAGCTGGTCGAGGAGGCGCCCGCGCCGTTCCTCACCGACGATCAGCGCGCGGAGATCCACAAGTCGGCGAAGGCCATCTGCGCCGAGGCCGGCTACTCCGGCGCCGGCACCGTCGAGTATCTGGTCGGCAAGGACGGCACGATCTCGTTCCTCGAGGTCAACACGCGGCTGCAGGTCGAGCACCCGGTGTCGGAGGAGACCGCGGGCATCGACCTGGTGCGGGAGCAGTTCCGGATCGCGGCCGGCGAAAAGCTGCGGTTCACGTCGGATCCCGAGCCGCGCGGGCACTCGATCGAGTTCCGGATCAACGGCGAGGACGCCGGCCGCAACTTCCTGCCCGCGCCCGGTGTCGTGACGCGGTTCGTGCCGCCGGACGGCCCCGGCGTGCGGGTCGACACGGGGGTCGAGTCGGGCACCGTGATCGGCGGTCAGTTCGACTCGCTGCTCGCCAAGGTGATCATCACCGGCGCCACCCGCGAGGAGGCCATCGAACGGTCGCGGCGCGCGCTGGACGAGATGGTCGTCGACGGCATGGCGACCGTGCTGCCGTTCCACCGGGTGATCGTGCGGGACGAGGCGTTCGTCGGTGACTTCACCGTGCACACGCGCTGGATCGAGACCGACTTCGACAACCGGATCGAGCCGTTCGTCTCCGACACCGAGCTGCCGGCGGAGGAGCCGAGGCAGAACGTGGTCGTCGAGGTCGGCGGCCGGCGGCTGGAGGTGTCGCTGCCGGGTGGCTTCGCCTCGGCGGGCGGCGGCTCCGCGCGCGCGGCGGCGAAGCCGAGGAAGCGGTCGAGCGGGAAGTCGTCCGCCGGGGTGTCCGGGGACGCCGTCGCCGCACCCATGCAGGGGACCATCGTGAAGATCGCGGTGGAGGACGGGCAGACCGTCGAGGCAGGCGAGCTGATCGTCGTGCTCGAGGCCATGAAGATGGAGAACCCGGTGACCGCCCACAAGGCGGGCACGGTGACGGGGCTCGCGGTGTCGAGCGGCGAGACCGTCACGCAGGGCAGCGTCATCTGCGAGCTGAAGGACTAGCCGCTTCTCCTCAGCTCACGACAAACGTCACGGCTGTTACGTGATTACAGTCGTACGATCGACGTGTGAGCGAGTACCAGCCGTCGGGCATCCGAGTCAGCGATACCGAGCGCGAGGACGCCCTCGGCAAACTCGGCGAGCACATGAGCGCCGGTCGGTTGGACATCGACGAGTACGGGGAACGCACCGCGAAAGTTGCTACCGCGAAGACTCGTGGCGAGCTGCTCGGTCTTTTCGGGACCTGCCGGAGCCGAAACCCGCCTTCGGACTGCCCCTGCCCGCCGCGTCGGGACTGCCCGCGTCGCGTCCGAGGACGGTCGCCGAGCGGGTCGGGACCTTCGCCGTGCCGATCTTCGCGATCGCGGCGGTCGGCGTGCTGGTCGGCGTGTTCCACATGGGCTTCTTCGTGCCGCTGCTGTTCATCTTCCTGTTCATGAACGGTAGCTGGCGCAGCGGTCGCGGCTACCGGGGCAACCGCGACATGCGTGACTACCACCGTGGTCGCCGTCGCCAGTGGCACGACGAGCGCGGCTGAGCAAGCGGAACCCTCCGAAGGTAGGCAGCCAATCGGCGGATTGCCCCTTCCTGCCGAGATGGCCAGACTCTTGAAAAAGATCTCACGAAAACTAGGTGAACCATCGAATCCGATCATCCGTATTGGATATGGTTGACCAACCACAGGGCATTCTGGTTGGGAGGGCGGCTAAGTGCCAGGCAAACACGGGGGCGGGGGCCACCAGGACGGCCATCAGGGGTCCGACGACCAGTTCAAGGTCGATCCGGACGCGGTGCCGGCGCTGCGCGGCGCTTTCGCCGACGCACTCGACAAGGTCGACCGTCAGCTCGAGCTCGCGGACAAGGAGCTGCGCGTCTCCGCGTGGGCCAAGGACCCGGTGAGCCAGGGCGCGACCACGATGTTCAATGATCGCTCGGTGGAGACCGCCGAGTCCGCCGTCGACACGCTTCGTGCCTACCGCACGCAGCTCGACGTCGCGGTGCGCAACCTCGACAAGACCGCCGAGCAGTACCAGGCGGTGGACCGGGAGAACGCCGGGGACGCGGCGAAGAACGACGAGGGCTGACCGGACAAGGGGCTAGAGCATGACCGAATCGACCGATCAGCCGGCCGACGTCGCGCGGTGGCGGGGGTACTCCCACAAGGAGCTGTACCTCATGCTGCACGACGGGCCCGGCGCCGGCGCGTCCGCGGAACCGTCGCGCCGCTGGGCGGAGATCGCCGCGACTCTCACCGAGATCGGCGAGGACCTGCAGAAGGCCGTCGACTCGACCGGCGCCGGCTGGACCGGTCGCGCGGCCGGCTCCGCGTACGACCGGCTCGCGTCCACCGTCACGTGGGCGTCCGAGACCGGGGCGAGCGCCGCCGTGATGCGGACGTCGGTCGAGGACCAAGGCGACCACGTCGCGAAGGCGCGGGCCGACATGCCCAAGCCGGAGGACGTCCCGGCGGCCACCACGCCGGACCCGACGGTCGCGCCGGCCGTGGCCGTCATCGCGGCCCAGACCGACCTCGAGCCCGCAGAGGCGAACGCGTCCTCCGCCGAGGAGCGTGCCGTCGAGGTCATGGCCGCCTACGAGGTCAACACCAACACCACGACGGGGGCGATGGCGTCGTTCGTGACGCCGAGGGAGCTGTTCCCGTCCACCGACTCGCACCACATCCGTGGCGGCGGGCTGCTCGGGATCCTGCCGACCGTCGTGTCCGGGCTGCTCGGGTCGCCATCGCGCGACGACGACCACCGGGCCAACGACCGAGGCCACAACCGGGGCAACGGCTGGAACTCGCCGTCGACGTCCGGGGCGTCCGCCGAGTGGCACGAGCGGCGGTCGCCGGGCCTTGGCCCGGTGGGGCCGGGCAAGACGACCGGCGTGTCGATGGGGAGCCCGATACTCGCACCCGGCATGAGCGCGCGGTCGGAGCGGAACTCGTCGGCCAAGGGCAACGGCGGCAGTGGCGGTAACAACAACAGCGGCGGCGGTGGCGGTGGCAACCAGCCCGGCGCCGGGTCGCGGTCGGGTTCTGGTTCGCTGCCGCAGACCACGCACGAGCTGCAGCAGGCGGCCGCGGCCAGCCAGGCGGCGGCCAACCCGGCTGGCGGCGCGCCGATGGCGCCGGGAGCCGCGGGGGCGCCGGTCGGCGGCACACAGGACAAGTTGGGGATGCGCCGGTTCGGCATGGAGGCGATCGGCTCCAGCCAGTGGTTCGGCGACGCCGACGAGCCGGTGGTCGGCCAGACCCCCAAGCGCCGCTTCGACCTGCGCGACGGTGGTGACGTGACCGAGCCGGTGTCGATCCTCGACGAGGAGCACAAGCTGCCGCCGACTGTCATCGGCGACGGGCCTACTCGATAATCCACCGCATGACCATTGGCGCCGAAACGACTGACCCGGTCACGATCAGCGCGCTCGAGTTCGACGTGCTCTGGGAGCACCTCGGCATGGAGTACCCGACCATGCCGCTGGTGCTGAAGGTGCCGTCGCCGGGCAAGACCGACGACGAGCGGGCCGCGATCGTGCTGCGCGTGTGGACGGGGCTCGAGCAGCGCGGCCTCGGTGGGCCGGTCAGCATGGACCCGACGCTGGCGCGCCTGCTGTTGCTGATGGCGCGCGCCGACCGGGAGATCGACGGCCGGCTGTGGGTCGGTGGCGACGTGCGGGTGTTCGCCGCGGCGACCGGTGACGACGCGGTGCTCGCGACGCTGTCGAACGGCTCGCTGACGCTGCGCGGCGCCGAGGCGACCGGGCTGCCGAGGTTCGCGCTGTCGATGCTGCCGGCCGCGCCGGCCGGACCCGGGAAGTCGATCACGCTGCCCACCGAGGACTTCGAGGCCGCCGCCAAGGAGGCGACCACGCAGGCCGGGCTGTCGCCGGCGCTGCAGGACCGTGGGGTGCGGGCGGACGACGCGGACGCGCTCGCCGAGATGATCGACGACGTGGTCGGCAGGGGTCAGTACGGCACC
>Ga0193717_1001178_pt1 | contig 16256 bp, 14 predicted proteins | sample U2c2metaG_FD_145900 | JGI IMG/M metagenome (GOLD analysis project Ga0193717, IMG submission 145900) | Soil microbial communities from a riparian zone of the East river system, Colorado, United States - U2c2 | ecosystem: Environmental > Terrestrial > Soil > Riparian zone | place: USA: East River... | reverse complement strand
GCACCCCGTCGACATAGGTGTCGGCGTAGCCGGGCGGTAGCTCGGGCAACACGACGCTCGTGTTCGACGTGACCTGCCCGCCCTTGCGCACCGTGATGATGGCGTCCTGATCGTTGGGCGACTTGGGGATCTGCTCGAGTCCCCGTGGCAGCAGCGGGATCGCGAAGCCTGCGACTTCGTCCAGGCGGCGGTCGAGCCGCTCCTTGCGGTCGTTCGTGATGCCGACCCACACCACGACCCCCACGATGCCTACGACGATGGCCGCGGCGATGGCCGTTGCGAACGCGACGCGGGTCCGCAGCGACGGGGTGCGCCGGAAGGTCCGCGTCAAGATGTTCATCGCTGCGCTACCGCGGTCTGTTCTTCGCGCGAGCGCTCATCGGCCTCTTCTGTTCTTCGCGCGAGCGCTCATCACTGCTGCCGCAGCACGAATCCCACGCCGCGCACCGTATGCAGCAGCCTCGGTGCACCGCCCGCCTCCAGCTTGCGGCGCAGGTACCCGATGAATACGTCGACGACGTTGGTGTCGGCGGCGAAGTCGTAACCCCAGACCAGCTCGAGCAGTTGCGCGCGGGACAGCACCGCGGTCTTGTGCTCGGCCAGCACGGCCAGCAGGTCGAACTCGCGCTTGGTCAGGTCGACGTCGACGCCGTTGACCCGTGCCCGTCGACCAGGAATGTCGACCTCGAGCGGTCCCACGACGATGGTCTCCGACGAGAACGTCGCCGTCGCACCGCGCCGCCGCAACAGCGCCTTGATCCGCGCGACCAGTTCGGTGAGCTGGAACGGCTTGACCAGGTAGTCATCGGCACCCGCCTCGAGGCCGGCCACCCGGTCGTCGACCGAACTACGCGCCGACAACACGCACACCGGCACGTCGTTGTCCATGGCGCGCAGCGCGGTGACCACGCTGACGCCGTCGAGCACCGGCATGTTGATGTCGAGCACGATGGCGTCGGGCCGGGTCTCCGTCGCGCTGCGCAAGGCCTCGGCGCCGTCGACGGCCGTGGACACGTCGAAACCCGACAGTCTCAGACCCCGCTCGAGCGACGCAAGCACGTCGGGATCGTCGTCTACGACGAGCACCCGGGGGGAGGCAACGCTGTCCATAGGGTCATCTTGCCCGATGACCATCCTGCGACGCGTTAGGCGCGTGACCGCATACGACGCGAAACTTGTGAATTCATCTCGCGAGAGTCCGAAACGCCCCGGTCACTGCTAGCTTCGACATTCGTGCAGCCGAATGGTCCCCAATTGATCGTGGAACCGGATGACGGTCTTGAACCGGTCCTCCAATTCATCGAATCAGCGCAGAATTCACTTCTCGTGAAGCAATTCACGTTCACCGACGAAAGCCTGATCCAGGCCGTAATCGACCGCAAGAAGACGGGCGTCGACGTTCGGGTCATGCTCAACCCGGCGCGATCGGGCGGTGACCGCGCCAACGACGAGACCCATGAACGATTCTCCGGCGCGGGGATCGACGTGCAGTGGAGCAATCCCAAGTTCTACGTCACGCACGAGAAGTCGATGGTCGTCGACGGGACGGCCGCGCTGGTCGCGACGTTCAACATGTGCCTCAAGTACTTCACGCAGACCCGCGACTACGGCGTGATCACCTACGATCCGCACCACGTCGCGCAGATCGTCGAGGTCTTCAACGCCGACTGGAACCACGACGAATGGGAGCCGTCGGTCTTCCGCGGCCTGCTGTGGAGCAACTCCAACTCGCGTTTCCACATGGCCCAATTCATCGACACTGCCACCCGCTGCCTCGACATCCAGCACCCCAAGTTCGTGGACGCGGTGATCCTCGACCGCATCGCGGCAGCCGCCGACCGCGGGGTGAAGGTGCACGTGCTGTGCGGCGGCAGGCACGGCATCAGTGACTGGGACGTGCTCGACACCTTCGCCTCGCTGCGCACGTTGCGCCGGTTCGGCGTCAAGGTGCACAAGCAGAAGAACCTCAGGTTGCACGCCAAGCTGCTGATCGTCGACGACGACCATGCCCTGGTCGGTTCGATGAACATCGACCGCAGCGCGTTCGACCTGCGCCGGGAGCTCGGCGTCATGGTGACCGACCCGCCCGCCGTGGCTCGGCTCAAAGCCGTCTTCGACAGCGATTGGGCGACATCGCACCAGTACGATGCACCGGATCCGCTCGACCCGTCCCAGCATCACGAGGACGACTTCCCACACGACTCAGAACTTCTCCATGAGTGAAGGGGAGCTCGCCCCGACCGCGCATGCCGAGAAGCCCTCCCTGTTCGAGCTTGCGTGGACGTTCAACCACATCGCGCTGGCGTCGTTCGGCGGTGGGCTGTCCGCGTGGTCGCGCGAGGTGATCGTCGTCGAGAAGAAGTGGATGGGCGAAGCCGAATTTCTGTCCGCCATGACCATGTGCCGGATCCTGCCCGGCGCCAACCAGGTCAACATGGCCGTGTTCACCGGCACCAAGTTGCGGGCCGTCCCCGGTGCCGTCGCGGCGGTCGTCGGCCTGTGCCTCATGCCGATGGTGTTCGTCTTGGTGATGGCCTTCCTTTACTTCCGCTTCAAGGAAGTGCCTGCGGTCAAGGGCATCTTGCACGGTGCATCCGCGGCCGCGGTCGCGCTGACGCTGACCATGGTGATCAAGACCGGCCAGAAGTGCCTGACCGGATTGGTGCCGGTCGCGCTGTTCGCGGCGGCCTTCGTGCTCAACGGCTTGGTGCGCCTTCCGCTGCTTGCCACCCTGGCGATCGTGGCGCCGCTGAGCCTGATCTGGGCGTGGCCGCGGAAGCGTGACGAGGCGGACCCCGCGGCCGCCACGTGAGCACCTATCTGCAACTGGTCGTCATGTTCGGCACGCTGTCGCTGCTATCGATCGGCGGCGGCAACGCCGTGCTGCCTGACATGCACCTGCAGGCCGTCCGGCAGCACGCCTGGCTGAGCGACAGTCAGTTCGCCGACGTCTTCTCGATCTCCCAGACGGCGCCGGGCCCGAGCATCCTGATCGTCACGATGATCGGCTACGCCGCCGGCCTGCAGGTCGGCGGCGTGCCTGGGGCCATCCTCGGGGGCGTGATCGCCACCGTCGCGATGGTGATTCCTGCTGCGTCGCTGGTCTACGCCATCACGTTGTTCTGGCAGAAGGCCGAGCAGTCCAACTGGCGGATCGCCGTCGAGAAGGGGTTCGCGCCGCTGACCGTCGGGCTGATCCTGGCCTCGTCGCTGGTGATGAGCCGCGCCGCCGACCACGATTGGAAGGCGTACACGTTGACCGCGATATGCACGTTGATCTTCGTGCGCACCAAGCTCAATCCGCTGTTCGTGGTGGCCGTCGCAGGCGTGATCGGGTACTTCGGCATCGTCTAGCCCAGCGAACCTGACCGGTCTCATTGGGCGAGACCTGCAGGCGCGGGAAAAGCGTTGCGCTTTAACGTAACTGTCATTCGCGGCGACGAATGCTGACGATGGGAGGAGACCATGTTCGATCTGACCGGTCGGGTAACGTTGGTCACCGGTGGTGGCCAGAACGTCGGGGCGGGCATCGCGCGCGCCTTGGCCACACGAGGTGCGGCAGTTGCGGTCAACGACTTTCACACCGATAGAGCTGAACGCGTCGCCCAGGAGATCACCGCAGCCGGGGGGCAGGCTATCGCCGTGCCGTTCGATGTCACCGATCTGGCGGCGGTTTCGTCGGGCGTTGAGGAGGTGTCTGTTCGACTTGGCGCCGTTGACGTGTTGGTCAACAATGCCGGCACTGGCGGCCCGACCGAACCCATGCAGATGGGGCAGTTTGCCGATATGTCGCCCGAGTATTGGGCGCCGATTATCGCGGTGAACCTATTTGGCCCGATGAACTGTTCGAAAGCGGTGCTCGGATCCATGATCGGTCGCGGATGGGGTCGCGTCATCACGATCTCTTCGGGTGCTGGTCAAGTGGGCATGGACATCGGAGTGTCACCATATGCGGCGGGCAAGGCCGGCGCGGCAGGTTTCATGCGACACCTAGCCATCGAAAACGCCAAGCACGGCATCACGGCCAACACGATCTCGTTGGGCATCGTGCTCGAGGACGCTTCCCCTATCGCGGCTCTCGCCGCGACGATTCCGGTGGGCCGGATCGGCAGCCCGCCGGATGTCGGCGCCTTGGCGGTATACCTGGCCTCCGAGGAGGCGTCCTGGATGACTGGCCAGACGATCGGGCTCAATGGTGGCTCGGTGACGAGTTAGCCCGCGACGGCGCGGGCCCGGATCTACCTGGGTCGTCCCCGAAGCCCATCGGCGAATGGCTAGCCGCGCGCCCATTTCGGTTGAATGAAGACGCCTTCGACCTCGATCGTGGCTCCATCCGCATCGGAAAGCTGGCCGACCGCATAGGTTTTGACACCGTCAATGCGCTCGATCCTGGCCTCGGCGTGCACGACGCCTAGCGGCGTGGCCCTCATGTAGCGCAAGCGCAGCGTGCCCGTGAAGCGTGGGTTGTCGGGACCGCTGGCGACCTCACCTAGAAGGTGGTCCAGGATGAGGGCGCAGTAACCGCCGTGTACGTGTCCGGGTGGTCCTTCGTACGCTGCCCCGAGACACAGGTCAGCCGACACCGTCCCGGGACGCTCGCGTTTCACGACCACGGGCGGCGCCAATGGGTTGCGAAGTCCGGTCGCCGCGTTGCCCCATGCCACAGGCTCACCGCCGACAACGCGGCGGGCCCCGAAGTGCCCGTCGAGTTGTCGGCTGCGCAGTCGTGCAGTGGCCGACTCGATTTCGGCTCGTGCCGCCGCCGCTTGGTTGTCGTCAGCTTCGCTGCGGATCACGGCGTCGATGAGGTCGCGGACAGCCTGTGTCAGTGGCTCGAAAGTGGCTCGCATGCGAAGCACCTGTTCGGCACTAAGTGCTTCAGCGGCGTACTCCGTCATCGTGGCCCCATCACGGTGGCATCCATCCGCACAGCCGGCACGTCACCGGTCGGCGTCGGTAAAGCGAATCACTCCGCGAATGTTCTTGCCGTCCAGCATGTCACGGTAGCCATCGTTGATCTGTTCCAGCGAGTACGTCGCAGTAATCATGTCGTCGAGATTGAGTTTTCCCGCCGTATACATCGACAGCAGCAGCGGGATGTCGTACTGCGGGTTGCCGCCGCCGAAGATGTTGCCCTGCAGACCCTTTTGCATCAGCGTCAGCATGGCCAGGTTCAGAGTGACATCTGTGTCCAGCATGTTGCCCACGGCTGTCAGCACGCAGGTTCCGCCCTTGGCGGTGATCCCCATCCATTTGTCGACGTCGTGTCCGTTGACGTCGCCAACGGTGACAATCACCTTTCGGCACATGCCACCGGCGGTGACCTCTGCTGCTCCTGCGGTGGCGGCTTCGACTGTGTCGTAGGTATGGGTGGCGCCGAATTTGATCGCGGTATCGCGCTTCCAGCCGATCGGGTCGACGGCGACGATGTATCGCGCGCCCGCGGCGGCGGCGCCCTGCAGGGCCGACATGCCGACGCCGCCTAGACCGATCACGGCGACATCGTCACCGGGCCGGATCGCGGCGGTTCGTGTCGCCGAACCGTAACCCGTAGTCACACCGCAGCCGACCAGGCAAGCGACCTCGAAGGGCACCGTCGGGTCGATCTTCACCACTGAGGTCTGGTGAACCACCATGTAGGGCGCGAAGGTTCCCAGCAGCGACATCGGGTATACGTCATGGCCTTTGGCGCGGACCCGGTGGCTTCCGTCGGCGACCGAGGTCCCCGCGAGCAGCAAGGCGCCCAGGTCGCACAGGTTGCGCAGGCCGGCCTGACAGGACCGGCACTTTCCGCAGGACGGAACGAACGACAGGACCACATGATCGCCCACCTCGAGACCGTCGACATCGGGGCCGATTTCGGTGATGATGCCAGCACCTTCATGACCGCCGAGGACTGGAAACCCGGCCATTGGGATGGAGCCGGTCACGAGGTGGTGATCGGAATGGCACATGCCGGCGGCTTCGGTCTGGATCTTCACCTCGCCACGGCGGGGATCGCCGATCTCGATCTCCTCGATCGACCACGGCTGGTTGAAATCCCACACGATCGCGCCCTTGGTCTTCACATCGGCTCCAATGTTGTGTAGGTCGGGAAGGACCGTCGTTTCGGCCGAGGCGGTTGTTGCGTTGACACCGAACCCGGTGACCGCGCGACTTGGTTAAGCGGCTTAACAACGATATGGTAGCCAAGTTATCGGCCTCAGCATGTCGTGTCAACGTCGAGTGCATGGTGCCGACAAGGCTTTTCACGATCGCTTGAAGACTGGTCCTTTTCGCAGTATTGCCCGTCGCGTCGGTTGGGCGCGTGAACGTTGACGCGTTACGGGGACCGGCGTAACGTCTCTTGTTAAGTAACTTAATAAGCATATCGTTTGAGTGCGCCGCGTGTTTCGCCGGCATCCCGGCGCGACGAGGTGTGATGGGAGGTCCCTTCGGGTGAACGACGGTACTTCGAGTTCGACGACGCCAAACGTGTTGGTTGTCATCGGGGTCGGCGGGATGGGTGCCTCCGTCGCGCGACGGGTGGGCCCGGCACACGCGCTATTGCTCGCGGACCGCGATGAGAAACTGCTGGCTGCTACAGGAGCGTCCATGCGCGACGAGGGATACCGCGTGTCGACCAGTGTTGTCGACGTCGCTGACCGCGCATCAGTACGGGCCGTGGTCGAAAAGGCAAGCAGCATTGGCCAAATCGCCGGCGTCGTGCACACGGCAGGTGTCTCACCTATGCAAGCCTCGCCCGCACGGATAATAGCCGTTGACCTCGTCGGTACTGCCCTCGTGATCGACGAGTTCGCATGCGCGATCGGCGAGAACGGAGCCGGCGTGGTCATCGCCAGCATGGCCGGCACTCTGCTGGGTGCCGGCTTGGGCGAAGAAGCTGAACGGCTGCTGGCCACCGCGCCCGCTGAGGAACTGTCGCAGATCCCTGCGGTGAGCGCCCTGCTCCAGTCCCACGGTGACGACGCGTCCGCGCGCAGCATGGCATACGCAATCGCCAAGCGTGCCAATCAACTTCGGGTATGTGAGGCATCCATAGCATGGGGCGAGCGGGGCGCCCGGCTCAACTCGATTAGTCCGGGCATCATCTCCACCCCGATGGGTCGCAGCGAGATCAACGACAGCGACAGTGGGGAATTGATGAAGGGCATGATCGGCAGTTCGCCCGTCAAGCGGATCGGGACGCCTGCCGATGTCGCGGGCGTGGTCGAGTTTCTCCTCGGTCCGTGTGCAAGCTACATCACCGGCACCGATGTCCTCGTTGACGGCGGTGTTGTCGCGGCGATGAAGGCCGGCCGCGTCGCGATTGGAACCTGACATGCGCCTACCCACAGGGTATGGCGAACACACTTGGAACGCGACGATGTCGCGCTGCGCGGTCAGTGAACGAAAGGGGTAGCCATGACGCACAATCAGGCAATCGAGGGGGCGACCGGTCGAGCATCGGCTGACGACACAGGCGCCCAGCAAGTCGGCAAATTCCATGTCCTGGCGGCCAACCCCGGGAAGCGGCGAACCGAGATCATCTATCTCGTGTGGTTCGCGATCGCGTTACCGACGCAAATTCTCGCGTCGATGAACTTGAGCTATGACCGGCCCAACGACTTGCTTCTGTTGGGCCAGGCCGTCCCGGTCGCGTTGGGAACGTTGATTCTTCCGTTGGTGTTTCGGGCGCGCGAGGATCGCGGTCGTCCCCTACCCGAGCTGTATGGGTTTCGGATGGGAGTATTCCTCGTCATTTGGGCATCTCTGGGTGGGTTCATCGGAACCGATCCTTGGTATGAGGTGTTGCACGGGCACTTCGCCTTCAACACGGAACTGAATCCCAACGGTGTGCCCCTGTTCATGCTGGTGAACACCATCACGATATTCAGCCTCTATTCGGTCATTTTGGGCGGTACCGTGCTGAGTCGTGACAGTCTGACCCGGCACGTGATCTTGTGCATGGTGTTGGCTCCCCTTATGCCGCTTGCCGAGACGTTCGCCTACACCAGCTCGAGCTACTGCTTCGACAACAGTGCGGGGATGTGGGGCCTCAACGTATTAGTCTACGGTGCATGGCATTTCGCTGCGCTGTTGTTCTACCCGCGATGGGACGAACAGCCCGATCAGCGGACCTCGCTGGGCACCACGATCGTGTCTGGGTTTGCCACTCTCGGCATCATCATGGTGCTGATGGCCATCACCAAGACGTTCATCGCACCGCACTTCGTCGACGTGCAGCACGGTGTGCGCCAGATCAACGATTGGAGCACGGAGAACTGCCTAGGCCCGCGACCACAATGACGGGCAACTCGTGATGGGTCAACCAATGATGGATACGATGTCGTCCGAATCCAGACCGGCCAGGACGGCGTTGGCCCAGACACCTCGCAATGGCGCTCGGTGTCCTGCTCGACGAAGCGCAACGTGAAGCTGAGCTCGGCCCCGACGGGTGTAGTGCCGCGTGAATCGCGGAATACGGCGCTTCTGTGGGCGATTGGATCGGCATACTCGGTTGCCGCAACCCTGCAATGGGCGTGCACGCTCTCCGCGGCGACAGTTCGCTACCTGTCGGGCCTGCCGTTTGCGCTGAGCGCGGTGGTCGAACCGTTGGCCGTTGCCCCTACACGTAATTGAGCTCGCTGACCTCGTCACCGCCCTGGGGCTGGCTCGATGGCGCAAGCCGTGTTGTCTTGGCTACGGATCAGGAGACTTCGAGCGATCACCCGTAGTGGCCTCGTCGCGGCGTGCCGGCGGTCATAAGACGGGCAACAGGTCTTTCCAGGATTTCGGTGTGGCCGAGGCCACCAGATCGGTTCGCCGGTACGTGTGTCCGTCGGGGGTGGTGTAGCGACCGGTGCGGGGGTCGTACTGCACGACGGCCACTGACTGGCTCCCGGTCGCGCCGTCGAAGGAGGCCGGCGCCGCCGCGGGTAGCCCCTCGTCGGGCACTGCCGGTGGCCCGTCTGCGGGCGGTGTGGTCGCGACACCCGGAAGGTTGCCTGATGTGTCGGCGGGCCCCGATGGGGGCGGCGGTGTGCCCGTCGGTGGCAGGTCGGGGGGTGGCGGCGCTTCGGCCGCGCCTGGCGGCAGGGGAGTGCCTTGTGCTGGGCCGTAGATGTGCTCGTCAGCGTTGACCCGGGAATCTGGCGGGACGCCTTGCGCGATCAGGTTGGGGTCAAGCGGAGAGGGGCCGATGATGTGTTGGCGCAGCGCCAAAGGCTCGAAAGGTTTGTCGCTGTCACAAATTTCGACGGTTGGCCCTCGCTTTCCTGGGTGACCCATACACGGGTAGTTGCGGGCGCCGCGAACCGCGGTCGGCGAATCCTGCGGCAGTTTGCAGTAGAGGCCATCCGGGGTATCGATGTCGGTGGTGTCGGCGGGCGATCGCCATTGTGACGGCGGCAGGAACCCGACCGTGCAGGGATTGGGATCACCGATGGTGAAGGTGAAGTCAAAGCCCGGCATACCGGTGGGATTCTTGGGCAGTTGCTGCAAATAGGCAATGTCGGGTGGCAACAGCACTAACAGTTGCCGGATGGAGGGCTGATAGGTGACGCCGATCTGGCCGATGGCGGTGAGGTTGGCCAGCAGCACTGGCAGCGTGGGTTTTACCGCCTCGAGCAACTGTGAGGCTTCCTGTGCGAACCCGGGGCCCCGTTGCAGCAGCGTGCGAATCTGCGGATCGTCGTTGACCAATTGACCGGTGATGCCGGCAAGGCTGTGGGTCCACGTTCTGAGCGAATCGACCGTTTGGGCTTGCGAGTCCAGCAGCGGACCACTGTCATCGATGAGGCCCCTGGCATTGTCGGCGACGCCATTGATGTCGTGGCTCAGCGTTGCCCCAGAGTCCATCAACGACCCGAAGTCATAGTCGGCACCGTTGAAACCGGTGAACGCTTCGTCGACCAACGCGCCGAGTCGATCTTTGGGGATACTGCCGACCAACGCGCTCACTTGGTCCAGCAAGGGCCCCACCTGCTGGTGAATCGTGGTGTCGGCCATGGCGATAACGGATCCGTCGTGCAGGTAAGGCGGCGCATCGGAGCGTGGTTTGAAGTCAATGTATTGTTCGCCCACCGCCGACATGCTCAGCACGTCGGCGTGCAGGTCGGCCGGGACCTTGGCTCCGCTGTCGAGCGACAGGGTGGCCTGTGCGCCGGTGTCGCTGAGTTCCACCGTGGTGACCTTCCCGATCTGAACACCGCGCAGGGTGACGTTGCTGAACCGGTATAGGCCGCCTGTCGCGGGCAGTTGCAGCGTCACGGTGATGTGTCCGATGCCCAACAGAGTTGGAAGCTGGATGTAGGTCAAAACCATCGCCGTCACGCCAATGATGGACGCAATGGTGAAGATGACCAATTGGATTCGGATCAACCGTGTCAGCATCAGCGCCCGCCCACTTCGCCTGGTGCCGACTGGTTTTCGGGAGGATAGGGACCGGCAAATATTGGTGTTGAGCCATCGGTGGTTGGTGTCGCTGCGCCAGGCACCTGTGGCGGAGCAATGGGCAGCAGCGGCTCGCTCAGTGGCGGCGTCGCGGGCGGTGCTGGTGCGCCGTCGGGGGTCGGCGGCGCTTGCAGGGGGACGTTTAGGGGGTCGTAGGTGTAATTCTGCTGATACGGGTCGCCCGGTGCGGGCACCAGTTGTGCGCCTTCTTCGCCCCAGCGGGTACCCAGGAAAATTGTGCGCTTGAGCCGAGCGCGAGTCAGGTCGACGACAACGAACAGGTTCATGTAGTCGCCCCGAATGCCGTGGTCGACGAACCACTGGGTGTAGGGAAAGGTAGATACGCTGGCCAAAGCACGATCCACGTCCGGCCCCAGGTCAGCCAGAACGCGGATCACCGGCTCCAAATTCGTCAGGTTGCTGACCAGATCCGCTTGCGAATCGTTGACGAGGCGAGTGGCGGTGGCGCTGAACGTCCCGAGCTTTTGCAGCGCTGTCGTCAGCCGTGGACGCTCATTGATCAGCACTTCTAGCGCGGGTGGAATGTTGCGCAGCGCCCGTGAGATGACCTCGCGCTGCGCCGCGAAGGTGCCTGCGAGCCGGTTCAGCGACTCGATGCTCGCGATGATGTTGTCGCGCTGTCGGTCCAGCGTGCCGACGAAGGTATCCAGGCGGGTGAGTAGATCACGGATCTCGCCTTCGCGACCATTGAGCGCCGCGTTGAAGTTGTGAACGATGTCGCCGATTTGGGTCACGCCGCCGGAGTTGATCACCGCCGACAACGATGACAGGGTCTGCTCGGTCGACGGATAGGTCGACGAGTCGCTCAACGCGATGGTGGTGCCTGGTTGCAGCCGGCCACTCGGTTGTTGACCCAGCGGCGGGTCGAGCGCGAGGTGCATGGATCCCAGCAGGCTGGTCTGACCGACGCTGGCGACCGCGTTGGCGGGGACGACGATGTCGGGGCGCACCGACACCTCGACGTCGGCGTGCCAGTCCTTGACCCTCAGCTTGCCGACGCTGCCGACGATGACGTCGTCGATCATCACTGGCGAATTCGATTCCAGCGTAGCCACATTCGCGATTTCGACGTGGTAGATCTGGGCGCCTGGGCCCCTTCCCACCGCGCCGGGCAGCGGCAACGAGTTCAGGCCCTGGAATGCGCACCCGGTGGCAGTGAGCATCACGCAGCCGCCGAGTGCGAGCACGCGGCTTCGCCAAGTGCGACCGGTCATGAGGCCGGCCGTTCCGCGGGCAGCAACAGGTCGGGCAAGGTGGGCGACGTAGGCACCGGCGCTCCTGGGTACAACGCAGGTGAGGGAGCTGCCGGCAAGTGGTCGGGCGCTGACGGGCCCGGCGCCATGGCGGGCGGCTGCCCGTAGCCGGCAGGTGGCGGCACATCACCGTTCAAGCCCGTATACGCCGACACCGCGGGTGGGGTTTCGGGAGGCACGGCTGCCGGGCCGGCGCCGCCAGGGGCCAGGGCCGGGTCGGAGTAGATGATGTCGTCGGGACTGGCGGAAGGCATGAGGTAGGGGTTGGTGGGGATGGGCATCTGGTTGAAGTTGAGCAAGCGCAGGGCGGGTCCGAGATATTGCGCGCACAGCTTGGCTGTTTCAGGGGCAGTGGTGTTCTCGATTGCGCCGATCGACGAGCAGACCAACCCCACCGGATCGGCGAAGTTGGTGAGGGTTTCGGTACCCAGCGTGCCCCCCGTGGTTGGGTTGTAGGCCTGGTAGCCATTGGCTATTGCGTTGGGTGCGACGTGAAGAATGTTCTCCAGATCAGTCTTGTGGTCGACGAGATTCTGGGTCACGTTGGCCAACCGCCGAATCTGTTCGGATGCCGGATCCTTGACCTCGGCGATGAATCCTTGTACGTCGACGACGGCGACGGACAGATTCTGCAGCGCCGCATCGAGATCGGAACGATTGTCGTCGAGCACGCTGCTCAGAGTTGCGAACCGGTTCTGGAACGACATGATCTGTTCGCCGCTGTCGCGTAACGCGGTAACAAAGCTCTGCAGATTCTTGATGATGTCGACGAGATTGCCGCTGCCGTCGGCCAAGACGCGTCCAAGGCCCGACAGTTGGGCCAGTGTCTGGCGCAGCTTGTCGCCGTTGCCGTCCAATGCGTTCGCGGCGCTGTCGATGAACCGTGCCACGGCGGGGGTCGATACCTGACTGCTGGGGCCCAAATCCGTCGCCAACCGCATCAGTTGGTCTTTGACCTGATCCCACTCCACGGGAACCGCGGTGCGTTGGACCGGGATGACCGCACCGTCGGCCATGGTCGGGCCGCTGGATTCGTAGGCGGGCGTGAGCTGGACATAGCGTGCCGAGATCAGGTTCTGGGCGACGATTACCGCTTTGGCCTCCGCCGGAATGGGCACGTCGCGATCGACCTTGAGGGTCAGCCTGGGGCCGGTGGCGTTGGCCTCCACCGTGGCGATGGTGCCGACCGTGACGCCTGCCACCCGCACCTGGTCGCCGGCGTAGATACCGGTGCCGGCGCTGAAGTAGGCGGTGATTGTCTTGGGGCCGAAAAAGGCCTGCTGAGCGAGCAGCATCGCTGAAGCGCTACCGAGTGCGATCAGCACGACCGCCAGTGCGGCCACGAGCCGGTGGCGCGACATCATGGGTGGTCTCCTCGTTGGGGAATGCCGTTGTACGGGAAGGGAAACTCCGCGCGCGGCCCGGCGTTGTCCGGCGGCTGCCCGGCATCGGTTCCTCGGCGGAATCCGAACGCGTAGTCCAGGAACGGCTGCAGCATTTGGCCGGGTATAAGGTTGGCCACGCTGGCGGAGGAGTACGGGCCGGAGGAGACGGACTCGGCTTGGGTGAGCTGGTATTTCGCCAGACCTGGCAGTGCCTTCCCGATGTTGTCGCGGTTCTTCTCCAGCATCGCGGTCACCGAGTTCAGCTTGTCCAGCGTGGGTTTGAGCCTTTCTCTATTTTCGGCCGCCAGCGCGGTCAACTGTTGAGCCACCGCCGAGGTGTTGGCCAGCAGCGACGCGATCGCCTGTCGCTTCTCGTTGAGCACGCCGACCAGAACGTTGGCGTTGAGGATCAGCGTGTTGAGCTGTTGACTGCGTTCGGAGAGGATGCCGGTCAGATTGCCCGCGTTCTTCAGCAGGGCGCCCATAGTGACGTTGCGGGTGTTGAGTGATCGCGACAGCCGGGTGAGTCCGTCAAATGTCGGTCCTAGTTGCGGTGCGATCTGGTCGATGGTCGCCGAGAGCGTATCGAGAGACTGATTGAGCGCTTCGGTGTCGGTGCCTGCGACGTTGGTGGTCATGTCACTGACCGCGTCAGTCAGCGAATACGGCGAGGAGGTATGTGACAACGGGATCACGTCGGTGGATTTCAGCGGTTCGCTGCCTGCCCGGTCGAGGGTCACCACCCGTTGACCGAGAAGCGTTCCGGTCCGGATGTGGGCGGTGCTGTCCCTGCCGAGGTAGTACTTGCTGTCGATGGTGAACGAGACCAGCGCCTTGCCATGCTGTAGCGAAATATTGGACACCGTGCCGACTTTGACCCCCGCGAGCGTCACGTCGTTGCCGATGGCGAGCCCGCCCGCCTCGGTGAACAGTGCCTGGTGTCGGATCGTTGTCGCCATCTGGATCAGCCGGGCGGGCTGTAGACCGACGGCGATGACGAGCAGGGTCAGCACAACACCGATGAACCCTGCACGCATGAGGTTGGATTGGCGATATCTGAGCATCAGTCCGCGCACCTCCCGCCTTCTTGTCGGATCCACGGGAATTCCGCTGTGCGGCCCTGCAGGTCGCTCACTCGCACGGCGATTCCGCACAAGTACTCATTGAGGAAGGTGCCATATGCGCCGAGCCGGACCAGTTTGCGATAGTTGTTCGGCGCCTTCTGCAGCGCGGCGTCGAGTTGGCCCTTGTCTTGATCGAGCAGCGGGGCAAGACGATTGAGCTGCTCCATCGTCGCATCCAGCGGGGGGCGTGCCTTGCTCAGCAGATCCGCGATGGAGGCAGTGCCGTTGTCGAGCGATTCGATGGCCGTGGCGATCGGATCACGATCCTGAGACAGTCCGGTGACCAGCCGCTCGAGATTGTCGATCGCACCGGTGAATTTGGCGCCGTCCTGGGTGATGGTGGCAACCACCGTGTTGAGGTTGTCGATGAGCTGCTCTACCACCTGGTTGTTGTCGGCCAGCGCATTGGAGAACGACGAGGTCTTCGATAGCAGCGATTCCAAAGTGCCGCCTTGGCCGTCCAGGATCTGGATCAGCGAGGAGGTCAGCGCATTGACGTCGCGCGGGTTTAGGCCTGAAATGACCGGTTTCAATCCACCCAAGAGAAGGTCGAGGTCGAGTGCGGGCATGGTGCGGTCGGAGGGAATCTGCGAACCCGCTGGCATCAACCGGGTCGATCCGGGGCTGTCGATGAGTTCCAAATACCGATCGCCGACCAGGTTTAGGTAGCGAATCGCCGCCTTGGTCCCGGTCGTCAGGACGACGTCGCGGTCGGTGTCGAAGCTCACCACAACCTCGTGGTCGCCTTGAAGTGATACGTCGTTGACGGTGCCGACCCGGATGCCGGCGACCCGAACGGTGTCGCCGGCCTTGAGCCGCGAAGCGTCACTGAAGACCGCCGAAAACCCTGTGGCCGAACCGGTTCGGTACTGACCGAAGATGAAGAACAATGAAGCCAATAGCAGCGCCATCACGACGGCGAAGGCGCCGAACTTCATGATTGCGGCCCCCGAACGCCTCATCCGGGTTGGCCGATCTGTGCGGTGTTGCGCGCCGGCCCGTCCAACGGCCCGTACAGCGCTTGCTTGAGCCCGTCTGAATTCAGCAGAATCCCCTGGTTGCCGTACTGAAACGGGTTGGTGCCGATGTCTGCCACTACGAACGGCGCACGCGACTCGAACGGCACGTTGGGCAGGCCCAGGCAGAACGGGCCACCCTTTGCTGCAACCTTGGGCAGATCGGCCGGATACCGGTAGCGTTCCTTGCCCAGCACGGCACTGGCGCTGAGCAACGCCCCGGGCACGGGGGGTGGCGGGACCTTGCTCATTTCTAGGAGCCCGCCCAGTGCGCAGCCCAAGCCATGGTGGTACTGGTTGAGCAGGCCGGTGGTGGGCACAAGCAGGTGCAAGGTATCGGTGAGCGCTTGGCGGTTGGTGCCGACCACGTCATTGCCCACGTCGGCCAGGCCGATCGCACTGAGCAGCAACGCATCGAGGTTGTGCTGTTCGTCGCTGAGCGTCTGGCTGAACGACGACCCCGCGTCGAGAATGGCGATCAGGTCCGGCGCGGCGTCAGCGTACGCGGCGGCCACCGCCGACGTGGCCTCGACGTCATGGCTGAGGTTCGGCAGGCTGGGCTCAAGATTTCGCAGCAGGGCGTCGAAGTCGCTGAGTGTCTGGCCGAACTTTTCACCGCGTCCATCGAACGCCTTGGCGATCACGCTGAGGGTCTCGTTGAGCTTGGCGGGTTCGATCACCGATAGCACCGCGTTGAGTTGCTGGAATACCGTGTTGAACTCGACTGTGACGCGTTCGGTGCCCAGCTGCTGCCCGGCGTGCATCCGTTGCGGAGAGGCATCGGCAGGGGGCACGAGTTGCACGTACTTGGCGCCGAACACCGTTGTCGAGGCGATGTCGACGCCTACGTTGGCTGGAATGTAGCGCAGCTGAGAAGGATTCATCTCCAGATGGATGGCCGCCTGCCCATTCGGGCGCTCTTCGATCGAGGCGACCTTGCCCACCTCGACTCCGCGCAGCTTCACCTTGGCGTCGGGATTCATCACCAGCCCGGCGCGTGGTGACAGCACTGTCACCGAGACT
>Ga0193717_1001177_pt1 | contig 16261 bp, 13 predicted proteins | sample U2c2metaG_FD_145900 | JGI IMG/M metagenome (GOLD analysis project Ga0193717, IMG submission 145900) | Soil microbial communities from a riparian zone of the East river system, Colorado, United States - U2c2 | ecosystem: Environmental > Terrestrial > Soil > Riparian zone | place: USA: East River... | reverse complement strand
GTCAACGCCGTCGCCGATAGCACATTCTGGATCGGCAACAAGCTTCGCCGCGTGCAAACCGGCAGCATCAATAGCTACCTCTACGGCATTCTGATCGCGATCGCGATTGCGGTCATCGTCAAGTACCGCTACTGGAGCTGATCGTTAGGGAGACACTGGAAGATGGAAAATGTGCTTACTTATATGACGTTTGTCCCGCTCGCGGGGGCCGCCCTTGTGCTGGTGTTGCCCAACAACGCCAAGCTGATTCGCTGGGTCGCCGCGGCGGCGACCGTGCCGCCGCTCTACTTATCGATCTGGTTGTTCAACCATTTCGACCGCACCAAGGCGGGCTTCCAGTTCGTCGAAAAATATCAGTGGATCCCGACGTACAATATTAGCTACTACATGGGCGCCGACGGCCTCAGTATCTCGATGATCTTGTTAACCGCGCTTTTGAGTTTTCTCTGCATCTTCGCTTCGTTCGGCATCGATAAAGCAGTCAAGGGTTATTTTGCGCTGTTCCTAATGCTCGACGCCGGCATGATGGGCGTGTTTTGCGCCCTCGATTTTTTTCTGTTTTTTGTTTTCTGGGAAGTGATGCTGTTGCCGATGTACTTCTTGATTGGCATCTGGGGCGGTCCGCGGCGCGAATATGCCGCGATTAAATTCTTCCTCTACACGTTGTTCGGCAGTGGTTTCATGCTGATCGCGATTCTCGCACTCTATTTTAGCAGCGAACCGCATACCTTCGACATGACCGTACTCATGGCCCAGGCCAGCAAGTTCGGCACCGAGGTGTTGCCGATGTGGCCTTTCAAGCAGCTCGGCTGGGGCTTTCAACACGCGATCTGGATGGCGCTATTCATCGGCTTCGCGATCAAGATTCCCGCGTTTCCGTTTCACACGTGGCTTCCCGATGCTCACGTCGAAGCGCCAACGGCGATCTCGGTGATTCTTGCCGGGGTGCTGTTGAAAATGGGTACCTACGGAATCCTCCGCATCAACTTTCCGATGCTGCCCGTCGCCACAGCGGATCTGGCCTTCTGGTTTCTCGGCGCGCTGGGTGCATTTAACATTATCTACGGCGCGCTTTGCGCCATGGCGCAAAAGGATTTAAAAAAATTGGTCGCCTATTCGAGCGTCAGCCACATGGGCTACGTGATGCTCGGTATGGCGAGCATGACGACCCAGGGAATCAACGGCGCGGTGCTGCAGATGTTCAACCACGGCACGATCACCGGTATGCTGTTCCTTTTGGTCGGCGTGGTCTATGACCGTGCGCACCACCGCGAGATCGAGGGCTTCGGCGGCTTGGCCGCAGTCATGCCGGTTTACACCGGAATTACCGCTTTAGCCTTTTTCGCTTCGATGGGTCTTCCCGGGCTTTCCGGATTCATCTCTGAAATCTTGGTGTTGCTTGGCACCTGGCAAAAATATCCGGTGCTGACGATTCTCGGCGCCAGCGGGGTTATTCTAACTGCGGGCTATTTGCTGTGGACAATTCAGCGGGTTTACCTTGGCCCAACCAATGAAAAATATCTTAAAATACCAGACATCAACGGGCGGGAAATTTTCACTCTGGTGCCGTTGGGGGTGATCGTCATCATTGTCGGTATCTATCCGGCCGTGGTGCTAGATATGTTGCGCGCGACCTTGGATCAAATCAACCAGATTGTTTTGCCGCATCTTCACAGCTAGGCCATGGATCTCAAAAACATCGGCAGCCTGAGTTTTTTTTACCCGGAGATCGTTCTCTCGGTAACTATTCTCCTCGTCATCGTCTTAGATCTGCTGACCCGGAACCGGCGCATTTTGTCTTTGGTTGCGCTCATTGGTTGCGTCGCTGCGCTGATCGCTACATTCGATCTTTACAGCGCTCAACCCGGCTGGATGTTCCACCGGATGATGGTCCTGGATAACTTCAGTCTTTTTTTCAAAATATTTGCGCTGGCGGCAACGATTCTATGCATTTGGATGTCGCTCGGCAGCAACGAAATCAAACAAGTTCACCAGGGCGAATATTACACGCTGTTGTTAACTTGTACGCTCGGCATGTCGTTCATGGCTTCTTCGAGCAACTTGCTGATGGCGTATCTGTCCTTGGAACTCGTCAGCCTCACCTCCTACGTGCTTACGGGATTTTTACCGCATAACCGCCGTTCCAGCGAGGCGGCGCTGAAGTATTTGATCTACGGCGGGGTCGCCTCGGGCACGATGATCTACGGCATGAGCTGGATCTTCGGTATGACCGGCAGTTTGGATTACGGCGCGATTCAAACCAGCCTCGCTCAAATTGCAGTCAACAAGACGGCGTTGTTCATGGCGCTGGTCTTCATCCTGGCAGGGTTTGGCTACAAGATCGTCTTCGTACCGTTTCATATGTGGTCGCCCGACGTTTATCAGGGCGCGCCGACGCCTTTCACCGCGTTCTTGTCCGTTGCCTCCAATGCGGCGGGTCTGGCGATCCTGATTCGTTTCTTTTTCCCGGTCATGTCACGGATGGTGCCGGGCGGCGATTGGACGGTCGTGTCAGGAGTCGAATGGCCGCAGGTTTTGCTGTTTCTCAGCATGATTACGATGACAATCGGCAATCTCTGCGCGTTGAATCAGCGCAATCTCAAACGAATGCTCGCTTACTCGGGGATCGCTCACGCGGGTTATATGATGATGGGCTTGGCGGTGTTGAGCAACGACGGGCTGTCGGCGATTCTCTTTTACATCGTGGTTTATTTGATCATGAACATCGGCGCATTTCTGGTCATCGGTTTGATCGCCAATGTAACCGGCGACGAGGATATCGAAGACTACCGCGGCCTCGCCTGGCGCGGCGCGGTGATTCCGGCGAGCTGCCTGGCGATTTTTCTGCTTTCCCTAACCGGCTTGCCGCCGTTTGCGGGATTCATCGGCAAGTTTTTTCTATTTGCGGCGGTGCTCAAGGTCGGCGGAGTATTCGTCATTCTGGCTCTGGTGGCAGTCATGAACAGCGTGGTTTCACTCTATTATTACGCAAAGATTATCAAGACGATGTTCCTCGACATGCCCGATCCGGAGGCTAAAGCCGTAACGATGGCGTCGAATGACTTCACCCTGTTGATTCCGCTTACCGTGCTCACGTTGGTATTCGGTATTTACTTCGCGCCGCTTCTCAAGTTCAGTCAGCAGTCGCTGAGTTTCTTCATCAAATAGACCCGCGCTCCCTGACCGGTTAGCAGGATTTCGAAGTAGAGCATGTTGTGTCGGTCCTGGCACGCTTATCGCGCTCGAAATCAATCGCGACGCCTCTGTCAAATTCTGCTGTCTGCCTTGACAAGTTGGGGCCATCCAACTAACTAAAAAGTGAGACCTAACACGAAATTTTTGATTGCGATCTCGAAGGAGGCCCGATGCTGGATACCGCAAGAAGAAAAGAGATGCTGCGCCAGATGGTTTTGGTGCGTGCTTTCGAAGAAAAACTCGAAGAGCTCTACCAGCGCAAAGCGATGTTTGGCAGTACGCACTCTTATCGCGGTCAAGAAGCGATTGCCGTGGGCGTCTGCTCGGCTTTGCAACCGAAGGATTTGATCGCCAGCTATCATCGCGGCACGGGCCATTTGATCGCGAAGGGCGCCGACCTTTATACGCTCTTGTGTGAATGCATGGGACGCGAGGACGGCTACTCCAAGGGGCGCGGCGGCAAGATGCATATGGGCGATATGGGCTTCGGCTTTATCGGCAACACCGGTACCGTCGGTGGCACCGTGCCGACGGCCACGGGCGCGGCGCTTGCGGCGAAGATCCGCGGCTCCAAGGAAGTCGTGGTGAGTTTTTTTGGCGACGGTGCGGCCAATCAGGGAGTTGTCCACGAGTCGATGAATCTTGCCGGCGTATGGAAGCTTCCGGTGATCTATGTCTGTGAAAACAATCAATATGCGATGACCGTTAGTTTGGCGAAGAGCGTTGCGATCAAACATTTGTCCGAGCGCGGCGCAGCGTATGGTTTCGAAGGAAAGACGATTGATGGCAACGATGTCGAAGCGGTCCATGAAGCCGCTGAGCAAGCCGCTGCAAAAGGGCGGAGTGATGGCGGCGCGACTTTTCTTGAATGCGTCACTTACCGCTGGGACGGCCACTTTGGCGGGGATCCAGGCACCGGTTATCGGCCGAAAGAAGAAATCGAGGCGTGGAAACAGAAATGTCCGATCAAGCGGCTCAAAGAAAACCTTATTCGAGAAGGCCAGCTAAGTGAGCCGGAGTTTCAGAAAATGTCCGACACGGTCTATGCCGAGCTCGACGAAGTGGCGAAACGTGCGGAGGCGGCGCCGCTGCCAAAAAAGGCGGTAGACTTGAGCAGTATCTATGCGCCAACGGAGGTGAGCCATGGTTAATTCCGCTGCCGCAACGCAAAGTCCGACCAAGGAAATGCGCGTTCAAGAGGCGTTGCGCGAAGCCCTGCGCTATGAGATGGCGCGCGACGAACGGGTTTTCGTCATGGGCGAGGACGTGGCGCTTTTTGGTGGCGCCTACGGAGTGACGCGTGGTCTGATGCAAGAATTCGGAGAGCGGCGAGTGTTGGATACCCCGATCTCGGAATCAGCTTTGGTAGGTCTTGCCGTCGGAGCCGCGATCAACGGCATGCGCCCGGTGGTCGAAATTCAATTTTCCGATCTATTGCCGCTAGCGATGGACCAACTCGCCAGTCACGCGGCGCGCTATCATTATATGACCGGTGGGCGGGTCAATGTTCCGATGGTCGTGCGCAACAAGTTTGCGACGCGCGCCGGCGGCGGGCCGAGCCATTCGAGCTGCAATCACGGCGCCTTCATTCACTTTCCGGGATTGAAAATTATCATGCCGACGACGCCGGCCGACGCCAAAGGGCTCTTGTTGGCGGCGATCCGCGATCCCAATCCGGTGCTGTGCTTTGAAAGTCATCATCTTTACGGCATTCGCGGCCCAGTGCCTGAAGGCGACCATACGGTGCCAATTGGCAAAGCGACAGTCCGGCGCGAAGGCAAGGACTTAACCATCGTCACGTGCGGCGGCATGGTGCTAAAAGCGGACGCCGCGGCCGACCAACTCAAAGAAAAAGGAATTACCATTGAAATCGTCGATCTCCGCTCTCTGGCTCCGTTGGATAAAGAAACCATTCTCAATTCCGTGAGCAAAACCAAACGCGCAATTGTTCTCGACGAAGGACCGATGATCGGCGGCATCTCGGCCGAAATTGCGGCAATGATCCAAGAAAATTTATTTTCCGACTTAAAAGGCCCCGTGGTGCGTATCGCGGCGCAACCGATCCCGCCGCCGCATAGCCCGCCGCTGGTGGATGCGATGATTCCCGACGTCGATCAAGTCGTCGAAGCGGTGATGCGGTTGGCGGAAGGCGGAAAGATTGCATGAAAATATTTGACTTGGACCAACTGACGGAACTCATCCATACGAAGCGTCGTTTGCCGGACATAAAGTTCACTCCTGCGAATCTGCTCTGATTTGTCGTGGCCTAGGATTGACCGCCGCTCGGGTGTGGTGGTAGCGTGACGCCGAAATTGATCGTTGGATGATCTATGAAGAGCGTAAATCCACCCGTCGCGGGCGCGCTCGCCTCCGCGAGTCTTACCACCCGTTTCGCGCTTTATAGCTTCCTTTGTATTGGCGCCATGACGGTGGCGCTTTGGTTTCTCGTTTCCAACTACCTCATCAACCAAATTCTCGAACACGAATGGCAGTCGACTGCGCGGATCGTGCGCGCCGACGTCAGAAAATTTCTCGAGGCCTATGACTTCAAAGCTCAGGACCGCAAGGCAGTCGGTCCTAAATTTGCCGCGCTCTCGGAGCATATGCGACTAGCGCCCGATATCGTTCGCTTCAAGGTCTACAGCCCGACAGCAGTCGTGCTGTGGGCGGACGACAAACGGCTGGTGGGAAGATCTTTCAGCGAGAATCCCCAACTCCAACAGGCGTTGCGCGGTAAAGTGGTCGCAGCTCGGAGTGCTTCGATTGAGCCGAAGCCACAGAGTGTCGAAGCGAAAAGTTCCGGCGACGTGATCGAAGTTTACGTGCCGATTTTCGCCGACGATGGACGCAACATTTTGGGTGTGTTTGAAACCTTCAAGCGCGCTGACGCCATCCAGCGCGACGTGCGGGACGCCCGGCTGGTCGTCCTCGCGGGTGCTCTCGGCGGCGGCTTGCTTTTGTACCTAGCGCTGTTTGTAATCGTCCGCCAGGCGGCGCGAAAGCTTGACGAACAACAACGCAATCTTCTGAAGATGCAGTCGGAGCTTATCGCCTCGCAGCGCATGGCGGCAGTGGGCGAGATGGCGGCTGCGGTGGCGCATGGAATCGGCAATCCGCTGTCGTCCATCCGCGCGGCCGCTCAGGTAGCGATGCTGGAGAGTAATACGGAAATGGATGCTCCGGCCAACGGCGGGATGCAAAAAACTTTGCAAAGCATCCTGCAGCAGGTCGATCGAGTGCAAAAGCGCATGCAGGGCCTTTTGAACTTTGCCAAACCCATGGAGCCTCACGCTACGCAGGTTGAAATCAATTCGTTGGTGCGCGACGTCGTCGAAACCCTAAGTACGCGCTTCAGCAATGCGGATGTAAACGCTATCTTACAGCTTGGTGAGGACCTGCCCAAGCTTTACCTCGATGCCAATCAAATGGAGCAAGTTTTCATGGGGCTGATTACCAATGCGATCGAAGCGACTTCTAGAGGCGGACGGATTACGGTGCGTACAAAGGTCCTCGCTAATAACGGCAACATTCATGCGGTGGCAGTTTCAATCGAGGACACGGGAGAAGGAATCCCGGTTGAAAATCGCGAGCGAGTTTTTGAACCGTTTTTCACCACAAAGCCGCATGGCACCGGGATCGGTCTGCCGCTGGCGAAAAAGTTCGTCGAGAGAAATGGCGGAACTATTGCCCTTTCCGAGACCGCAACCGTGGGTACCACAATCAATCTTACGCTGCCTTGTACAAAGTCGGATGCGATATGCGAGACGCCGCGAGTAAGCGACTCATCCGATGGCGCTACGTCGATGGATCGACAGATGTAAGTCTGCCGCTGCTGTTGCTAAACCTGGCATCAGTATACGAAATATTTTTGCCGCGTTACGCTCGGCATTTACGTTAGCGGGATCATGATGTGGGTTTGGTAGGGTTTGCGCTGCTTCAGTTTCTCATACCAATTCTCAATGTTCGGTAGCTTAGGCCGTTGAATCGGCAGATTGAACCACCGATAAGCCCAGACGCCCAACGGAATATCGCCGAGCGAAAATTCCTCGCCGCCCAGATAGGGTTCCTTCGCTAACTGGTCTTCGACGGTTTGCCATGCTTTTGCGGCCTTCTCGAGCGCGGCTTGGACCGCTTGCGGATCGCGTTTTTCCGGCGGCGTTCGCACGGTGGCAAAAAACAGCGGCACGATGTTGCCATTAAAAACAGACAGCTGCCAATCCATCCAACGATTGGCGTTAGCCATACCTTCGGGACTCGTCGGCAGTAGTTTGCCGTTGCCGTACTTGGCGTTCAAATAGCGCATGATGCTATTCGATTCCCACAGAACAAAATCGCCGTCTTTGATCGTCGGCACCAAGCCATTGGGATTTATCGCGAGATATTCCGGGTTTTTGTTGCCACCGAATTTGCCACCCCAGTCGAGCCGTTCGAATTCCAGACCAAGCTCGCCTAAACACCAGAGCACTTTTTGCACATTGGATGAATCGGTTCTGCCCCAAATCTTGATCATTTTCGCTCCCAATGGTTCATTCAGATAGCCGCACTACTTATCATCCTTTTATGCGGTTGGGTAGCATTTTACGGACCGGTTGGCCGCTTCCTCTATTGTTTTCGCGGAGAATCTGTTAGGCAAGGAGATCATCAAGATGGGAGACGACAACGTTGATGAAAATCCCAGCAGGTTGTTTGATGCTTGTTGCAATTGGCGTTTTTTCGGCTCAGGGGATGGGCTGGGCGCAAAATGCGGCAGAGGGTCGCAAACTTTACCAGGGCAATTGTGCGAGCTGTCACGGCGAAAACGGTAAGGGCGATGGGGTGGCGGCGCATGCGCATCCGGCTAAACCCGGCGACCACACCAATGGCGCCGTCATGAATGCGCTGACGGACAAGTGGTTAGTCGATATCATTTCCAAGGGCGGTGGGGCAGTTGGCAAATCGAGCTTCATGCCGGCATGGGGAGGTGCGCTCGACGAAAAGCAGGTTCGGGATATCGTTGGCTACATTCGTTCGATCGCGGTTCCGCCCTACAAGCCGGCCACGGCGCCGAGTAAGTAAATTTGTAAAATTTTGTCTGCGCCCCCTTGACGATTGATCAAGTAGGATTACATTTGGCGCATCCAACCTGTTTTTGCAGGAATCTAAATCTACGTTTTATTTCAGGAGGGTGTTATGGCGACTAAGATTCGTCCCCTACATGATAGGGTGATCGTTAAACGCATCGAGGAAGAGGAGAAGACCAAGGGTGGTATTTTCATCCCCGACACGGCCAAAGAAAAGCCTCAAGAAGGCAAGGTGGTCGCGGTCGGACCCGGCAAATATGAGGACGGTAAGCTAATACCGCTCGGGGTGAAGGCTGGGGACAAGATTCTCTTTGGTAAATACTCGGGCTCGGAAATCAAACTGGACGGCGAGGAGCATCTAATCATGCGCGAAGATGACATCCTCGGTGTCATCGAATAGGGAGGTAACGAAATATGGCAGCAAAAGATATTCGCTTTAGTGAAGAGGCGCGCGGCCGAGTGCTGCGCGGTGTTAATCTATTAGCTGACGCCGTAACCGTTACCCTAGGGCCCAAGGGTCGCAATGTTGTGCTGGAAAAGTCTTGGGGATCACCGACGGTAACCAAAGATGGCGTGTCAGTTGCCAAGGAAATCCAGCTCGAAGACAAGTTTGAGAACATGGGCGCTCAAATGGTGAAAGAGGTGGCAAGCAAGACCTCTGATGTCGCCGGTGACGGCACCACGACCGCCACCGTGCTTGCTCGTGCAATTTTTGCCGAGGGACTTAAAGTAGTCGCCGCTGGACACGACCCAATGAGTGTCAAGCGTGGGATCGATAAGGCGGTTGCTAAAGTCGTCGATGAGCTCAAGTCGATGTCCAAGCCAACCCGCGACCGCGAGGAAATCGCTCAAGTCGGTACGATTTCCGCCAACAATGATAAAACCATTGGCGCCATTCTTGCCGAAGCAATGGATAAGGTCGGTAAAGAGGGCGTTATCACGGTTGAAGAAGCCAAAGGATTAGAAACCACTCTGGATCTTGTCGAAGGCATGCGTTTCGATCGCGGTTATCTGTCACCTTATTTTGTGACCGATCCCGAGCGCATGGAGTGCGTCTACGAGGATTGCTATCTGCTCATCCATGAGAAAAAGATCTCCAGCATGAAGGACCTTCTGCCGGTGCTCGAAGCAGCGGCTAAAACCGGTAAACCGCTGTTGATCATCGCCGAAGAGGTTGAGGGCGAGGCTCTAGCCACGCTGGTCGTGAATAAGATCCGTGGTACGCTGAAGGTCGTCTCGGTCAAAGCTCCCGGGTTCGGCGACCGGCGCAAATCCATGCTCGAAGATATCGCGATTCTCACCGACGGCAAGATGATCGCGGAAGAGTTGGGCATCAAGCTCGAGAACGTTACGCTCAAGGATCTCGGCCGCGCTAAACGCATCATCATCGATAAGGACAATACCACGGTGGTCGAAGGCGCCGGCAAGAAATCCGCCATCGAGGGACGCATCAGCCAAATCCGTGCACAGATCGAGGAGACCACCTCGGATTACGATCGCGAGAAATTGCAGGAACGGTTGGCAAAGCTCGCCGGCGGCGTCGCCGTCGTAAAGGTCGGCGCGGCCACCGAAGTCGAAATGAAAGAAAAGAAGGCGCGCGTCGAAGACGCATTGCACGCGACTCGCGCTGCCGTCGAAGAAGGTATCGTGCCCGGTGGCGGTGTGGCGCTGGTGCGCGCGTCGGCTGGATTGGGTAGTATGAGAGTCTCGGATGATGAGAAAGTCGGCGTCCGGATTATTCAGAAGGCGCTCGAAGAGCCGCTCCGCTGGATTGTCCAAAACGCGGGTCTGGAAGGCTCCGTGGTATTGGATAAGGTGAAGAATGGCAAAGGCGCTTTCGGCCTCAACGCGGCGACTGAAGAATATGAGGATCTGGTCAAGGCCGGCATAGTCGACCCAACCAAGGTCGTTCGCACGGCATTGCAAAATGCCGCTTCGGTTGCGGGCATGATGATTACCACGGAAGCGATGATCGCCGATAAACCGGAAAAGAAAAAGGACGCGCCGGCCATGCCGCACGATCACGAAGACTATTAGTCGATTCGGCAGCGTCAAATTTTAACAAAGGGGCGCCGGAGTGATCCGGTGCCCTTTTGTTATTTCGGAGCAATCAAGGCTAAGAGGAATTCTACGACCGTGTTTGTCACGGCTGTTGGTTTTCAAGCATCGGTTTGGCGCCTTTGAAAAGCTGCTTTGCCCCGGATTTTTTTCTCAAGTAGTATCTTTCCGATTCATGCCCATCTTTATGCCATCGTGATGACAAAAAATTAAATGTATGTCGTTTTTCTGTCAAGGCACTCTGAACTTCCTTGTGGTCGAAGCTGCGAAATCGGTTGCGGACATGAAATGAAATCTCTAAGATCTGGCCCGAGCAGCAGTTGCTAGGTTCGCATCGGTCGCTCCTTCCGATCGGCGCCGGCGAATTCCTAAAGCAACCGAGGTTTGTCCATGCTAAACGAAGAACAAGGCCAGACGCGCAAGTCCTACGGGACCTCCATTGCTGTCGTCATTGCACTCTGTTTGCTGGCAGCGCTCTTGACCAAGCAATCTTGGGTTGGCAGCGCGGTCTTGACCGATGCGCGCGCGGCGCCGCGCCAGATTGCGGCGCGCGGCGATTTGGCGCCGCAAGAAAAGTCGACCATCGCGCTCTTTCGCCAGGCTTCGCCTTCAGTGGTGCACATTACGGCGATCGCCGTGCAAAGAGATCTGTTTACGCTCAAACCTTATCAGATCCCGGAGGGCACGGGTTCAGGTTTTATCTGGGATACCAGCGGCAACGTCATTACGAACTTTCACGTCATCCAGAACGCCGATGCCGCGCAAGTAACCTTGTCCGATCAGTCCAACTGGAAGGCAAAGCTTGTCGGTGCGGCGCCGGATAAGGACCTGGCGGTTTTAAAAATCGATGCGCCTGCGAATCGCCTGCCGGCGATCCCGGTTGGAACATCCAAGGATCTTCAAGTCGGCCAGAGTGTTTTTGCTATCGGCAATCCGTTTGGTCTCGATCAATCGCTTACCACGGGTGTCATCAGCGCGCTCGGGCGCGAAATCGAATCGGTCACGCGCCGGCCGATTCAAGGGGTGATTCAGACCGATGCTGCGATCAATCCGGGAAACTCCGGTGGACCGTTGCTCGATAGCGCGGGCCGTTTGATCGGTGTCAACACTGCGATTTACAGCCCATCGGGAGCGTCGGCGGGAATTGGCTTTGCCATCCCGGTAGACACCGTGAACCGTATCGTGCCGGAAGTCATTCGTTACGGTAAAGTGACACGGCCAGGAATAGGTATACAGATCGCCGAGGATCAAATCGCCGAGAGACTCGGTGTCAATGGCGTGCTGGTGGTCGATGTCGTAGCGGGAAGTGCCGCGGCTAAAGCAGGATTGCGACCCACGCGAAGAGAAGCTTCCGGAAGGGTGAGATTGGGCGATGTGATTACCGCCATCAACGGACAAAAAGTTGCGTCCCCTAACGAATTGTTTCTATTGCTTGAGAAATACAAGGTCGGCGATGCGGTCAATGTAACGGTTTTACGCGATGAAAAATCCGTACAAATCAAAATGACTCTGGACGCCGTGCAATAAGACCAATCTAACGTTGCGCCCGCGCAGATTGCCGCACCCTCGGTATTATTCAGTTGATTTTTTCGAATGGGTGCTCCGGCGCGCGATTTTCATCGCGTTCGTAAGCCGAGATAATTTCCTGCACGAGATGATGGCGCGCAACGTCTTTTTCGGTGAACGTAATAAAACGAATTCCGTGGACGTTTTTCAATATGCGTGAAGCTTCCTTCAGCCCGGATGGTTTTCCCGCCGGTAAGTCGATCTGTGTGGCATCGCCTGTAATCACCGCTTTCGAACCGTAGCCTAGACGGGTCAAGAACATTTTCATTTGTTCTGGTGTGGTGTTCTGCGCCTCGTCGAGAATCACGAAGGAATCGTTCAAAGTGCGGCCGCGCATGAAAGCCAATGGCGCGACTTCGATGGTGCCGCGCTCGACGAGCTTGCGCGCGCGATCGAAATCGACCATGTCGTGCAAAGCATCGTAGAGCGGACGCAAGTAGGGATTGACTTTCTCCGCGAGGTCACCTGGCAGAAAACCGAGTTTTTCGCCGGCTTCCACCGCCGGGCGCGTGAGGATGATGCGCACGTAATTATTTTTCATCAATTCCGACACGGCCATGGCCATCGCCAAGTAGGTTTTGCCGGTGCCGGCGGGACCGATGCCGAAGACGATATCGTAACGACGAATGGCGTCGATATAAGCTTTTTGGGCGATGCTTTTCGGCGTGATTGTGCGTTTGTGCGCCGAGATGTAGATCGTGTCGAGGAAAATATCTTGCAACCGGGCGCGGTTATCGCCGCTGAGGATTCGAATCGCGTAATCGACGTCGCTGGCATAGACCGGATAACCCTTTTCCAACAAACTATAGAGTTGCTGGAGGATCTGGCTTGCGAGCTCGACTGGCAACGGATCGCCCTCGATTTCCAGAGCGGAGCCGCGCACCCGGATTTTTACCTGAAGATTGCTTTGCAGAATTTTAATGTGCTGATCATGTTGGCCGAGAAGGTCGCGGAAGATGCGGGGATCGTGAAACTCCAATTGATTGACGCCAATCTCGGTCAGCGCTCCGGCCAGCAATGTTTTTTCGTCTTTCACTCAGTTTCTCCTATGAGTTGGACGATAATTTCACGTGTGCGAGGGCGATTGTCGAAGTCGAGCAGGACCACCTGTTGCCAGGTTCCTAAGGAGAGTTGATGATTGTTGACAGGAATCGTCAACGACGGTCCGAACAAAGAGGCGCGGAGATGGGAAAATCCGTTGTCGTCGCCCCAGCGGTCGTCATGATGATAGCGACGGTTCGATGGAATGTATTTTTCGACGAATTCCTTGAGGTCTTCGAGCAGTCCCGATTCATACTCGATGGTTGTCAATCCGGCGGTGGAGCCATTCACGAACAGCGACGCCAGACCGCTATGAACGTTCTCGCGCTCGAGAAATTCTTTCACCTTGGCGGTGATATCGATAATGTCGCAAAAGCCCGTGGTCGTCTCGGTGATCGTTGTGGTGCGGATGATCATCACGCTAAATTGTAAATCATCGGGTGCCTGTGCCCATGCAAGCTTCGACATCCATCATGTGGCTTCATAAATGAGTTCCTCGGCTCGTTTGAGAGCGGCATCGATCTTCGCCGGATCTTTGCCGCCGGCCTGAGCGAAATCCGGTCTTCCGCCACCGCCACCACCGACCATGGCAGCGAGTTCCTTGATAATATTTCCGGCCTGGTAACGTTTGGTGAGGTCTTTCGTCACCGCAGCGACGAGGTTGACGTTGGCTTCACCGGCACTGGCCAACACTACGACCCCGGAGCCTAGTTTTTCCTTGAGTTGATCGGCGATGTCGCGCAGCTGCTTGCCGTCGAGACCGTCGATGCGGCTGATCAAAACCTGAGCGCCGTTCACCGACTTTTTTTGCTCTAGCAACGCGGGAATCCGGTCCTTTTCGAACTGGCCGCGCAGCTTTTCGATTTCTTTCTCTAATTCCTTTTGCCGATCAAGTAATTTTTTGACTTTATCGACGGCGTCGTCGGCGCTGCCGCGCACGAGATCGCCAATTTCCTTGAGCCGCTGTTCGTAGTTATGAATAAGATCGAGAGCGCCTTCGCCGGTCAATGCCTCGACCCGCCGTACGCCTGCAGCGACGCCGCCTTCGGAGTGGAGTTTGAAAATACCGATCTCGCCTGAGGCGTGCACATGGGTGCCGCCGCACAGCTCGGTGGAAAAGTCGCCCATCTTGACCACGCGCACACGGTCGCCGTATTTGTCGCCAAAGAAGGCGAGCGCTCCCTGGCGGATGGCATCGTCGTAACTGAGTTCCTGAATCGATACGCCGGCGTCCTCGCGGATATGCTCGTTTACCTCAATCTCGATCTGGTCAAGCTTTTCGTCGGCAATCGCGCCAGTGTGACTGAAGTCGAAGCGCAGTCTCTCCGGCGTCACGAGTGAGCCCGCCTGGCGCACATGCTGCCCCAATTCCCGCCGCAATACCGCGTGCAGAATATGCGTCGCCGAGTGGTTGAGCTTAATTTTTTGCCGATGTTTCCGGTCGACCAGGAGCTGTACTTTGTCGCCGACCTGGACGCGACCTTTTTTTACTCTGCCGTGGTGGGCGGTGAGCTGCGGCGTCGGGTGTTGGGTATCGATGACCTCAAAGACGTCGCCGCGCGCAGTCGTGATTGTGCCCCGGTCGCCCACTTGCCCACCGGATTCGCCATAAAAAGGAGTCTCGGCAGTTATTAAGTCAATTTCATCGCCCTCCATCGCTTCGAATTTACCCTCTCCGTTCCCGTAAAGTCCTAAAATGCTTGACTCACCTTGCAACGAGTCGTAACCGATAAAACGGCAGGTTGTGCTTAGCGTGACTGTTGGTGTTCCACCTGAGAAGGACACCGTAGCTGGGAATGGAGTAATCACTTGTGATCCTCGACTCTCGCGCCCGCGGGTGCGCTGCTCCTCCATGAGCTTCTCGAATCCCGCTTGGTCCACGCTCAGTCCTTCGCCGCTCAGAATGTCTTCGGTCAAGTCGAGGGGAAAGCCGTAGGTGTCGTAGAGGCGAAAGGCAACGTCGCCGGACAGGATTTTACTGTTCTCGGCTTTGAGCTTGGCCGTCGCGTCTTCCAAGAGGACTAAGCCTTTTTCCAAAGTCTCATCGAAGCGCTCTTCCTCGATGCGAATCACTTCACGGATGCGCGGTTCTTCCTTGCGCAGCTCGGGATAGGCGTCGCCCATGACTTGCGCGACGGTTTTCGCGACTTCGTGTAAAAAAGGCTCTTGTAGCCCAATCAACCGGCCGTGGCGCGCGGCGCGGCGGAGCAGCCGGCGCAAGACGTAGCCGCGCCCTTCGTTGCTGGGCATTACGCCGTCGGTGATTAGAAAACTGACGGCACGGGCGTGATCGTCGATGACCCTGAAAGAAATGTCCGCGAGCGGATCGACACCATACTTCTTGCCCGTGAGTCTTTCCGTCGTCGCTGTGAGGGCGCGCATGTAGTCGATGTCGTAATTCGACAGCACGTTTTGCAACACCGCGGTGATGCGCTCCATGCCCATGCCGGTATCGACGTGCTTGGACGGCAGCTCTTCCAAACTCCGGTCTTCCTTGCGGTTGTATTGGATGAAGACCAAATTCCACAGCTCGATGTAGCGGGCGCAGTCGCCGTTAACGCGGCATTCATGGCCGGCGGCGCCTGGCTTATCGCAGGCTGCCGGACCGCGGTCGAGGTGGATCTCGCTGCACGGACCGCAGGGACCGGTCTCGCCCATTTCCCAGAAATTTTCTTTTTCGCCGAACCGGCTGATGTGCTCGGACGGCAAGCCGCTGATCTTTGCCCACAAACGCGCCGCGTCGTCGTCATCCAAATAGACGGTGGCGTAGAGTTTGTCTTTCGGCAGGCCCCATTCTTGGGTCAACAGTTGCCAAGCCCACTCGATCGCTTCGGCTTTGTAGTAATCGCCGAACGACCAGTTGCCGAGCATTTCGAAAAAGGTGTGGTGGTAGGTATCGCGGCCGACAGCTTCCAAATCGTTGTGTTTACCGCTGATGCGCAGGCATTTTTGCGCGCTCGCGGCGCGCACGTAGGGTAGGCGTTCCTGGCCGAGAAAAATGTTCTTGAACTGGACCATGCCGGCGTTGGTAAAAAGCAGAGTCGGATCTTTGTCCGGAACCAAAGACGAGCTTTTCACCGCGGTATGGCCGTATCTTACGAAATAATCCAAAAATGATTTGCGTAGGTCGTTTCCGGTTATCATAAAGTCCGTTAGTCTTCGTCGATGGACAATCTCAGCAAGTCAAAAATTACTTTGGAACCGTAGCCGCGCCGTTGCAAGAAGGCCGCTGCGCGGCGCATGACTTTGGCATCTTTCAAATTCTGTCCCTTGAATCGCCGGGTTAACAGGCGCTTGGCGCAGGTCTCCTCGTCTTCTTCCTTGAACGTCTCGCGCACAAT
>Ga0193717_1001176_pt1 | contig 16263 bp, 15 predicted proteins | sample U2c2metaG_FD_145900 | JGI IMG/M metagenome (GOLD analysis project Ga0193717, IMG submission 145900) | Soil microbial communities from a riparian zone of the East river system, Colorado, United States - U2c2 | ecosystem: Environmental > Terrestrial > Soil > Riparian zone | place: USA: East River... | reverse complement strand
ATCTTCGGCGTACGCCTCCCAGTTGTAGATCAACTGGGCCTCGCCGACAAGCTCGCCGACCCGCTCGCCGACCATCGTGATGCCGACGACCGGTCCGTCCGGCGCCTTCACGAGCTTGACGCCGCCGGTGGTCTTGAGGATCTGGCTCTTGCCGTTGCCGCTCAGCGCGTACGTGTAGGTCTCCGCGCCGCCGAACTTCTCCTTGGCCTGGGCCTCGGTCAGCCCGACCGACGCCACCTCCGGCCGGCAGTAGGTGACGCGCGGGATGCCGGACTCGTCGATGGGCCGGGGGTCGAGGCCCGCGATCTCCTCCGCGACGAGGATGCCGTGCTGGAAGCCGCGGTGCGCGAGCTGCAGGCCCGGCACCAGGTCGCCGACGGCGAAGACGTTGTCGAGGTTGGTGCGCAGCTTGTCGTCCGTGAGCACGAAGCCGCGCTCCATGGTGATGCCGGCCTCCTCGTACCCGTGGCCCGCGCTGTTCGGGCCACGGCCGACGGCCACCAGCAGCGTCTCCGCCTCGATGGTCTCGCCGGACTCGAGCGACACGCTCACGCCGTCATCCGACTGCGTGGCGCCGGTGAACCGGACCCCGGTCTTGTACTTGATGCCGCGCTTGCGGAACGCGCGCTCGAGCTGCTTGGAGGCCCACTCGTCCTCGAGCGGGACGAGACGGGGCAGCGCCTCGACGATCGTCACCTCGGCGCCGAAGGAGGCCCACACACTCGCGAACTCGACGCCGATCACGCCGCCGCCGAGCACGACCACGCTGCGCGGGATGTAGTCGAGGTGCACGGCCTGGTCGCTGGTGATGATCCGGCCGCCGATGTCCAGGCCGGGAAGGCTCTTGGCGTACGAGCCGGTGGCCAGCACGACGTGCTTGCCGGTGTACCGCTGCCCGTCCACCTCGACCGCGTTGGGCGCGACGAAGGCGCCCTGACCCTCGACCAGCTTGACCTTGTTGGCCTTGGCGAGCCCCTGCAGACCCTTGTAGAGGCCGCTGACCACGCCGTCCTTGTACGAGTTGACGCCCGCTATGTCGATGCCTTCCAGCGACGACTTGATCCCGAACTGGTCTCCCTCGCGCGCGAGGTCGGCGACCTCGGCGGCGTGCAGGAGCGCCTTCGTGGGGATGCAGCCGCGGTGCAGGCACGTGCCGCCCAGCTTGTCCTTCTCCACCAGGATCACGGACAGGCCCAGCCCCGCCGCGCGGAACGCGCAGGCATAGCCACCCGACCCGCCACCCAGGATCACGAGGTCAGCGGAGGTATCAGTCACGGGTTCTCCTCGACGTGCGACAGCAGGCTCTGCGGTGACACAGGCACCACACATCATCTTGTCACTACGTGCGGCAGGCTTGCGAGGTGGCCATACAGGCACAATGAAGGGGACATACGGAGCGAAGCGAAGACGCCGTTCGCCGGACTGACTGAGGAGCGCGCTCGGGAGCGAGGAACGAGCGTCGAGCGCGCGACGAGGGAAGGAGGCGGACCGCGGAAGAGCGGGAGCGACCAGTTCAACACTTCTTAGACGGAGGTAAACCGCCGTGGGTCTTTTCCGGAAGCGCAAGGGCGGACAGGGGCAGGTGCGCTCGGCGAAGAAGCAGGACACCGCGCATCTCGACGAGTGGGCGTCGGCTCGACACGGCGTGGAGGCGTTCCTCGAGCCGAGGACGCACGTGACGGAGACCACGGTTCTGCTGGTGGCGCACGACGGCGAGTGGACGCGACGGCGGATCGCCGACCCGGACGCGGCCGGCGACTTCGCGAAGAAGCGTTCGATGCCGTTGTACGAGGTGGAGCGGGTCGGGTACCCCAAGCGGATGCGCGAGTACCAGGAGCGGCAGCGCAGATCCGGCGGCTGAGCCATGTCCCGTTCCAGCCAAGTCGGCTTTGGGGACTCCCGTCACGAGGTCTGGTCTGACAGGCTGTCCCGCACCCCACCTGGTTGATCGAAAGGCCCGGCGTGAGCTTGGTGACCGCTGTCGTCGACTTCGGCAGCTCTCATACCGTCACGGTGGTGCACGTGGCCGGGCGCGCGCCGAGGGTGGTCACCGTCGACGGCGAGGCGTGGATGCCCTCCTCGGTGTTCCTGAGCCGCGACGACCAGCTCGTCGTCGGGCACGACGCGTTGCGCATGGCCGCCACCGACCCCGCCCATCTCGAGACTCGCGTCAAGGCCAGGATCGCGGAGCGCGAGGTGTTGCTCGGCGACACCGTCCTCCCGGTCTCCGCGCTGATCAAGGCAGTGCTCGGCAAGGTCGTGCGTGCCGCAGGCGCGCTCGCCGGGGAGCCCGTCGGGCATCTCGTGCTCACCCATCCGATCGGCTGGGATCGGGCGCGCCTCGGCGTGCTGCTCGCCGCGGCACGCGGGGTGGCGCCTCGGGTCAGCACCATCGCGGAGCCGGTCGGCGCGGGAGCCTGGTTCGCCACCCGGGGCGTGGTCGGGGTCGACGGTGCGGACCGGCTGCCGCTCGGCGGTGTGCTCGCCGTGCTCGACGTCGGCGGCGGGACCTCCGACGTGGCCGTGGTGCGCCGGGAGCCGACCGGGATCGTGGTGATCGGGCACGACTCGATCGGCGACCTCGGCGGCGGCGACTTCGACCAGCGGGTCGTCGACCACCTGCGCGCCACGGCACCGGGGCTCGCGGAACGGCTCGTGGACGCGAGCGCGCCGGAGCGGGTCAGTCTGGTGCAGCTGCGGGAGCTGGTCGCGTTTCGTCGGGAGGTGCGGCGCGGCAAGGAGTTGCTGTCGCGGCACCAGCGGGTGGAGCTGACGCTGCCGGACGGGCTGCCGGCCGTGGCGCTCACCAGGGCCGAGCTGGACGCGGTGCTCGAGCCCGACCTGGACCGGCTGACCGCGTTCACGCTGCGGACGATCGTGCGGGCCGGGGTGGAGCCCGCGGAGCTGACGGCGGTTCAGCTTGTCGGCGGCTCGGCTCGGATCCCGTTGCTGCGGCGGCTGCTCGCCGAGGTCATCCCCGTACACCTCCAGCTCGACGACCAGCCGGAGGCGGCGATCGCGCTCGGCGCGTGCGCGGTCGCGGTGTCGCACAGCGCGCCGACGCCCGAACCGGCGTCCGTCGCTACTCCGGTGGCCGGGCCCGCACCGGCAGCCGAGCCGCCGGAGCCGCCGGAGCCGTCCGTGCCACCCGCGCCGCGCGGGCGGGCCTGGCTCGCCCTCACCGCCGCGGTCGTGGTCGGTGCCGCGTCGCTGGCGTACGGGTTCCTGTCGCCGCCGGAGTCGGTCCGGGGCGGCGCCGGCGCCACCACGGAGCGGTTCACCCTCGGCGCGGTGGAGCGCGGCGCCGACCTGGCCAGCGGCGGCGCGGCAACGGACGGGCTGGTCACCGGGACGCTCGGGGCGCCGGTGCGGATGTTCGACGGCGTCACGGACGTCAACTGGACCGTGGCGGGTGTGCTCGACCCGGCCACCGACGCGCTGGCGGCGGCCGGCGCGCCAGCACCGCCGGCGGACGCCCGCTGGGTGCTCGTGGACGCCTCGATCCGGGCGCGGGCCACGGTGTCGGCGCCCTACTACCTCTCCGCCACCTACCTGCTCGACGACCGGGGGCTGCTGATCCCGCCGGTCCGCGACGTGGCGATGCCGGCCACCTGCCCGACCGTGGCGCCGCCGACGCTCGACGGTGGCGCCGACGCCCGGCAGTGCCTGGCGTTCCTGGTGTCGAAGCGGACGCCGGTGACGGCGGTCGTGATCAGCGAGGTCACCGGCGGGCGGCAGGCCGGCGTGGTTGTGCCGGTCACCGGGGGCGCCGTGGAGTCCCGAGCCGCGCGGCCGGGGCATGCGGTGCCGCTCGGCGTCGTCCGGCCGCTGCGGGTCGCGGACACCACGGTGGCGGCCGCGATTGTGGACGTGGTGACCGCGCCCGGCGCGTATGTCGACGCGGCCGTGGTCGACCGGCCGGGGTCGCGGGCCGTGCTGGTGCGTGCGGTCGTGACGACCGACCGCGAGGTGTCGGTGTCGGACCTCGCCGCGCAGGTGCTCCTGCGGGACGACCGCGGCCAGCCGGTCCGCGCGCGGGCGGCGTCCGACCGGCACGGGTGCGGGTCGGGGAAGGCGTCCGGGCGGGTCGTGGTGTGCGCCGTGTTCGTGGTGCCGGCCGGGATGCCGCTCGGCTCGGTGGCGTGGGCGGGCGACGACTTCTTCTGGCGGCTGCCATGACGTTGGTGATCGACTTCGGGACCGTCAACACCGTCGCCGTGCTCGACGGCAGGCTGGTGACCGTCGACGGCGCGCCGTGGATCCCGTCAGCCGTGTACGCCGGGGACGGCGGCGTGGTCGTCGGCGTCGACGCGGTCGCGCTGGCACGGGGTAGCGGCGCCGACCGGCTGGTCACCGGGTCGGCGGACGCGGTGTTCGCTCGGCTGGTGTCGGCCGCGCGTGCGCAGGGTGACGTCGATGAGCTGGTGCTCACCCATCCGGTCGGCTGGGGGCCGGACCGGGTCGGCGAGCTGGTGTCGGCCGCGCAGGGCCTCGCGCCACGGGTCCGTACGGTGCCGGAGCCGGTCGCCGCGGCCGCGGGCCTCGGCCTCGACGTCGGCGAGTCGGTGCTGGTGGTGGACGCGGGTGGCGGCACGAGCTGCGTCGCCGTGGTGCGCAGGGATCCCGGCGGGTTCGTGGTGCTGGCGGAGGGCACGGTCTCGACCGGCGGTGCGGACCTCGACCAGCGCATCGTCGACCGGGTGTCGCCGTCGCTGCGGTCGCCGGCCGACGACCCCGGCACGCGGCTGGCGCTGCGTGACTCGGCGCGGGCGGGCAAGGAACTGCTGTCGCGCCACGAGTCGGCGGAGATCGTCCTGCCGGACCACCGCGCCGTGCGCCTGGACCGAACCGAGTTCGAGCGCCTCATCGCCGCGGACGTCGAGGACGTGGTCACGCTGGCCGCCACCGTGGCCGGGCAGCTCTACTTCTCGAGGGTCCTGCTGGTCGGCGGCTCCAGCCAGGTGCCACTGGTAGCCAGCCGACTAGCGGCGGCGAGCGGTCGCCCAATAGTCGCGGCCCCGGAACCGGAGACCGCGGTAGCCCGCGGCGCGAGGTCGTGTCTGATGGATCATCGCGGTCGGACTGACACAGTCTCGCCCTGAGCAGCGGAACCCCAGGGGAACGTGACGGCACCCAGCCACCAACCACCGGCGGTCCGCACCGTCCGCTGGAACGCGACCAACACTTTTAATTCCGGGGAGGCGGACTAGTGACGGCACCCAGCCACCAACCACCGGCGGTCCGCACCGTTCGCTGGGACGCGACCAACACTTTTAATTCCGGGGAGGCGGACTAGTGACGGCACCCAGCCACTAACCACCGGCGGTCCGCACCGTTCGCTGGGACGCGACCAACACTTTTAATTCCGGGGAGGCGGACTAGCCGTTTTCTGCTATGTCGGCCAGTACCGCGGCCAGGGTGCGGACCGGCACGCCGGTGCCGCCCTTGCCGGTGTAGCCCCACGGCGCGCCGCTGTTGAACGACGGGCCCGCGATGTCGAGGTGCGCCCACGGCACGCCATCGGCGACGAACTCACGCAGGAACACACCGGCGGCGAGCATGCCGCCCCACCGGTGACCGGCCACGTTCGCGAGGTCCGCGAGCTTCGAGTCGAGGTCGGCACGCAGCTCGTCGGGCAGCGGCATCGCCCATGCGCCCTCGCCGGTGGCCTTCGAGATCGCCGTCACCCGATCGCGGAACTCGTCCGTGCCCATGATCCCGGCCGTGCGCTTGCCGAGCGCGACGATCTGCGCGCCGGTCAGCGTTGCGGTGTCGATGAGGTAGTCCGGCTCGTCCTCGCACGCGCGCACGATCGCGTCCGCCAGGATCAGCCTGCCCTCGGCGTCGGTGTTGAGCACCTCGACCGTTTTGCCGCCGTACATGGTCAGCACGTCGCCGGGCCGGTACGCCGAGCCGGAGGGCATGTTCTCCGCCATCGGGACGGTCGCGACGACCTCGAGCGGGTACTTGAGCTTCGCGGCGAGCACGACGGTCGCGACGATCGCCGCCGCGCCGGACATGTCCGACGTCATCTCGTCCATGTTCGCGGCCGGCTTGATCGAGATGCCGCCGGTGTCGAACGTGATGCCCTTGCCGACGAGCGCGACCTTCTTACGTGCCTTGGGGCCCTTGTAGGACATCCGCACGACGCGCGGCGGCCGCGCGGAGCCCATGCCGACGCCGAGCACACCGCCGTAGCCGGCCTTGCGCAGTGCCTTCTCGTCCAGGATCTCGACGTCGACGCCGGCCGCCTTGCCCAGCGCGGCGGCCCGCTCCGCGAACGACGCCGGGAACAGGTCGTTCGGCGGCGTGTTGATGAAGTCGCGGGCGGTGCGGACCGCCTCGGCGATCGCGGTAGCGGCTTTCAGCGTCGCGCGGTGCTCCTTCGCGGCGCCCTCCGCCGGGCTCACCACGTCCATCCGCTCGAGCGGCGCGTCGCCCGGCTCGGACCGGTACTCGGTGAACTTGTACGCGCCGAGCAGGGTTCCCTCGACCGTCGCCGGCAGGTCCACAATGGACAGTGTGGACAGGGCCCGCTTCGTGCCGGCGAGCGCGCGAGCCGCGACACCGGACGCGCGGCGTACCTGCTCCGGCCCGACGTCCTCGGACTTGCCGAGCCCGGCCGCGACGATCAGCCCGGCCGGCACCTTGCCCATGCTCGGGATCTTCACGACCTCGTCCTGCTTGCCGGTCGCACCGACGGTGCGCAGCACCTCGGCGAGCGTCCCGCCGAACGCGGCGTCGAGCTGCTCGCTGCCCGGCGCCAGTGCGAGACCGTCCTCGCCATGAACGGTGCCGATGATCACCGCGTCGACGCCTGCCTGGTCTGCCGCGGTGTTGGTCAGTGACAGCTTGGGCGCGGTCAACGAAAGCTCCTGTCGGTCGAGTTGCTGACGCATGCTAACGACTTGGTTCTTTCCTGCCCACCGTCAGGTGGCGGTCACCGGGTCTGACACCGTGGCCCGGTGACCGAACCGGTACGGACCGTGGATCGCCTCGCGGGCGGTGTGGTGTCGACGTTCGGCGCCGGTCTTTTCCTCGGGCTCGCGCCCGCCGCGTCGGTCGCCGGGTGGTGGCTGCTGGCCGGCATGGGCGTCGCCGCCGCGCTGGCGTTCCTCTTCGCACTGTCCACACCGGAGCACGTGTCCGGCCCGGTCGCGCCGGCACTCGGTGTGCTCGGGCGACTGTGCGCGGCGGTCGCGACCGCCGGCACGTTCGGCGCGTACGTGCTGGCCGATCGTCCCCAGGTCGCCGCCGTCGGGCTCGTGGTCGTGGTGACCGCCGTCGTGTTGCTCGCGCCGCCGCTGCCGCCGTTCGTGGCGCGGGTCGCGGCCGGTCTGGTGCTTGCCGTGCTGGTGGTCGTCGCGGTGGCGTGTTTCACGATCGCGCCGGAGCCGCTCGCGGTCGCGCCGCCGCCGGACAGCCCCGGCACGGCCGCCCCGCTCGGGCTGCTGCCGGCCGCCGTGCTGCTCTACGTCTGCTTCGCGGGCGCGCCGACCGAGCGCCGCGAGCGGGTCGGCGTGCTCGGGATCGTGCTCGTGGTGTGCCTCGCGGTCGCCGTCGGCGCGCTGCGTCAGCTCGGCGGGCAGCGGCTCGCGTTGTCACGGGTCCCGCTGCTCGACGCCCTCGGGGCGGCCGACGCGACGTCACTGTCGCTGCTGCTCGCGCTCGGGGTGACGGTCGGCTGCGCGTTCGCGCTCCGCGGCATCCTCGGCGACGTCCGCGATCTCGCGCCCGTCGGCCGTCGGCCGGCGGTCACGGTCGGGCTCGCCGCGGTCCTCACGGTCCTCGGCGCCGTGCTCGTCGAGCCGACCCATGCCCTGGTAGGGGCCGGTGTTCTCCTACTGGTTGAGGCCGGGTTCCGGATGCTCGCCGGGCGTCGTCGTCGGGCATAGTTTGTCAACAGACAGTCCGATTGCCGATTCTCCGAGCGGCCCTTCGAGAGCTACGGTGCACCCATGACTGAGTCATTCACCAGGACTCCCCATCCGTCACCGGCGACCCCGGAACGGATCGCGGAGATACTGTCCAACCCCGGCTTCGGCCAGTACTTCACCGACCACATGGTGACTGTTCGCTGGAACAAGGCCGAGGGCTGGCACGGAGCGACGGTGGAGCCGTACCGGCCCATCCCGCTCGACCCGGCGGCCATGGTGCTGCACTACGGGCAGGCGATCTTCGAGGGTCTCAAGGCCTACCGGCACGCCGACGGCGCCATCGCGTCGTTCCGGCCAGAGGCGAACGCGGCGCGGTTCAAGTTGTCCGCGCGCCGCCTCGCGATGCCGGAGCTGCCGGACGAGCTGTTCCTCGCGTCGCTGCGCGAGCTGCTCGCCGTCGACGGGCACTGGGTGCCGGAGCAGGAAGAGGAGTCGCTCTACCTGCGGCCGTTCATGATCTCCACCGAGCGCGGGCTGGGGGTGCGCCCGGCGAAGGAGTACCTGTACGTGCTGATCGCGTCGCCGGCCGGGTCGTACTTCGCGAGCGGGATCAAGCCGGTGAGCGTGTGGCTGTCGACCGAGTACGTGCGCGCGGCGCCCGGCGGCACCGGCGCGGCCAAGTTCGCCGGCAACTACGCCGCGTCACTGGTCGCGCAGGCGCAGGCCGCGGAGCAGGGCTGTGACCAGGTGGTGTGGCTGGACGCGGTGGAGCGCCGGTGGGTCGAGGAGATGGGCGGGATGAACCTGTTCTTCGTCTTCGGCTCGGGGGCCGACGCCCGCGTCGTCACCCCGGAGCTGTCCGGTTCGCTGCTCGCCGGCATCACGCGTAACTCGCTGCTGACGCTCGCGTCCGAGCTTGGCTACGCCGTCGAGGAGCGGCGGATCTCCACCGAGGAGTGGGAGAAGAAGGTCGAGTCGGGGGAGCTGAGCGAGGTCTTCGCCTGCGGCACCGCGGCAGTGATCACGCCGGTCGGGTCGGTGAAGCACGCCGAGGGGTCGTTCGTCATCAACGGCGGCCAGTCGGGCGAGGTGTCGATGCGGCTGCGTGCCGCGCTGACCGCGATCCAGCGCGGCAGGACGGCCGACCCGCACGGCTGGATGACCACGCTCAGCTGAGGATCACCAGCACGGTGGTGGTGGCCAGCTCGCACGTGGCGCCGAGCACGTCGCCGGTGAGGCCGCCGAACCGCTTGCGGGTGTGCCGCACGAGCAACAGGACGAGCCCGGTGGCGACGACGATCGCCACCGGGCCGCGCCATCCCGTGACCAGGCTCGCGGCGGCGATGGCGACCAGCCACGCGGCGGAGACCGCGGCGGGCTGAGTGCCGGCGACGAGCGCGCCGAGCCCGTCCGGCCGTGCGGCGGGAATGCCGCGGTGGCAACAGACGCAGAAGACGGCCCGCCCGGTCGTGACGGCGATGACCAGCGCCGGCCAGTCGTCGACGGCGGCCGCCTGCGCGCCGAGCGTGAGGACCAGCACGACGACGCCGAACGGGCCGACCGGCCCGTCGCGCATGATGGCGAGCGCCCGGTCGGGCGGGCCGTAGGAACCGAGCCCGTCGGCCGTGTCGGCGAGCCCGTCGAGATGCAGCCCACGGGTGGCCGCCGCGAGAAACCCGACGACCAGGATGCCGGCGAGCAACCGGTTGAGCCCGGCGAGGTCGAGCAGGACGAGCAACCCGGCCGCGGCCGCGCCGAGGAGCACCCCCACGAGCGGCGCGATGGCGATGGCCCGCCGCGCGACGTCCCGGTCCACGTGCCCCACCCGCACGGGCACCACCGTTAGCCACGAAACCGCGAGCCGCGGCCCGGCGCCCATCAGTCGGAGTCGGCCGGCGGCACCGCGTCCGCCTCGATCCCCGCGCCCGGCTCAGCGGTGCCCTTGGTTGCCGCGCCGGCGGGCGCTTCCGCCGCGACGGCGGCCGGCTCCGGGGCCTCGGCCGGCTCCGCGCCGCGGTCGCTCACGCCGGCGTCCTCGAAGGTCGCCATCTCCGCCAGTACCCGGACCGCCATCGACAGCAGCGGGATCGCCGCGGTGGCACCGGAACCCTCGCCGAGGCGCATGCTGAGCTCCAGCAACGGTTCCAGGTCGAGCTGCGCCAGCACGAGCGTGTGCGCGGGCTCCGTCGACCGGTGACCGGCCACCCACCACCCGCGTGCGCCCGGCGCCAGCTCCTCCGCCAGCAGCGCGGCCGCGCCGGACACGACCCCGTCCAGCACGACCGGGGTCCTGCGGACGGCGGCCTGCGCCAGGAAACCCGCCATGGCCGCGAGATCCGCGCCGGCGACCGTCCTGAGCAGGGCCACCGGGTCGGCCGTCACCGGCTTGGCGCGGCGCAGCGCGTCGCGGATGGCCGCGGTCTTGCGCATCCACGTCGCGTCGTCGATGCCCGTGCCCCGGCCGACGACCGCGATCAGCACGGCGGCCGGCGTGGTGTTGCCGATGCCCATGTCGCCGGCCACCAACAGGTCCGCGCCGGCGTCGACCTCCTCGTCGGCGATCGCCTTGCCGGCCGCGAGCGCGGCCTCGACCTCGGCGTCGGACAGGGCGTCCTCGATGTCGATCGACCCGGAGGACCGCCGTACCTTGTGCTCCCCGACGGTCGTGTCCGTGGCGACCGACAGGTCCACCACCCGCACGCCGGCACCGGCGATCCCCGCGAGGACGTTGATCGCCGCGCCGCCGGACTGGAAGTTCGCCACCATCTGCGCGGTGACCTCGCTCGGGTACGCCGACACCCCGCGCCCCGCGACGCCGTGGTCACCCGCGAACACCACGACCCTCGGCCGTCGCAGCGGGTGCGGCGGGCACTCGCCCTGGCAGGCGGCCAGCCACGCGCCGAGCTCCTCGAGCCGTCCCAGCGCCCCGCGCGGCTTGGTCAGCCGGTCGTGCCGCGCCAGCGCCGCCTGCCGCACGGCTTCGTCCGGTTGGCTGACGATGTCGAAGTCCACTCGATTCCTCCAGGTCACTGAGCGCAGCTTGCGGAGCGAACATCGTTATCGCAGTCGCAGCGGGATGCCGGCCACCAGCAGCACGACGGAGGCGCACTGGTCCGCGAGGGCCGCGTTGAGCACACCCAGCTGATCGCGGAAGAGCCTGCCAGAACGCGTCGCGGGCACCACGCCGAGGCCGACCTCCGAGGACACCAGCACGACGTCGGCCCGGCACGCGCCGACCGCGACGACGAGCCGGTCGCACTCGGCGTGGACCGGGTCGAGCGAGCCGTCCCAGGCCGTGTGGTCGTCGAACACCGAGGTCAGCCAGGTGGCGATGTCGTCGACGAGTACCGGCGGATCGGCCGGCGCCTCGGTCAGGAACGCCGCGAGGTCGGTCGGCTCGACGGTCTGCCACGACGTGGGCCTGCGGGCGACGTGCGCGGCGATCCGCGCCGTCCACTCGGTGTCCGCCGGGTCGACGCGTGCGGTCGCCACGTAGGTCGCGCGGGCGACCGGCAGGAGGCCCTCGGCGTGCGCGGACTTGCCGGACCGCGCACCGCCGAGGATCAAGGTCGTCACGGCCGCACGCTATCTTGTGTGGCCGTGGAGTACCGCTGGAGTCATGACGGGTCCCCGATGTTCGCCGACCAGGACGAGGCGGAGGTCTGGCTGAGCGCGTCGTGGCAGGACCTCGCCGACCGTGGTGTCGACGAGGTGACCCTGCTGTGCGACGGCGAGGTCGTCTACGGCCCGATGAGCCTGCACCCTTAGCCGGTGTGCTTGGGGTCCCGCACCACGACGTCGCCGAGGACCTCGTCGATCTTCTTCAGCACGTCCGCGTCCAGGGTGACGCCGGCCGCCTTGACGTTCTCGGACACCTGCTCCGGCCGGGTCGCGCCGATGATCGCCGACGCGATGTTCTTGTTCTGGAGCACCCACGCGACCGCGAGCTGGGCCAGTGAGAGCTCGACCTCCTCGGCGATCGGCCTGAGCCGCTGGACCCGCGCCAGCAGGTCGTCATTCTCGATGAAGCGGGAGATGAAGTTCTTGCCGCTCTTCTCGTCGGTGGCGCGCGACCCGGCGGGCGGCGCCTGCCCCGGCAGGTACTTGCCGGTCAGGACGCCCTGTGCGATCGGCGACCAGACGATCTGGCTGATCCCGGCCTGCTCGGACGCCGGCACGACCTCGGACTCGATCACCCGCCACAGCATCGAGTACTGCGGCTGGTTCGAGATGAACGGCACCTTCAGCTCACGCGCCAGCTCCGCGCCGGCGGCGATCTGCTCGGCGTTCCACTCCGAGACGCCGATGTAGAGCACCTTCCCGGCACGCACGAGGTCCGCGAACGCGAGGAAGGTCTCCTCCAGCGGGACGCTGCTGTCGTACCGGTGTGCCTGGTAGAGGTCGACGTAGTCGGTCTGCAGCCGCGCGAGCGACCCGTTGGCCGACTCCATGATGTGCTTGCGGCCGAGGCCCTTGTCGTTCGGGCCGCCGGGGCCGGTCGGCCAGAACACCTTCGTGAAGATCTCGAGGCTCTCGCGCCGCTGCCCGGCCAGCGCACGGCCGAGGACCGACTCGGCGCGCGTGTTGGCGTACACGTCGGCGGTGTCGAAGGTGGTGATGCCCTCGTCGAGCGCGGCCTTCACACACGCCAGCGCCTGCTCCTCCTCGACCTGGGAGCCGTGCGTGATCCAGTTGCCGTACGAGATCTCACTGATGTTCAGGCCACTACGGCCAAGACGTCGAAACTCCATGTGACCCAACCTAACGGTGGAGCAACTCCAGCACCCGCCCCGCGTGTCCAACACTCAAGCCCCGCGTGTTCAACGCCCGTGACACGTGAGTTCGACATTCGCGACCATCCGCGGCGGTCGCGAATGTTCAACTCACCGGTTCTGAGTGTTGAACACGCGGGGTCTGGGTGTTGGACACGCGGGTCAGCGGCGGAAGCCGCCCTCTGTGTTGAGTACCTGGCCGGTGATCCAGCGGGCCTCGTCGGTGGCGAGCCACGCGATCAGTCGCGCCGGGTCGTCCGGCTCACCCCAGCGGCCGGCGGGGAAGCGGGCCGCGACGGCAGCGTGTGCGGCCGGCGGTGCGTACCCCGTGTCGACCGGGCCCGGGTTGACGGTGTTCACCGTGATGCCCGAGTCGGCCAGCTCGTCGGCCAGTGTCGCGGTCAGCGACCACAGCGCGCCCTTGCTCGCCGCGTACGCCACCTCGTCCCGCATCGGGCCCAGGTTCTGACCCGACGTCATGAACACCAGCCGACCCGGCCCGCCCAGCGCCGCGAACGACCTGGCCAGCAGGATCGACGCCCGCGCGTTGACCGTCCAGTGCGCGTCCAGCAGCTCCGGCGTCTGGGCCGACAGCGGGCCGTCGGACCCCGACCGGGCCTGGTTGCACACCAGGATGTCGAGCCGGCCGAACGCCGCGACCGCCGCGTCGACGACCCGCGCCGGCGCCGCCGGATCGGACAGGTCCGCCGACAGGTCACGTACGGCGGCGTCGGGGTCGGCGAGCGCTTCCGCGACACCCGCGACGACCGAGTCGACGGCGTCCGCGCCGTAGGACCGCGTCGCGTCGTGCGGCGTGAAGTGGTGCACGAACACGCTCGCCCCGTACGCGGCGAGCCGCCGGCAGATCGCGTAACCGATCCCCGCCCGCCGCGACGTGCCGGTGACCAACGCCACCCGGCCGCGCAGTGGGAGCGGCTCCCGCCCCAAATCCATCTAGATCTTGTCGCCGGGCCGGACGCTCGGCTTCGGCACCCGCAGCTTGCGTAGCTGCGACGCGCGGATGAACGCGTACCAGCCGACGGACAGACCGCGGATCGGCTCCTTCGGGAACCGTTCCCGCACGAGCCGGGTGAGCCGGCGCCCGTTCAGCACCCCCTCGATGATCATCGCGATCAGCATCAGCAGACAGATGAGCGTGGTGAGGCTCTGAATCTGGGGCGCCGGCACCAGCAGCGCCACGAAGATCAGGATCGCGAGGGGCATGAACAGCCCGAGCAAGTTGCGGCGCGAGTCGACCGAGTCCCGGATGAACCGCTTGACCGGCCCCCGGTCGCGCGGCATCAGGTACTTCTCGTCGCCGGCCATCATGCGCTCGCGCTGCGTCACGCGGATCTCCGCGCGCTTGGCCTTGAGCTCCTTGCGATCTTCCTTGTTGCCTCGGGCCCGCTTCATCGCCTCGCGGGTGGTGCGCGGCGGCGGCGCGACCGGGCCGCGGCGCTTCTGCTCCGCCTCCCGCCGCTTGGGCGTCGGCCGCCCCTTGCCCGGGGTGTGGGACTTGTTTCTGGCGTCGTCCTCCATCGCAACGTCGGCGGCGCCGGCGTCGATCTCGGCGGCGGCGGTGTCTGCGTCTTTGCGGCGAAGGAACCTCACACGCCAGAGGGTAAAGGAGGTGCAACTACGCTTTGACCATGCGGGTCCTGATCGCTCCTGACTGCTTCGGTGGGACGTTGACCGCGCCGGAGGCCGCGGCGGCCATCGCGGCCGGGTGGCGCGCCGCCGCGCCGGCCGACGAACTCACCCTCTGCCCCCTCGCCGACGGTGGTCCCGGCTTCGTCGAGGTGCTGGCCTCGGCACTCGGCGGGCACCTCCACCACCGGTCCGTCGCCGGGCCGCTCGGCGCGTCGGTCGACGCCGTCTGGCTCGAGCACGACGGCACCGCCTACCTCGAGTGCGCCCAGGCCTGCGGGCTGACGCTGGTGCCGAAAGAGGAGCGCAGGGCGCTCGTGGCGAACACCGTCGGCGTCGGCGAGCTGGTCGCGCACGCCATCGAGTCGAAGGTGCACACGATCGTCGTGGGCCTCGGCGGGTCGGGCAGCACCGACGGCGGCGCCGGCATGTTCCGCGCGCTCGGCGCGGTCCCGGTCGACGAGCACGACGAGCCGCTGCCGCATGGCGGCGGTCCGCTGATCGACACCGCGCGCCTGTCCGGCAAGGTCAACCTCGGCGACGTGAAGCTGATCGCGGCGTCGGACGTGGAGAACCCGCTGCTCGGCAAGCTCGGCGCGGCCCGCGTGTTCGGCCCGCAGAAAGGCGCCGACGACCTGGCCGTGCGCCGCCTCGAACGGTCGCTGACCCGCTGGGCGGACGTGCTGGCCGAGGTCGCGGGCCGCGACATCCGCGACGAGCAGGGCGCCGGCGCCGCGGGTGGGCTCGGTGCGGCGCTGATCGCGCTCGGTGCGACGGTCGAGTCTGGCGCCGGCGTGGTCCGGCGGCTGACCGGCCTCGACACGGCGCTCGACGACGCCCAGCTCGTGGTCACCGGCGAGGGCAGCTTCGACTTCCAGTCGCTGCGCGGCAAGCTCGTGACCAGGGTGGCCGGCGCGGCGGCCGAGCGCGGCACGCCGTGCCTGGTGCTCGCCGGGCAGGTCAGCGTCGGCCGGCGGCGGGCCGCGTCCGCCGGTGTCGACCAGGCGTACTCGGTCTCCGAGCACGTCGGGTCGCCGGAGGCGTCGCTCGCGGACCCCGCGGGCACTCTCACCGCACTCGCCAAGCATGTGTCGGCACAGTGGCGGCTGTAACAGCGCTGTCTGTTCGCTCCCAAGCTCCGCAACAGTGCCGTCTGTTCGCTCCGGAAGCTCCGCAACAGCACTGTCTGTTCGCTCCGCAGGCTCCGCTCAGCCACTCTCCAGCCCACATGTGCAACCATGGAGTTCGAGGGACGGGAATAACGACGGGCCAGCCCGGTTGTTCCCGAAGTAGTAGGAGTCCGCAAAGGTCGAGGGAGAACCATGACGACCGCCCAGGAGAACACCACCGAGACCGAGACGGAGACGCACGGCGTGCTCCTGTCGGACGCGGCCGCCAGCAAGGCCAAGGCCCTGCTGGACCAGGAGGGGCGCGACGACATGCACCTGCGTATCGCCGTCCAGCCAGGTGGCTGCGCCGGTCTGCGCTACCAGCTCTTCTTCGACGAGCGCTCGCTCGACGGTGACCTGTACCGGGACTTCGGCGGCCTCAAGGTCGCGGTGGACCGGATGAGCGCCCCTTACGTGCAGGGCGCCACGATCGACTTCGTCGACACCATCGAGAAGCAGGGCTTCACCATCGACAACCCCAACGCCGGGGGTTCCTGCGCGTGCGGAGACTCGTTCCACTGAGTCCCACTACGTGAGAAACGGGCCGCGACCTCAAAGGTCGCGGCCCGTTCTTCTCGCACGGTGTCTACGCGTACTCCTCCAGGCCACTGACCTGGGCGAAGCAGGTTTCGTCGACCTCCCACGGCGCGGCGACGCGCGGGCCGGGAAGGTCATGGTCGCCGGTGCGCAGCGCCGCGGGGATGTCCGCGCAGTCCGCGATCAGCTCGGCGAAGGTCTCGGCTTCAGGTGTTGTCACAAGCTCGAACATAGGTCGAAAGACCTGGACCGCACACCCTT
>Ga0193717_1001174_pt1 | contig 16292 bp, 10 predicted proteins | sample U2c2metaG_FD_145900 | JGI IMG/M metagenome (GOLD analysis project Ga0193717, IMG submission 145900) | Soil microbial communities from a riparian zone of the East river system, Colorado, United States - U2c2 | ecosystem: Environmental > Terrestrial > Soil > Riparian zone | place: USA: East River... | reverse complement strand
GTGTACCTGGCCCCCACCCGCGTGAACCTGCAACTGGCCCAGGAGCGCTGGCCCGACGTGCGGTTCTCTGCCACGCGCGAGCACGCAGCGTCGGTCGAACTGTAGACCCCATGAAAAAGGCGGCCCGAAGGCCGCCTTTTTCTTCTTCGGGCGCTATTTGGTAGCAAACGCCCCGGAAGCTGAGTGGTTGATCAAGAAAGGATTTCCCCCAAGGGCCGCCAGTGGGCGGCCCTTGCGTTTTCGTCGGTTCGACGTGGCGAACCATGTCTCCTAGACTCGTCCAACGTCAGCATTCAGCCAACTTAGGCGCCACCACCCAGACCCAGAAACTGTCGTGTCAGAGCGAATCGGCGCAGCAGGATGCGTTCCGTCAGTGTTACCACGATCAATGATACGGCGACCCGTTCGATCAGCCTTTTCGCAAGCAGCACAGACTCCACGTACAACATGCGCCGACCTTTGGCGCGGAGCGATTGCATTCAGATCATGGCAATGCTAGGGCTTGCTGTTCGATCAGCCGACGCACCTTGTCCGCATCCTCAGGTGTCACCGGGTTGTGGACCACCATGCTGAGATCGGATCGTCCATCCACCACAAAGGATGAAAACTCCATAGCGATCATTCCAACGTCAGGGTGCCTAAGATGTTTGATGCCCTCTCCATAATGGCAAACATCGTGGTCACTCCACATCTTCGCGAATTCGGGGCTGTTGCGACTCAATTCATCAATGAGTGCCTCAGCTTCTTTTGAGGCTCCAGCTCGCGCCGCATCGGCCCGGAACGCGGCCACGACAAATCGTGCGAGGCTTTCCCAGTGAAGTTGCCGCTCTCGAATATGGGGATTGCCAAACAGGAGGCGAAGTACATTTCGCTGCTCAACCGGAAGCGCGGCATAGTCGGCAAGCACCACCGTGGCGGCACGGTTCCATGCAACGATGTCCCAGGTGCGCGTCTTTACGATGGCCGGGCTGAGTACTAGTGCGTCAAGTATGCGCTGTAGTCGAGGGGTAACGCCTTCAGGAGCCTGATAGCGAACCTTGGGTGGACGGCCAAGCGCGAGGAGAAAGACATGTTCGCGCTCGACGTCTGTCAGCATCAAGGCGTGCGCAATGCGATCGACTACATCGGCTGAGGGCGCCCCGCCCCGCCCCTGTTCAAGCCACGTGTACCACGTGGTGCTGACGTTAGCGCGTTGAGCCACTTCTTCGCGCCGCAGGCCGGGCGTTCGCCGGCGCGTCCCTACAAGACCAAAGGCCGCGGGATCGAGTTTGGTGCGACGGTCCTTGAGATAGATACCAAGCGAATTGTCGGTCGTAATGAACATACAGAACCTATTAGTCATTATACCCGTGTAACGTCACTACTTTACCCGGATAACGTCGGGGCGGAGATTAGCGTACTCCGATACATACCTCGCAGGTAGTGCTCATGTTCACCATGCAGATATCTGGGACACGCAGGCGTCTCAGTAGGATTTCCTACGTGCTGGGCACCACGGGTGCTCTCGCTCTATCACTCAGTGGATGCCGCGGCGGCGACGCATCTACCACGGCAGCCGCGCCGCCAGCGCCGGATGTCAGTGTGGCCGTGGTGAAATCCAGCCAGGTACACGAATGGGATGAATTTAATGGCAGGGTCTCCGCGATCGGCACGGTGGAGATTCGCCCTCGTGTCAGCGGTTACGTTCAACGCGTGGCGTATACGGAGGGCGATGAGGTCAAGCAGGGCGATATCCTGTTCGTGATCGATCCACGCCCTTATCAGGACGCATTGGACAGCGCCACGGCGCAGCTCGCGCACGCCCAAGCTACCGCGCAGCGCGCGCAATTGCAGTACAAGCGCGCGCAAAGTCTCATGCAGTCTGCGGCCATTTCCCATGAGGAGTTCGAGGCTCGCCGTGCCGACTACGATCAGGGTAACGCCGACGTGCAAACAGCACAGGCTGCGGCGGCTACGGCCAAGCTCAATCTGAGCTTCACCGAAATACGCGCCCCCATCAGCGGCCGCACCAGCCGCGCCATGCTCACCGCAGGCAATCTCGCCCAGGCCGATCAGACATTGCTCACCATGTTGGTGTCGCAAGATCCGGTATATGTGTATTTCGACTGCGATGAACAAAGTTACCTGCACTACAGCTCCCTGATGCGTCAACAAGGGCGTACAGCGCAGGGCAGCCCAGTGCGCGTGGGTCTGGCCAATGAAGCGGACTATCCGCACCTGGGCACAGTTGACTTCCTGGACAATCAGGTCGACCCGGCCACGGGCACGTTGCGTGCGCGCGCCATTCTCCCCAATCACGCACATCAATTTACGCCGGGTCTGTTCGCACGCGTGGAACTGGATGCCCGCGGACAGTACAAGGCACTTTTGATCAGCGACCGGGCCGTGCTTACTGACCAGAATCGCAAGTACGTCTACGTGCTGGGATCTAAAGACACGGCGGTGCGCAAGGACGTGCAACTTGGTCGCATCGTTAATGGTTTACGCGTGGTGGAGTCGGGATTGGCCGAGGGTGACAAGGTCGTTGTCGATGGCACACAGAAAATCTTCTTCCCCGGTGCGCCGGTCAAACCACACGACGTCGCCATGGATTCCGCCTTGTCGGATACGCAGACGGCGATGAACTGACGAGGGCCTCACCCATGGACTTTTCAAAATTTTTCATTGAGCGGCCGATCTTTGCGATCGTACTGTCCATCATCATCTTTGCGGTCGGACTAATTGCCATTCCCATACTGCCGGTAAGCGAGTACCCGGAGGTGGTTCCCCCCAGTGTGATCGTGCACGCGACGTACCCGGGCGCCAACCCCAAGGAAATCGCTGACTCCGTGTCGGAACCGCTGGAGGAGGCAATCAACGGCGTCGAAGGCATCATGTACATGAAGTCGGTCGCTGGTTCCGATGGCAGCTTGCAGGTGGTCGTCACCTTCCTACCCGGCGTGGATCCAGACACGGCTGCCGTGCGCGTCCAGAACCGCGTGAGTCAGGCACTCTCGCGATTGCCGGATGCGGTGCGCCAGTATGGTGTGACCACTCAGAAACAGTCGCCTACGCCACTGATGTACATGGGACTGTATTCGCCAGATGGTCGCTATGACACCCTGTATCTGCGCAATTACCTTACGCTGCACGTCAAAGACGAGCTGTCTCGCATCCCTGGCATCGGCGACGTAGAGCTGTATGGTGCAGGCGATTACGCCATGCGCATCTGGCTCGACCCGGACAAGCTTGCTTCGCGCGGACTGACCGCCGGTGACGCGATCAGTGCGATACGCGAACAGAACGTGGAGGTCTCGGCCGGTCAACTCGGCGCTGAACCTTCGCCAAAAACCACGGATTCTCTGATCTCCATCAATGTGCGAGGCCGCCTGCGCAGCGAACAGGAGTTTGGCAATATCGTGGTGAAGAATGGGGCGAACGGCCAGATCACGCGCCTTTCGGAGGTCGCGCGGGTGGAACTGGGCGCCAGCGACTATACCTTGCACGCGCAGATCGACACCAAGAGCACCGCGACGACCGGCATCTTCCTCTCGCCAGGTGCCAACGCAATTGGCGTCGCCAATACGGTGTACGCGAAAATGGATGAACTGTCCCACAGTTTTCCTGCCGGCGTGGCTTATCGTGCCCAGTGGGATCCGACCGTATTTGTGCGTGAATCGATTCGCGCCGTCCAGCACACGCTGTTCGAAGCGGTGATCCTGGTCGTGTTGGTCGTGATCCTTTTCCTCCAGAGCTGGCGCGCGTCAATCATTCCGCTGGTTGCAGTACCGGTTTCCATCGTGGGCACCTTCGCCTGGTTGTACCTGCTGGGTTACTCGATCAACACGTTGACCCTGTTCGGTCTGGTGCTGGCGATCGGTATCGTGGTCGACGATGCCATCGTCGTGGTGGAGAACGTCGAGCGCAATATCGAACATGGGCTGGATCCGCGTGCGGCAGCACACCAGGCGATGAAAGAGGTGTCTGGACCGATCGTGGCGATCGCGCTGGTGCTGTGCGCGGTATTCGTGCCGATGGCCTTTCTCTCCGGCGTGACCGGACAGTTCTACAAGCAGTTCGCGGTGACCATTGCGATCTCCACCGTCATCTCGGCGGTCAACTCGCTGACGTTGTCGCCTGCCCTGGCCGCGAAATTGCTCACGAGTCGTCACGCGCCGAAAGACAGGCTGGCACTTGGGATCGAACGTTCATTTGGCTGGTTGTTCGGCCCGTTTAACCGCTTCTTCCAGCGAAATTCGGATCGCTATCACGGCACGGTCGCACATACGTTGAGTCGGCGCGGCGTGATCTTTGGCGTCTATGTGGCCTTGTTGATCGCAACGGGCTTCCTGTTTCACATCGTACCGAGCGGGTTCGTCCCCACCCAGGACAAGCTCTTTCTATTCGCCGGCGCGAAATTGCCGCCAGGTGCGTCGCTCGCCCGCACCGATGCGGTCACTCACCAGATGGTCCAGATCGCTCATACGGTGGATGGCGTAGACACGGTGCCCGCCTATGCCGGCTTTAACGCCCTGCAGTACGTCAACACCCCCAATCTCTCGGCGTCGTACATCATCCTCAAGCCGTTCAACGAGCGCCATCTCACGGCCGCGCAGATCAATACGGAGATTAACGCGAAGTTCGCGAGCATCAAGGACGGCTTTGCCTACGCACTGCTACCGCCGCCGATCCAGGGACTCGGGAGCGGCTCGGGCTATTCGCTGTATCTGGAAGATCGTGGAGGCCTAGGTTATGGCGCGCTGCAGGATGCCCTGAACAAGTTCCAAGCCGCGATCGCGCAAACGCCGGGTATGAGCTATCCGGTCAGCTCCTATCAAGCGAACATTCCGCAGTTGGAGGTGAAGGTCGACCGCGTGAAGGCCAAGGCGCAGGGTGTGGCCCTCAGCGATCTTTTCGACACACTGCAAACCTACCTAGGTTCGGTCTACGTCAACGACTTCAACGTGTTCGGACGCGTCTACCGTGTCATGGCACAGGCCGACACCATCCATCGCCAGCGCGCGGAAGACATAACACGCTTGTACACGCGCAACAATCGCAACGAGATGGTGCCGATCGGTTCGATGGTCACTGTTGTGCCCAGCTACGGTCCCGATCCGGTGGTGCGCTATAACGGCCATCCGGCCGCGGACCTGATCGGTGACGCTGACCCCAAAGTCATGTCCTCCGGCCAGACGATCGCCAAACTACAGGAGCTCGCCAACAAGGTACTCCCGCGTGGCATCACGCTGGAATGGACTGATCTGAGCTATCAGCAGGTCACGCAAAGCAACGCGGCCGTGATCGTGTTTCCGCTTTCCGTCATGCTAGCGTTTCTAGTGCTGGCCGCGTTGTACGAAAGTTGGACGCTGCCGCTGGCGGTGATTCTGATCGTGCCGGTATGCATGTGTGCAGCCTTGCTCGGTGTGTGGCTTTCCGGCGGCGACAACAACGTATTCGTGCAAGTTGGCCTGGTGGTATTAATGGGCTTGGCGTGCAAAAACGCGATCCTGATAGTCGAGTTCGCGCGTGAACTGGAAATGCAGGGCATGGGCACGGTGGCGGCAGCGCTGGAAGCATGCCGTCTGCGTCTACGTCCCATCGTGATGACATCCGTGGCTTTCATTGCGGGCTCCGTGCCACTGTTGTTAGGGCATGGCGCGGGCAGCGAAGTGCGCGCGGCGACCGGTGTCACCGTGTTCTCCGGCATGCTCGGCGTCACGCTGTTCGGCTTGTTCCTCACCCCGGTGTTCTACGTCACCCTGCGCAAACTCGCGCCGGGCAATCCATCGTGGATGGGCGAGCACAGCTCGTTCGAAGGCGATCTCGCCACCCTGGAGAACGCTCATGACTAAACTGATCCGTCCCCTCGCCGCGGCAATGACGCTCGCCTTGGCCGCTTGTGCCGTCGGTCCGAATTATCATCAACCGAAGATGGCACTTCCTGCGCAGTATGCGCATCAGCCTGAGCCCGATTCATCCGTTAGCACGGTGTTGCCGGATCCCGCCGATGTCGAGTTCTGGCGAAGCTTCGGGGATCCGCAGTTGAGTGCACTGGTAAGCCAAGCGCTGGATGCCAACAAGGATCTGCGTGTATCGCTGGCACACTATGACAGCGCCAATGCCTTACTGCGTGAGGCGAAGTTCGATTATGTCCCCACCATCACTGCGAGCGCGCTGGGTGGCCACGAGGAAGTAAGCCAGGCACTCTCTTACGGCTTTCCGCGTAGCTATCACGATTACAGCGTGAGCGCGAATGCGAGCTGGGAACTCGACCTGTTCGGTCGCGTACGCCGCAGTGTCGAAGCGCAACGTGCGCAGACGGCAGCGAGTGCCGAAGATCTCGCCGCCCTGCAGGTGGCCATCGCGGGAGAAACCGCACGCACCTATATCCAGTTGCGTGGCTTGCAGGAGCGCTTGCGCATTACCCGTGAAAATCTGGCCAACCGAACTGGGACATTACAATTGGTCGAAGCAAGTCTTGCCGCAGGCCGCGGCACGACGTTCGACACGGCGCGAGCTCGTGCACAGCGTGAGACCACGGCATCACAGATCCCCTCTTTGGAGGCACAGATTGCCGTGGCCGAGCATCGTCTCGCCGTCTTGACCGGATGTCCGCCGGAGGCGTTGATCGCCGAACTCGATCCAGCCAAGCCGTTGCCCGCCGTGCCTGTGCAAGTCGACCCCGGTACACCGGCGGATCTGCTGCGCAGACGACCCGACATCGCTGCGGCCGAAGCGCGCCTGCACGCCGCGACAGCACAAGTTGGCGTCGCCACTGCGGATCTGTTCCCGCGCATTAGCTTACTTGGAGCACTTGGTACGCAGGCGATTCAGACCGGCGGGTTGTTCAAGAGTGGGAGCCAGACCAGCTTGGCGGCATTCGGTATCGACTGGTCGTTCCTTGATGTCGGCCGCGTGCGTGCTCGACTTGCCGCTAGCCGCGCCGATGCAGCGGGGATGCTTGCGCAATACCAGCAGACCGTGTTGCTCGCGCTTGAAGATACCGAGAACGCACTCGTGCGGTACGCCAAGACACGTAACGAGGATGAGCAGCTTGAGCGCGCCGCCCGCGATAGCGAGCAAGCGGCCGCGTTGGCGCGTACCCGTTATCGCGCGGGAGCGATCGGTCTATACGAAGTGCTGGATGCCGAGCGTAACGTGCTCATTGCACAGGACGCGTTCGCCGACAGCCGCATGCGCAGTGCAACGGCTGCGGTGGCCTTGTATCAGTCATTGGCAGGTGGCTGGCCGCAGCATGACGTGGCGCAACGCGTGGCAAGCACAACAAAAGAGTAAAGCGCGTCACTCCCTCCTCTTAGGGAGAGGGAGTGTCCTCCCTGGGATACCGCTATCAATCAGGCGGAACTGTCCCGGTGGCTATTCGGCGGTTCAAGCGTCACGTGACACCAAGAGGTAGGTAGAAATGGACCGTACGCGAATCTCCGCGCCGATTTGATTCCAAAATTTAGAAAATGGATCAGCGACATGAGACCTACTCGAGAAGTTGATATATCGCAACGCGTGTTGCTAGGTACCGAGTTAGTTGTGCCGGGCTTGGTTGCTAGCGGGCGCTTCGGAGCGAACCGTTCGGATTTCGAAGGCACCGTGCTTCGAATTGCCGGAATGATTGAACCTGACGCGGAGAGACTCTTGGCCTGGTATCGGGACACGCCTATCGCAGATATTGATGCTCTTACTGCTGGATGTCTCGAGCACAGGCCGAGCCGGCGACGCCGGACCATTGGGTCAAGCTCTATCGGTACGCTGAATTCATTAGGGTCGCCGGAAACGTCTCTAGCGCCGAGTCAGCCGTGTGCCGAGCCTGCCCACGACTTTCTCATGTTCGGCATCCAGCACATAGCTCGCATTCTTTCTGCTAATCGCCACCATCAAGGCAAGTAGGTCAGAACCATCTTCGCCCCGCTCAAGTTATCTGTTGTTCGACGCTTTCGAGCTTTCCCGCGTTAGCTCAGTGTATTCTTCCTCCGCCGCGCCGCCGGAGAGGGAGTAACCCATGTCGAGCTTGGACGCCAAACGCTACCTGCTGGACGTGAGCCTACGACGTGACGGGTCGCTTCGTTCGAGCAATATCCCTTTCACCTGAAGGTGTCAATGGCTATGACGACAATTTCAGAGAAGACAACACTTCTCACTTTTATCAATGTCTTTACAGTGCGTCCGGAAGATCAAGATCTGCTCGTTGAACTTCTGACGCAAGCAACTGATGTTTCGGTGCGCTATGCCAAGGGGTTCGTTTCGTCCGCGCTGCACCGCAGCCTCGATGGCACTAAGGTCACCATGTACGCGCAGTGGCAAAGCATGGAAGCCTATCAGGCCATGCGCGGCGATCCTGCGGCCAGCCCTTACCTGACAAAAGCTTTGACAATCGCGACCTTCGAAGCCGGTGCTTATGAAGTGATAAAGACCTTTGCATCAGCGCTACCGCACGGTGCGCCGTAGCTTTCAAGCTAAGGCCTGACAGGATTAGCATGTAACTCGTTCCATGAGGTTGAATGCGAGCGCCGTCGGTGATAGCCAACGCGGCGTGCTTCGATGCGCAGTACGTTGGTATGACAGCGGCCGGAGATCAGCCGACCGAGGCCCCGCCGTCAGTCACGATGACTTCGCCGGTGCTGAACCCGTTCTTCATCAGGTAAAGGTATGCTTCCGCAACCTCCGGAGCCTCGCCGATGCGACCGACCAGCAGCCTCTGCTGCGCGCGTTCATCCATGGCTTGGCGCTCCTCAGCGGGAAAGCTGTCCCAAAGCCCAGTCCTGACCAAGCCGGGGCAAACGGCGTTAACGCGCAGCGGGGCCAGTTCGACGGCCAGCGCGCGGGTGAGGGATTCACCGGCGCCGCACACCGCAGACACCGCCGTCAAGCACGCGTGCGGCCTACGCGACGCCATGCCGGAGGTCAGGACGACCGAGCCGCCCGGCAAGATGTTGGGCACTGCGTATTTGACCGCCAGGAACGAGCCCCAGAAGCGGACACCGAAGAAGGCCTGCGCCCGCGGTAAGGACAGGGTCTCCAATGGTTCGACCAGCAGAGACTCGCCCGCCGTGTAGACCAGATGGTCGAATGGGCCTATTTCGGCGAAGAAGGCCTTGATGTTGCTTTCGCTCAAGACGTCGATCTGCCGCCCCTCTGCACCCGGCACGGCGTCCTTAGCCGCGTCGACCTTGGATGGATTGCTTGAGGCCAGTACCACATGTCCGCCCTCGGCGGCGGCGAGCTTGCCGACCTGTAGACCAATCCCAGAGGTGCCCCCTAGAATCACGATGCGCTTGTTAGCCAATCCCATTTCTACCTACCTCTTGATGTCAAGTGACGCCTGAACCGCCTACCAGCCGCGGGGGCCGGAAGGCGGCAGTGCTTACGCAGTTATGTGACGGGCTGGGAACTGTGCCTCTGCTCGGCTGCGTTAGCTACCAGTGTATCGACCACGCCCGGATCGGCGAGCGTCGAGGTGTCGCCGAGGTTCGACGTGTCTCCCTCGGCGATCTTGCGGAGGATGCGCCGCATGATCTTGCCGGAGCGTGTCTTGGGAAGGCCGAGCGCGAACTGGAGCGCATCGGGCGTCGCGATCGCGCCGATCTTGTGGCGGACCCAGTCGCGCAGCTCTGTGCGCAGTTCCTCCGACGGCGTCTCGCCCACATTAAGCGTCACATAGGCATAGATGCCCTGACCCTTGATGTAGTGCGGCATGCCGACGACCGCTGCCTCGGCGACCTTGGGATGCAGCATTAGCGCACTCTCGACCTCGGCGGTGCCCATGCGATGCCCGGACACGTTGATCACATCGTCGACCCGGCCGGTGATCCAGTAATAGCCGTCCTCGTCGCGACGGCATCCGTCGCCGGTGAAGTATTTGCCCGGATAAGTGGTGAAATAGGTCTGGAAGAAGCGCTCGTGGTCGCCCCATACGGTGCGCATCTGCCCCGGCCAGCTACGCGCAATGACGAGGTTACCCTCGGCCGCGCCGTCGAGCACCTTGCCCTCGGCATCGACGATCTGCGGCACGACGCCGAACATCGGTCTCGAGGCAGAGCCGGGCTTGAGGTCGGTCGCGCCGGGCAGCGGGGTGATCATCGCGGCGCCGGTCTCGGTCTGCCACCAGGTATCCATGATCGGACAGCGCTTGTCACCGACGACGCGCCAGTACCATTCCCAGGCCTCGGGATTGATCGGCTCGCCGACGGTGCCGAGCAGGCGCAGCGACTTGCGCGAGGTCTTGATCACATAGTCGTCGCCCTCGCGCATCAGCGCGCGCAGCGCGGTGGGCGCGCCGTAGAAGATGCTGACCTGGTGGCGGTCGACGATCTGCCAGAAGCGGCTGTGATCGGGAAAATTAGGCACACCCTCGAACATCACGGTGGTCGCCCCGTTGGCCAGCGGGCCATATACGACGTAGCTGTGCCCGGTGACCCAACCGACGTCGGCGGCGCACCAGTAGATCTCGCCGGGGCGGTAGTCGAAGACGTAGTGGTGCGTCATCGCCGCCCAGGTGAGATAGCCGCCGGTGGTGTGCAACACGCCCTTGGGCTTTCCGGTCGATCCCGACGTGTAGAGGATGAACAGCGGGTCCTCGGCGCCCATTTCCTCGGGCGGGCAGTCGGGCGAGGCAGCCTCGCCCACCTCGTGCCACCAGTGGTCGCGGCCCGACTCGAAGCGGACCGCATTGCCGACATGGCGCACGACGAGCACCGCCTCGACCGAAGTGCACTGCTGCAGCGCCGCGTCGACATTGGCTTTCAGCGGAACCAACTTGCCGCCGCGCATGCCCGCGTCGGCGGTGATCACCAGCCGGCTGTCGCAGTCCAGGATGCGGCCGGCCAGGGCCTCGGGCGAAAAGCCGCCGAAGACCACGGAATGGATCGCCCCGATCCGCGCGCAGGCCAGCATGGCCACCGCCGCTTCGGGGATCATCGGCATGTAGATGGTGACGCGGTCGCCGCGCCTTGCGCCCAGTCCCTTCAGCGCATTGGCGAAGCGGCAGACCTCTTCGTGCAGCTCGCGAAAAGTCAGCTTGCGCTGCCGCGACGGATCGTCGCCCTCCCAGATGATAGCCGTGGTGTCGCCGCGCTCGGCGAGGTGCCGGTCGAGGCAGTTGGCAGAAACGTTGAGCGTGCCGTCGGCGAACCATTCGATGCCGAAGTCGGCTTCGTCGTAACTGCACTTTGAAACCTGGGTCCATGGCTTGATCCAGTCGAGCCGCGCCGCCTCTTCACGCCAGAAAGCCTCGGGCTCCTCGATGGAGCGGTGAAACTTCTCGGCATAGCCGTGGGCATCGACATAGGCGCGCGCGCGCCAATCGTCGGGGATGGGATAGCAACTCACGTTGGGCGCAACTTCATGCTTCATGGCGTATTTGTGATCCTTCATGGCGCATCGATGATCGGCACAAGCAGGAAGGGGCGCGCGCCCTCCTTCGAGATCAGGGTCGTAATGCCATCGTATTGGGGTTTGTCTCGATCACCGGGATGTTCGTGCCAAAAGGGGCCGCTTCCGAACAGCTCGCGTCCGTATGCTGGAATGCGATCTGGCAGTCCGTGATCGTAGTCTTGCCCTTGGAGAGTCAAAGCCAAACGGAAGCCGACTGGCACGACGATTGAGGTCGGCCATATTTCGACGTCGACGCCGTACACCTCTCCAGGGACAAGCTGCTCGATCTGATCGTGGGAATGCCACGGACGCCAGGGCCGACTCTTCGCGGCATCCGTCCTGCGGTGGGACAGACGCAACCAACCCTGTGTCAGGGGTGAGCGGGGATCGGAGGCTCCGGCGAACAGGACTTCTTCGCCGGTGGGGGCCAATAGGTTGAGCGTCGCGAAGATATCCGCGTCCGGCGTCGATGACGCGACATACAGTCGAAGCGCGACGGGCCCCGTAATTTCCGTTTCCTTTGCAAATGGCCCAGAAGTCAGGCGAATGCCGCCCGAGCGCGCCTTGAATGAAACTTCCTGAGCGTTTGAGTCCTCTTCCCCACCCAGCCCATGGCGTGAAAAATTCAGAGTCAGCGGAGTCCAGTTTGTTCTTGCTAGCGGCCACTCATTTTCATGGCGAACAAAGAACCCGTCGACGGTACGTACGTTAAGTTGAACCGGCGATTGCTTGTCCCAACCGTTGTCCACGCCTTTAAGAAAATGATCGAAGAACCTCAATTGGATGTCCCGACCATATTTGGTGTAGAACTCGGTCCAATGCTCGAGACCGTGCACTTCAAGCCACTTTTTCTCTGAGCCGGCGTGGAGATAGCCTTCGAAGTTTCCTCGCGAGTGAAGCGCCGTACCGCCCCAATTCGCGCACGACAGTAACGGTACGCGAATGTCTGAGAGCTTGGCGGAGCGATCGCGATAATAGTGGTCATCCAGCGGATGCTCGTTAATGACCCGACCGATATCGATCGCTGAAGCACGTAGCTGCTCCTCGCTGATCACTTCGTCGCCGGACACCCGCCGGCCATTGTTTGGATTGATGACTGATTTCTCATTTCCGTATTGGACGGTGTCGATCTGAAACGGCTTCCACGACGGGAAAAACTCGGAGACGATACCGCCTGAGTGGGTGTATTCGCGGTAGTAATCAGATGAGCCCTCCCACGGACAGATGGCGGCAAGGTGCGGGGGCGCTAGGGCAGCCACAAGCCACTGGTTGGAGGCCAGGTACGATATGCCGAGAAGGCCGACCCTTCCGCTGCTCCAGGGTTGCGTGCCCGCCCACTCGATCGCATCGTACAGATCGCGTATCTCGCGGGGAGAGAAGAAATCGATCTTGCCAGGAGAGCAACCGGCGCCCCGCGTATCCACGCGGACAACTGCATATCCTTGCTTAACCCAGACCTCCGGGTCTGCGTACTCCCAGACCTGATATTTGTTGCTTGAGTCCGCGAGAGCGTCAGCATGGCTGGTCGATAGTTCCTGCCACTGGTGGGGAAAACCGACTGAAAAAGGCAATCCCTTCCCGTAAGGTCCGGCCGCGAGCAACACCGGATGCGGCTTATCGTCATTGGGGCGAAAAACGTCGGCGACCAGCACGCTCCCGTCATCGACAGGAACGACAGCATCCCAGTCGATCTTCATCCCGTCTTGAACTACGGATAGTGTTCTTCTCATTTTCTTTCCTCCAATCTGAGCGCACAGAAGCCAACGACACGGCACGCTCCGCGTCGCTCGGAGTGCGTTAATGTTCGAGCAGGGCTTCGGCGAGGATCGGCGTAGAGCGCAAACGCTTGCCGGTCGCATGCCATACGGCATCCGAAATGGCAGCAGCAACGCCGGTGATGCCGATCTCGCCGACACCCTTGACGCCGATCGGGTTGATGAACGGATCGGGATCGTCAAGGAAGGTGACGTCGATGACAGGCACGTCGAGGTTCACCGGAATCATGTATTCAGCCATGTTGGTGTTGGTGAACCGGGCGAAGCGCGCATCCATGTGCGTCGCTTCGAACAGCGCCTGGCTCATACCCCAGGTGATCCCGCCGATGAGCTGGCTCTCGGCGAGTAGCGGATTGATGATTTTCCCGCAGGCATAGACCCCGGTGAGTTGCAGCACGCGGACGAGGCCGAGATCGGGATCGACCGCTACCTTGGCGAAAATCGCGCCGAAGCTGTGCATGCTGCGTGGCCCCTCCTGGCGGTCACGTTCCGGGTCGCCCGAACGCACTTGGCCCATACCGCCCGGATCGAAATGACCATCGCTCCACAATTCCGTCAGGCCGGCTCGGTGCAGAACAGAGGCGATCGTTTCATTGGCGTCTTCTTCCCCTGCAGTGAAGCTGCCGTCGACGAACACGAGGTCGGCCGTATTGCGTCCGCGCAACGGACTATCGTCCTGACCTACCGCCATCTCGATCAGCTTCGCCACGAGCTTCTGCGCCGCATCGAGCGTCGCCGAGCCAAGCGATGAGGTCAGCGAGGCGCCCGCCTGCATTGGCGCCTCCGGCAAGCCACTGTCGCCGATCAGCGCCTCAACCTTATCGATCGGCAGGCCGAGCGCGTCGGCCGTGATCTGACGCAGAAAGGTCACGGTGCCGGTTCCGATATCGGTCGCGCCGGCGGATACGTGCGCGCTTCCGTCCGACGTAACCGTGACGCGAGCCCGCGCGGGTTGGCGATAGACCGTGTGGCAAGCGCTTGCCATGCCCATACCGATCAGCATGCCGTTCTCGCGCATCGAGCGCGGCTCGGGGTTGCGCTCCGACCAGCCGAAGCGTTCCGCCCCTACGCGATAGCAGTCCTTGAGCCGATTGCTCGACCACGGCGTACCGTCGGCCGGATAGACGCCGGCATAGTTGCGCAGCCTAAGGTCGATCGGATCGATACCGAGCCGGGCCGCCAATTCGTTCATCGCACATTCCTGCACCAGCATGCCGGGCGCCTCGCCGGGCGCGCGCGTGAAGGTCGGCGCCATAATATTCGCGCGCCTCAGGCGGCAGCGTGTCTGCAGCGACGGCAGGTCGTACATGAACGTGAAGGGATACCAGGTTGGCTCGGACCAATCCTCCCAGGCGGGCGTCGCCGAGAGCGTCGTAACCTCCGCGCCCACGAGCTTGCCGTCACGTGTTGCGCCAAACCGCACATCGACGCGCTGCTCCTCGCGAAACCCGACCGACGTGTACATTTGCGCACGCGTTAGAACGAGGCGGACCGGCCGTCTGACCTCGCGCGCGGCAAGCGCGGTAAGCCAGGTATGCGGCCAGAAACACGACTTGCAGCCAAAGCCGCCACCGACATAGCTCATCACCACGTGGACATTCTCACGCGGCAGGGCGAGCACCTTAGCGAGGCCGTTTCGGTGGTTAAAAACGTGCTGGCCGGTCTCGTAGAGCGTCAGCCGTTCGGAGTCTTCCCACACCACCATAGTAGCGACCGGCTCCATCGGATTGTGATGGTTGTAGGAAAGGTGCCACCGGCCCTCGATCACCAATTCCGCCGCATCGACCCCGGCAGCGCCATCGCCGCGCTTGACCGCTCCGGGCAACAATCCCGCCACGTACTGGAGCCAAATCTGCTCCGGCTCGTGGAATGGCTCGCCTGAGAGGTCGAGTTCGTCCTCATCGAGGGCCGTCGCAATGACCGGATGCTCCTCGGCGAAGTCGTAGCGGATCAGCGTGGCGGCGTGCTCCGCAGCTTCGAGCGTCTCGGCCAGCACCATGCCGATCGGCTGGCCGGCGAAGTGGATCGCGTTGTCCGCCATCGGCACGAAGGACGAGCCGTACGCGATTTCCGGGTCTGGCTGTTCAGGCACGCTGGGCAGCCGAGGCATCGTCTCCGGTGTAAACACGCGCACGACGCCCGGGAATGCCTCGGCGGCGGTCGTGTCGATGGACCGGACGCGCCCGCGCGCGATCGGGCTTGAAACCAGCACGGCATGCAGCATGCCGGGCATGGCAATATCGGCGGTGTAGTCGATCGCGCCCGAGGCCTTCAGGCTAGCCTCGGCGCGAGGCATGGGACGCCCCACAAAATTCGCTGTTCTCCAGGTCATGACCTATCTCCTGCGTAGCGTTCGGCAAGCGTCTGGAAGGCGCGCACGATCGCCGCGCGCGCCTGCGGGACCTTATAGGCATTGCCGGGCTGTGGCCTGGCGCCTTCGAGAGCCAGATCCGCCAGCCGCTCCAATGCGTCCTGGTCGTCCCAACGGTGGCCGACCAGGCATTCGGCCGTTGGCCCGACATACCAGGGTTTGGCCGCCAAGCCGCCCAGCGCCATGCGCGCCTCGCGGATCGTGCCGTCATCGGAGACGTCGAGAGCGGCAGCAACCGACACCGAGGCAAATTCATAGGAGCTGCGGTCACGCACCTTGAGATAGTGCGAGCGGCGGGTGAGTGGCCCGGTAGGCACCGTCACGCCAACAATCAATTCGCCGGATTCGAGGACGGATTCAACATCGGGCGTATCGCCGGGCAAACTGTGAAAGTCGCGCGCAATGATGCTGCGCTCGCCAACAGGACCACGCACATGGATGAAGCCACCCAGCGCCGCCAGCATGACCGCGAAATCGCCGGGATAGCTGGCGATGCAATGTTCCGACGTCCCGAGGACAGCGAGGTTGCGAGTCTCGCCCCCGATCGCACTGCATCCGCTTCCGGGCGCGCGCTTGTTGCACGGGAAATGGCGGTCGCGGAAATAGAGGCACCGTGTGCGCTGCAGGAGATTTCCACCGATCGACGCCATGTTGCGAAGTTGGCCGGAGGCGGCAAAGAGCAGCGCCTCCGAGAGCCCCGGCGCCCGACGCCGAAGCGCATCGTTGCTCGCGACGTCGCTCATCCGCGCCAGCGCACCGATGTGCAACGTTCCGTTATC